>ERZ779624.321-NODE-321-length-16181-cov-6.104366_pt1 | contig 16181 bp, 12 predicted proteins | sample MGYA00514190_ERZ779624 | MGnify/ENA primary metagenome ERZ779624 (study PRJEB29562, sample SAMEA4376706) | mouse gut metagenome | isolation source: Cecum | study: EMG produced TPA metagenomics assembly of the A DSS colitis mouse model was used to assess the... | reverse complement strand
TCCAGGCGATGGGGCAGCCCACGTTGACATTGATATAGTCCTAGCCGCACTCTGTGGCCGCAACACTGGAAAGTCCCCGGATGCCCTCCTTGGCCGCCGCGTAGGAGCACTGTCCCGCATTGCCGAACAGGCCGGCTCCGGAGGCGAAGTTGATGACTGACCCCTGGGTCTTTTTCAGGTAGGGATAGCATTCTCTCATATAGTAAAATGTGGCGTACAGACCGGAGTAGATCCCCAGGTCAAAGTGATCCCTGGTCTGCATGGACAGGGGGATGCCGGATGCGGACGCCTGGGCGTTATTGATCAGCACGTCGATGCGGCCGAAAGTTTTTATGGTGGTCTTCACCACCTCTTTTACCCGGTCCTCGGCCTCATCGTCCGGCGTTACCTCCGCCTGCATCGCCAGGACTTTTATGCCGTAGAGCCGCTCCAGCTCCTCCTTGGCGTCCAGAAGTTTCTGCTCATTGCGCCCTGTGAGAACCAGGTTGGCGCCTTCTTTGGCGTAGGCCGTGGCAATCCCGTAGCCTATGGATTTGGCCTTTCCTCCTCCGGTGATAATGGCTGTTTTACCGTCGAAAATTCCCATTTGAGTCTGTCTCCTTTTCTTGATAATATTTTAACATTTACTATTTCACAGCATAGCAGTGAAGCGGATGTTTGTCAAGGATTCTTCCGGATATATTCCCGATAGTCTGCCGGAGAGAAACCGATTTTCTCTTTAAATACCCTGGAAAAATAGTGCTGGCTGGCGAATCCTGTCCGCTCCGCGATCTCCACCAGCTTCATGTCCGGACTTTGGACCAGAAGGGATACGGCTCTGTCGATGCGCATTCTAGTAAGAAGTTCTGAAAAGGAGCTTCCTGTCTCCTGCTTGATGAGCCTGGTGACATAGGACTGGGACAAATGGAATTCTTCTGCCAGCTGTCTCAGGGAAAACTGCTGCTCTGTGAAATGGTCCTGGATGTACCCCAGAATCTTTTCCTTGGTGGTGTCTTCTTTTTCCACAAAGACTTTCTGGGTCAGCTGCTCTTTGCGTATCTGCTCCAGCACTTTTTTGAGAAGTTCCACCAGCTCCCCTCTGTCAATGGGTTTTAACAGGTAGTCCACCACGCCCAGATGGCAGGCTCTTCTGGCGTACTGAAATTCGTCGTGGCCGGATATGATGATGAACCTGGTGCCGATTCCCCGGTTCTGAATCTCCTCGATAACGTCCAGGCCTGCCATTCCCGGCATATTGACGTCCATTAGGGCGATGAAAGGTTTCTGCTTTGCGATCAGCTCCAGTGCCTGGGGGCCGTTTCCCGCTGTTCCGCTTACTTTTAAGGGGAGACCTGATTTCTCCACCCAGGAGTTGAGGCCGTTTCGCAAGATCACCTCGTCGTCACAGATTACGATATCAATCATAATTCTCCTCCGTCTTCTCCCGGGTCAGCTGTGTGAGGATAATGGTTACACAGGTGCCTTTTCCCTCTCGGGACTGTATCGTTATTCCCGCGTCTTCCCCGTAGAGAAGACGGATGCGGTTGTTTACGTTAATGAGGCCGTAGCTTTTTCCGGCTGTTCCCTGGTGGAGCTCTCTTCTCAGTTCGCCCAGACGGGCTTCTGTCAGACCTACGCCGTCGTCCTCCACTTCCAGTATCAGACATGTCTTTTTTCTGTCCGTGATTTGACGGGGCGGCTGGGCTGCCGTTCCCGCCTTCTGATTTTCCGGGGCATCATGGAGTGTTCCGACCGCTGAATCCTTTTGCTGTTTCCCTGCATCTTCATCAGACGCTCCGGCGGCTGCCGCCTGCTTCCCTGGGACAGCATAGGACAGCCGGGCAAATATCTGTTCCGCTCCCGCCTCCGCCTGCATCACCCGGATATGGATCGTTCCCGGCGCCATCTTGGGCTTGATGCCGTGCTGGATGGCATTTTCCACCAGCGGCTGCAGGATCAGCTTCAGGACCTGGAAGGAGTCCGTTACCTTCACCTGAATGTCGTAGGACAACACATCCTGGAACCGAATCTTCTGGATTTTCAGGTAGCTTTCCACGTGTTCCAGCTCTTTTTCCAGGGGGATGATCTCCCTGCCCCGGCTTAATGAGATCCGGAAAAACGCGGACAGGGAGCTGATCATGGTCACCATCTCCTCATCCCCGGTGTCGTAGGCCTTGTACTGGAGGGTGTCCAGGGTGTTGTACAGGAAATGGGGGTTGATCTGAGCCTGAAGGACTCTCAGCTCCGCCTTCCGCTTCTCCCGCTCGTTTTCCGCTGTCTTCAGCACCAGGCTGTGGACTTTCTGCACCATCTGATCAAAGGACCGGGACAGCCGGGCGATCTCGTCCCGGCCTTTCATCTGCAGGCTGACCTCCCAGTCCCCTGTCTCCACTTTTTTCATGGCCTCCGCCATTTTTCCGATGGGATTTGTGATGCTTCGGGACACCAGCATGCTGCACAGGAACAAAAGGATCATAACGATCAGAAGGACTATGGACAGTTTCACGGTAAGGTGTCTCGTGTCCTCCATAAGCTGGGAATTTTCGATGGACGTGCAGAGATACCACTGTTTCGTGTAGGGAATCCGGGTATAAAATACGGTGGCCGCCCCATTTTCCATGTCCAGACTGCCTTTCTGGTTTTTGGTAAGCTCCGGCAAAAGGACTTCCACGGCTTTCTCATCCGCGCCGGAGCGGGTATAGATGCTGCCCTCAGGGTCCATGATCCAGGACTGGCCGTTGTAAAAGTCCAGCTCTGCCACGATCTCATGGAGCTTTTCCAGGGAGATGGCGGCGTTGAGGAAGCCGTATACCTGGTTCCTCTGATCCCGCAGGGGGTAGCAGATCAGGGAGATCTCCGCCTGGTCGGTCCGGGAGATCACAGGGGCTGACAGCACGTATTCCTGCTCCCCTTTCATGGCCTCGTGAAAGTATTCTCTGGCGGATATGTCGATATACTGCCTGGGGCTGACCCAGCCGATGCCGTCGGTGTAGCCCACGGCAAAGGTTCCCCACTCATTGCCGTACTGAGTCCCGATGTTTTCGTTGAGGCGGGAAATGTAGGGAATCGCTTCTTCAACATTTCCCTCCTGCAAGGCTTCATTCATGGCAATAACCCGCAGCTCTGTCAGGCGCTGTCCCAGCCACTGGCCCACCTCCTGGGATTTGAATTCAAAGGACTGGGTAGAAAAAGCATCCACCATGTTCCGGTTGGTCCTCTCAATGGCATTGGCGGAGAAGAATGTCAGAAAGAGAAATCCCACTGTGAACAGCAGGGAAAATAAAATCAGAATCCTGTTTTGCAATCTCATAACTGTACCTCAAATTCATTTCTGTTCGTAATAGTGCAAATTCCCGAAAGATACTCCAAATACATTTTTCCATTATTATACTATACTATTTGTGTTAAATGAATCACAATCTTTATAAAAAATGGAGGGAACATTATGAAAAGATTGACAGGCATCCTTTTAAGTTCCGCGCTGGTCCTTTCTCTGACCGCGTGCTCCGGTTCCGCGCCCGACGAAACTTCCGCGACGGCTGCGGAGACGACCACAGCAGCCCAGACGGAAGCGACGGCTGCGGAGACCGAAGTTGCCGGCATTCCGGACGGGACGTATGAGGGTGAAGGCACAGGCAAAGGCGGAACCATCAAGGTTGAGCTGACCATCAAGGATTCTGAGATCACGGACATCAAGGTGCTGGAGCACCAGGAGACTCCGGGGTACGCAGACGCTATGGACAAGCTTCGTGAGACCATGATCGCCACCAATCAGATTGACGTGGACATGGTGTCCGGCGCCACGCTTTCTTCTACGGGATTTCTTCAGGCTGTAAACAATGCTTTTGAGAAGACGGGGGCTGCTTCGGACCTGCTGGTGGCAAAGGCCGCAGCGGCTGCGGAGGAGAAGGCAGACCACTATGACGCGGATGTGATTGTGGTAGGCGCAGGCGGCGCGGGCCTCTCTGCTGCCATCACGGCGGCTGAGGACGGCGCGAAGGTTATCGTGGTTGAGAAGATGAACAACACAGGCGGTAATACCCTGATCTCCGGCGGCGAAATGGCTGCTCCGGGCAACTGGCTCCAGGAGGGTGAGGGCATTGATGACAGCGCCGACCAGTTCTATGAGGATATTCTGGCAGGCGGCGATAATGAGAATGACCCGGAGCTGGTTCGTGTTCTAGCTGACAATGCCATGGACGCGGCGATTTGGCTGCGGGATGATGTGAAGGTTCAGTTTGAGGATTATATGCTGTTCTTTGGAGGCCATTCTGTGAAGCGTTCTCTCGTTCCGCTGAATGCCAGCGGCGTGGAGCTGATTGAAAAGCTTCAGGCAAAGGCGGAATCCCTGGGCGTTGAGATCCACACCAACACAGCAGCTGTGGAGCTGGTGCAGACAGAGGGCAAGGTGACTGCCGTAAAGGCCCAGTGCGACGGACAGGATATTACCTACAATGCTTCCAAAGGCGTGATCCTGGCTACAGGCGGTTTCGGCTCTAACCTGGAGATGCGTATTGCCAACAACCCGGATATGGATGAGAAGATCCTCTCCACCAACTCTGTGGGAAGCACCGGGGACGGTATTGTTATGGCAGAGGCTTTGGGTGCTCAGACTGTTGATATGCAGTATATCCAGACCTATCCTACCTGTGACCCGGAGACGGGAACTCTCCTGTATGTGGGGGATGTCCGTCTGGAGGGACGGGCGATCCTGGTGAACCTGGAGGGCAAGCGTTTTGTTGAGGAGCTGGAACGGCGGGATGTTATTTCCATGGCTGTGAAGGCCCAGACCGGCGGCGTTTCCTACATGTTCTGGGATGAGGCCAGTATGCAGGCGTCCGGCGTTAATGCCAGCCACAAAAAAGAGTATGACAATCTGATTGAACGTGGGATTCTTGTAAAGGCGGATACCGTGGAGGAGGCTGCCGCCCATTTCGGGATTGACGCCAAGGAGCTGCAGGCTACCATTGACCGATATAATCAGTACTGTGCGGACGGGAAGGACCTGGAGTTTAACAAGAGAGGGGAACTGACCGCCTTTGGAGACGGGCCGTATTACATTATGAAGACTACGCCTGCGATCCATCACACCATGGGCGGGTTGAAGATCAATACCAAAGCTCAGGTTCTGACTACGGAGAATGAGGTGATCCCCGGTCTTTACGCTGCCGGTGAGGTGACCGGAGATATCCATGGAACCAACCGCCTCGGGTCTGACGCCATTGCGGATATTACGGTGTTCGGACGGATCGCCGGACATAACGCGGCGGCGGGAGAGTAATGCCTTACTGGACGGGCGTACAGTCCTGGAGTTTCAGAGTTGATTTATAATTTTATAATTACTCTTGACAGCGGCATTGGCGTAAGGCAGATGCCGCTGTTTCATTTGAGATAGTGGAAAAATTCATCTATATATAGTAAAATGATAAGCACATATACATACATGCGACAGGATATACTGATTGGAGGAATATAAAAGCTTCTGTTAAGGTAAATTATGAACTGCTCGATTTGTATTGGGATATAGGCAGAGATATTGTTGCTAAGCAGAAAATGCGAAATGGGGGAGAAGCGTTTCTTGCGACAATGAGCAAGGATTTACGGAATACTTTTTCCAATATGTCAGGGTTTTCGGTACAAAATTTGAAAAGTATACGTTACTGGTACAAAGTTTATAACTCCAATGAAAATGGCTTACAGCCTGTAAGCCAAATGGAATTGATTGTCCGTCTTCATTGTTATGTTGTTGTGGAGCTGAAAACGGAAAAATTCAAGCCGGAATTCTGAAAAGGCACTTTTTATAGCATTTAATAACTGTTATATCTTATCCTCAAAATACATAGGAAGTGAACTATCTGAATAAATTATCTTACATTTTGTTAAATAACATATTTGAATCTTTTATCTTACCCAATATTGAATTTAATACAGAAATGCCACCCTGCCCTTCACTTATATAGAGGACAGGATGACGATGGTTCGCTGTTTGAATGTATTTGCGCTATAGAGGTTTTTCTCCTTTCAGGGCTTCAATCCTGTCCGCCAGTTCCACGGCGGATATGGGCTTCTGGTTTGGATAATCGCAGATATATTTAGGGTAACTGCTGTCTTTCAGCCCTTCGATCAAAATGATATCCGCCTCCCCAAAGGCTTTTATGAGCATCTTTTCGTCCGGCTCCTTGTATTCTTTTGTGATCATCAGCCGTTTGGATGAGTATACGGCTGTCCCGAAGGCTCCTGCCTCCTGGAAACGGAAGCTGTCGGTTCCAGGAACGTCACTCTGAAAGTCATGGCCGTCGTGTTTGATGACAGCTACCTTGTATCCTCTGCGTTTCAGTTCAGGGATCAGACTGGTAAGCAGTGTGGTCTTACCGGAATTTTTATAGCCGCTTACGGCGAAGATAAACGGGGTTGGTTCTGTCAGCCTCCGGTATTCGCCGGGGGTGTTGATGTTGATGCCGGCGGCGTTTCCTTTTTCAAGGGTTATGGCTCTGTATCCCGCTTTTTTGATGGCTTCCATCATCTTTCGCCTTCCTGTCTTTAACTGGTTGAGAAATATGGGGAGCGCTTCTTTTGGATAAATTCCGGGAAACGGAAGAGGGGTTTCGTCGGATTCGGTTATGGTGATCCCCGGGTGCTGTCTGTATTCTTTTATAAGCTGTTCTGTGATGTTTTCGTCTAAGAAGGGCATATCGCATGCCGCGACGAAAAGGGCCTGCTCATGGCAAATCTCCAGGCCGGTGCAGACTGCGCCCAGAGGGCCTGTCTCTGGGTATCTGTCTGTGATAAGGGGAAGGCCCACGGACTTGTAGGGCTCCGGGGTGTCTACGGACAGGTATATGGTGTTTAAAGGGGACATTCCTGTCAGGATATGGCGGTAAAAGGGGGTGTGGTTGTATTCTAAAAACAGCTTCTTGCGGCCGCCCATACGGCGGTTTTTGCCGCCGGACAGCAGGTATCCGGCTATGTCGTCTGTATATGGGGGTGTGGGGGTTTTTATTGCTGACGCAGCGTTCATTATACAAGCACCTCCAGGTAAATTTTCATAATATCTCCGCACTTCATCAGCTCTGCATAACGCACAAGCCAATTAAGATTTCTATCTCTTCTCCTTAGATAATTGGTAAGAATCTCTTTTGTTTCCTCTACACCAACCTTCTCACGATAGAAAACTATATCAACGACCGTTTTTTCAATATCATAAATGCGGAAATGATTCTTTCCATTAGCAACTGTCTCTATTCCAAGTTCAAATCTTTTATCCGTATAGTAATACAGATTAACTTCCAGCCAATCCGGAAGAGATGAGACCTTTGCTTTTCTTGCAATTGCCACATCCACAGCATCTGGTCTGTAAGTTGTAAGATTATAATAAACAGCTGCACTCATCATGCATACTTTATCCCCGATTATTCATTTTTCGACTGTACACCCATGCCCCACCTACTCCGCCCTCCCCACTTCCACCAGATTCGTATGCTGCGGATTCCCCTTCGCATAGGGGGTAGGCTTTAGGGATGTGAGCACATTGACAGAACCTCCCAGGTCTGTGCCGTCTTTGTCCGGCCGATACCAGGCGCCCTGGGAAAGGGCCGTCACGCCGGCCATAATCCTGTCCGTCACCTTCACGGGAACTTTCATCCGCCCTCTGTCATTCCACACAAAGGCCATATCACTGTCTTTTAAGCCTCTTGCCCCGGCATCTTCCGGGTTCATCCACAGCATCTGAGGATCCACTTTCTCCATGGCCTGGTTATTGTCGTGGATGCTGTGGCACCTTCTCTTGGTGTGCCATCCGATGAGCTGCAGGGGATATTTCTGCGCCAGGGCATCCCCCGCGCCCTCCGGCGGCTCCACGTACCGGGGAATAGCCGGGAAAAAGTCTTTATATTTGGTCCGGTAGACTTTTGGAGAAAAGATCTCAATCTTCCCGCTTTCTGTGGGGAAGGGATATGTCTTTGGGTCACTGCGCTCTTTTTCAAATGCAATAACATGAGGATTATTTTTGTAGCGGTAAATTCCCGCCTTCTTAAATTCCTCATATTCCGGAAGTTCCTGTTCTGTTTTTCGCAGTTCCCCGTATATGGCTTCCAGCCATTGTTCTTTCGTTCTTCCCAGGGAAAATTCCCGGCCAAGGCCGATTTTTTCCGCCACCTCACACAGCCAGTCATATTCAAAGCGGCACTCATACAAGGGCTCTATCACCTGATTGCCAAAGCCCAGAAAATCCCCGTACTGCCAGGGCAGGGTGATATTTTCGCACTCAAACATGGATACGCCTGGGAGCAGGATGTCCGCGTACCTGGCGCTGGCTGTCATGAAAATGTCGCTGCACACGATAAATTCACACTTGGATGTGTCTTTTAAAATCCGGGACGTGCGGTTGATGTCGCTGTGCTGGTTGATCAGGCAGTTGCCTGCCAGGTTGAGAATCATTTTGATATCGCTTGCCAGGTGCAGCGGCGGAGTTTCAGAGGTGCCGGCTTCTGTAAAATGTTCCTGATCCTGAAAGATTCTGCTGCCTTCGATCATTTTTCCGGCTCCCGTGACTCCGCTGCCTCCGATCTCTCTCCCGGCTCCCGTGACTCCGCTGCCTCCGATCTCTCTCCCGACTCCCGTGACTCCGCTGCCTCCGACGGCTTCCCACCCTCCGGCCGCTCCTGTCCCACCGGCGTTTCCCCTGCTCCCACCGTCCGCCGTCACACCGTCAAGTTCTGTCATCTCATGGCCCCGCACCACTGCCTCTGTCCACAGAAACACAGGAATCTTCATGCCGTAGGGATTTTTCGGCTGGGGAAAGGACGGATTTTTGTGGCGGCTGCAGTCCGCCGCTCCGCTGGCCCAGCCGCCGCCGACTCCCACATTACCTGTGAGACACGCCAGCATGATCCCGCCTCTGGCGATCTGTTCCCCGCAGGCGTGGCGCTGAGGGCCGTAGCCCTGGATCAGCGCCCCTGGCTTTGCCCTGCCGTACCGGACGGCCAGGCTGCGGATCACCTCCGCCCTGACTCCGGTGATTGCCTCCGCCCACTGGGGAGTCTTCGGCGTGTGGTCTTTCTCCCCCAAAACATAAGAAAGATAGCTCTCCGAACCGTCGATTCCCTCCGGCATGTGGTCACGGTCAAATCCCAGACAGCACCTGTCCGTAAATTCTTTATCCCACAGCCCTTCGTTCACGATCACATAGGCCATGGCGTCCATCATGGCGCTGTCCGTGGCAGGGCGTATGGGGATCCACTCCGCCCCCAGCTGAAGAACCGTGTCATTTTTTCTTGGATCCACCACAATGATGGGGATGCCCTTTTCTTTGGCCTTTTTCAGGTAGTACATAGTGCCGCAGTCAAATTTGGTCTCCGCCGGATTGTGGCCCCACAGAATGATCAGGTTGGTATTGAGCCAGTCTTCCAGACAGTTTCCCACCTCACAGGTTCCGTACATCAGCTGGGTGGCCTGGCGGATACAGGCAGTGCTGTAGGAATTATAATAATCCAGAAATCCGCCGTCCAGGCTTAAAAGCCGCTTGGCCAGGCTGTTCCCCCTCATGAGGGCGCTGACTCCTGTGGCGTAGTTGACATACCGGGAGCCGGGGCCGTAGGTATCCCGGATCCGCACCCACTCCGACGCGATGGTGTCCACGGCCTCCTCCCAGGTTATCCGCTGAAATTTCCCTTCGCCTCTCTCCCCTGTGCGCTTCATGGGATAGCGAAGCCTGTCCTCCCCCAGAAATGTCTTGTGATAATTAAGCCCCCGGACGCAGGCAGTCAGGGGAATCTGGTCCCCGGCCTGGTCTTTGGTGTCTGTGGCCAGCTTCTCTATTTTTCCGTTCCGCACATGGGCGTGGATAATACACCGGCCTCCGCAGTTGTTCCGGCCTGTGGTGTGGATGATCTTGATCTCTTCCTGACTGTTCATGTTCTGCCTCCGGGTTGATTGACTATTTTTTACTTCTGACTGCCAGCAAAAACCGATGGATCGTCCCCTCTATTACCCCGTTTTTTTCCAAAATCTCCTGGGCATGATAAAGGTTGTCCAGACAATCGCTGACACAAAATCCCGGAAATTCCCACTCAATAATCCGGGCAAACCACACAAGGGCCCCCACGTCCCAAAACTTTATGGGGCGAAAGGCTTCTTCCGCCTCCAGGGTCTCAAATCCCACGGCCTCAAAATCTGCTTTGGCGATTTCCAGATACTGGTTGGGAAACGGAAGCTTAGGCACGTCATTTAACAGCAGCCTGACAAGCTCCCTGTCATTTTCAGCCCCCACCTGTTCCGTGATAAAGATGCCGCCTGGTTTCAGCACCCGCCCGATCTCACCGGGATTAAAGTTTCCGTGGCGGTTTATGACCATATCAAAGCTTTGGTCAGGAAATGGCAAGCGGCCGCTGCCGTCCGCCTCCTGAAAGTCGATTCCCAGGGGAAGGAGTTTTTCCCTGCACAGCCGGATGTTGGGCAGGTAATTTTCCGTGGCGGCCAAATGTTCGCAGGGATGGCCAAGGGACAGCAGAAACTCCCCTCCGCCTGTGTCTATGTCAAGTAGTCTCATGTCAGGCTGCAGACAGCGCCTGACAATGGCTTCATAATTCCACGGAAGGTCATGCTCTTCCTCATATTTTCCCCGGATATGGGAGAAATCCCATCCGTGAATGTGAGCCGTCTCTTCCTCACGGCGCCATAAGGTTTCCAGTTCTTTTCGGTTTATTTGGTTATTCATTTTTTAACTACTCCTTTTCGTATTGGATGGTTGACGCTACGATCCGGTGCAGTCCTCTGATAACGAAATCAGGTGTTATTCCCAATGCAGCCTGTTATCAGAGCTTTTTCCTGCACCGGGTAATTACTTCGGATAAAATATATGTGCATTTCGCGTCTCCTTCAAAATTATGTTACTTATAACCTTATCACAAGCTGACGCCATTTTCAACTGAATCCGCCCGCTTTGCCCAACGGGCAGGGGGCAGATTGACTGACATAGAATACGCATGTGCATAAAAAAACAGAACAGACGCCCTGCCTGTATTCCGGAGTGTCTGTCCCTCACTGCTGCTCTTTACTCTTTATTTCCCCTGTGGGTGATGATTCCGTCTTTATCCGTGGAATAGTACACCTCATCAGCATCTTTCACATTCTTTTTGTTCTTCTGTATCTTCCCGCTCTGGTTTACCAGGTACTCCTTCCCCTGATATTTGATCACGCCGTATCTCATCCCGTATTCGATGGTCTGCAGCCGTCCTTTTTCGTAGATGCCGTCGTCGTAGATGCCCTCAACACCTGCGCCTCTGTCCGTGCCGGATGTCTTAAAATAATAGGTGGACCGCTCCCCGTCCAGGTCAACACTGCACCTTCCGGTCTTCATAACCCCTTCTTTCGGCGTGTCCCCAAAGTAGTAAACTTTCTCCGAATCCCCGGCCTGGGGCAGTTGGGATTCGTTTTCAATCTTCTCATAGGAGAGGATCTTCTTATTCTCCACTTTCATTTTGTAAAGGCCGTGGAGCATCATACCGTTTTCATTGAAGCCGTAGGTATGGCCGTTGATTGTTTTGAACTGGCTGGTGACCACGCCTCCGTTGGACAGCCCGTAGAACCAGTATTCCTCATCATCTTCATAGGCCTGCATGTCAACCTCCGGCCCCGGCACGGTCTTAAACCATCCCACTGCCATCCAGCACTGGTCCGGACGTTTGTAGTAAGAGTTGGCATTGGACGGGGTGGCCGGGACGGCCGCGCTGCCGGTGGCCACAGGTACTGACTGCCACTTGTACTTTGCTTCTCCATCCTCCCCAAAAAGATATTTATGTCCGTTTATGGTCTTCTTGGCTCCCGTGATCTTTTTGCCGTTTGTGTTAAAATAAAACCAGTATTCATCGTTAAATGAGCTGTCTTCATTTCCGCTGTCCATGGCCTCCAGCTGTCTCCACGCTCCCTGAACCATGGCCCCGTCATCCTCATCTCCGCAGTAGTAGACGCCCTCTTTCCAGGCTTCGTCTCCCGTCACCCGCTCTGATTCTTCATTGACCCACCCAAAAAGCATGTGGCCGTTGCTGTCAAAAGCATATTTTTTCGTCTCCCCGCTGGCTTTGACAATGGATTTAAATGAAGTCCGTCCGGAGTCGGGGGCTTTGTAAGCCCTTCCGTTGGACTGAAAATAGTACCACACTTCATCCGGCTCATCGCTTCCGGATTCGCTGTTTGGAAGTTTTCTCCACTCATTAGCCACCCTGGCTCCGGAGGAATTGACATAGTAGTAATCGTCTCCGTCCTCTACCAGCCTGCTGCGAACCATGCACCCGTCGCTCCCTAAGTAAAACCAGTGGCTGCCTGACTTTTTCCATGTGTTGGTCACCGCCTCATTGTCCCGCTGAAAATACCGCCAGTCACTGCCGTCCCACTGCCATCCGGCAGCTGCGTATGATGTAATGCCAAAGCCAAATGCCATCAAAAATCCTGCTGCCGCAGAACAAAATAGTTTTCGTCTCATAGGTTTACCTCCAAAGTTGTATTGGTCATTTCTGATAGGCCAACTATACACCTTGGAGCTGCTCCAGAGTCAATGAATGGAATCTTTCGGTTTTTTTACTAATATTTCCCAGGTCCGCTGCCGTTACAGAAGGCTTCTCGGCCCGGCCGCCTGATGTTCAGCCGCAAAAGGAACCGTAACTTTTCCGTGTCCCGCGTGTGGACATCCGACGTCTTTTAGGAGGATATTATCGGTATGTAGATCTCCTGATAATAGGAACATATGCCGTCTTTAAGTCTGGCAAAATTAGAAGTGACATAAATCTTTGGTGAGGCCACGATCCCCTGTCCGGCTGCCCACCGGCGCATAGCGCTGACCACCGAAGGACAAGGCGCGACAGCCGAAACTTCGGCTATGGTAAAGATACACGGCGCCGATTCACCAAATGCCTCACATTCCGAAAAATCATATTCCGGCTCCATGCGCCTCATCACTTCTTCATACATAAGCAGCTGGGAATGATCGTAAGTAATTTTTGCCTCATCCAGGGAAAATCCCGACTGATATCGGTAGCAGTCATAGATATAAACCATATCCAGGCCGGCATATTGCCGGGACAGTAAAAACCACTGTTTCAGGCCATCGGCCGCCGAATCCATGGTATGGAGAACGCGGCAGGCGGGAAATGGTTTCAGGCAGAAATGATCCCGGCACTCTTCCAGATCTTCATAAATCTTTTTTATGGAAAGCAGCCGGGCCAAGGTCTGCTTGTGGAATCGGATAGCGCTTATCTCCGCCTCAATCTGCTGGTTCAAAGTCTGCCTGTGTTCGCCATCCAGCGGGGTGGAGGCCATCAGCGTCTCAATGGCATCAAGGCCCAGATTCATCTTTTTGGAAAACAGTATCCGCACCAGGAGATAGAGGTCGTCCTCTGTGTAGTACCGATATCCGTTGGGCTTCTTTTTTGGGGTGAGGATCCCTCTTTTTTCGTAGAATCGCAGCGTATCACGGCTGAGACCAGTGATGGCGGCTATGTCGCCGATTAAGTATTCCTGTTTTTCCATCGTGTACACACCTTTGCTGACATAATATTACATGAAAAGAGTGTAACGCAACTGAAACATGGAATCAAGAATCTTTTGTAAATTGAAAGAAAGTGAAATGAAATAGTAATAATTGTCAGAAAAAACAGGAAACCTTTCCGGTAAGGCTTATTCTCCCGCTTCCTCACTTTCTAAAAACTGTGCGGCAGTCAATCATCTGGGATGTTCTATTTCAAGGCTTAAAAAGTCTTTGTCGCCAGTAAGTACAATATCCACATCAAATACAATGGCAGCGTTCAAGATTGGCTGGTCCTTTGCGTCACGTATCAGTTTTTCTATTTCTATATCATTTCCCCCGTCCCCAAACGCCGCGCACTGCTCCGGCAAAATCCCCCGCCGCTCTGCCTGCCGGTCTTTTACAAAAGCTCCGTTTTCCGCCACAAATGACAGCTCTTCCCTCATCTGATAGTACTGATTGCCGCTGGCTACAATAAAGCTGCAGCCAGCCTCTTTCATGCGGGATAAGATCCGTTTAAACCGGGGAACATCGTAGGTATAATCTGAGCGTACAAATATACCGTCTATGTCCACGGCAGCCAGTTTGATATTGTGTTTCATATGCTCACATTCTTTCCAAGGGCAATAAACTCATAAGGTTTCATGGTAAAAACTCCCTCCGACATCCCCTCACAACCATAATTCCCCAGCAGCGTCTTATAATCCTTCCACTCTTCCTCTATCTTAATCCTCTGCTTCTCTCTCCCCAGATTGCAAAACACCAAAATCTCCTGCGCCCCCAGCGCTCTCTTGTATCCCAGCACCATATCCGTCCCGGTCTCCAAAAACCTGATGTCCCCCTCCGCGATCACCGGACACTGCTTCCTCACAGCGATCAGCTTCTTATAAAAGGCAAGGATAGAATCCCGGTCCTTCTCCTGTGCCTCCACCGTGATCTCCTTCCGGAAACCGGCCCCCATGGAAAGCCACGGTTCTGCCGCGGAAAATCCGCCGTACCGCTCCCCGTTCCACCGCATGGGAGTCCTGCTGTTATCCCGGGATCTGGCCCCTAAGATCTCAAGAGCCTCCTCTTTTGTCTTCCCCTTCTTAAGTAAAAGCTCATAGTAATTAAGGCTCTCCACATCCCGATATTTCTCTATGGATGAAAAATGTGCGTTGAGCATCCCGATTTCCTCCCCCTGATAGAATGTACTCTCGGAATCTCTCTTGCACCTGCTTTTGTGGCTGATTTTCCGCCAGATGCGCATAAATTTAATCAACGTACGTTCCACGTACGCCTCATAAATTTATGCGCATCTGACAAAAAATCATCTCACAAAATCAGGCACAAAGAGACTCCGAGAGTACATTAGATATAGGGGGTGCCGCGCATAAAATGGATCATGCCTGCCAGCATCTTTGCCGACTCTTTCCAGTAAGCCTGTTCATCCCCCATCCTGCTTACAATGCGGGGCTGGTCGTGGTTGCACCAAAACAGCGCGCTCCAGCCGCCGCCCTTTTGCATGCCCTCCTGCCACTCCACAAAAAGCTCTCTTAATCTTCTGTAATCCGTCCCCATAAGCGCCCATTTATCCCCATCCTTGTAATCCACTTTCAGATGGTGGAAATTAAAGCACATGGAAAGCTCCTTTTCCTCTGGTGCGGAATAGCGGATACAGTGAGCCAGGGACGTGGAGGACATCTCCCCAACTGTCACAAAGTCCTCAATCCCCGTGTCCCTCACCAGCTCTTTCAGGTACTCATGGATATGGGGGCCGTCGCTGTAGAATCTGCGCCCGTCTCCCTCAAAATCGTCCTCCATCACTTCCGGCTTGGAAGCCACATTAATCACATCAAACCGAAATCCCTTGATCCCTTTCCCCTTCCAAAACTGGAGAATCTCTTTCAGTTCTTCGCGAACCTCCGGATTATCCCAGTTTAAATCCGCCTGGGTCACATCATACAGCCTAAGATACCATTTCTTTAAGCCTGGCACATATTCCCACGCAGGGCCGCCGAATTTTGACTGCCAGTTTGTAGGCGCCCGGTCCGGCGCGCCCTCCCTGAAAATATAATACTTCTGATACTTCTCATCCCCTGCCAATGCCTTCTGAAACCACGGATGAAACGTGGATGTATGATTAAACACCATATCCAGCATAATCCCCATGCCCCGCTTTTCGCTCTGGCTGACTAACTCCTCCAGATCCGCCATGCCGTTTTCCAGCCTTAACCCACAGGCATGGCGTGATTCCGGCATCAATGCCGCGACCTGCGCGTCAGCCGGCGCATACAGCGTCTCACTCTCCGGAATAATGGCCATGCCGCCGCCCAAAACTCCCGCCGAAAAAACACCGTCTCCCACGTCCACCAGAGGAATCGCTTTCCCCGTCAAAAATGCCGTCAAAGTCCCGTTTCCGCCCTTTTCACAGGCCTCCCTTTCCTCCATTACGGAAGCCATAACTCCTGCCGCCACACTTGCGCCCGTCCCTGCGGCAATCTCTGCCAGTTTTGCGGTTTCATTTACATCTATTGCCAGTTTCTTTTTTCCCACAATGGCTGTCAGCAAAAACGAAACCCCAAAAGCGATCACCATGCAGATTGCAAAAGAACCCATAAACGCAGGCTGAATAGACAAGATACCCGGAATTCCGCCTACACCGATGGCATTGGCCGTGGTTCCTGTGGCCACACAGATAATGGCC
>ERZ779624.319-NODE-319-length-16288-cov-7.022731_pt1 | contig 16288 bp, 19 predicted proteins | sample MGYA00514190_ERZ779624 | MGnify/ENA primary metagenome ERZ779624 (study PRJEB29562, sample SAMEA4376706) | mouse gut metagenome | isolation source: Cecum | study: EMG produced TPA metagenomics assembly of the A DSS colitis mouse model was used to assess the... | reverse complement strand
GATTGTAAAATCTATTGCAGAAAATCCGCCCATTATGAAGCTGGCATTGCGGAGCGGTTTCCAGTGTTTTTAAAAAATTTCTCAAGTCAGTCAAAAAAGCGGAAAATTCCGGACCGCCTTTTATATTTTTCAGCCGCATGACGGCATTCGGTATACTCGTTATACTTGTACCTGTACCAATAAACATTGTTGTCAGCGTGCGCCTCCCCATCGCAGATAGAACAGGAACAGAGGGTCTAAAATATACAGACTCCCTTCCTTCCAGTCAAGTACCTTGAAAATATCTTCCCGCCCATGCAGTAATTCTTTCAGCTTTGCCAGGCTTTCCCGGAGCATCTGGGGGGAAGGCTTTTTGCTGTCGTCTGCAAGCAGGCGGTAGATACGTTCCTTTACATCCTCAAATGCCAGCTTCATAATGGGCGGATTTTCTGCAATAGATTTTACAATCAGCTCGTAAATATCATGTTCCTGGCCGCTGACGGTCCGGAATGTGTTCCGGCTTTTACCGCGTGTATTCGGCCCCTTTTGCATCAGAGACACCACATCTCCGTATTCAAAGTTCGCAGTGGTATAGTGATAGGCAGTTTCCAGAATTTCCTGGCGGATCTGCCGGCTTTCTTCCCCGGACATTTCCAGTATGGTGCAGATGTTCAGGCAGATATACTGCATCAGCTGAGGAGAGGAAAGGCTTTCTACGGCAATCTGCGCCGCAATGGAATCCTCTATGGAAATGTTCAGCTTTCCAAAGCCCAGCTTGGCAATTTCCTTTAAATCATCTACTTCCCATGGCTCCATGTTGATCAGGCTTAGACGGCCGGAAAGGTCTGCATTCTGCCGGATTGCTTCATCTGCCCGGTGGGGGAGGGATACGACAATGGCTTTGAAGCCTCTGCGGATGGCGTCTTTGAGCTGCTGTGCAATCTGCATCCGTTTTCCCTCCGGGGCATAATGGAAGTCGTCTATGACCAGAACCAGATTGTTTTCCTTGTAATATTCAATGATCTTATCCTTGGTAAGAGAGAAGGTTTCTTTTTTGGTATATTTATCGCTGGTGCTCGGAATCTGCTTTTCGGATGCAAACTGGCCCTCGTATGCAAGCCCGGCTTTGACAGAGACCAGTTTCCAGAAATCCGTATCCTCATCAAAGTCTGCTCCGGAAATTTCCACAATATGTTCAAAGCCAATGACCTTTTCGCATAAAATGGTTTTTCCCATTTTGGAAGGGCCTACCAGAGAAGTCAGGAATCCGGATACCTTGATGGCCTGCATCAACCGGAATTCATAGGGCAGGTCGGAAATGGCAGATTTTCGTGAGATATAGGTGTATTCAGGAAATGCCCCAGGACGGAAGACGTCCTCTGCTCTGATTCCCATATGTAAACCTCCTTATCCGTTTTATAATAAAATTCTGTCTTGGATTCCATTATAACACACTTTTAACCAAATTAAACCTTTTTATTGCTTTTAAACCTGTTTAATTGTTTTTTTGCCATTTTCCGTCTGTATAAAACCGAACCAAAGTGCGGCTTTCTTCAAACAGGAATGAACCCTTCCCCTTTTTTAAAAGGTGTGGTATAATGTGCGCAAAGGGCAGAGTCAAGTGGGCGTACAACCAGCAGCCGAGCTTGCACGAGCGGCTGGCTGTACGCCCATTTGACGAGCGAAGCGACTCCGGGAAGCCGAAGGGTTTCCGGAGCTCTGCCCGAAGAAGGGTAGAAGCCAGGTTCGCGAAGGAGAAGCAGCCGAGCTTGCAGGGTATATATGAACTGCCCGGAAGGTGTTATTTGCCATGAAAACAGTGACAGAAAGAATCAGACAGGATGCGGAGAAATTCACTCCGGAGGAAGATCAGGCACTGCGCCTGGGCGGTGAAATCATACGCGGAGGCGGGCTGGTGGCTTTTCCCACAGAGACGGTGTACGGCCTGGGCGGCGATGCGTTGAACAGAGAATCAGCCCGAAAAATATACGCGGCAAAAGGAAGGCCTTCCGATAACCCTTTGATCGTCCACATCAGCAGGTTTGAGGATATCGGGAAGATCGTCTCGGAAGTGCCGGAGAATGCGGTCAGGCTTGCGGATGCGTTCTGGCCGGGGCCGCTCACCATGATTCTGAAAAAGGCGGCCTGTGTTCCCAAAGAGGTTACAGGCGGGCTGGATACTGTGGCGGTGCGGCTTCCCGCAAGCGCAGCGGCCAGGAAGCTGATCGAGTACAGCGGCGGATATGTGGCTGCGCCCAGCGCAAATCGTTCGGGAAGACCCAGCCCGACTTTGGCCAGATATGTGCAGGAGGATATGGACGGAAGGGTTGAGATGATTCTGGACGGAGGACAGGTGGGAATTGGTCTGGAATCCACCATTGTAGACTTGACTGTTTCGCCGCCGCAGATCCTGCGGCCGGGGTATGTTACGGAAGAGATGCTGGAGCAGGTGCTGGAGGGCGTTGACATGGATGCGGCCTTGCTGAATGAGGACAGCGGCCAGGCACCAAAGGCCCCGGGAATGAAATACCGGCATTATGCGCCCAAGGGAGAACTGGTAGTGGTAGAGGGAAGCTCCGACAGAGTGGCGGAATATATTAACCGGGCGGCGGAGGCGGACAGGCACGCCGGAGAAAAAACGGGTGTCCTGGGAAGCCGCGAGCTGCTGGCGGAATATTGTGCAGATGTGATAAAATGTGTGGGAAGCCGCGGAGATGAGGAGAGCATTGCCAGAAACCTTTTTGCCGTACTCAGGGAATTCGACGAGGAGGGTGTGACCAAAATTTATTCGGAGAGCTTTTCCTCACCGGGACTGGGACAGGCAATTATGAACCGGCTGCTGAAGGCGGCGGGACACAGAGTCATACGGGTGTAAGAAGATAAGTGTGGAAAGGATATGGGAAAGATATCCACATGCGGCATGATAAGGAGGAGAAAGATGATTGCAATCGGATGTGATCACGGCGGATATGAGCTGAAGGAAAGAATAATCCGCCATCTGAAGGAAAAGAATGTAGAATACAGGGATATGGGGTGCAACAGCAGGGAATCCACAGACTATCCGGTTTACGGACATGCCGTGGCAAAGGCGGTGGCAGACGGCTCCTGTGAGAAGGGGATCGTGATCTGCACAACCGGTATCGGCATCAGTATTTCTGCCAATAAGATTCCGGGAATCCGTTGTGCACTCTGCGGGGATACGTTGTCGGCAAAGATGACCCGTCTGCACAATGACGCAAATGTGCTTGCCCTGGGAGCGGGTATCGTCGGGGAAAATCTTGCGCTGGATATTGTGGATACCTTTTTGAGTACGGCCTTTTCTGGTGAGGAACGTCATCAGCGCAGGGTGGATATGATTGAAGGCTGAAGGAAAAAACGATAAAAAACATCAGGAGGAAATGAGAGTGGCAAAAGTAGTGATTATGGATCATCCGCTGATTCAGCACAAAATCGGTCTCATACGTCGGGAGGAGACCGGAACGAAGGATTTCAGGCAGACCATCAGTGAGATTGCCATGCTGATCTGTTATGAGGCTACCCGGGATCTGAAACTGGATGACGTGGAAATTACCACGCCGATCTGTAAAACAACGGTGAAGGAGCTGCGCGGAAAGAAGATGGCAATCGTGCCCATTCTTCGCGCGGGCCTGGGAATGGTTGACGGCATGCTGACGCTGATTCCGGCGGCCAAAATAGGGCATATCGGGCTGTACAGAGATCCGGAGACGTTAACGCCGGTGGAATATTATTGTAAGCTTCCCGCAGACTGTGCGGAGCGGGAGGTATTTGTGGTGGATCCCATGCTGGCTACGGGCGGCTCTTCTATTGCGGCGATTCAGATGCTGAAGGACAAGGGCTGTCAGAACATTCATTTTATGTGCATCATCGCTGCGCCTGAGGGAGTCAGGGCCATGGAGCAGGCTCACCCGGACGTGGATATGTATGTGGGCGCACTGGATGAGCGGCTGAACGACCACGGCTATATCGTTCCTGGTCTGGGCGACGCGGGAGACCGTATTTTTGGCACCAAATAGAGAAAATGTCTGTCCCTGTGGAGGAGACGCGATGAAGCGAAAAGATTACATCAGCTGGGACGAGTATTTTATGGGGGTTGCGCAGCTTTCGGGTATGCGGTCCAAGGATCCCAGCACGCAGGTCGGTGCGTGTATTGTCAGCAGCGACAACAAGATACTTTCCATGGGTTACAACGGATTCCCCAGCGGTTGTTCGGATGACGACTTTCCGTGGGCGAAGGAAGGGGAGTCGCTGGATACCAAATATCCTTTTGTGACCCACGGCGAATTGAATGCCATTCTGAATTACCGGGGAGGCTCCCTGGAGGGAACCAAGCTCTATGTATCTCTGTTCCCCTGCAACGAGTGTGCAAAGGCGATTATTCAGGCGGGAATCCGGACGGTGGTATACGACAGCGACAAGTACCTGGGGACGCCTGGAAACCGTGCGTCCAAGCGGATGTTTGACGCCGCCGGAGTGAAGTATATTCCCTATTCCCGCACGGGGAGGCAGATTCATATCACGGTTTGACGGTTTGCGGACTCTCTGCCGTCAGGCAGTGCAGAGAGTCAATATTGCAGTCGGGAAGGAGAAAACTGCGGCATTGAAGGTTTGGAAGAAGACGGCCGTTCTGATGGTCATTGTTTTGTTTGTCATAGCTTTCAGGGACACCGGGGACGCTGGTCAGCCAGGTGTGCTTGTGGTGTCTGCATCTTCCACTACACAACAGCAGATTGATGAAGAAGAGCGCAGGAGACAGGAGCTGGAGCAGGAGAAAAACGAGAATGAGAGCGAGCTGAACGATCTCAGGGGAGAGCAGGACGGCCTGAAAAAGGAACTGAACAATCTGAGCAGCGAACTGAACAAAGTGGTGGCCAACCTGGAGAACCTGGAACTGCAGATACAGGAGAAGGAACAGCAGATCACAGAGACTCAGGAGGCGCTGGATGCCGCAAGGGAAAAGGAAGAGTGGCAGTATGACTGCATGGTGCTCAGAGTCCGGGATATGTACGAGCGCAAGGAGGAGAGCTACCTGGTTGCGCTGCTTCGGGAGAGCAGCCTGGCCGATATCCTGAATGCCGCGGATTATATTGAGAGAGTTGCCGCGTATGAGCGGAAAATGATGGACGAATTCCAGGCCAACCGTCAGTTTATTGAGAGCGAGGAAGCCAGACTGCAGAACGAAAAGGCGGAGCTGGATATGCTGAAGGTACAGGCAGAGGCCGAAAAGAACAAGGTTTCCGGTCTGATCAGTCAGACCTCCAATACGATTGCCAAGTACGGCGACCAGATTGAGGAGGCGGAAAAGAAGGCGCGGGAATATGAAGCGGAGATCAAGAAGGCAGAAGAGAACCTGGAATATCTGAGGAAAAAGCTGGCGGCTGAGATTGCACTTTCTCAGGCTGCAGCCAACGGAAAGTGGCGGGATATTTCAGAGATCAGTTTTGCGGAGGGAGACAGAAAACTGTTGGCCAACCTGATATACTGTGAGGCCGGTGGCGAGCCCTATGCGGGTAAGGTGGCGGTTGGCAGCGTGGTAATCAACAGAGTTCTCAGCTCCAAATTTCCGGATACGGTGATAGGTGTGATTTACCAGAGCAGACAGTTTTCGCCGGTGGCCAGCGGACGTCTGGAACTTGCGCTGACAGCCAACAAGGCGACGCCGAGCTGTTACCAGGCGGCTGACGAGGCCATGTCAGGCGTCACCAATGTGGGAACCTGCGTGTTCTTCCGGACACCTGTGGAAGGACTTTCGGGCATCAACATCGGAGGGCATGTCTTTTATTAGGAAGGCGTGGCAATTTTTTAAAGGCCCAGGCTGTTCAGACGTGCCTGGAGCCGGTCAAATTTATCACGATAAATCATGGAGAGCAGATGATTCAGGTTGCGCAGGCAGGCGGTCATCTGCTCTTTTGTAATGATTCCCCGCTCCAGTGCCTCCGCAAGCTCGTCCAAATCCACCACTTCCACGCGGCCTTCGGGATAAACGATCACATCCGCCAGCAGATCCGTTACTGTCAGGGTGTTTTCGGACTTGTCACAGGTATACTCCACAATGTCGCAGTACCAGTAGACCAGGGAGTCGTCTTCCCGGTATATTTTGCTCACCTTGATGCCCTCCTGCAAAAAGTAGCAGGAACAGCCGTGAGAGAAACAGGGCTTTGGGCGTAGTGTATTCCACTTTGTAATCACAAATTCGTCATTTTGTTCCACGATGACATCGTCCTTCAACAGGATATGTTCTGCCGGAATCAGTCTGCAGCGGTAAATTTTGGAAATATTCATAAGTTTGGAGACTCCTTTTTGGTCTGTCTGTGCATGATCACAGAGGGAATTGCAGAGGTATGTACAAATCTTACAACCGACAGGGCGGCAAGTCAATGCGGATTTCAGAAAAAAGGGAGGGAGCCCTAGACAATTTTGAATAAATTGGATATAATCATCTACATGAGACAACGGAAGGATGACAGACGAAAAACCTTTCAGACGCTGACCCTGATCACGCAGCTTGGGCTGGTCATGATCGTGGCCATGGGAATGACTACCGCGGTGGGGATCTGGCTTGACCGGAAGCTGGGAACCTCTTTTTTCACGGTCATTCTGTTCTTCCTGGGCGCTGCCGGGGGGTGTCAGGGAGTTTACCGGATGGTGAAGCAGATATTCAGAGACGAAGACGGAAAAGATGACGGAATTTCTAAAAAAGAGAGATAGAACACTTTTGGAAATGCACACAGGTATGGTGCTCTTCGGAGCTGTCTGCCAGCTTGTGGGCGCTTTTATTGTAAAAAATCAGCTCAGATATGCCGGGAGTCTGTGGTTCGGCATTTTGTTTGCCGTGGCGGGGAGCCTTCACATGGCCAGAACGCTGGATCGGGCGTTGGCGGAAGGCGCGGATACCTCCAGGATCATTGTGGGGGGATATGTCTTTCGTTATCTTATGATAGCGGCGGTGCTGGCCCTTGTCGCCCTGACCGGTGTGCTGGATACCCTGATAGTATTTCTGGGATATATGAGTATGAAAGTAACGGCATATCTTCAGCCGCTTACCCATAAATTTTATAATATGTTGTTCCACGAAACGGATCCGGTTTCTGCGGAGCTTTCCGAAGGGGAGGAGGGGGAGACGGAGAAGGTTTCACGGGAGGACGAAGGTCTTCCCAAATGAGTATTGAAAAACAGGAAAAGGAGGTGAGAATATGAAATGTGGAATCTTGTTATCCGGCGGTGCGGATGTGGATTTTATGATCCATGGGATATTTAAATATTCCTTTTTCGGCCACGAGGTCTGGATAACAACTACGCATGTATGTATCCTGATCGTAATGCTGGTTCTCGTGGGATTTGCCATTGCGGCCAATCGCTGTATAGCGAAGGCGGCCGATGTCCCCGGAGGATTTCAGAATGTGGTGGAGCTGATCGTGGAAAAGCTGAGCGGCATGGTGGATGTATCCATGGAACAGGCAGCGCCGAAGTTTTATAACTATATCGGCACTGTGTTTATTTTCATCCTGTTCAGCAACATTTCCGGTCTGCTGGGACTGCGCCCGCCTACGGCGGACTACGGTGTGACGCTGCCGCTGGCGCTGATCACCTTTACGCTGATCCATGTCAACAAGTGGAAGTATCAGAAGCCGATGACGATCTGGGAAGATATGTGTTCGCCGCTGCCCAAGTGGCTGCCGATCTGGGTGCCGATCAATGTCATCAGTATCGTGGCGGTGCCGGTATCGCTTTCGCTGCGTCTGTTTGCGAATGTGCTTTCAGGTACAATCATGCTGGCTCTGGTTTACGGGCTGCTGGGATGGTTTGCCACCATATGGCCCGCAGCACTGCACATCTATCTTGATCTGTTCTCGGGAGCCATTCAAACATATGTGTTCTGTATGCTGACAATGACCTACATTTCAAACGAGATTGGGGACGGAACAAGACATTAAAAAATTCATATTACAACAACTTTTCAGGAGGAAAAAAGAATGGATTTCAATGAAAACTTTATTTTAGGATGTTCTGCAATCGGTGCAGGTCTGGCTGTTATCGCCGGTATCGGACCCGGCGTAGGACAGGGTATTGCTGCCGGACACGCTGCAGCTGCAGTAGGCCGTAATCCCGGCGCACAGTCCCAGATCAGAACCATGATGCTTCTTGGTCAGGCCGTTGCCGAGACCACCGGTCTGTATGGTCTGCTGATCGCTTTCCTGTTATTGTTTGTAAAACCTCTTCTGCCTTAAGAGAAGGGCGCAAAATAAAATGCACCGAATTAGAAGGCAGAAAGGAGGCAGAGAATGATACTTTTAACAGAGGTTCAGGGAATGGCAAGACTTTTCGACCTGGACTGGCAGTTGATTGCTGATGCCTGTCTCATGATGATAGCAATCTTTGTCCTGTTTCTTCTGATGAGTTATCTCCTGTTCAATCCTGCGAGAAAGCTGTTAGGTGACCGTAAGGAAAAAATCCGCAGCGAGTTGGAGACAGCCAGGCAGAATATGGAGGAGGCTCACCGTCTGAAGGAGGAATATGAGACAAAGCTGAAGGAGATCGACAGGGAAGCGGAGGAGATCCTGAGCGAGGCGCGCAGAAAGGCGCTGAGCAATGAAAATCAGATCGTTGCTCAGGCGAAGGAGGAGGCCGCACGCATTCTGGAGAGAGCCAGAGTGGAGGCAGAGCTGGAGAAGCAGAAGCTGTCCGATGAGGTAAAGAAGGAGATTATTTCCGTCGCGTCCGTTATGGCGGGCAAGGTAGTGGCGGCATCCATCGATACTTCCGTTCAGAATCAGCTGATCGATGAAACCTTAAAGGAAATGGGTGAAAAAACATGGCTAAATTAGTATCCAAGACATACGGTGAAGCCCTGTTTGACGTGGCGATGGAATCCGGCGGAGACAAGGCCGGAGAACTGCTGGAGGAAATAAACTGTATCAGAGAAATACTTGCGGAAAATCCCCAGTTTGACGAGTTGATGAAGCATCCCGGAATTCCGAAGCAGGAGAAGCTTCAGGTGGTTGAAAATGTGTTTCGGGGACGCATCAGCGAGGAACTGGTGAATTTTCTGGAGGTGGTTGTCTCAAAGGAGCGGTACAGAGAGCTTGCGGCGATTTTTGAGTACTTTACCGGCAGGGTGAAGGCGCAGAAAAAGGTCGGGGTAGCTTTTGTAACCACTGCAGTAGAGCTTTCGGCAGGACAGAGGAACGCTGTCAGGGCTACCTTGCTTGAGACCGGTGGATTCCGCGAGATGGAGATGCATTACAGGACAGATCCTTCTATTATAGGAGGAATGATCATCAGAATAGATGACAGAGTCGTGGACAGCTCTATCCGTACAAAGCTAAACAGTTTGACAAAACAATTATTACAGATTCAGCTGGGATAACCGGCTGAAAGAAAGGTGCGACAGATCCATGAATTTAAGACCGGAAGAAATAAGTTCAGTGATTAAGGATCAGATTAAGCGGTATGCGTCAACATTGGATGTATCCGATGTGGGCACCGTCATTCAGGTGGCAGACGGTATCGCTCGTGTCCATGGACTGGAAAAAGCCATGCAGGGAGAGCTGCTTGAGTTCCCCGGGGACGTATACGGCATGGTGCTGAATCTGGAAGAGGATAATGTCGGAGTGGTGCTTCTTGGCAGTGCAAAGAATATAAACGAGGGAGATACCGTCAGGACCACCGGACGAGTGGTTGAGGTTCCGGTGGGCGACACCATGCTGGGACGTGTAGTCAATGCGCTTGGCCAGCCAATCGACGGGAAGGGCCCTGTACAGACCACAAGCTACCGAAAGATAGAGCGTGTGGCAAGCGGCGTTATTACCAGAAAGAGCGTGGATACTCCGCTGCAGACAGGAATCAAGGCCATTGATGCCATGATCCCCATCGGCAGAGGGCAGCGTGAGTTGATTATCGGTGACCGTCAGACAGGAAAGACGGCTATCGCAATCGATACAATTATCAATCAGAAGGGGCAGAATGTAAAGTGTATCTATGTGGCCATCGGTCAGAAGGCTTCTACGATTGCCAACATCGTCAAGACGCTGGAGGAGCACGGTGCAATGGCGTACACCACAGTGGTGGTATCTACTGCCAGTGACCTGGCGCCTCTGCAGTACATTGCTCCCTACTCCGGCTGTGCAATTGGTGAGGAGTGGATGGAGAACGGTCAGGATGTGCTGGTGGTCTATGACGACCTGAGTAAGCATGCCACCGCATACCGTACACTTTCCCTGCTGCTTCGTCGTCCACCCGGGCGAGAGGCGTATCCCGGCGACGTATTCTACCTGCACTCCAGACTTCTGGAGAGAGCGGCCAGAATGAACGAGGAGTACGGCGGCGGTTCGCTGACGGCACTTCCGATCATTGAGACACAGGCGGGAGACGTGTCGGCTTACATTCCCACCAACGTGATTTCCATCACAGACGGCCAGATCTACCTGGAGACGGAAATGTTCAACTCCGGTTTCCGGCCTGCAGTTAACGCGGGTCTTTCTGTGTCGCGTGTGGGCGGCGCCGCTCAGATAAAGGCAATGAAGAAAATCGCTGCTCCTATCCGTACAGAGCTTGCGCAGTACAGAGAGCTTGCTTCCTTCGCGCAGTTCGGCTCCGAGCTGGATGCGGATACCAAGGAAAAGCTGGCACAGGGCGAGCGTATCAAGGAAGTATTAAAGCAGCCTCAGTATAAGCCCATGCCCGTGCAGTATCAGGTAATTATTATCTATGCAGTGACGCATAAATATCTGCTGAGCATTCCGGTGGAGGATATCACCCGGTTTGAGGCACAGCTTTTTGAGTATTTGGATACCAAATACCCTGAGGTTCCCGGAAACATCGCCTCAGAAAAAGTGATTTCTGAAGCCACCGAAGCCACCCTCAAAAAAGCAATCGAAGAATGTGTGGCAGCATGGAGCAGAGCATAGAAGATAGAAGACGGCCCGTGAAAGCTCGCTTTCAAAGGGCGGGATTCTATCTTCGATATTCGGCGAGAGCCGAACAGCGAGGAGAAGCGAAGCGGAACCGAGCTGGCTCTGCGGAAGAGGGAGCATAGAAGATAGAAGGCGGCCCGTGAAAGCTTGCTTTCAAAGGGCGGGATTCTATCTTCGATATTCGGCGAGAGCCGAACAGCGAGGAGAAGCGAAGCGGAACCGAGCTGGCTCTGCGGAAGAGGGAGCATAGAAGATAGAAGGCGGCCCGTGAAAGCTTGCTTTCAAAGGGCCTCTGCGAGGAGAATATATTATGGCATCAATGCGTGATATAAAGCGCCGGAAAAGCAGTATCCAGGGGACACAGCAGATTACAAAAGCCATGAAGCTGGTATCTACGGTGAAGCTGCAGCGTGCCAGAGCAAATGCGGAACGCTCCAAGGATTATTTTCACTGCATGTATGACACGGTGAGCAGCATTCTGAAGCGTGTGGGACACATAGAACACAGATACCTTTCTGCGGGGACATCTCCCAGGAAGGCAGTGATTGTCGTTACCTCCAACAGAGGACTGGCAGGGGGCTATAATTCCAATGTGGTGAAGCTGGTCACCAGGCATCCGGAGTGGAAGAAGGAAGATCTTGTGATTTATTCCCTGGGAAATAAGGGAAGAGAAGCCTTTCTGCGGTATGGCTATGAGCTCAGGGAATGCCACAGCGATATTGTGGAGGCGCCGGTTTATGCCGACGCAATGGCGCTTTCGGAAGAACTGCTGAGGGCATACGCGGAAGGCGAGGTGGGAGAGATTTATCTGGCCTACACCGCGTTCCGGAATACGGTAAGCCATGAGCCTGTCCTGCTGAAGCTGCTGCCCATGGAACAGGCGGCGGAATCGGAGGAAAAGACCGAACCTGCGGCGATCATGAACTTTGAGCCCGAGGATGTGGAAGCGTTGGATATGATTATTCCCAAATATGTGACCAGCCTGATTTATGGCGCGCTGATGGAAGCTGTAGCCAGCGAAAACGGTGCGCGTATGCAGGCCATGGATAATGCGACCAGCAATGCGGAGGAAATGATAAGTGATCTGGCGCTGAAGTATAACAGAGCCCGTCAGGGATCCATTACACAGGAGTTGACGGAGATCATAGCAGGTGCGGAAGCACTTGGTTAAAGGATTATTATGTGCCCGCGTAAGCGGGCAGGAAAGAGGTAGAAATGGCAGGAGAAAACAAAGGAAAGGTTACCCAGGTCGTGGGTGCGGTGCTTGACATCCGCTTTGACGAGGGTAAGCTTCCCGAGATCAACGAAGCGATTCGTATTCCTACCAGAGACGGCGGCGAACTGACGGTTGAGGTATCTCAGCATCTGGGTGACGATACGGTCAGATGTATTGCCATGGGCAGCACCGACGGTCTGGTGAGAGGAATGGATGCGATTGCGACCGGCGCTCCTATTTCTGTTCCGGTGGGTGAAAAGACCCTGGGTCGTATCTTTAACGTTCTGGGACAGCCGATTGATAATAAGCCTGCTCCCGAAGGGGTGAGCTATGAACCCATACACAGACCTGCTCCCCAGTTTGAGGAACAGTCCACAGAGACAGAACTGCTGGAGACGGGTATCAAGGTGGTTGATTTGCTCTGTCCTTATCAGAAGGGTGGTAAGATCGGTCTGTTCGGCGGCGCGGGCGTGGGCAAGACAGTGTTGATTCAGGAGCTGATCCGTAACATTGCCACAGAGCATGGAGGCTATTCCGTGTTTACCGGCGTGGGCGAGCGTACCCGTGAGGGAAACGATCTTTACCATGAGATGACGGAATCCGGAGTTATTGATAAGACCACCATGGTATTCGGTCAGATGAATGAGCCCCCCGGAGCAAGAATGCGAGTGGGACTTACCGGCCTGACCATGGCGGAATATTTCCGTGACAAGGGCGGAAAGGATGTGCTGCTCTTCATTGACAATATTTTCCGTTTCACACAGGCGGGAAGCGAAGTGTCTGCACTGTTGGGACGTATGCCTTCCGCAGTGGGATATCAGCCCACGCTGCAGACGGAGATGGGTGCGCTGCAGGAGCGTATCACCTCCACGAGAAACGGTTCCATTACCTCCGTTCAGGCAGTTTATGTGCCTGCGGATGACCTGACGGATCCGGCTCCGGCTACGACATTTGCCCATCTGGACGCAACCACCGTTTTGTCCCGTTCCATCGTTGAGCTGGGAATTTATCCCGCGGTGGATCCGTTGGAGTCCACATCCCGTATTCTGGATCCCAGAATCGTGGGTGAAGAGCATTACAAAACAGCCCGCGGCGTGCAGGAGATTCTGCAGAGATACAAAGAGCTGCAGGACATCATTGCGATCCTTGGCATGGATGAATTGTCGGAGGAGGATAAGCTGGTGGTGTCGCGTGCGCGTAAGGTACAGAGGTTCCTGTCGCAGCCTTTCTTCGTGGCAGGACAGTTTACCGGTCTGGAGGGCAAGTATGTGCCCATCAATGAGACCATCCGCGGCTTTAAGGAGATTCTGGAAGGAAAGCACGACGATGTTCCCGAGAGCTACTTCCTCAACGCGGGAAGCATTGACGATGTTCTGGCTAAGGTAACGAAATAAGCTTAAGACAGCTGCTTTTCTGCGTTGAAGGTTTATAGGAGGAGAATAGGGAATGGCAGATAAGAACAGCTTCCTTCTGCGCATTATCACACCTGACAGAGTGTTTTACGAGAATCAGGCTCAGATGGTGGAGTTTAACACGACTGAGGGAGAGATCGGTGTTCTGCCCGGACATGTGCCGCTGACAGTGCTTGTGAAGCCGGGAATCCTGGATATCACAGAGGACGGAGGAGACAAGGTTGCGGCTCTGCACGCGGGCTTTGCCGAGATACTTCCGGACAGAGTGACGATTCTGGCGGAGATCATTGAGTGGCCGGATGAGATAGACGAAGGGCGTGCGGAGGCGGCAAAGGAGCGTGCGGAGGAAAGACTGCGCACCAAGACTCCCGAGACGGATGTGATGAGGGCCGAGACCGCTCTGCAGCGGGCGATGGCAAGAATACAGGTATTACGATAAAAGCGGTGACAGTAACGATTGGTCTGAAAGCTGCATATGCTGTAAAAAAGGGAATTTAGGAACGCATATGGAATTTCATTCTAAGCTGTTACAGCCGTCCGCTGAACAAGGGGTAAGGGGCTGGAATGGGCCCCTTCCTTTTTATATGACCTATCCGGGCTATTTCGGGCCGGGACAGGAAGCGATGCTGCTCCGTGATCTGGAGTACCTGCAGCAGATGTATCCCGCAGATGTGAGACGTTTTCAGAAGAGAATTGCGGAGGTATTGGATAAGGCGGATTATGAGGGCAGCATGATCTATGACGAATATCCGGATAAATGCAGTATCGGTGCATTGACATCCTCCATGTTGAGGGTGCTGCAGAATGAAGAAGAAGATCCCCCGACGGAGGGAATGATACAGGTGCTTCTGTGCAATGAGATCTATAAGCGCCGCCATGGCGGAAGGCGCGGAAGATACGAAAGGATTTTTTGACGACAGATTATGAAAGAATGCCGTGATGTTTTCAAGCAGGTGCTGGATCAGAAACTGATCCGGATCACGCTGAGCAATACAAGGGATGCTGACAGGGCGGTAAAAGTAAAAGTCCGCCCGGTACTTATCAGGGGAAAGCTCTTCTTTCAGGAGACCCTTACCCGCGGCGCACAGGTTTATCACACAAATCTGGAGAAAGCGCAGCTGGAAGAGAGACTGGAAGAATATATGGAGAGCCTGTTTGGGCAGGCTCAGGTCAGCCATGAAACAGAAGATATCAGCATTCTGGTGAGCAAAAAGGGAACCGTGACAATAAAGAGGCGAAAAAGGAAAGCGTTACTGAAGCCGGAGGAAGGAGCGGGTGAAACCGCTCTGCCAAGCCTGGCTCATGATCGCTCCAAACAATATATTCTGCGGGAGGGAGAACCGGTGGACTTTCTTGTGGGACTTGGCGTTCAGACTCCCGACGGACATGTGGCAAAGGCATACTATGATAAATTCAGACAAATTAACCGTTATCTGGAATTCATTGAGGATGTTCTGGATAAGCTTCCCAGGGACAGAACCATTCGGATTATCGACTTTGGATGCGGAAAGTCTTATCTGACCTTTGCCATGTATTATTACCTGCACAGCCTTCAGGGGCGCGATATCCGGGTGACGGGGCTGGATCTGAAGGAGGAGGTTATTGCGCGCTGCAGCGCCCTTGCCAGGCAGCTGCGGTACGACGGTCTGGACTTTCAGGTCGGGGATATCCAAAACTTTACGGGCGCGGACAGTGTAGATATGGTGGTATCTCTTCATGCCTGCGACAAGGCCACGGATTATGCGCTGGAGAAGGCCGTCAAATGGGGAGCCCGGGTGATTCTGGCGGTTCCCTGCTGTCAGCATGAGCTGAACGGCCAGATCCGGTGTGAAATGCTGCAGCCGGTTCTGAAGTATGGGGTGATCCGGGAGCGGATATCCGCTTTGATTACGGATGCCCTGCGGGCACAGATTCTGGAGCAGAATGGTTATGAGACGCAGATCCTGGAGTTTATTGATATGGAACACACGCCAAAGAATCTCTTGATTCGCGCGGTGAAGGCCGGAGGGATGCGATCCAGGGGAAAAGTGTCTTCCATATCAGAATTGACGGATTTTCTGCATGTGAGACCGGCACTTGCATCCCTGATTGGCATGCCTGACGAAACGGGCAGACAGGAGCCTTCATGAAAAAAAGCATAATAAAGATTACAGTCTTCATAGCTGTCTTCTTGCTGGCTCTGATCGTGATCGGGAGAATCATGAACGAAGGGCACGACAACCTGACCGTGGAAATGGGGCCTGCAACGCTGCCGCTGGTGACTATGGAGCTGGACGGCATAGAGTATAATCAGCTTCACGGATATGTACAGGCTATGGATCCGGCCTTTCAGCGGGATGTGGTGACTGTTCTGGGTGAGAGCCGTGACACAGGTTTTGTGATTGATACCTGCGGCGCGGACGTGACGAAGATCTCCATTGAGGTCAGGAACGGTGACGGTTCCAGGCTGATTGAAAATACGGAGATCACAGAGTATGAAAGGAAGGGAGATCGGATCAGAGGAAGGCTGGCGTTAAAGGATCTGATCGCTCCTGACACGGAATATTCGCTTGCCGTCATCCTGCGGCTGGGAGAGGCGCGGGAGGTTTATTACTACACAAGAGTAGTATGGAGCGAAAATATGTATGCCATGGAAAAGCTGGAGTATGTCATTGACTTTCACCAGCGTCTGTATGACCGTGAGGCAGCCAGGGAGCTGACCAGGTATCTGGAGACAAACTCCCGCCTGGAGGACAACAGCAGCTTCCATA
>ERZ779624.318-NODE-318-length-16358-cov-9.884745_pt1 | contig 16358 bp, 11 predicted proteins | sample MGYA00514190_ERZ779624 | MGnify/ENA primary metagenome ERZ779624 (study PRJEB29562, sample SAMEA4376706) | mouse gut metagenome | isolation source: Cecum | study: EMG produced TPA metagenomics assembly of the A DSS colitis mouse model was used to assess the... | reverse complement strand
CCGTAATGCTGCAGCACCGGCAGGATCCCGATCAGATCCTCCCAGGTATCCGGCAAGGGAATATCCAGTTTTTGAAAAATATCCTTTCGGTAAATAATCATATTGAAATCCGCGGTCTCCGGAATTCCGTATACCTTTTCATTAAAAACGTAAGGCACAAAAGCGCCGGGCGCAAACCGGTCCGCCACCTGCCAGAAATCCTCAAACTGCGTCAAATCGTAGACCGCGTCCCTGCAGGCCAGCTCAAAGGGTGTATGCGAGGCAAGGCCCAGAGCCATATCCGGCATCTCACCTGCCGCCACTGCCATAGTCAGCTTGCCGGCATCCGGCATGACGGAAATTCTTACCTTAATCCCCGTCTCCGGCGTAAACTCGGAATCTGCCATCTTCTGCAGCAGATCCGCCTGGGTCACCGAACGGTTTACCCAGATGTTCACTGCATCCTCATCGTTTTCCACCTTATACTTGTCGGAGAGAAACGTGTACGCAAGATTCTCTGCCCCATTGGCCATAGAAGCGAAGAAGCCCGCCTGCTCTCGGGGAAGCTCCTGCCCTCCTCCCACATAAATTCGGTCCAGCGCAAAGGGCTGTGCGCTGATATTGGCCGCAAAGTCGCCCATAAGCTTCAGAAGGGAATCCAGATTGTCCGTGTGCAGCGGAAGCTCATCCGGATATTCCTTCAGCTTTTCGATCACACCAAGAGCACGATCCAATTCAGACAGTTTTGCGGATTTCACCCCGTTGGGGGCATATCCCTGCAAAGTACTCTGCATGGAACGAATCAATGTCTCGTAGGCCTCCAGATAAGCCAGCGTATCCGGTATATACCGGGTGATATTCCAGGTGCGGTATTCATCTACCTCCGCTCCGGTGATCTTTTTGATCTCCAGTGAAAACTGGGACACATGCTCCGCAATCAACCTGGCATAATGCCACGCTTCGCTCACCGGCTCCATCTCCGATCTGATGGTCAGGGTGTGTACTCCTTCCGTTAGATAAACCAGATAAGGATTTCCCTCCTCATCCGAAAGAATCTCGTTTTTCCAGGAGGTGTCTGTGGTGTCAAACCCATAATTGCGGAACTCCCGGAAGGGGATTTTGCCATCTATGTAAATAGATTCAAATACCTGAAAATCTTCCTTCTCATTTCTGTAGTGCACTGCCACCTGATACAGGCCTGCCTCTTTTACTTCCACATTGTAGGTGACCTCCACTCCCGCCTTTTTCCAGGACACTGCATTCAGCTTTTTGTATTCGCCGTCATGAGGCTTCAGGGACGGATTATTGACAGACGAGGTCAGCGCTGCCGTGGAATTCTTCCGGACATAATCCACACTGTTGATCTCCAGAAAAGAATCCAAAACCTCTTCACCCAAGTATAAATTCCGGTATTCCTCATAGGCAGGAATCGTATCATCCGGTGCATTTATATACAGACGCCCCAGAGTAAGGCCGTCCGCCGAATCATTCTTCACCCTGATATGGTTTTCACCCTGTTTTAACCAAAAATAGAGGGGTTCCGACTGATAATAAGAGGTGTTGTACAGATCTCTGTACTGCCATCCATCACAACGAAGCTGCGCCGGCGCTGTCTCGTCCCCATAACGATCCACCGGAAATTCCTTGGTACCGTCCTCCCATAGCAGAGGCAATGTAATCATAGACATTTCCTCAAAATAACTCTCTCCATTGATAGTGAGGTTCATTCGGTAATCCGACAGATTACTGCCGCCGGTATGATAATCCAGTCCCAGGCTGTAAAGCCCCTCCCGGTCTGTCTCCACCACATACTCTGCCTCGTCCAGGTAGTCCAGTGCCCTCGCAGTCCCGTCATATCCCGTTTCCTTCTCTCCCTCTTCAGGCTCCCAGGATCCGCTCTCCCTACCGTACTGCAGTTCCCGTTCGGCAATATAATCCTGATATCTGATGGTCTGAAAGTTGAGAGATTCCCGCAACAGTCCGTATGCCTCCCTAATCTCCTCATGGGATACCGTTTCCACACCGGCGGCAGGACTGCCGCCGGCCAGCCCCCACAGAATTCCTCCCGTCGCTGCAGCCACCAAAATACCGGCTGCGACATAAATAACCCGTTTCCTTTTGCCCACTTGCCTTCTCCTCGTTTCCATACCCTGCCGGAAGACGTCCTGCGCCTGCCACAGAAAAGGCATCGGATCGCTTCCGGGAAGCCGTTGACAGAAATGACTGATAGAAAAAGGGACTGCGAAAAAATGGAGTAAATGAATTCCGTCTTTCACAGTCCCTCATCTGCTTCCCCTATGGTTAATGCTTAGTTAAAATCCTCATCTGTATAACCGTAGAAATCCCTCAGGGCATTCTTCATCTGCTGATCCGCCTCCTTAAACCGATCGTTTGCCAACCGATTCCACTCCGGAAGCTTGGATTTAATCTCATCCAGCCAACCGTCGGAAGCGCGTTTCGCTGTCATTTTGTCATCTGCATAATAGTAATTCCACTCATCCAGGCACTGCTTTACGGCGCCGTCCACCTGAATCGTTGAAGGATATGTCTTCTCAGGCGCGTCCCAGATCTGTCCGGCTTCCCAAAGCTCCATACACTTCTTCCAGCCCGGCATATCTTTGCACCTTACATGGGTGTCAAGAGAATACCAGATCTCCATCTGCCTGTTAAATTCCTCGCCCGTCACAAAAGGAAGGGAGTCATTTGCAGCAGTCCGCAATGTTCCCCCTGCATTGAACATCTGATCCACTCTGGCCTGAGCCGCTTCCGTGGAGCCCACCCAGTAGGTGGCAAAGGTATACGCCAGCTTCAGCTTCTCTTCCTCGCTCTCGCTCAGCTCCGGATTGCCGTCATCCATGGCGTAATTATGCACTGCAAGAGGATCCAGCACTATCCCTATGGTACTCCCCATGTAATCAGTAGACGGCCTTGGATACACATCCATGTTAAAGGTCGCCTGGCCTTCCTGAGGCTCCGAATTTGCATAAACGCCTATATTCCAGGGATCTCCATCCCAAGTCAGAACATAACCATTGGCATAAAACCAATGACCGGACCAGCCATTTTCATCCATAACCTCCCCGGGGACGCCGCCTACATCATTCTGAGTCCACACTGTACTTTCCGCCCACTTGGGAATCAGAGACAGCAAATCCTTCACCGCGTCGGAATCCAAATTCACATGATCCCCCTCGCCGGAATAGTTTGTCAGCATATAATTGATATCCTTCGTGCCTGTATTTATCCATTTGATGGGAATATCCATGGCTCCCCAAAAGGTAGTGTTATCCGCCTGAGAAATAAACAGGGTATAATCATCGATAGTCCAGTCGGGATCGGGAACATCAATATTATTCTGCTCCGCCAAATCCTTGTTTATAAACACGCCCCAGGGCACCATATACTGAGGAAGGCCTGCCTGCATACCGTAATAGTTCATCATATTCATAATTGCAGGATTAAAGGACTGATAGACCGGATCATCCGCAAACACGGAAAGATCCGCAGCAAGTCCCTTCTCCACATCCTCGATCAGACTTTGGGTAGCCCAGATGTCCGGATATTTCCCATGCTGCGCCTTGAAGTTTTCCATTTGCTGGGACCAGGAGCCCTCCCAGTCTCCCATTGCAAGAAGATTAATTTTTACATTGGGATAGGTTTCGTTAAATTTCTTAGCCATGGCGTAAATGGATGCCACATTGATGGCCGTGATATCCTCGGGCGCCCAGTTCTGATGACCGATATCCTCATAATAATTTCCGTCGCCGGACCAGCACAGAATGGAAAGATCCCCGCTGATATTGTGATCCAGCTCAATATAAGGCGCGTCGCCTTGAATTTCTCCTTCCTTGTCGTTTCCAACCTCAGAGCTTCCCCCCGATACAGGCGCCGACCCATCCGGCCCTTCGCCATCCTCTCCTCCACAGCCTGCAATGCTTCCCATAGCCATTGCCATTATCAGCAGCAATGCAGCAACCTTTTTCTTTTTCAATCTTGCTCCCTTCCGTGCCCTCCTGCATATCTCCCGGGCATCCCTCAAATAAAGTTCATTCTCTTTTGCATATTGCGCAACCGGTTGTACTAGAATTATAGTAGCATTTTTGCTCGAAATAATCAACTGTCAATAAATTACTTTTTTCTTTTCTTGCATTATGTACATTCAAGCAGCTCATATTTATATATTATGCACAATAAAAAAGCTGCTAGGAACCTCTTCCTGCAGCTTTGACACTATGTATCCTTAACACATTTAACTCATTTGGCGCAACCGGTTGTCTATTGGCAGTTAATCTTCGCGCGACACCTTCCCGGTACTGCCTCCGCACACCAGCCTGGGTTCTATCACTTTCAGCATCTCTCCCTTTTCTCCTCTGACCGCGGCAAGAGCCGTCTCGATCAGTATTCTTCCCATTCGTTCATAACCGTAATCCACACTGGTCAGTCGGGGCGTTATCAGCTTCGCCAGCGTGTTGTCACAGCCCACCACGGAAATATCCTGCGGAATCCGGTATCCGCGTTCGTTGAGACATTTAACCACACCGGCTGCTACCATATCGTTCACCGCGATCACCGCTGTCATAGACACCCCTGCAGCCAACATCTGCTCTGTCAGTTTATATCCTCCCTCTTCGTCATAGTCCCCCTGTCCGGAAACCAACTCAGGACGATACGGAATTCCCTTCCGCCGAAGTACCTGTCTGTAGCGCATGGCCTTCTCGTATGTAGCAAGAATATCCATATACCCTCCTACCAGCGCTATATTCCGATGTCCGAGAGCAATCAGATGCTCCATGAGTATCTCTATGGTTTTCATATGATCTGCCTGCACCGTCTGGCAGCGTGTTCCGTCAAGCTTTCCGGTGATGATCACAGGCATATAATCCATGAGCCGGTTCACCTCATCCACATACTCCACGTCCGAAACAAGCCTGGAAACCATCCCGTCCACCAAAATAACTGCTTCCATCTGCAAGGTAAGCATTTTTTCCAACAGCCGGATCTGCTCCTCCATCCCGCCCTCCTTGGGCTGATTAAACACCACGGCAGTATAACCCGCCTCCTGTGCGGCTTTTTCGCAATAAAAAAACAGCTCTGCATAATAAGGATTGCGGATATCCGCCACAACAATTCCGATCAGCCTGCTCCTGGCCTCCGCCAATCCCTGCGCCAGCGCATTGGGCCTGAAATTATATTTTTGAGCCAGTCCCCTAATCCTCTGCTTTGTCTCCGTCCCCACCCTGCTGCTGTCGTTCAACGCTCTTGACACTGTGGATGCTGAAACCCCCGCCTCCCTGGCGATATCATAAATTGTGACCGGCTTTCCCTCACCGTTTCCTCTGCCTGGCACCTGTGCTTCCTCGCTTTTTCTCTATTAATGCATAACGGTTCAGCCTGCAGCCGAACCGTCATGTTGATTCTTTACCTATATCATCAGGACAGACTCCATTTATTATATCCCTTTGCCGTTTCAAATGCAACTTATTTGTAACCAAACCTAAACTCTCGCGCAGCAGGAAGAAGAATCGATTAGAATGAGCCCAACAAGTTCAGTCTTTCCTGCAATACCCTGCAGCCCAGGTAATAAAAATCCCTGTTCTCATACATTCTGTAATCGCTCTCCATGCACCAAAGCAGCGCAAGATAAACGTCATACCACGTTGCGCGTCGCTTTTCCTCTCCGCTTAATTCCGAAATCCCATACCCCTCATAAAAAGCCTTATCATACTGATGACTGCGAAATCCCGCCTCCATCAGCGGATCCGCCCACAGACATCTCTCAAAATCAATGATCCCCTCAATCTTATCATCCGCAATAAACACATTCCCTGCCCAGATATCCCAGTGTACAAACCGGGGAACTTTTACCGGCTCAAAACAGGCCCAATCCTCCTCCAGCATCTGCAGAACCGCTTCTTCTGCCGCCGGGATCCCGATCTTTCTGCGCGCAGCATCCGCATACGCGTCCAGGATCATACTCCGAAACACCTCATACCAGTTATCTCCCTGTCTGTCAGCCTGACCATAATAACCGAATTTTTCTCCCTGTATCCGATTTAACTCTCTGGTATAGCTGCCAAGAGCATAACCGATATCCTGCCGCTGGCTCTCCGACAAACCCTCCTGCAGCCCTGACAGACTCTGCCCCCGCAGCATCTCCATAAAAAAATACTCTCTGTCCGCAATCTCACAGCTGTCGTCATAAAAAAGAATCTTCGGCACTGGCACCTTTGTGCGCTCCGCAATCATTCTCATAGAATCCACTTCGCTGAACATGATATTCTTTTCATAAGTCATAACAGGAACTTCCCCGGGCGGCGCGATCTTTAACACCACCTGTCGATCCTCCAGTCCGATCCGGTAAGCGATATTAAAATATCCCTCCTTCAGTTCTTCCATTTCCAACGCGTCTCTTCCGAACGCCCGCCGTACCATCTGATTCACCACAGCGTCCGTCAAAGCTCCCTTTGTAATACTAACCGGCATATTTCCTCTCCTTTTCTCTGATTTGTCTGTCACAGTACAATGGGGTTTCCTGCCCGCAGAAACAAAATTCTTCAGCCGGCAATGCTTCCGGCCTTCAGCCTCTCATATCCTTCCGCCATGAAGAAGTAGACTTCTCTCACCCGCTTCAATAGGTATTGCCCCTCTATGTCATATACCTCCCTCTGTCGTCCCCTGCGGCGCCGGCCTACGGCATCTGGACTCCGGAAAGCCGTGAGAACTGACATTTACCTCAAAGCATCTCATAAAAAAACACCACCCTTCTTCTTTTTGCCTGTAATATCGAGACTGTGATCTTCTGCTTCGATATTATAGCATTGGGAAAAAAGTGGTGTGCAATTGCAAGTCATCCCGGACAGCCGGCCGATCCCATAGCCCCCTGCCATCCTACAGCAGGCAGCCCGAAATCAGCGGAATGAAATCAAATTTATCCGATAGCAGCTCTATTCCGTAGGCCAGGAAATTGTGCCGGTACAGGAAAGTGAGAATCTGGCTTTCCTCCGTATAGGACAGTATCACCTGCCCGATAGCCCCCAGATCCATCATCATCGCAAAGGTATAGACCGTCCAGAGCACCAGCACCACCTCCGCAACGCCGAACACGATTCCAAGCAGCTTATTGATAAAACTCACCACCGGCAGCTTGGATACCAGCTTTGCGGAAAAAAACACCAGGCTCAGCAGATGGTGCACGATTCCAAGCAGCCCCAGCAGTACGACAGTGACTACTACATGAACCATCTTTCCGTCATGATAGCTGCTGACCCCCCCCGCGATCAGGGCTATCACGCCGCAGAGGATCAACATGGATACCAGGGAAATGATTTCCTTCACCATGCCTTTTTTGTACCCGTCCACAGCCTTCCCCAACGCCGCAATCACCACGATAATCAATAAAATGTTAATACTCAGTCCGCTCATTTGTCCCTCCTCTTTCTATTTCAGCTGTATTGTATCTATGGAACTGTCCGTCACCAGCATATATCTGTATGAATTTCCCACCGGAAGCATAAGCCGTACCGGCTTTGCAAACTCTCCGTTAAATTTCTCAATTCCGTCCATGGTCATAATGACGCATTCCGTATCATTGTAAGCCACAAAGTTGGATTCCCCGAAAAAGATATCCGTATAATCTATATTAATATCGAAGCTCCCAACCTTTTCCGCCAACGTATTGTATACATCCATCCGGTACAGCTTTTCGCTGTCATCCGAGCGGAACACCAGCCCCACATACTTATCGCTGTGATAGACCGCTCTGATCTCCCTGTCAAGGATGATTCCGGCCACTTCCTTCGGAGCATGGTTTCCCGAATAGATGGTCAGCCGGTTGTCCCCCACCGCAAAGGCCGTATTATCATTCATAAACTGCACCTGCGGCGTCAGCGTATCCGTATAGGAATAGACGCTCACCATGTAGTCATTCCCGTTTTCCCCTACAACGCCAAAATTGTAAAAGACAACGTTGGTCTTCATCACTCCGGTATCCACATAGATATATGCCACACACAGCAGTTCTCCGTTTGGCGAAAGGCTGATGGATGTAGGGTAGCCGGAACCGGTCATATGAGCCTGTCCCTCATAATCTTTCCCGTCGGCATTCGGATTATAGGTGTGGATCAGCGCCGCGTCCGTCCCTTCCAGCACAGCAGTCACATATCCGTTGGCCGAGACCGCCAGCTCCCGAATGGGCATGGTTGTAGTAATCTCCCGCAGTTGCTTCTCCGTGTTCTGTACATAAATGGACCTTCCGTTATAGGCTCCTATGGCCACCGTATCCCCGCACACTGCCAGCAGAATATCCTGCATTCCGTAGGTCTGGTTCCACGTCACATTCCCTTTTGCATCGGTGCAGTGCGCACCGTCTTTACTGTAGGTCAGAATAGCGTTTCCCAGCCGGATATCCACGGAACTCGAAACGCTCTCCCGGGGCACGGAAAAGATAATGTCATAGTCCGTGTAGACATGTCTTTTATACTGGACTACAATCAGGGCAATCAGCGCAGCAGCGCCGGCAAGCAAAAGCAGGATGCGGTATATGTTTGCCAGCTTATGTCTGATAATCTTTTCCTTGTAGCCGGTCTGCCTTCGTTCCCGCTTTTCCTTTTCCTTCATATAGCTTTTGATGTCCGCCATATTGCCTCCGCTGTTTTTTCATGGCAGAGACCCGAAAAACCTTTCGGTTTTTTCGGGTTCGCTTCCAGTTCATTACCGCATGTCTCGGGCAGAGACCCGAAAAACCAGAGGTTTTCCGGGTTCGCTTCGCTCGTCAAATGGACGAACAACCCGCTGCTTGAGCAAGCTCTGCAGCGGGTTCTCCGTCCACTTGTCTCTGCCCTTTGCGCACATTATACCATGTGCACAGGCCGCACATGGTTGGATGGCCATTCGGCCGCCATCTTCTTTGAATAAGGATATTATACCATAGCTTCCACTATTGTGGTAATAAAATTTTCTGGCCTATCTTGATATCGTCGGGATCGGTAATATGATTCAGGGAGCAGATCTCGGCCACTCTGGCATCGCTGCCGTATCTGGCCAGGCAGATTCCGATCAGCGTGTCTCCCCTCTGGATAGTGTAGGAGACCGGCTCCGGGGAAGGAGACGGCGTAGGTTCCGGTGTCGGAGACGGAGTAGGTTCCGGCGTTGGGCTTGGATCCGGCGTCGGCGTAACCGTCGGCTCATTCACGGAAGGCTGTTCCGGCAGCTGACCGGAAACTTCGCCGGAAGGCAGGGTGGACGGATCCTCCTGCTCCGGCCCGGGAGACGGTTCCGCACCCGGGACAGCGGACTGCCCTTCTCCGAAGCCCTGGGATCCCTGATTTCCGGTTCCCGTGTTCTGAGCCGCCTGGTTTTCTTTTTGAATGGCCTCCGTCAGCCTGTCCTCCGCCACAATGGTGCCTACCTGAGCCGTCCCGTTGGAGACCTCCACCGCATCCGGCAGCTGCCTCTCCGAAAAGGAATCCAACATTTCCCTGGCCGCCATCTGAAGCTCGTCCAGCCTCTGGCCGCCGTCCATGGTTGCAAATCCTGCCGCACACAACAGAATAAAGATTGCCGCGGCAACCGTCTTCATCTGCCTCAGCTTGGTATCCACCGGCTTTCCCTTTTTCCCGGCCGGTCCGTTCTCCCGGTAAATGCTGCGGGACCTCCCGGTCTCTTCCTCCGCCCGGCTTCTGCGTTCCTCCTGCCTGCGCTTTACCACGTCATACTTTTCCTGGTCAAACTCCTCGGGCTTTGCCTCCTCCTGCCGCTCCTCCAGCATAAACCGAAGCATACTGTCATTTTTTTCATAAAATTGTGCGTATCCCTCTATGTATCTGCACACTCCCTGCTCATAGACATGAAAGCCTTCCACCATCTCTCCGTCCAGCAGGCGATATCCGAGAAAGATATATTCGCCAAAGTATCTCTTCCTTGTCTTCTCTGCCTCCTGAAGCACCGCCTGGGACAAGTGCCGGGTTTCGCGCTGCAGAAAATTCAGCTTTGCCGCGCCGTAAAAGAACAGGTAGGTGATCCCGGCCTCCTCCCTGCGCACCCCGTACAATGCAACTGCAAGGCCCTTGTCAAGGGCATGTCCGTTCAATTGCTTGATATAGGAGATGACGTAATCCTCCACATAAATCTTGCAGCTGTGATTTGTCTCGCCAATCTGCGTGACATTTTTCGGTAAATCCATAAAAAACACCTCCTATGCCGATACTGTAGATAATAGCATCGACATACGGAGGTATTTTAGCATTCTTTGTCATGTCAGACAAAAAAACGTTCGACATTTTATTCGGTTTATTCAGAACATTCAAACCGGTACACCGTCTCGGAGGTGTATTCCCTGTCTCCCCCAAAGACGCAGGAGGGGAACTGCGGCTTGTTGACGGAGTCCGGGAAATACTGGGTCTCCAGGCACATTCCCATCCTGGGACCGTAGACCGCACCCTCCTTGCCGTTTTGCTCCGCAATAAAGTTGCCCGCATAAAACTGTACGCCGGGAAGCGTGGTGTAAGCCTTCATTACCCTGCCGCTCCTCGGAGCCTTCACCGTTGCAAAATGACGAAGCTGTCCGTCGTCCTGCCAACCGTCGATCACCCAGTTGTGGTCGTAGCCCCCGGCAAACTGAAGCTGTTCAAACGCCTCTCCAATCTCCCTGCCCACCTGTTTTGCCGTGGTGAAATCCATGGGAGTTCCCGCCACCCGGGCAATCTCCCCTGTGGGAATGGAACCGGCATCCGCAGGCGTATAGCCGGAAGCTGCCAGCCAGAGCTCATGCCCCTCGATACTTCCGCTGTCATGCCCGTCCAAATTAAAATAAGTGTGGTTGGTCAGATTCAGTATGGTCTTTTTGTCACTGGTTCCATGGTACAGAAGATGAAGGCTGTTGTCCTCCCCCAACCGGTAGGTCACGGAAACCTGCTTGTTGCCGGGGAACCCCATTTGTCCGTCCCCATCGCAAAGCGAAAAGATCACGCCGTCCTTTGTCTCTCTGGCCTCCCAGTTGCGCTTGTGATAGCCTTCCTCAATGTGGCTGTGGAGATTGTTCACTCCGTCGTTCACATCCGCATGGCAGACAACACCCTCAATGACATACTCCGCTTTGCCGATCCGGTTTGCGCTGGGCCCGATCACCGCGCCGAAAAAGCTGGGATTTTTCAGATAATCCTCCACCCGGTCAAAGCCAAGTACCACATCGGCTTCCTTTCCGTCCTGATCCGGCACGATCAGCTTTACGATCACCGCTCCAAGACTGCTCACCGTCACCTTCATTCCGCTGTCGTTGGAAAGCGTATACAGCTTTACCTCGCCCTTCCCCGGAAGCTGTTCCCAGACAGCCGTCTCAATTTTAATTGCCATAATCCTGTCCTCCCGATCAACATAATCCGTTCACTACAGCTCCACCCGTCCCTCCAGGGCACGCAGCAGTGTCACTTCGTCTATATATTCCAGATCACCGCCCACCGGCACACCGCTGGCGATCCTGGTGACCCGGATACCCGTTGGCTTGACCATCTTGCTGAGGTACATTGCCGTGGTCTCCCCCTCCAGGCTGGAGTTGGTGGCTATAATGACCTCCTCCACCTCGCCCTGCAGCCGTTCCATCAGCTCCTTCAGCCTGATATCCCCGGGGCCGATACCCAGCATGGGGGAAATCGCCCCGTGCAGCACATGGTACACGCCCTCATAGCGCCCGGTCTTTTCATATGCCGTCAGGTCTCTTGTATTTTCCACCACCATAATCATTTTATGGTTGCGGTTCCGGTTGGCACAGACAGGACAGATATCCCTGTCTGTCAGCGTATAACACTCCCTGCAATAGCGCACATTCTCCTTGGCATCCACAATGGCCCTGGCAAGCCTGTTCACCTTGTCCTGCGGCATATTGATCAGGTGGAAGGCCAGCCTTTGCGCAGACTTGTTTCCAATGCCCGGGAGCGCAGCAAGCTCTTCTATTAATTTGTTGATATGTCCGCTGTAAAGCTCCATCAGAAGGGCAATCCTCCCAGTCCTCCGGTCATTTTGCCCATCAGCTCCGCACTTGCCGCATCCGCCTGACGCATGGCCTCATTGACGGCAGCCACCACTGCGTCCTGCAGAGTCTCAATGTCTTCCGGATCCACGATCTCTTCCGCAAGGACAATGCGCAGAACCTCCTTCTTTCCGTTCACCGCCGCTTCCACGGCGCCTCCGCCGGCCTTTGCCACAAACTCCTTCGTCTCCAGCTCCTTCTGGCCTTCCTCCATCTGACGCTGCATCCGCTGTGCCTGCTTCATCAGATTATTCATGTTTCCGGGTATTCCGCCCCCGGGAAATCCGCCTCTCTTTGCCATGTGTATTCCTCCCTTACACTACTGATCTTCTTCCTCTTCCTCGTCGATCTCCATCCGGACGATCTGGGAAAGATCCACAAAATTCTGCTCGAACTCCTGCTGCCCTCTGACCGTCTGGATATTCACCTCTATCTCTTTACCCGAAAAATCGGACAGCAATGCCTCCAGCTGCCGCTTATTCTCAGGATGCTGTAAAAAATAATCGGAAGGAATGCCGTCCTCCAGCACTACCGTCAGCCTGTTGTCGCCGCCCAGGCTGAGCTTGGCAGACTTCAGGTAAATTCTCATGGGGTTGTCGGCGCTTCCCGAAATAGACGGCCACTTTGAGACAATCTCCCGCACATCCTCCGGTATCGCCTTGGGCAGCTCGGGCTTCTGCCCGCCCGGGTTCTCCGCCGCGGCCCCCGGCTGTCCTGCCGCCTGTCCCGGGGACACCACCGACACAACGCCCTTCTCCAGCTTATCCTCCACCTGACGGATCCGGTCCAGCATTGCCTCCCCGTCCGTCTCCATCTCCGGCCTGCAGAGCTTGATCAGTGCAATCTCCACCAGGATCCGCTTCTGGGCGGCATAACGAATCTGCCCGGAGAGCTCGGAAAAAATCCGAATATAACGTACGATCTGATCCGGCTCCGCCCTTGACGCCTCTTCCTTCAGCCGTTTCAGGTTATCCGCAGACATGTCGATCACGTCTTCCAGGTTATCCGACGCCTGCACCAGCATGAGATTGCGCAGATACCAGGTAAAGTCCGACACAAACTGTGTCAGCTCACGCCCCTGCATCACAATCTCCTCCAACAGCTTAATACAGCCCAGCACGTCCCTGTCCAGGACGCCGCACAACAGCCTGCTGAACACTTCCGTATCCACGGCCCCCAGCACATCCAGCACATTTTCGTAGGTCAGCTCTCTGCCCAGATAAAACGCAATACACTGATCCAGCAGGCTCAGCGCGTCTCTCATGGATCCGTCCGCCGTCTTGGCCAGATAGCGGAGCGCCCTGTCCTCCACCTGTACATGCTCCGCATCGGTCAGCTCCCTCATCCTCGCCGCAATGGTATCAATGGAAATCCGCTTGAAGTCATACCTCTGGCAGCGGGACAAAATCGTCACCGGCAGCTTGTGCACCTCTGTGGTGGCCAAAATGAAAATGACATAGGAGGGCGGCTCCTCCAGGGTCTTCAGCAATGCGTTGAAGGCTCCTATGGAGAGCATATGCACCTCGTCTATGATGTAAACCTTATAATTTCCCTCCGCCGGAGAGTAGGAGACCTCCTCCACGATCTCCCGGATATTATCCACGCCGTTGTTGGAGGCGGCGTCAATCTCTATGACATTCATGCTGGCGCCGGCGGCGATGGCGCGGCAGATGCGGCACTCTCCGCAGGGACCGTCCTCTGTGGGACTTTCGCAGTTCACCGTGCGGGCAAAAATCTTTGCAACCGTGGTTTTTCCGGTTCCTCGCGTGCCTGTGAACAGATAGGCATGGCCGATGCGCTTCGCCTTGAGCTGGTTTTTCAGCGTAGTCACGATATGATCCTGGCCCTTCACATCTGCGAAGGTGTCAGGTCGGAATTTTCTGTATAGTGCTGTATATGACATGAATGGAATCCTTCCGGCTTACTTAATCTCCAAAGCTGATGCCCAAAAGCTTGGCCTCCTGCACGATGCTCGCGTCGGGCTCTATCATCTTCAGTTTCCCCGCCACATCCTCCAGGGGAACCTTGACGATCTCACGGTTTTTATATCCCACCATGAAACCGTACTGTCCGTCCAGAATCAGCTTGCCTGCCTCAGCCCCCAGACGGCTTGCAAACACACGGTCATAAGGGCAGGGGCTTCCGCCTCTCTGGGTGTGTCCCGGAACGGTGACGCGAACCTCCCTTCCCGTCTTTTTCTGAATGGCCGCAGCCACCTCATAGGATACGGAGGGGAAGGCTCTCTTCTCCAGCTTTTTCTTGTATTCCTTCTTGGAAAGCGCAGCGTCATCCTTGGAGATCGCTCCCTCTGCCACCGCTATGATGGTAAAACGGCTGCCTCTTCTGTCTCTCTCCTCTATCTTGTCAATCACCTTATCAATATCGTAGGGAATCTCGGGAAGCAGAATGATATCCGCGCCGCCTGCCATTCCGGCATTTAAGGTCAGCCAACCCACCTTATGTCCCATGACCTCCACAATGAATACCCTGCCGTGGGAAGCCGCCGTGGTATGAATGCAGTCAATGGCATCGGTGGCAATGTCAACCGCACTTTGAAAGCCGAACGTCATATCCGTTCCCCAAAGATCATTGTCGATGGTCTTGGGAAGCGTGACAATATTCAGCCCCTCCTTGCGGAGCAGGTTGGCCGTCTTGTGCGTGCCGTTCCCGCCCAGGATCACCAGACAGTCCAGCTGAAGCTTATAGTAATTCTGCTTCATGGCCTCCACCTTATTCAGTCCGTTCTCGTCCGGATCCTGTATGGTCTTGAAGGGTGTTCTGGAGGTTCCCAGGATCGTTCCGCCCTTTGTCAGGATGCCGGAAAAATCCTTGCCGGTCAGCATCTGGAATCTGCTGTAGATCAGGCCCTTATACCCGTCCAGGAATCCGTAAATCTCCACCTGCTCCCTGCTGGCCGCCAGGGTCTTCACAACGCCTCTCATGGCAGCGTTGAGTGCCTGACAGTCTCCGCCGCTGGTCAACATACCGATTCTTTTCATATGAATTCCCTCCTGCTTTTCTTTTTTATCTATTATTGCCGGTTTTAAACGCACTTACATCTTACCCTTTTCAGGAAAAATTTGCAACCGTTACACAGGGGATTCAGAAAAAAGTTGTTGCAAAAGAAGGCTTCCTATTATAAAATAGAAACGCACTGGAGATGTACCCAAGCGGCTGAAGGGTCCGGATTCGAAATCCGGTAGGTCGGCTTTGCCGGCGCATGGGTTCAAATCCCATCATCTCCGTAGAAAAAGACGCCAACGCCGGCGTCTTTTTTCAATACGCTTAAAGAAAAATATTTGTGTCAACCGAAAGGAGCCGCAATATGGCTGAGGAAACCAAACTACTTATTTATGACAAGGCATATTATGAACCGGGGTTTGACGTGAAGCGATGCCGCCTCTCCGCCGAATCCGGATACGCTCCCGCACAGGATGAAATGGGCAACTGCTGCAAACGGGGCTATCACGTCCAAAAGGACTATGCCGCTGCCGTCGAATGGTTCAGAAAAGCGGCGGAACAGGGCAATGCCGCCGCACAGCGCAGTCTGGGCTACTGCTATTCCGAGGGCGAGGGACTTAAGCAGGATCTGGAGCAGGCCTTCTACTGGTACACAAAGGGTGCGGAGGGCGGCGATGCCGACGCACAGCGAAACCTGGGTCTTTCCTATCTCTATGGCAGGGGGGTGGAGACTTCCCCGGAAAAAGCCGCCGAATGGTTTGAAAGAGCCGCATTACAGGGCCATGACGACGCCATGCTCAATCTGGGCTTCTGTCTGGAAACATACCTGGGCACACCGCAAAACCTGGAAAAGGCGGTGAAATGGTACGAGGAAGCCGCAGCGCTTGGAAATGCCTCGGCACAATACAATCTGGGAAACTGTTACAACGCCGGCAGAGGCACTGCAAGGGACAATGAAAAAGCGGCCCGCTGGTTCGCCGCAGCTGCGGAAAACGGCAACAGGGACGCTCAGTGCAACCTGGGAGCCCTCTATGAACTGGGGGAAGGCGTGGAACAGAATCCGGAAGCAGCCTTTTATTGGTACGGCCTGTCAGCCGGGCAGGGCAATCTCCAGGCTATCCTGAACATAGGGTACTGTTATGAAGACGGAGTAGGTGTAAAGCAGGATCAGACACTGGCCGCTCAGTGGTTTGCAAAGGCTGCAGAACTGGGACATCCCGCCGCACAGTTCAGTCTTGCCTGCTGTTACGAAAGCGGCCAGGGAGTTGACAAGGATCTCACCAAAGCGGCCCAGTGGTATCAAAAGGCCGCAGAACAGAGCCATTCCGCCGCTCAATACAACCTGGCTGTCTGCTATGAAAACGGCTCAGGAGTGAAACAGGATCCGGCTCAGGCA
>ERZ779624.317-NODE-317-length-16439-cov-8.040955_pt1 | contig 16439 bp, 16 predicted proteins | sample MGYA00514190_ERZ779624 | MGnify/ENA primary metagenome ERZ779624 (study PRJEB29562, sample SAMEA4376706) | mouse gut metagenome | isolation source: Cecum | study: EMG produced TPA metagenomics assembly of the A DSS colitis mouse model was used to assess the... | reverse complement strand
GCTTGGGGTCGGTGATCTGGAAGTAGATCACGGTGTCGATCTGCATGGTGACGTTGTCCTTGGTGATGACGGGCTGGGGGGCAAAATCCACCACCTGCTCCTTCAGGCTCACCCGCTTGGCCACGCGGTCGAGAATGGGCAGCTTCACGTGGGGGCCCACGCCCCAGGTGGTGTGGTAGGCCCCCAGGCGCTCCACCACGAAGGCGCGGGACTGCTGGACCACATGGATGTTGGTCACCAGCAGGATCAGGACAATGACGCCGATGGCGATGAGAATGTACTGCATAGAAAACCCTCCTCTTAGTTGGTATGGGAACAGTATACCACAGAGGAGGGCGGTTTTCCACTATTATTTTTCCCCGGCGGGGGAAAAGAGGGGCGGACGGTACCGGGGCTCGCCGTACTCCCCCGGCGAGGGCGTCACCAGGAAGATGGAGCGCTCCGCCCGTTCCAGGTCCGCCGCCAGCAGCTCCGGCAGGGCCGGGCAGCGGTAGGAGACGGGCCACTCCCCCTGGCCCAGGACACAGCCGGAGGCGCCGCCATAGAACGCGATCCGGCGGCGCTCGCCGTCCGCCATGGTCAGCTCCACCACGGTGCAGCCGGCGCAGATGCGGTCGATGGAGTTCCCCCGCAGACTGGGGAGCAGACCCAGGTCCACGCTCTCCAGCATCCGCTCCGCCTGTTCCCGGCCGTTGTCCGCCGTGTACTCCGTATAGACGCCGTCGTGGGTGCGATAGCTGGTAATGGAGACCACCTCCGACCAGTCCGGGCGGAGAAGGCCGGAGAGGATGGCGCGGAAGGAGAGGTGCTTCCAGCAGGAGAAGGCGAGAACAGCCGTCAGGGAGAGGAGGAACAGCAGCAGGAGCGCCCGGCCAATCCATTGAGAGAGTTTGTTATCCATATCGTTATAAGGCGAGGGGGGACCCTCGGGGCGTGGCATCTACAATTTGTATAATAAACGCATTTTATCACAGAATTTGCCGTACTGTCAAGCACGGCTGCCTCCGGGCCGGAGACAGCCGCTTTGACGGAGGCAGTCGATCTGCTGCAGAGTGCTGTATAGGCGAGTATATAATACGTCCTATACAATGACAAACGGCAGGTCGATAAAGCAGAGAACGTCTTTTTCCAGGTCGTAGTCAAGGCTGAAAGAAACATGTGCCGCCGCAATGTAGTCCCCCGGGGAGAAGCCCCCCAGATAGTCATACTCACTCTCACCCGTCCACACAGTGATCGTGTAGACCTCCCCCTTTTTTAATTCGGTGCTGCCCAGGGTGTCTCCGATCACCAGCGGAAGGACAGATTCTCCATTGGCGTGCATCATTTCAATGCCGCCAATCGCCTCGTTGCGCCAGATGGTTACGCTGGGCTCCTCACCGATATATTCCAGCTGTAATGTAAAGTGCAGAGGAGATTCTTTTTCCATCTGCTTGGAGTCATATATGTACTGATTAGACAGACATGTGATGCGAAACATGCGGTCATACTCGACCACGCTCTTGATGGGCTGCGTCGACACCGGGCCGTTTCCCCCATTGGAGCATCCGCACAGCCATAGAACGCACGCAATCAGCAAAAAGCAAATCTTACGTTTCATGATCCTCCTCTTTAGTCATCCCAAAGACGAAGGCCAGCAGCAGGACCATAGATACAAACCGCTTTTTCATGTGTGTTCCCCTTATTATTTAAGAATTGGTATCAATAGGCAGATTCGACACGAACAGATACCCGTCCTCAGTGGGTCGAAGAACCATGACGTGGGTGGCGTCATCCGTTTCATACCAGACGGGCGAATAGCGCAGCTCCAGTGTGCCGTCATCCCGGCGCACACCTGAAGTAATATCCGGTATAACCATCTGCGTATCATAAGCGGCTCCGTAGTAAGCATCATATTCCGGCAGATAGGGCAGACTATCCAGCCCGACCTGATCGGTTTCCTCCAGCCCCATACCAAGGTATTGACGGAGAAGCTCGTCCATCACGTGCCGGGGAGTTTTATAGCTGTCGGCATCCAGGAAAAACTGGTAACGCTCCTCCCCAATAATAGGCCGGAGGGCGGCAAGCTCCTCCTCTGAGACGGAGTAACCCCAGTCGTCACCGTAGGGAACGCCCTCCCGGAAGAGCCAGCCCAGGTCGATTTCCTGAGGCGCGGCATACTCGCTGCTCAGGAGCATGCAGGTGAACGCCCTGCTGTTTTCCCGATGGAATATGGCCTCAATGGAAGCGATTTCTTCCTCCGTCAGCGCCTCATCCCGCTGGCAGCCAGGGAGCAGGAGAGCGCACAGGAGCAGGAGCGAGAGTAACGGTATTCTGAAATATTTTGCCGGCATAGTGGGCACCTCCCTGCATATGCTCAGGCAGTATGGGATTTTTAGGGCATGCGGCTGATTTCGGGAATTTTATTTGTTTTGTAGCCGCAGACAGAGCAGACATACATCCCTGAACTGTATCTAAAACTATGCTGACTTCTGGCGGCGGCGGCCTCCGCGACGGGAGGCCGCCGCTTTGCCGGGGGGAGGCAGCGCTCAGGCAATGGGGAGATTCGACACGAACAAATACCCGTCCTCGGTGGGCCGAAGGACCAATATATGGGTGTCATCCGCCGCATATGAAATACGCGAGTAATAGCACAGATCCAGTGTAGCGTCCTATTTGCTGGAAAATAATAGAGCAAAGATATTCTTTACCCCACAATCAGCGGAGACCCCTGCCAATTGTACTACTCCTGAAACATACGATTCCCTAAATTCAATATTTCTGTTTCGCTCAAAAAGAGCCCACAGGTGAAACAATTAAACCGTACTGTGCTCTCCCGTCCTGCTTTGGACTGAATTTTGATATTGGGGGCCGCGTAGTATACTTCCGCATCCGGCGTAGTGTTCCAGGAGAAATCAATTTGCAAATTCAATTTCACATTTGGCGGAATTTCAACGGCTGTGCCAATAAAGGGAATATGTTCTTCCTGAAAACTGAGAGTGGGCATGATGTCCTCATAACCTATCACTGTAATATCCGTTATGAAAAAGCTGTCAGATCCTGTTAAAAAATCCGCCTGATAGGGGGCCAGACCCGCACCTGTGGTCGCGACCGATTCGCTGGAAACCGACAGCTCTGGCGGGTGCTCTCGGGTAGCGTACAAATACAGCGTGAGCTCTCCAAAATCAAACTCCCGCCCGCCGAGAGTCATCTGTTCCAACCGAATTTGCTCCCCCGGTTTCGCTTCCTTAAGCCTGAGTCTTACCGTAAGGCTTAGGAGTGTGTAGTTTCCAGCGCTCTGATCCTTTTCAAAGTTGCTGATACTGGCAATAATTTTTTCATTATGGAACGAAATATCGTTGTTTGCCGCCTCCATCAAGAAATCGGACAGTCCCCCGCAGTTTTTTGAAATCAACAGGAAATTGAGCGGAAATCCCTCGGCATCCGTTTCCATCTCATCCAAGAAGAGACATGCAGAGCCATAGATCGGGGGAAAACATATGTCTACCGGCTGATAGCGGCCGACAATCAGCCAGACAATGCTGACAGTAGCCAAAAGAACTAGGGCGATTAAGACAATAATTTTTCTCCTTAAAAATCTTTCTGTATCTCTCATCTGATTATAGTTCGTCCTCATAAACCACCTTGAGAGTCACTTTGACAGGTTCTTTTATCGTAGATGTGCCGCAAAATGACTCATTTTTTACGTGCCCATAATTTGAAACGTAGTATGTGTCTACGGTGTAATACTTGTATTCTCTAAAAATTCCAATATCACTTGCACGCGATTGTTCGGCAGTAAAGGTGCGGCTTCCGCCAGTGCTATAGCTGGCAGAGAGAGTTAGCCCCCCGCCGCCAAGCAGAGCACTTTTTGCTAGTGCTGATGCGAGTTTTAGCACGTCAATTGCCGCGCTAAATGTAACGTTACGTGTTATGGTATGGGATGAGCACTCTGCCCATGAGCCAAAATACAGTTCTATTTCAGTGATTGAACCATTTACGCCATATAATCTAGCCAAAGTTTTATTTTTGTTTACGTAATAGTGATCCACATCTGATTGTGGTGAAATTTGCGAATCACTCGCGAAAGCCGTTGTAGTCGGGAGTATACATAAAAGAACCGCAAGGAAAGCGCAGAGCATTTTTTTCATGTTTCTCCTTTAAATTATTTTAAAACCCGCCCGGAGCACTGCCGGAAAATCAGCCCTCCCCTCACTGTATTTGCCCCGGCACAGGTTTTAGACGCTTCTGCCGTTACATTTTCCAGGTGATCTCAATCTCATTGTCTGTGCCGGTCACTGTGCCCTTCAGCCAGCAGCTGCCCGTGATGAGCCCGCCGAGGGACGAGGTTGTAAGAGCCTGTTTCATATCTCAACGTGTGCGGATTGGCGAGGGGATTTTTTTGCCCAGCGAGGCAAAAAGCCGCAGCAATCCTGACGGATTGCATGAACATTCTTATACTATCAAATAGAAATATATTTGTCAATGCCACATATTGACTCATTCAAATTTTTTTATATAATCCAAGATAAACACCACTACAGAAAAGAGACAATTGTAAGGGTTTTTAACGAAGTCTGGGCGGAAAATCCGCCGTCAAGACGCGCGCGGGGAGATTGTAAACAGGCTCAGGTCCTGGAATCCACAGATTCCAGGACCTTTCACCACTTTTCCGGTTTTCAGCGCAGCAGCACAGGCTGTATCTGCCGGCCCTCCAGGGCCGCCTGCATGGTCTCGCCGATGCGGGAGAAGTCCGCAACCAGGGAGCTGGGCTTCTTCTCCGGGTCGTCCTGGCCGAAGGGGACGAAGTAGTAGTTTTTCCGCCCCAGCAGCTCCCCGATGTTCCGGGCCGCGCCGCTCAGGCCGTCGTTGGAGGCCATGGCCACCACCACCGGCCGGCTGTTGCGCAGATGGGCCTTGGCGGCCATGGTCACCGCCGTGTCGGTAATGCCGGAGGCCAGCTTCCCCAGGGTGTTCCCCGTACAGGGGGCGATGACCAGCACATCCAGCAGCTTCCGGGGCCCGATGGGCTCCGCCTCCTGGACGGAGGATATGGGCCTATGTCCTGTCAGCCTCTCTACGGTGGAGAGAAAGGCCTCCGCCGTGCCGAAGCGGGTGTCCGTCGTCCGGCAGGCCTCGGAGACAATGGGTAGCACCGTTTCGTAGGCCCCGCACAGCTTCTCCAGCTCCTCCAGCACCTGCCCGTGGGTGCAGAAGGAGCCGCATAACGCAAATCCCACTCGCTCTGTTCTCAAATGGGCTCACCTCGTTCTTCCAGTATGTGGTAGATGCTCGCCCGGATGGCGGCGGCGGCGCTGCGGGGGGCCGCCTTGCCCGGCAGGCCCGTGGCGGCGACGGCCTGCCGGCCCAGCCGGCGGGCGGCGTCGAAGTCCACCCCGCCGGGGGCTGAGGCCAGATCCAGGATCAAGCAGTCCTTCCGGATCTCCTCCAGCCGGGCAGCATCCAGAATGAGGGCGGGCGCCGTGTTGAAGATGAGGTCGAACCGCGCCAGCTCCCCCCTGAGAGCGCCGGTGCGCAGGCTCTGATACCCCCAGGCGTCGATCCAGGCCAGATCGCTGTACCGCCGGGCCGACACCGTCACCTGGGCCCCCAGGTCATGCAGGCGGCCGGCCAGCAGCTTCCCGATGCGGCCGTAGCCGATGACCAGGCAGCGGCTGGCGTGGACGGTGCGCTCCGTGCGCTCCATGGCCAGCTGGATGGCCCCCTCCGCCGTGGGCACGGCGTTGGCGATCTGGGTCTCCTCCCGGTCGTAGTAGTCCAGCAGCGTCAGGCCGAAGTCCGCCATCAAGCGGGCCGGCAGGGTCCCGGTGACGCCCCCCAGCAGCAGCTGGTCGTAGCGCAGGCGGGGCCACAGCTGCTCCGCCTCCAGGGTGGTGTCCGTCAGCGGCAGATGCAGGTTTCCTCCCCGGCACACCGGCAGGGGCAGCACCAGCAGCTCCCGCTCCAGGGCGCAGCTCAGCGGCGCGGGGTTGGGCCCGCCGCCCTGCTCCAGCCCCCAGCTCACCACGTCGCAGCCGTCCTCCAGCAGAAGCCGGGCCAGCCACACCTGCCGCAGGTCGCCGCCTAAGACGGCAATGGTTTGTTTCATACACATCCCCCCTCTGCACCAGTCTATGCGCCGGCGGGGGCGGACGTGCGGACCGGCAAACTTTCGCGCCATCCATTGACAAGGCTGCGGGAGGGGGGTAAGATAAATCTATTAAACAAGTACCCGCCCTGCGGACACGGGCTGGACGGGACGGAACGGAGGAGACTCCATGACAGAAGCCGACCGCGCCCGGCAGGACAGCCGCAAAACCATGATGCTGGAGGCTCCCCTGCCCTCGGTCATCGCCCGGATGGCCGTGCCCTCCATCGTCTCCTTTCTGATTACCTCCATCTACAACCTGGCGGACACCTACTTCGTCAGCTCCCTGGGCACGGAGGCCACGGCGGCGGTCAGCGTCAACGCCTCCCTGGATCAGATCATTATGATGGCCGGGTCCATGCTGGCGGTGGGGGCCAGCAGCTACATCGCCCGGCTGCTGGGGGCCCGGCGGGACGAGGAGGCCAGCCGGACCCTGTCCTCCGCCTTCTTTCTGGCCATGGGCTTCGGCGCGGCGGTCATGGTCCTGGGGCTGGCCTTCATGGGCCCCATGGTCCGGCTGCTGGGGGCCACCGACACCTGTGCGCAGTACGCCGCCGACTACGCCGCCTACGTGCTGCTGGTGGCCCCCTTCATGGCCGCCAACTTTGTGACCACCCAGTGCCTGCGCTCGGAGGGGAGCGCGGTGCTGGCCATGGTGGGCATGGGCTTCGGCGGCATCCTCAACTGCTTTCTGGACCCCCTCTTCATCTTCTATCTGGACATGGAGGTGAAGGGCGCCTCCATCGCCACCGCCATCTCCAAGCTGGTGAGCTTCGCCATTTTGATCTTCCCCTACGTGACGGGCCGGAGCGTGCTGCGCCTGTCCCTCCGCCGCTGCCGGCCCACGGGGGTCATCCTGGGGCAGATCGCCAGCGTGGGCTCCTCCTCCCTGTTCCGCAACGGCCTGGCGGTGCTCTCCGCCATCGTGCTCAACAACATCGCCGGCGGTATCTCCGACTCCGTGCTGGCGGGCATCGGGGTGTCCACTAAGGTGATGATGTTCCCCTTCGGCATCATTCTGGGCTTCGGCACCGGGTTCCAGCCGGTAGCCGGCTTCAACTGGGGGGCGGGCCGGTACGACCGGGTGCTGGAGAGCTACCGCTTCTCCGCCCGGGTGGCCGCCGCCGGCGCGGCGGCCATGGGGCTGGCCCTGGCGGTCTTTGCCGGGCCCCTGATCGCCCTGTTTGCCGAGGCCGACCCGGCGATGCGGGAGATCGGGGCGCTGTGCATCCGCCTGCAGTGTCTGGCCCTGCCGGTCCACAGCTGGGTGGCGGTGGTCAACATGCTCTGCGCCGGTTTGGGACAGGCCAGGGGGGCGGTGCTGCTGTCCACCTCCCGGCAGGGGACCTGCTTTCTGCCCATCGTCTACCCCATGGCCCTTCTGTGGGGGGCCGTGGGGGTGGCCGCTGTCCAGGCGGTGGCCGACATCCTGTCCATGGCCCTGGCCGTGCCCATCATCCGGAAGGTGAAACGGCAGATTCTGGCGGCCCAGAGGAGCGCCCCGTGATCCGGGGCGGCTGGAAAACAGGAGAAGGAGCGCCCCGACAGACCGGGGCGCTCCTTCGTTTTGGTCCGCCGGCAAGCCGGAGCGGGCAAAAAGGCCGCCGGAGAAAGTCTTTCTCCGGCGGCCTCGCCGATTCACTTCATCCACCGCATCGCGGCCCAGACCGCCAGGGCGGTCTGAAGCGCCAGGATGGCGGGCATGCCCCAGACGAAATACCAGTGCTTCGTCTTGTGCCGGAAGAGCCGCATGCCGGCGGCCGCCCCCAGGCTCCCGCCCAGCAGGGCGGAGAGGAACAGGGTCCGCTCCCGGACCCGCCGGGCCCCCGGCCGCTTGGCCCGGCGCTTGTCGGCCCACATCAGGCCAAGGGCCCACAGGTTCACGGCGATCAGGTACACCGCCAGCAGACCTATGGGCGAGCCCACCAGGGCCCACACTGCGTCCCCTTGGGCCTCCGGCGCATAAAAGGGCTTCATCTCACCCCAGGCGGGCCAGCTCGGCGGCGGCCTTGGCGGCCACCCGGGCGTTGTTGAACACCAGCTGGATGTTGCTCTCCAGGCTGTCGCCGCCGGTGAGGTCCTTCACCCGGGCCAGCAGGAAGGGGGTGGTGGCCTTGCCGTGGATGCCCTGCTCGCGGCTCTCGGCCACGGCCTGGTTGATGGCGCTGCTGATCACGTCCGCGTCCATGGCGTAGGCGTCGGGGATGGGGTTGGCCACCAGCATACCGCCCTTGAGGCCCATGGCCCGCTGGGCGTGGAAGGCCGCCGCCAGCTCGGCGGGGGTGTCCAGCCGGTAGTCCACGCCGAAGCCGGATTTGGGGGTGTAGAAGGCGGGCAGCTCCTCGGTGCCGTAGCCGATGACGGGCACGCCCTTGGTCTCCAGGTACTCCAGGGTGAGGCCCAGGTCCAGAATGGACTTGGCCCCGGCGCAGACCACCATCACCGGGGTCTGGCCCAGCTCCTCCAGGTCGGCGGAGATGTCCATGGTGGTCTCGGCCCCCCGGTGGACGCCGCCGATGCCGCCGGTGGCGAACACGGAGATGCCCGCCATGTGGGCGATCATCATGGTGGTGGTGACGGTGCAGGCCCCGTCCTGGCCCCTGGCGACGAGCACGGGCAGATCCCGGCGGCTGGCCTTGGCGATCTCCGCGCCCTTCTTGCCGAAGTACTCGATCTCGTCGGCGGAGAGCCCCGCCTTCAGCCGCCCGCCGATGATGGCGATGGTGGCGGGCACGGCCCCGTTCTCCCGGATGATCTTCTCCACCTCCAGGGCGGTCTCCACATTCTTGGGGTAGGGCATGCCGTGGGAGATGATGGTGGACTCCAGGGCCACCACGGGCTTGCCGGCGGCCAGGGCCTCGGCGACTTCGGGGGCGATGTCAAGATACTTGTTCATGGTTGGTTCCTCCTTATGATAATGGTTGGTTGTTCCATCGCTGACAGGGGACGCGCTCTCCACCCAGTAGGCGCTGCCGTCCCGCTTCCGGTCCAGGCAGTGATTCTGGTACAGCTCCCGGCGCAGGGTCTCCGGGTCGCGGAAGGTGTGCCAGCGGCTCAGGACGCCGTTGACCTCCCCCTCGGTGTAGATCCTGCCGGGCTCGAACTTCTCCGCCAGATAGCGCACGGCGCACAGCTGCAGTTTCCGCTTGGACGGGAAGGCCTTCAGGCGGTTCTCCCCGTCCAGAAAGTTTTTCAATATCGACAGATGGTCCACGCTTCTCCCCTCACTTTTTCCACAGGTCACAAAATTCCTTCAGCTCCCGCTTCTTCTCCTCGGATAAGCGGTTGTAGTCCGTGTCCGTGACGGCGCCCTCCAGCGCGTAGAGGTGCACCAGGCAGACGCCGGGATAGCGCTGCTTGAGCAGGGAAAAGGCCTGTTTGGAGCCCGTCTCCGCCAGCTTCTCAGCGGAGTCTACGCCCACGGACCGCAGCTTTCTCTCCAGCTCCCTGCCGATGTTGCGCATAGCGGTCAGCCCCGTCCCTGGGGCGCCCTTCCCAGATGGTGCGCACAGCCGCTTCAGGAGCAGATGAAACCCCGTATGGGCCTCGGGATCCATGTGCTCGTCCATGGAGCAGGGGTCAAGCACACAGTCCTTCACCAGCTCCGTAAACCCCAGGCGGCGGTAGAGGCGGATATTGGCCTCCTCGGAGTACTCCACACCGATGGTGAGCGCAGAAAAGCCCTCCTGCGCGGCCTGGGCAATGACATGCTCCATGAGGGCCGTCCCCAGCCCCCGGCCCCGCAGATCCTCCCGGACGCGGAGGGCGCAGAGGTAGGCCCGTTTTTTCCCGTCGGCGAAGTCCGGGTCGGACAGGGAACGGAAGAGGTACAGCTCCCCCGCCAGCGCCCCGCCCCGGTCCCAGACGAAGAGGGTGGCGCTGCCGCGCCGGATGTTTTCACAGTTGAACCGGGCGGTTGGCGAGGGGTGGGCCGGGTCCTCGCCCCAGAGGGCGAGCATCTCCTCTGCGCCGGCTGTTCGGATATGCATTCCCATCCCCCCTCAAAGGCGCTCCCGCACCGCCTGTACGCTCATGGTGGGGTTGATGGTCTCGGGGCTCTCCATGGCGATGGACGAGGCCGCCAGGCCCGCCCGGGCGGTGCCCTCCAGGTCCGTCCCCTCCAGGTACGCCCAGGCGATGGCCGCCATAAAGGCGTCGCCGCAGCCGGTGGTGTTCACCATCTCCGCCGGGAGGCAGGGGACGTGGAGCGCCTGGTGGTGGTCCGCCGCCAGCACGCCGTCGCCCCCCATGCTGATGAACACCCGGCGCAGGCCGGTGTCCAGCAGGAGCTGGGCCGCCTTTTTCGCGCTGGGGATGTCGGTGATGGCCGCGCCGCTTAAAAGCTCCGCCTCCATGCGGTTGGGCTTGAGGGTGTGGAGCCTCCCCAGAACGGGGCGCAGCTTCTCCGCCTTGGCGGTGGACACCGGATCGGCAAAGAGGGGGACCTTGCAGTTCTCCGCCAGCCAGGCAATGGACGCCTCCGGGATGTTGGTGTCCACCACCACCAGCTGGGCGTTATTCAGCAGGGCGGCCCGGGAGCGGAGAAAGGCCGGGGTCACGTGGTCGTAGATCTCCATGTCCGCCACCGCCAGCTCCATGTCCCCCTCCGGCCCGGCGATGTAGAGGTAGGTGGAGGTGGCTCCGCCGGGGACCTGCAAAGCGTGGCTGATGTCGATGCCCAGCTCGCCGCAGGAGGCGGCCACCCGCTGGGCCTGCACGTCGTCGCCAAAGGCGGTGAGCAGGTGGACCTCCGCCCCCAGCAGGGCCAGGTTGTGGGCGATGTTCCGCCCCACGCCCCCCAGGCTCATCCGCACCCGGCCGGGGTTGGAGTCCCTGGGGACCAGCGGGCCGGAGGAGCGACCCCCGATGTCCATGTTCACGCCCCCCACCACCACGGCGTAGGGCGCTGTGCGCAGGATGTAGCCCTTCCCGGCGATATGTCCCTTTTTCATCAGGTTGGAGATGTGCACTGCCGCCGAGGACCGGGTGATCCCCGCCTTGTCTGCCAGCTCCTGCTGGGTGATCATGGGGTTCTCCTCAATCCAGCGCAGGAGCTGCCGTTCCCGCTGGGTCATGGCGTCGCCTCCTAAGTAAAAGTTTATTGAATAATCTTATGCTTATATTATAGCGCCCCCTTCGCGGATTGTCAAGAGAAAATTGGAGGCGGGCCAAAAAATTTGGAGGAAATGCCGGGGGAAGTTTGGACGGAAGTCGGGAAAAGCACTTGTAAAATGTGCGTTTGGGCGGTATAATACTCCTATTCTGAAAAAAACCCCCAATTTTAGGAGGATAGGTGATACGATATGGAACGAATCAAAATTGCGGCCCTCTACGCCGACGCCGCCCGGCTGGACGGCCAGACCGTCGCCGTGTGCGGCTGGGCCCGCACCATCCGGGACATGAAGACCTTCGGGTTCATCGAGCTCAACGACGGCTCCTGTTTCCGGAATCTGCAGGTGGTGATGGACGCCAATACGCTGGACAACTATAAGGACGTCGCCGCCCAGAACGTGGGCGCGGCCCTCATCGTCACCGGCACGCTGGTGCTCACCCCCGAGGCCAAGCAGCCCCTGGAGGTGAAGGCCGCGGCGATTGAGGTGGAGGGGGTCTCCTCCCCGGACTACCCCCTGCAGAAGAAGCGCCACAGCGTGGAGTACCTGCGCACCATCGCCCACCTGCGGCCCCGGACGAACCTGTTCTCCGCCGCCTTCCGGGTGCGCAGCGCGGCGGCCCACGCCATCCACTGCTTCTTCCAGGACCGGGGCTTCGTCTACGTCCATACCCCCATCATCACCGCCAGCGACTGCGAGGGCGCGGGGGAGATGTTCCAGGTGACCACCCTGGATATGGCGAACCCGCCCAGGACCTCCGGCGGGCAGATCGACTACAGCCAGGACTTCTTCGGCAAGCGGGCCAACCTGACGGTGTCCGGCCAGCTCAACGCGGAGAACTTCGCCATGGCCTTCGGCGACGTGTACACCTTCGGCCCCACCTTCCGGGCGGAGAACTCCAACACCCAGCGCCACGCCGCCGAGTTCTGGATGATCGAGCCCGAGATGGCCTTCGCCGACCTGGGCGACTATATGGACAACGCCGAGGCCATGATTAAGTACGTCATCAAGACCGTACTGGCCAAGTGCCCCGACGAGATCGCCTTCTTCAACTCCTTTGTGGACAAGGGCCTGAAGGAGCGGCTGGAGCACGTGGCCTCCTCCGACTTCGGCCGGGTGAGCTACACCGAGGCGGTGGAGCTGCTGAAAAAGAACAACGACAAGTTCGACTACAAGGTGGAGTGGGGCTGCGATCTCCAGACGGAGCACGAGCGCTACCTCACCGAGCAGGTGTTCAAGCGCCCCGTCTTCGTCACCGACTACCCCAAGGAGATCAAGGCCTTCTACATGCGCCTCAACGACGACGGGAGGACCGTGGCCGCTGCGGACTGCCTGGTCCCCGGCATCGGCGAGATCATCGGCGGCAGCCAGCGCGAGGAGCGCATCGACGTCCTGGAGTCCCGCATCCGCGAGCTGGGCATGGATCCCAAGGACTACTGGTGGTACTGCGACCTGCGGCGCTACGGCTCCTGCCGCCACGCGGGCTTCGGCCTGGGCTTTGAGCGGATGGTCATGTACCTCACGGGCATCAGCAACATCCGGGACGTGCTGCCCCATCCCCGCACCGTGGGCACGGCGGACTTCTGACGCAGATAAATACGCAATAAACTCCGGGCAGGGGAACGTGGTATACTAAAGGTATCGACCATGATTCCATAGTGCGTACCCCCGCAAAAATCCCCCCCGGAGAGCTGGCACTCTCCGGGGGGCATCGCCAGAATAGGGCTTGCTGTCCTTTGCCGTGGCGGTCAAGCCGCTTGCAGATGCAGCTGGCGACTACGCCTGCTGCGACCGACACCAAAAATCCGACCATGAATTCCACGTGCTCACCCCCAGGAAACGAGGTAACAACGATGAAGAGACCCTTTGTCACCAGATCACAGCTGGACGAGATCGTACAAGAATACCCCACCCCCTTCCACCTCTACGACGAAAAAGGCCTGCGGGAGAACGCCCGGCGGGTCAACGCCGCCTTCGCCTGGAACCCCGGCTTCAAGGAGTACTTTGCCGTCAAGGCCACCCCCAACCCCGCCATCCTCAAGCTCCTCCGGGAGGAGGGCTGCGGCGCGGACTGCTCCAGCCTGGTGGAGCTGCTGCTGGCGGAGAAGTGCGGCTTCCGGGGACATGAGATCATGTTCTCCTCCAACAACACCCTGGCGGAGGAGTACCGGCTGGCGGACACGCTGGGGGCCGTCATCAATCTGGACGACCTGACCCATGTGGCGTTTCTGGAGCAGTCCATCGGGCACATTCCGGAGACCGTCTTCTGCCGCTATAACCCCGGCGGCGTGTTCACTCTGGGGGAGGGCAAGGACGGGCTCCAGGTGATGGACACCCCCGGCGACGCCAAATACGGCATGACCCGGCCCCAGATCGCCCAGGCCTTCCGGGCCCTGCGGGCCAAGGGGGCGCGGACCTTCGGCATCCACGCCTTTCTGGCCTCCAACACCATCTCCAACCAGTACTACCCGGAGCTGGCGGGCATCCTCTTCCGCCTGGCGGCGGAGCTGAAGGAGGAGACCGGGTGCCATATCGGGTATATCAACCTCTCCGGCGGCATCGGCATCCCCTACCGCCCGGAGGAGGAGGCCAACGACATCGCCCTGATCGGCCGGGGCGTGCAGCAGAAATTTGAGGAGATCCTGATCCCCGCCGGCATGGGGGATGTGCGCCTGTGCGGCGAGCTGGGGCGCTTTATGACCGGTCCCTACGGCTGTCTGGTGACCAGGGTGCTGCACTTCAAGCACATCTACAAGGAGTACGTGGGAGTGGACGCCTGCGCCGCCGACCTGATGCGTCCCGCCGTCTACGGGGCCTACCATCACATCACCGCCGCCGGGAAGGAGGACGTCCCCTGCACCCAGACGGTGGACGTCACCGGCTCCCTGTGCGAGAACTGCGACAAATTCGCCGTGGACCGGCCTCTGCCCCCCCTGGAGGCGGGGGACCTCCTGGTCATCCACGACACGGGGGCCCACGGCCACTCCATGGGCTACAATTACAACGGCAAGCTGCGTTCGGCGGAGCTCCTGCTCCAGGAGGACGGCGGCGTCCGGCTGATCCGCCGGGCGGAGACGCCGGAGGACTATTTTGCCACGGCCGTCTGGTAAGGGCCGGGGCCAGGATGGCCCTTTGTGCGGGCAGGACTATAGGGATGGCCTCTGCGCCAAAGCAGCCATACGCACATCCGGACAAAAGCAGGAGGGGCGCCGCTTATAATGAAGTTCCGTAACGATGGTTTCAAAAAATGTAGTAGAGACAGTCGATGCGGTGTATTGCAGAAAATCTGAACAAACGGAGGAATCTGCAATGAAGTCATTATTTGAAAAACTGGGCGGTACCTATCATAAGAAAGGCGATTATTTCCTGCCCGATTTGTTTCTGCCTGAAACCGCTCCTGTTGGTATCTGGGGGCAGCGTAGGAAGCACTACCTGAAAACACAGCGGGGGCCACTCTACAACGCTCTGCTTCTCAGTGGCAAGTTGAATGACCATTTGATTGAGGTTGATACCCAGGCAGAAGCTATGTTTTCCCAATTGGTCAAACAACTGGCAGAACAGGAGAGTGTGACAGAGCAACTCAAAGCTGAGCGCCAAATGGAGTGGGTTGGGCGGATGAACAACGTCCGAAACCGGGCAGAGAAAATCATCTTCCGGGAACTGATCTATGGGGAGGATGTAGTATGAAGCTTTTGGAAGAATTTTGGTATGGTAATATTGAGCCAACGGAGTATGACACATTCGCTTGTAAAGGAATACAAAGAAATATTTCGCTTGATTACCAAGAACAAAGAAAAGCTTCAGGCTACCATGACGGATGTACAGAAAGAACTGTTTTCCCAATATACGGACGCTGTTCGTGAGTGCCAAACCTTGTCAGAGTGTCTGTTATTCCAGAGTAGTTTTAAGCTGGGTGTTAAAATGATGGTGGATGTCATGGAAGAATAGCGATTTCTAAGCAAATAAAGGCAGTCAGCCGGGCAGCAGTTCGCTACTCGGCTGATTGCCTCTATTTTATTCTTTGCTCATGCGCTTCTGTTCCTCTTCAGCGCAAACCATTCTTACAACGAAGTTAGCGTCATGTTTGCATTTGGAAACAATATACTCTTTGGTTTTATCCGTTATTCCGTCTATTATGTGAAGATGTTTCATAATCAAATTTTTGATGTGTACACCATTAGAATCTATAAGCGTCACTAACTGATGATTTATAACGCCATAATTCTCCGAATTCCGAGACAATAAGAAAAGGATACGTGTGGCATTCCATCTTATATCCAAATTTTCGGAATGAATCCACTGTAGAGCATTTTGAAGAACTATAGCCTCTACTCTGATTGGAAATATAACTGTATCTGTCGTCTCCAGATATTCAACAATCAAACGGGTCACCGCTATTGTTGTTGCAGCATCGCCCTGAATATATGGCATTAATTCGAGAATGTCACCATATACATCTTTTCCCATGGAAGCATACAGAAACTGCAATCCAATTTTCAAAGAAACGCTATCAATATTGGAAGAAAAAATCGCGTGATCATTAATCTTAATTTCTTCATGCTGCTCAAACAGCTTTTCATATACACTTTGATTGCGAATGTAATCACCTGGGTACTTTATTACAATACAAATGAGAAGTGCTATTGCATCAAGTTTTGTAGAGATATCTTCTTGGGAAATAAGGAGTGTATCTGCCACCGCTGATATGAGCATATCTATGGTTTCTGCATCATAGGCCATCTCGTTTCTCAGCAATATAGCTCTTACAATAGCAGTCTCACGTCTTCCATGCCCAAAATAAACACCATTTTTCCCCTGCCGTTCATTGTTTTGCTTGATATATCCTATGTATTCCAGCACAAATGAAGGCATGTCCCGTTTTTCGTTTTCGGTAGTTTCTAATTTATAAATACCATTATAATAATTGGGGAGATACTCGGCTATCTTTTTATCCATATCGGCCGTCAAATCACTATTTTGCTTTCTGAGAGTGCACAGAAATGTAGGCGCGTAGCCGATTTGTTCTCGATCTTCTTTACTATCAAGCACATTGTTAACATGGCTTATCAAATCTTGAGCGGACTCAATATTCATTTTCCTTAAATCTATATAATTAGCAATGAACGTGAACATATCTGTATACCAGCGGGAATAATGTTTATCAATAAATTGACAACAAATTTTGCTAAGTGTGTTTTGGGATA
>ERZ779624.316-NODE-316-length-16457-cov-7.497134_pt1 | contig 16457 bp, 15 predicted proteins | sample MGYA00514190_ERZ779624 | MGnify/ENA primary metagenome ERZ779624 (study PRJEB29562, sample SAMEA4376706) | mouse gut metagenome | isolation source: Cecum | study: EMG produced TPA metagenomics assembly of the A DSS colitis mouse model was used to assess the... | reverse complement strand
TCCTTCATAGTCCTGCTTTTGCGCAAAAAGACTGCGCGCCTTCCTGATGGCTTCTTCATCCAGATCCTGCAAAGTTGCGCCATTTACAATCTCCTTTGACCAATCTGTTCCTATCTGACTCCGTATCAAATCCAGCTTATTTAGAGACAACGGTGCCAGAGACTCATGCTCCCTGGACCACGCCGCCCCATTCCATGACGTAGGGATTCCACGGATTGCCGGGGGAATCTGAAAAGCTACTATACGTTTCTTATCCACTTCTAATTCATAAATGTCGTAGAATGTCAGTCGGTCATTTGTATGGCTGGCAATATCCTTTTTCAGTCCCTGCAAACCACCATCTTTACGGTAAACTGTGCCCTTAATTACCTTATCGTTTGTGATGCCGAAGAACAGCCAGCCCTCCTGCTTTCCTCGCAGGTTAGCTTCATTGCTCAGAGCAGAGAAATATTCTCCCAATTCATTGAAAGAGAAACTGGATTCTGCCGTTTTAAATTCAACGATCTCGTCCTCGAAAGAAATTATAAATTGATTCAGTTTTTGCAACATCTGAGATTCGGTGTAAATCATATTAAGTCTCCCTACTACTGTTTTTGTTAAGTAGCATTTTAATTGTATTTTAAATGTGCTGCCCCAGTATCTTTTTAAGTCCTCGAACTATCTTTTCTACATCTTCCGATGTATTGTACTTACCCAATGAAACACGTATCGTTCCTTTTGCGTATTCCTCATCCAAGTCAATCGATTTCAGCACATGAGATATCTCAGTGTCCTGGCTATTACATGCAGAACCTGTTGAAATGCAAATTCCAAGCAAATCCATTCTATGCAATATTGCCTCTCCATCAGTTCCTGGAAAAGATAGACTAATTAGACCTGGTAAGGTATGTAATCCACCATTACGGACAAATGGAATACCTGTTTCTTTCAACTTACCCATAAACTCGTTTTCTAATCCTATGATTTTCTTCCTGTTTTCTTCAAGATGATCACAGTTATTTTTCAAAGCTGCAGCCATAGCTACAATTCCCGGAATATTTTCGGTTCGTGCACGACTTCCAGATTCCTGTGCGCCGCCATCAGAATAAGGGATTAGTTTACAACCTCTTCGCATATATAAAAATCCGCATCCTTTCACACCATTGAATTTATGTGCAGATGCTGAAAGCATATCAATGCCCATGCTGTGAACATCTATGTCCACATGCCCCACTGCCTGAACCGCATCAGTATGAAATAAAGCACCTTTCTCATGTGCTATATTGGATAATTCCTTTATAGGTTGAATCGAGCCGATTTCATTATTTGCGTACATTATGGAAACGAGTCTTGTCTCTTCCGCAATTTTCCCCTTCAACACATCTGAGGAAATCTCACCTGTTCTTTCAGGCTTTAAATATACAACCTTGTACCCTTGTCTCTCCATTGCGGCACATGAGTGCAAAACCGCATGATGTTCAAAAGACGAGGTGATAATCGTATGATTCCCCTCGTCAGACATGGCTATGCCTTTAATGGCCCTGTTATCACTTCCTGTTCCTCCAGAAGTGAAAAAGATTTCATCTGGAGATGCACCAATACAAGCAGCAATTATCTCCCTGGCCTCCTGCAATGCTTTTTTAGCTGCTCTGGAAAAAGCATAGGGCTGAGACGCATTGCCGTATTCATCCAAAAGAAACGGCATCATTGCGTCAACAGCATTCTTATCAACTTGTGTGGTTGCAGCATTATCCGCATAAACATACTGCTTCATAGCCACTCCTTATGTGAAGAGTTTACAGCCCTCTGCCTTGAACTCCTCTATTTTCTCCAATAATTCATCAACTGTGCATTCAAGATAATCCGCAAGACAATCCATACAATAAAAATTTGTTATATCCGTTCCCAGAAGCTTCTTGTTTATCCCTACAGTATCCTTGTCCAGATTATCCTTTCCGCATACAACGCACTCATGCTTCATTGTTAAATTCCTTTACTGTAAACGTAGGCATCTGTTTATCGTCCTTTTTATATTCAGCATCAAGGATTGAAAGCTGTCTCCAGATTATCTTTCTCATATTAACGGCAGGTCTGAGACAATATCGGTTAAACAGTTTCAAGTCAACATCTTCTGCTGTTCGGATATGAGGGAACAGAAGCTTCAAATAAGCAGAACTTATCCCACATACCGTCTTTAAATCAGTTCTTTTCAATCCGCGATCAATCAGCATTTTCCACAACTTGTTATAACTGATCTATTTATACCGAATTCGGTATAAAACTTTGCAAGCAATGGTTCGGAATATCCTTTTGGGATATTTCGAACACCACTCCCTCACCTGCCGGTGCGTCCATTTTACTTGTTGGGGACACCCCACGCCCCAACCAATATGCACCCTTGTTTCATACAAGGGCGGCAAATTTATCTAACACTAATATCTGCATATATGCCTAACGCCAAAAATTATTGGATTACGTTTACCGTTTTTGTGAATCTTCGACCAATCCCATTATAACACTACTCTGCTGATACAGCCAGTCCATAAATTCCTGTGGCAGCATCTTATATTCCCTGATCAACTTTTTCTTCTGTAACGCCACTTTCTTAAATGTCTCAAACGCCTCCAGCATCTTCAGCAGCCTATCCGCAGGAAATCCTTCCGTACGCTCCGCCCGCTTGATCTTATTACGCCAGCTCTGACATTCATTTTTATAAAGCAAATCATAATTTTTCTGTTCCATGCCTATCCTCCAGCCCCTTTTCAGAACAAAGCTTGAGGCTGCGCAAAACGCAGCCTCAGATTGTTTCCACTTACGGTAGGACTCACCGCTTTTATCGGTTCCACTCCCAGTAGGACTCACTGCTTTTATCGGCTCCACTCCCAGTAGGACTCACTGCTTTTTACAGGAGTTCAACTCCCATACGATAAGCTACGCTTATCACTAATTAATTTATACCGAAAATCAGAAATTATGTCAAGAAAATTTTTAGGTTTTAAATTTGTTTCATAAAATAATTTCAGATTTTCCTTCTCTAATATCTATACACATCCTCAATCAGTTAGTTGCGTGCGGCTCCTATCTATTTCATCCATAATCCCGGCATACGTCGGCTCCGGAAACAGCGCATCCACATGAATGGAAAATTTATTTTTTTCAATATTTTTGCAGTTGATTTTACCCTGTTTCAGAGTTAACATACACCAACCGCGAAAGGAGGAAACGTTCTTATGGACAAAAATTCTACATTGTACCAACTAATGGGTATGCGCATGAATGGCATCATGAACGGGATCACGGAACAGGATGAGGACTACCAGGCACTGCTCCAGGAAGTTGACAAATGCTCCGGCAGTCTGGAGTCCCTGCATCTCCCGGAGGAAACCATGAAACTGATCGACCGGTATGTGAGCGAGTACAACGCTATCGGGAGCCGCTATGGGATGCTGGCATACATGCTGGGGTTTTCCGACTGCCGGGAGCTGCTCTTAGATCCGGCACGTCCCGGAAAGGAGGCGCTGGCTGATGGACTCTTATAACCTTTCCTACACCCCTGGATTTGAACAGCAGAAAAGGCTCTCCGACCTTGCCAGGCGGTGCAGGAAAATAAATGGCTGGGGTGTGCAGGAACTTCTCCAGCATGCCGCCACCGCTAACTGCAGGGCCGACATTGACCTGAAACTGGATTTTTTGGAGGATGAAGTAGAGCGGTTTGAAAATCAGTTCTGCAGCCAGACAGCCAGGGAACAGCTGTGCATCAGCGAAGAGGAACATGCAGCCTGCCAGCGGGTAGCGGATGCATTCGGTGAGATATACAGCGCTGACCTCCTGGTTCTTGATGCCGGCAGTTATGGCTTTGTGAAACTCCAGTATTTCCACCCTCCCTTTGGGTATGACGAGGCAGACATCTTTACAACCGGCAAAGACCTGTTCAACGACCTGTGGAATGAGTGGATCTCCCTGCGGCTCCTTGCCCTTACCAAAGGCACACCCCTGACAGACCTGGACTATCAGGATATGTTTCTGTGCCTGCCTGCGGAAAAACAGCAGGAATTCCTAGATAAGCGTGACTATTTCCTTAGCCGTTCCGGGATCACCCTCTGAGGGCGCCTTATGAACAAAACCGAACGGATCAAGCAGGGCGGCTCTCCCGTCATCGGTTTTAACATACGCCGCCTGCGGGAGCAGAAACACCTGCGGAACATGGACATGGTGGCAAAGCTACATCTGGAGGGCATCCCCATCAGCACAAGCACACTCAGCAAAATCGAACAGGGAGCCTGCAACCCTACCACCGAACAGCTGATTGCCCTGCGGAAAATATTGGGGTGCGATTACAGCGACTTCTTCCAGCCCTGCTGAGTCCATCCCCTGCCCTGGTTTTCTATTCTCCCCAGATGCCCTGTGACTGCTTATTCTTTCTCTGCCTATAAAATCTTCTTAAATTGATTCCTTCACTGCATATGCCACCCTGACGTATCCCTTATGCCGCCAAAAGGGCGCACTTCCCCCTTGGCGGCATTTCTTTTTTCAAATTCAGTTCCCTTTCAGCGTAAAAAGCAGGCTGCTCCGCCCGCCGTTCTCCCGCCAGCGCTGTTTTTGTGATAAGCCCTGCCCGTACCAGGTCGTCAATGGCCCTTTCCACCGTCCGCCGCGAGAACTGCAGTTCCCTTGCGACTGTGCCGATAGACGGGTAACAACAAGAATAGACCACCAGATGTACATGGGGATGATTCCCCACTCCTTTGCATTCAGATCCGGCTGTTATTTTTTCACTGTCAGTTTTCCCGCCTCTGGTACCTGTAGGCATCCTCAAAATCTACTGCACCGTTGATCCGTTTCACTTCATCCACGCATTTTGCATGGAGGCGGCCAAGCGATTCCTCATCCACATCATGGGTGTATGCGATGACCTGGGACAGCTTTGACAGCTCCACTGCGATCTTAAAGTCCATCCGGGCCAGGCGGTTCTCACTGTCCTGCACGGTGCTGGTCAGCACGGAGGACAGGGACTGCAGCAGATAGTCCTCTGCCTTTCTGGATTTCAGATAACCGCAGTAAAATTTCAGTGCCTCATTCACGAACTCATTCCGTGAGCGCACGTTGGCCGCAGCCAGCAGCCCGTCTGCCGTTTCAAGCATTTCCTTCTCGATATAAAAACCGGTCCTTACTTTTTCTGTTTCTCTGCCCATTCATGCCCTCCTTCTGGTTGGCTTATCTGCCGCAGTATTCATTTTCCTTTCCCAAAATCCCCGGAATTTCTGCCCTTTTTCAAGACACAGACATCAAAAATTCCTGTGTCCCAGGAAAAGGTATACACTTTCACTTTTCCGCACGGCTTTGCCGTGCGGTGTTTTTTCGGGTTTATGCTGCGGAAGCAGCATAAACCCTTTAACCTGCACACATTTCGACCCTGCCAGCCATCCCCAGTTTTCCCCATTTTGGCTGCCCTGCACTCCCTGCCAGCAGGGTCTGGAGCTGTTTTGCCAAATCGCCCCAAACAGGGCAGAAAGGGTACCAGGCAGTCAGTTTATCCTCTTTTTCCAAAAAAGGGCACAAATCGCCACACGGACGGCCACAGGGGGTAACAAGGCTTTCCGGCTCCCTATCCGAACTCACCAATTCCATAGTGACAAAGGGCTGGATAGGCACTGTCGTATTTACAGAAATAGAAAAAAGCGCCTATCTTTCGATAAAACGCCTTGTCCCTGTTTCAGTCACTGCCAGTTCTGCTATCTCATAGCACCCAAACCTCAGTATGCAGCGCAATCCCTGCTTGTTATCAGTTAATAGTTTCTCACCTGCTTTCGCAGATATCTATTTTCTTTCTGGTTTTGTTTAGTCCTTTTTCATACGCAAAAAGCCTATAAACACTGATATCTACAAGCTTTTCCTAACTCCCCGAGTAGGGCTCGAACCTACAACAACTCGGTTAACAGCCGAGTGCTCTACCATTGAGCTATCGAGGAATAGTATATTTCTTATCGAAATTTTGTAGAATTTTCTTTTCCCCGTTTCGCTCCTTTCCGGTTGCATATCATACAATGCTCTACCATTGAGCTATCGAGGATTATTAACTTATCTTGTTTTCAGTATAGTATCTTTTCTGCAGTTGTCAAGTACTAAAGGAAAATTTTTACTGTGCTTTATCCGCCTTCTCAACAGCCTCCCAGAGACCATTCAAATAAGCGGCGCCCAACGCGCGGTCGTACAGTCCATACCCCGGCCTACCCGTCTCCCCCCAAATCATTCTTCCATGATCCGGGCGGATATATCCGTCAAATCCGCTGTCATATAAAGCCTTTATAACCGCGTACATATCCAAAGTACCGCAGGCCGATAAATGAGCCCTCTCTTCAAAGCCTGCTCCGTCCGGCAGCACTGCAACATTACGCATATGAACAAAATGGATCCTGCCCATTGCCCCATACTTAGCCGCCATGGCTGCTACATCATTATGACCGGAACACCCCAGAGAACCGGTACAGAGCGTGATACCGTTGTTCGGCACATCCACCAGCTTTAAAAACCGATCCAGATTCTTTTCATCCGTAATAATACGCGGAAGTCCAAAGATGCTCCAACAGGGATCATCCTCGTGAATGGCCATGTTCACACCACATTCCACGGCAACGGGTATGATGCACTCCAGAAAATACCGCAGGTTCTCCCACAACTTTTCCTCCGGGACAGCCTGATATTCTGCCACCACTTCTCGAAGCTCTGCCCGGGAATAACTGGCGTCCCAGCCCGGAAGCGTCAGATCACTTTCTCCTCGCAGAGGATCCACCTTATCTACCTGGCTCTGATAATAGGCAAGTGTAGTAGAGCCATCCGGCAGTTCATGAGAAAGCTCTGTTCGAGTCCAGTCAAATACAGGCATAAAGTTATAGCATACGCATTTTACCCCAGCCTCCGCTACACGTCTGATATTCTCACAGTAGTTTTCAATATAGCGGTCTCTGGTGCTCTTTCCCAGCTTAATATCTTCATGAACAGGAATACTCTCCACCACCTCGAACCGCATTCCCTCCGCCTCAATGTCCGCTCTCAGGGCCGCTATGCTCTCCCTGCTCCAGACCTCTCCCACCGCAACGTCATACACAGCCGTCACAATGGTGCTCACGCCTGGAATCTGCCGGATATTCCGCAAAGTGACCTTATCCTCTTTTCCATACCATCTGAACGAAAGCTTCATATCTCTTCTGCCTCCTGCGGACGCATCCCTTTTGAGCTCCGACACATATCATTCTACCCCGCATTCGGCATTTTATACATTTTCTTCCTGAAATTCATTTCATACAATTATTTCATTCTTTAGAAAAAGAAATGCAGTGAAACACCTTTGTAGCTGTCTCCAGATCAGACAGGCTGCCTGCCACAACGCCAGTGCTGGCCCCGTCAATCCACACAATAAAATTATTTTCTGTGCCCGCCTCACCCTCATAGCTGTAGGAAAGATAAGTAATACCGTTCTCGCTGCTTTCCTGGTTGACTGTCACGCCTTCCTGGGCAGCCACGGCATCCAGGTATTGCTGATACATTGCTTCACCTACAAAAAAGGCCTGAATAACGTCATTCTCTCCTTTCGTCACGGCAAAGCCATTGCTTGTCTGTTTCAATTTCAACCCTTCCGAACAGTCTACTGTAACCTTGATCTGATCTCCGGTTTCCACCGAAAAGACAAGACTCATTGTCAGCGAACTGCTGCATCCCGTCAACAGGCACACGAAAAACAGCATGACCGCCGCGATTGTCCTGAACTGATACATTTTTTTGCTCTCCCCCTTCTATTGTCGGCAACCGCGGAATGAATGACAATCCATCCTCCACCGCCCTGAATAAAACTTCATAAGATCCGGGTGTCAAAAGCCCTGATCTTCACAATAAAGTATATCACACAACCCACAGCTGCAACAACAAGGAGTTGCTTCTCACAATAATTTTTCCGTCAATCCTGCTCTTTGTAAAATGCCTCCAGATTCTGAATAAATTCCTCCCTGCGTTCATCTTCAAAGCCACGGAATTCTACTCGGTCAATATCCTTATGTTGAAACAAGAATTGAGAATCCGTTCCCATATTCCCCTCCGGATACAACACCCCAATATAGTCATATTCCTCATTCGTCTCCATATTACTCTGTTTCACGCCAAAAATCATCAATGGCTTTTCTGCTTCCTTTAACCAGATAACACTGCCAATGGGCAGCAACTCCTTAATCTCCATATGCTATTCCTCCTGCTATTTTTCTAAAAACCCAATGCTTTTCCCCACTTTGCAAATGTGGATCCGGCCTTTTTGGCTAAATTTCCTACTCCGCGCCCGATATCGGCCGCTTTATCGCAGACAAACTTTGCACCATCCAGTATTACATCAGAAACAGATTCCGTCAACCCCTTCTCCTCGCCCCACAGCCACCTGGTCAGCGCTCTGCATCCCAGATCCGCTCCCCAGACCACTGCTACTGCCGCGCCTCCTACCACGACAGCAGGCGCGCTCAGCCCCAGCGCTGCCGCAGCTCCTGTTGCCAACGCCGTCGCCCCCATATTGATACCTGTCTCCACTACCGTCTCCGTAATGGTTTCTGCCACGGCTCTTCCGGCTGTCATCTTCCCGTCTTTATAATCCCGATAATTTTCAATCCCCTTCGACACGCCGGTCATAAACAATCCTGCCCACTTTGTTCCGACCTTTATTTTTCCCCCGACGTTCTCCGCATTTTTAAAACTATAGTCCCTTAACTGTTTTCCCAAGGATTGCTTAACTGTGTCTGCTCCTATTCCAATCCCCTTTTCTATTCCGATTTTACTCTCAACACCCAGCCCCTTAAATGCGCTTCCCTTTTTCCATTTCCCCCAAAATGACTCTTTGTAATTCGGCGTTTCTTTATATATTTCTGATGCTATTTCACCAGCTCCACTCAAAATGTTTTTTGCGCCGCTGGTAACCGCTTTGTAATCCCATTTGTTTGATATCCCCTTCCCTACTGTTGATATCGCTTTACCCATTACTCCGAACTTCCCGGCTGTTCTCCAGACAAGGTTCGACACTTTCCAATCGAAGGGCTTCCCGGCCGCGCCGGCCTCCTCCGCCGGTTCATCCCCAAAACAGCTGCCTCCGCCGCCAAAGTTTCCGCCGCCCCCGGGAAACAATCCCGTACCCTCACCGAATCCGCTGACCGCAACCCCGAATCCGAACAGCAATGCATTGCCGCCCCTCTTTTTCACCGTCACATCATTGATTATCTCTCGCCCCATGACCACGATTCTGTTCTCGGTGCCGGCATACAACACAGCGCCATTGTTTACCGTACTGTGCAGCTTCTGTATGTCACCCTTCAGCTTTAACAATGTGCTCTGTATATTTCCCAGCCTAGTCCCGATCTCGTATCTGCTTAAGATACGAGAATCCATTCCCCATTTTACCGTACTGATTCCGGTGGAGACCGTTCCCACGACTCTCACTGCCGATTCCGCCATCGACGAAGAACCCATCACTCCCGCCGGGTTAATTTTTATCCCTGCCATAATCTAATCTGCCTCCCGTGTTCTACTGCTGCAAACTGATAACAGCTTTTTACAAGTGAAAACTGCCCCGGCCAAACAGGTTGAGAACCGATGACGCGGCTGCAGCGGCGGCAGCCATAGCCGCGCGTTCCAGTTCCTCCTGTTCTTCCTCCTGCCCCTCGGCCTCCTCTGCCTGGCGTCTTTGTTCTTCCTCCCGGGCTTTACGCATCTCCTCTTCCCGCCTTCTTTGCGCTTCCTCCTCCCGGCGCCTGCGGGCTTCCTCCTCACGCCTCCTCTGCTCTTCTTCCTCCCTGCAGATTTCTTCTGCCGCCAATGCCACTGCGCCCGCCAGCGCTTCCAGCTCCGCCGCGGCACTGCCCAGCCTGGTCTCAATATCCGATATGGCCTTCCCATAACAGGCAACCTCGCTGCCTTCCCAATGATTGTTCAGTTCCGACCCGTACCTGGAAATTTTTCTCTTCGCGCTTCGCAGATCCTGCGCAAAAATGCTCAGCTTATTGGCGTTAGCCTTCTCTCTTCCCACGTCGATACCCATTTCACACCTCCGTTCCCGCTGTGCGTCAGCGCGGCGTCCCGCACTTGGGACAGCATTTCTCGGATTCCGCAAACTCTGCGGCACAGTTTCTGCAAAACACTACATTTCCGGAAACCTTTCCGCCTTTTCCTCCATGTGCGGTCTTTGTCCCGCCTTTTCCCTGTGCGGACAGCCTCCCCACCTTCACAACCAAAACCACCGCCAGAATCAGTATGGCCAAAAGCAATACCAGTGCTGCTGCCATTCCCACATAAACCGGCACAAATTCAGGATACAGTTCCATCGCTATACCTCCCGGTGCTTAAAAAGGACTGTCTGCGCTCCTTCCTGCACCTGCATTTCTACTTAAAAACATTACTTTTTTAGAATTTTCCGCCTTTTCCTTCTTCTGACAAGCCTGATCCCTGCCCCGGTTCCTCCGCCAATCACGCAGGCCGCACCGCCCACAGTGCCCAGAAGAAGCGGTGTATTATGCAGCCACAGCGCAAACGCGTTAGTGGTCACCACAAGTCCGGTGATAACGGTTTCTCCTTCGTTTCCCGCCGCGTCATATGCCAGAATCTGAACGCTCTGCGTCTCTGTTGACTCCGGGATTGAGAATCGGCAGATTTCACCTTCCATGGTATAATCCACCGGAACCCCGTTCAGCAAAATCTTTACCTCCGCCAACACAAGATTGTCCTTAACCTCCACAGCTGCCTGCTTGACTTCTTCTCTGTATCTGGTATTGTTCTCCAGATCGATGGGCACCGCCACCGGAGCCGTCTTGTCAACTCCAAAGGATATTTCCGCCCTGACTCTGCCCGCCGGATCAAAGTATTTATCATCCGCAACATTTTCATTAACGTTTCCGGCTTTGTCCTCGGAATAGACAGATATGGTGTAAGTGCCGTCCTCGGAGAACAATTCCTGCCGGATCGTATAGGTATACCGGCACCACAGGCCCTCGTCCTCCCTGGCCGTGATGGTGTAGTCCTGTCCCTCCGCCAGGTCTGTGGGAATTCCGTTCTTCATCAGTTTGATCAGAATGGTGCTCCGCTCCAGCTCGTTCACATTTGTCTCCGTCAGCACGATATCCCGCTCCTGTGTAATGTACCTTCCCAGAATTTCTTCCCGCGCAGGGCTGTCAAAGGTGTACACGGATCCGAACCGGTTGACGGAAAACATCACCTCCGTGGATTCCTCCGCCTCATGTCCTGCCAGATCCCTCGCACTGACCTTCAGCACATAAATATCGTCCACCGTGCTGATTCTCTCAAAATCGTCAAAGGTAAAACGTCGTCCGTTTGTTATCTCTTCATAAGTTCCCGCATACTCCACCTCTCCGTTGTTCACGCCGGTCAGCGTAATCCGGATGGAATCCCTGTCAATATTGGTATCCGAGACCTCCACCATCGGTGCTACCATGCCGTTGTATGCCGCTCTGTCCTCCACTCCGCTGATCCTGACCGCAGGCTGCGTCAGATCTATGTAAAACTCCTCGGGTGCATATTCCTCCATGGCGTTCCCCGCCATATCCATTCCCTCGATGGCAAAGGTATATCTTCCGTCCTCGTCGTAAGCGATAGTTACGGTATGTTCGTCCCCATTGCTGCGCCATCCGGATTCTGCCGGAAATGTCTTCTCATTCCCGTCATCCGTGCAGGTTCCGATGATACTGATACGACCCGGGTCAAAGTTGTGCTCGGTAATTGTTATTTCCGCCGTTCGCGCCTGCCCGTAAAAGTTGCCGTTCAAGTCCACATTGTTGTCATACCCAACCCTTACAGACGGCAATGTCTTATCGATGGTAAAGGGCTCTATTTCCGGACTGACGGCCACTCGTCCGCCGTTGTCCGCAAAAGAAAGCTCCATGGTAAAATCGCCGTCCTCGGTAAAAGGAATCCGCGCCGTGTAGGTACTTTTATCCGGTTCCGCGCTGTTCCTGTTCTCCTCCCAGGCTCCCATATCCGTCAGCTTTATTTCGGGCAGCCACTCATCCGTGTTCGCCACCGTAACCTTTATGTTTTTCGGATCAAAATTGCGTTCTGTGATTACAATGGTTGCCGTGCGATCTGCGTTATAAAATGCAGTATTTTCGCTGTCCGGCGTCATATTGTCAAAAGTTATCTGAATGGTCGGATCTTCCTTATCAATGCTTATGATCTCCTCTTCGGAACTCACATTGCCTGCCCGGTCGGTCATTGTCACTTCCAGCACTATGGCATTACTGTTATTCCTGACGGCTATCCTTTTCTCCAGGTTCAAAACAAGATTGCCTTCTTTTGTGACTACGTTCCAGCCCTCGTCTCCCTGGAGCACTCCCTCCGCAGTCACCACCAGCTCTCCCGACTGATTCTCCTCCTCATTGTAAGGCGCTTTCACTGACCAGCTTACGCTGCGGATACCGGACCAGGAATCCGTTATCGCCAGAAGCACATCCACATCCTGCGCATAGAGAGGCTGACCGTTTATATCCTTTCCCGCTTCGGTTCCCATGGAAAAAAGGATATGTTCCTCCTGGTCGTGCTGCTCCTGACTCTCCACAACCACGCCCTCCGGCGTGACATCCGTCTCCGTTGTATTTCCCGCATGATCCGTCGCTCTGGCATAAATCTGCCCCTTAAATTCCGCCGGAATCGTCATGCTGACGCAGCCGTCCGCATCTGCCTCCGCCGTGGTCTCATGACTTCGCACACCCTGTGCATTCACCGTATACCAGGTCAGACTTTTGATTCCCGAAGAATAAGCCTGGTCTCTGGCCTGAATGGTCACTCTGGTATCTCTGTCAAAATAAAATCCATAGTCGCCGGCCCTGGAGGACAGTTCCTCTCCGTCTCCCTCCAGATAGCCCTCCGTCTGAAAATCAAAACCAACAATGACAGGAGCAGTGCCGTCCAGACATGCCAGGAAGGATTCCTCCCGACGGTTTCCCGCATTGTCCGTGACGGATGCCCGGATCTCATACCTGCCGTCCTCCGGTATGGGTACCTGCCGCATATCAATCACAAAACTGTCCTGCAGTACTTTCTCCGTCTCCTTCCAGTAGGTTCGGTCAATCCTTCTGTGCTCGTTATCCTCCGTCAGCGGAATTCCGTTTACCGTTACGCTCACCCCACGAAGCCCGGCGTTTCTGTCTGATCCGCCCACGATATCGCCCACATTTATGGTAAATGTGGCCGGTTGGGTATAGAACGCTCTGTTTTCCGCATCGGTGTAGCTTGCCTCTTCCTTGGAAAGAATGGAGATAACAGGAAGATTCTTTTCCACCAAAAGCGTCTCCGGCCTGAGATTGGAGTTGTCACCTCCCAATATCACAAACTCTCCCGTCACATTCCCCACCTTATCCCTGGCCTTTGCAGAGATCTCCGCACAGATTCGCAGATCGTCACCCACCACAAGCTCTGCCGGAATCCGAAATTCTGCCGTCCCTGCATCGTTCACCGTCCCCGTCCGGTAGCTTTTCCCATCCAGATACAAAGTGATTGTCTCCACACCGGAGCCCTCCGGATCGTCGGCTCTCACCTGTACCGTCATCATGTCTTCATTGAAAAAGCTTCCGAAGGATGTGGTGTTCAGATCCTTAACCACAAATCCCGAAATTTCCGGCTCCGATTTGTCTATCCGCACCAGAACCTTCTGCGGCTGTGAAATATTTCCGGCCCGATCCACTGCCCAGACATAATACAGGCGCCGCTGCTCCCCCGAAACGGTAAAGGTATATTCGCCCTCCGCAGAAACCGCAAGCTTCACGCCGCCTCCTGCGGCAATATCCGCAGCCGACAGTTCCGTATCGCTGTACACGGCATAGTCGATACCGCTGGCCGGAAAGCTGCCGCCTGCCGCATCATAAACCTTCCCAGTAATACTGCAGCTGTCTTCTCCGGTCCAGTCCGGCTGGGGAATCGGTTCCACCACAGGCACATCCCGGTCAATGACAATCCTGATTTTCTTATCCAGTTCCACCCGTTTCCATTTGAGGGAGTTTCTCACGGAAATACGGTCTATCTCCGTGGAATCCGCAAATTCCCAGCTCTGTCTTCCCTTTCCGCCCTGTATACTCAGTTCTTCCCCATGGGAAAAAACCGCTTTTCTGTCGTTTCTGTAAAAGTAGCAGACGGCGTTTCCGTCGGAAACCGTAGCGTAGGCTTCGTCGGCATTGAAGGTAATCCCGGAGCCCATCCAATCCGTTTGCCCTACCGGTGAAAAAGAGACCTGAATGGAGGTATCCTCCTCCACTGCAAAATGTACAAGATAATCGTTATTGTCCCCTTCCCCGGGAACCGTCAAAAGATCGGAGACATCCTTTCCGTTTCGAAGCAGCTGCTCCACATTGTAGCCTTCTTCTGTCCGAATAGAGATATGACAGGTCTCTCCGTAGCCATAAGGCTCCGCTTTATCCGGTCGGACAGAGCCGTTATCGCCCCCGGATACCGATGCCGAGACGGAAAAAGTATCCCTGACAAATACAACGCTGACCTGGTGATCCCGCTCCTCTCCTACCGAAATCTCATATCGTTTGGCAGAATTGTCCCATGGACCGCCAACCGGCTGACCGTCGATCATCACCTCCGCAATGTGAGAGTGTTCCGCCGCCTCCAATATAAGCTCCGCCGTCTCCGTGTCGTAAAAGGACAACCTGTCAGACACAGGATTGCCCTGTTTGTCCTTCACGGTTCCTTCCCCCGAAACCTGAAGCGTCACAACATGCTCCACCGGAAGCGGCGCCTGCATGACAATCTCATATTGGCCGTTTTTCTGCAGCGTAATCACCGGCGCTTTCTCCACGGGATAATATCCGTCCGCCTCACCGACGGAGACATAAAAGGGATCTCCCTCGTTGGCTGACACCGTGATCTGAGCAACCCCACCGCTGGTCACGCCGTTTCCGCTGACCGTCGGATCATCTACGCCCGTCAGAGAGACAGTCACTCCGGTCTTATTCAGCGTTGCTGCCGTGTCATTATCCTTCAGCGTAATCTGAATCAAAAAGGTCTCCGCCAGCACCGTTATGACATTATCCTGAAACACCAGCAGACATATCAGACATAGAGCCAATATTCTGGGCCATCTGTATTTCCATGAATCCTTCATCCTTTATCCCATCCGTGCGCTGTGCCACGCACCCTTTGTCGGCTGAACACCTGTTTTCCCAGCCGTTGATTCTGCCTCCCCGGAACGTGTTTGGAAATTCATTTCCGCAAACTGTGACCCACAGCTGCCAGAAAACAATTTTCAAACACACTCTGACGACAGAAAAATATTCAGGAACCCGTGATCTGTTCCTCTGTGTGAATTTCTATGATTCTCCGCGTTATCGTAAATTCCGGCCATTCCTGTTTTATGCTTTGTCCTAAAATCTCCGTTCCATTTGTTTCCCTTCCCTTATTCTCCCCCGGCAGACTGGTTCCGTTTGTTCCCCTTCCCCCGTTTCCGCCCGGCAGACTGGTTCCCTCCGTTCTCCGTCCCCCGTTTCCACCAAGCAGTCTGGTTCCCTCCGTTTTCTGTCCCCCATTTCCACCCAACAGTCTGGTTCCCTCTGTTTTCTGTCCCCCGCCGCCGTGCAGCAGGGAAGTTTCTTCTCCTTGCCGGGAAACCTCCTGTTCCTGGACCCCTTCCGTCTCCTCCGCTCCCCAACGGACATCTGCATACTCCGGCTCATAGCGGTTTTTCCGCTCCGCCAGACGATCATTATTTTCCCGCATGGCCTTCATTTCCCGGGCCTCTGTCCTGCCCGAAAGCTCCCCCTGTACCGCACGGATATGCAGCACAAAGAAAAGCACCACGGAGGTTATTGTGGCTATTCCGGCCGTGGAAAAGCCCGCTATGGCCACGGTCAGCCAGTTATCTGCACTCATTTTGATTTCTGTTCCCCCTTCCGGTCTTCCTTCTTCCCGGTATCCTTCCGCCCTGCGGTATCCGGCTCCTGGCGGCTAACTGCAGTTATCTTCACCGGAAGGCATTTACAATGGCGTTTTCCGCCGCCTGAAATCTGGCGCTGATGCTGCTTTTGATGTATTCCGTGGTGTCCGAAGTCGTATCCATCTCCTCCACCGCCCCCTTCACCGTCTCATAAACCTCCGCCTGTTCCTCCTGGGAGACACCCTCCGACCTGAATTTTCTCGCATATTGCTCTATGGAATAGAGAGCCAGCCGGTAAACCTCCAGCCGGGTCATCTCGTTCTCCTCCTCCCTGCCTGCGGTCAGTTCCACCAGCTCACGGATATTTTCCCAGTACGGGGCGTACATCCCCTTATCCGAAGCCTCCACAATATTCAGGGTAATATCTTTGTTGAACTGACCGATATCCCGATAGATCCTGGCGCGGTTATAGTATTCCGCCTCCTCACTGCCGTAAGTTACCGCATCGGCAAACCAGGGAACCGCGCACTTCATCCTGGTGATCTGGTTCTGGTCGGCGTCCGTCCCGTCTCCT
>ERZ779624.314-NODE-314-length-16536-cov-12.721497_pt1 | contig 16536 bp, 16 predicted proteins | sample MGYA00514190_ERZ779624 | MGnify/ENA primary metagenome ERZ779624 (study PRJEB29562, sample SAMEA4376706) | mouse gut metagenome | isolation source: Cecum | study: EMG produced TPA metagenomics assembly of the A DSS colitis mouse model was used to assess the... | reverse complement strand
TTCCATCATTTTTCTCACCCTGCTCCATTTTACCTCGGATATATGAAAAAGTCTGTCCCTCGGCAGACTTTTGCTGTGCTGTTTTGGGGGCTACAGGGGGATCACATCGCCCTCGCCGCTGATCCGGGTGAGGACGCCGTTTTCAATGAGGTACGCCTCGCCCCGCAGCTCCTCGGCCCCGTCCCTGCCCAGGATAAAGCTGCCGTCCACCAGCACATAGAACCGGTGGCCCATGCTGTCGGCGTAGGTGATGTCCTCATACAGCCGCATCCCGTCCAGTGTCAAGTCCTTCTCCTGATTGTAGTGGGGGATGATGTTCCGCCCGGTCAGCCCCAGCCCGGTTAGGAACCGCTGGTACCCCGGGTCAACGGCCTCCCCCGGCTCTTCCGGCTGGGCGTAGACCAGGTCTGCGGCGTTCATGCTGCCCGCGCTGACGCCGACCACCACGCCGTCCCAGCCCGCCAGACGCTCCCGCAGGGCGATTTCCAGGAAAAAAGCGTTCTGCGTAGGGACGTGCCCGCCGCACAGGAAAACCACATCGGAGTGGGTGAGCAGATAACCGCACTCATCCTGGGTTTCCCGGAACAGCAGGGAGAGTTCGGCAAACCGGATGCCGATCTCAGCGAAACCGCGCTCCATACCCTCCGCAAACCGGCGGAGGTTGGCATCATCGTCCGGGTCAGAGGAGATGAACAGGGCGCGGCAGGTTTTCGGCAAAGCCTTTTGCAGCTCGTCCACAAAGCCGTTTGCCGGGTTCAGTGCCGGGAAGTCGGGCAGGCAGGGGTTGCTGGTGAGGAAATACGTCATGGCGCGGCCCTCACAGCCTTTCCCGGATGGCCCGGAGGAACTCCAGCCCGGTGACCTTCCGGGCCTTGGCCTCCCCCTCCCACAGGCCCACCAGATCGCCTGTCATGACGCCGCTCTCGATGGTGTCGATGGACGCCTGCTCCAGCTTTTTGGCGAAGGCGGTCAGCTCCGGCAGGCCGTCCAGCTCACCCCGCTTGGCCAAAGCCCCCGTCCAGGCGAACAGGGTGGCCATGGGGTTGGTGGACACCTGCTCCCCCTTCAGATGGCGGTAGTAGTGCTGGGTGACGGTGCCGTGGGCGGCCTCGTACTCGTAATTCCCCTCCGGGGATACCAGCACGGAGGTCATCATAGCCAGCGAGCCGAAGGCGGTGGACACCATGTCGCTCATCACGTCGCCGTCGTAGTTCTTGCAGGCCCAGATAAAGCCGCCCTTGGAGCGGATCACACGGGCCACCGCGTCGTCGATGAGGGTGTAGAAGTAGGTGATTCTGCTCTGTTCAAATTTCTCCTGATATTCTCCTTCGTATATATCCGCGAAGATGTCTTTGAAGGTGTGGTCGTACTGTTTGGAGATGGTGTCCTTGGTGGAGAACCACAGGTCCTGCCGGGTGTCCAGGGCGAACTGGAAGCAGGACCGGGCGAAGGAGGCGATGGACGCCTCCACGTTAAACTGCCCCTGCAAAACGCCGGGGCCGCCGAATCGGTGGATCGGCTCCCGGGTCACCGTGCCGTCGGCGGCGGTGAACACCAGCTCCGCCGTGCCGGGGCCGGGGACCTTGAACTCCGCCGCCTTGTAGACGTCCCCGAAGGCGTGGCGGGCGATGGTGATGGGCTGATGCCAGTTTTTCACCACCGGGTTCAGCCCCTTCACCATGATGGGGGCACGGAACACGGTGCCGTCCAGAATGGCCCGGATGGTGCCGTTGGGGGACTTCCACATCTGGGACAGCTTGTATTCCTCCACCCGCTGGGCGTTGGGGGTGATGGTGGCGCACTTCACCGCCACGCCGTATTTCTTGTTGGCCTCCGCCGCGTCGATGGTCACCTGATCCTTTGTGCGCTCCCGCTCCGGCAGGCCCAGGTCGTAATACTCCGTTTTCAGGTCGATATAAGGCTCCAGCAGCTCCTCCTTGATCTGCTGCCAGAGGATGCGGGTCATCTCGTCCCCGTCCATCTCCACCAGGGGGGTTTTCATTTGCAGCTTGTCCATGGCTCGTCTCTCCTTTCGAATAGGGAAGGGCGGGGGCGGCATTCCGTCCCCGCCGCTTGCTTATGGGTCAATCCCAGGGATCGTCCTTGGGGGATCTGGGGGGCTTGGGCGCGCCGCCGTCCCGGGGGCCGGGATCGGGGCCGGGGCCGATGCCCGTGCCCGAGCTCTGGCTGGGGGTGGGATTCCAGGTATAGGTGGTGTTTGGCCGGGGCGGGGCGGGCTGGCCCCAGCCGCCGTCCCCGCCGCCGGAGGGAGGCATGGTGCTGTCGATGCCCTGGGTCCAGTCGTAGAACAGGGCCTCCGTCCCGGTGATGTAGGGGGTGAGCCACAGGTTGAAAATGGAAAGGGCAATACACGCCAGACCGAACAGGGCAAGGAAGCCCAGGGCGGACACAATCAGCGCGACCAGCGCGTCGGAGGAGTCCGCGGCGTTGGCCAGCTGGAGGCCGAAGGTCAGCAGACCGGTGATCAGGAACGCCAGAATCACGCCGATCTCCAGCAGATACCAGCCGAAGAAGGACAGCTTTAAGGTGAACAGCCGCCCGTAGTTCCCCTGCATAAGCCGCTTGCTCTCCCGGATGGCGTCCATTCCGGTGAGGCCCTGGTCGGCGATGAGAAAGTCCACCAGCTCGTACCGCAGGGTGACCCAAACGATGCCCAGCAGCAGGGCGGCAATGTCCAAGAGCAAGACCGGGACAAAGAGAAAAACATGGATGGCATTGGCTACCATGCCGCCAACAAAGCCCACCACAAAGTAACCCACCAGCAGCAACAGTATCCACAGGAACCGGAACACAAAGACCAGCAGCTGGGTGAGCAGCACGGACCCCGCCTGGGGGAAGGCGCGGAACAGCGTCTCAAGCTGGGGCTGCTGCCTCCGGGCCATGTCCAGGCAGAAGCCGCTGTACCCCACCCGCATCAGCCCCTGCCACAGGGACACCAGCAGGGTGGACAGCCCGCCGCCCACCAGCAGGGCGAAGATCAGCCGCTGGGGCCCGTAGGCCATCAAGATGTACTGAAGGGCGGTGTCCGTGTCCCCGTACTCCCAAACGGCCTGGAAGTATTGGGTGTTCAGGCTGGTGCTGCCGGTGACCATGCCCAGAATCTGGGTGAGGATCTGCCCGCCGATGCCGCCGATGGCGGCAAACACGAAGGTGACCAGCATGGGGTGGGGACGCTGGGCCTTCATGGCCTGCCGCGCCGCCTGCTTCAGCCGTATGCGGTCGTATTCCAACATAGAACGCTCCTCCTTCTCCGCGCCCCGCTCCGGGGACGCTTATAGAAGGTATTGTACCTGATTTTCCGGGAAATTGCAACAGAAAACCGGCCGGCACACAGGCCGGCCGGTTTTTCACCGCCGGGCCAGGTAAGCGGCCCGGCCCGTCTCGTACAGGTTATTGCCCAGGCAGTCGATGACCACCGTCAGCGGCAGGTTCTCCACCTCCAGCCGCCGGACGGCCTCCGCCCCCAGATCCTCATAGCACACCAGCTCTGCCGACTTCACGCACCGGGCCAGCAAAGCCCCCGCCCCGCCGATGGCCCCGAAATACACCGCGCCCGTCTCCCGCATGGCCGCAATGACCTCCTGGCTCCGCGCGCCCTTGCCGATCATGCCCAGCTCCCCCAGGCGCAGGAGAGTGGGGGCGTAGGCGTCCATACGGCAGCTGGTGGTGGGCCCCGCGGAGCCGATGGGCTGTCCAGGCCGGGCGGGGGTGGGGCCCACATAGTAGATCACGCTGCCCTCCACAGGGAAGGGCATGGGCTTGCCCTCCGCCGCCAGGGCGCACAGCCGCTTGTGGGCCGCGTCCCGGGCGGTGTATACCGTGCCGGACAGCAGCACGCTCTCCCCGGCCCGCAGGCCCCGGGCGGCTTCCCTGTCCAGCGGGGCCGTTATCAGCTTCACCATCTCACAGCACCTCCGTTGCGTGGCGGGCCACGTGGCAGTTGATGTTCACCGCGCAGGGCAGGCCCGCGATATGGGTGGGCAGGGTCTCAATGTGGACGGCCAGGGCGGTGGTGCGCCCGCCGAAGCCCTGGGGCCCGATGCCCAGGGCGTTGATCCGGTCCAGCAGCTCCCGCTCCAAGTCCGCGTAGAAGGGCAGGGGGGAGGGGGCCCCCAGCTCCCGCAGCAGGGCCTTTTTCGCCAGCAGGGCGCACTTGTCGAAGGTGCCGCCGAGGCCCACCCCCACCACGATGGGAGGGCAGGGGTTCGGCCCCGCCTGCTCCACCGTGTCCACGATGAAGTCCTTGACCCCCTCCACCCCGTCGGAGGGTTTGAGCATGGCGATCCGGCTCATGTTTTCGCTGCCGAAGCCCTTGGGGGCCACGGTGACAACGAGCCTGTCCCCGGGGACCAGCTGGGTATACAGCATGGCGGGGGTGTTGTCCCCGGAGTTCACCCGCTCCAGCGGGTCGGACACCACGGACTTGCGCAGATACCCCTGGGCGTAGCCCCGGCGCACCCCCTCGTCCACCGCCTGGGCCAGATCGCCCGCGATGTGCAGCTCCTGGCCCACCTCCAGAAAGACGCAGGCCATCCCCGTGTCCTGGCAGATGGGGAAGCCGCCGCCGATTTCCCCGTTTTCCACGATCCGGTCCAGGATCTCCCGGGCCGGGGGCCAGTCCTCGGCGGCCCGGGCGGCGGCGATGCCGTCCTTTACGTCCCGGGGCAGGCAGGTGTTGGCCTGGACGCACAGCCGCGCCACCGTGTCCGCCACCGCCTCCGCGCTGATTTCCCGCATAAACGCTCCTCCTCGCTTTCGCTTTTATAGATTCATTCGGCGCGTTTCGCGGGAAATTAAGAGGCGGGCTTGCCCCGGCGGGCGGTCTGTATTATAATCGGAGAAACAAAATGTCCCGGTTCCCCAAAAGCGGGCCGGGACAGAGGGGAGAGAGGCAAATGGAGCTGGAGGAGATCCGCGCCCTGCGGCGGGCACTGCACCAATGCCCGGAGCCTTCCGGGGAGGAGGCCCGGACCAAGGCCCTGCTGATGGACTTTCTGCGCACCCGGACGGGGCTGGAGCTTCACCCCTGCGGGGAGGGGTTCTACGCCGCCCGCCGGGAGCCGGGGGGGACAAGGCCCCCGGTGGCACTCCGGGCGGACTACGACGCCCTGGCCCTGCCGGACGGGGGAGCGGCCCACCTGTGCGGTCACGACGGCCACGCCGCCGCCCTGTGCGGCGCGGCCCTGTCCCTGGAGGGGGAGACGCTGGGCCGGGACGTGTTCTTCCTGTTCCAGCCCGCCGAGGAGACCGGGGCCGGGGCCTCCGGCTGCCTGGAGCTGTTGGACCGGGAGCGGGTGGCGGAGATCTACGGGGCCCACAACCTGCCGGGGTATCCCCTGGGGCAGGTGCTCACCCGGCCCGGGACGTTCGCCTGCGCCTCCCGGGGGGTGACGCTGGCGTTGGAGGGGCGGCCCGCCCACGCCGCCTATCCGGAGGACGGCCTGTCCCCGGCGGAGGCGGTGGGGCGGCTGCTGTGCGCCCTGCCGGAGCTGGCCCGGGCGGATCGGTACGGCGGGCTGACCCTGTGCACCGTGGTGGGGGCGGAGCTGGGGGGACGGGCCTTTGGCACCGCCGCCGCCCGGGGGGAGGTATGGCTCACCCTGCGGGCGGAGGCGGACGGGGATCTGGAGCGGCTCCATGGGGACATCCTGGGGCTGGCGGGGTCGCTGGCGGGGGAGTACGGCCTGGGCTTCCACCACGGGGAGCAGGACGCGTTCCCCGCCACCGTAAACGACCCGGCGTGCGCCCGGCTGGTGCTGGAGCGGTGCGGCGGCGGGCTTCTGCCCGTCCCCATGCGGTGGAGCGAGGACTTTGGGCATTACCTGCGCCGCTGTCCGGGGGCCTTCTTCGGCATCGGGGCGGGGGAGGAGTGCCCGGCCCTCCACACCCGGGACTATCAGTACCCCGACGAGCTGCTGGGACCCACAGTAGAGGCCTTCCGCCAAATCCTGCTGGGGTGAGGGTTGGCTTACTGCTGTAGTCCACCCTGGCGGGCACCTGCTGGCCTACTGTTGTAGTCCTTCTGGACGGGGAATGGCTGGTTGACTGCTGTAGTCCTGATCGCCGTCCCGCTGTCCGGGGAGGGCGGGACCGCCGCCATCCGCTCCGCCGGGGGCCTTTCCCGGACCGCCGCCCATCCCCATGGTGCCCAGGTCGGACAGGGTGAGGGAGGAGGCGTCCACCAGGCTGTTGGGGTCCCCGGCCTGCCCCTGATCGGTGGCGGGGATGGCTCCGGAGAGCTGGCCGGACACGCTCTCGGTGCGCAGGGCGCAGAAGGTCTCCAGGGCCGACACGCCCGCCTGGAACTCCTCCAGGGTGCAGAACTTGGTGGGGTCCCGCTCCACGTAGGGGGCGATGAGGGCGCGGGTCTCCGCGAGGATCCCGGCGGGGGCCGCCGTGCGCAGGAAGTCCTCAAAATACTGGTGGTACAGATCGGTATACTCCGGGCTGGCAAAAATCCAGTCCGCCATGGGGCGGTCCCCGTCCCCGGAGACGGACAGGGGGGAGTCGATGGGGTCGTTCACCGCCCCGGAGGAGTCCCCGCCCTGGAAGGTGCCGAAGGCCAGATTGTAGTCCCAGGGGATGAGGGACAAAAGCCCGTCCTTCTCGTAGAGGTAGTAGTTATGCACCATGGATCCGGTGTAGCTGTCCCCGTTCACCACGTAGTTGTGCACCACGAAGTAGCGCAGGACCTGGTCGAGATCCACCGCCTCCTGCGCGTCCCCGCCGGACAGGGCCTTCAGCGATTGGATGAGGCGGGCCTTGCCGCCGGCGGTGACGGCGGTTTTCGCGCTGTCAAAGAGGTTGGGGTAGCTGTCCGGGTCGTCGTCTATGTACTTCAGCTTTACGTCATCGGAACCCCTGCCGCCCTTGCCGCCGGGGAAGCCCTCCGGCATCCCGCCGCCGTCCGGAAGGGCGGAGGGGTCGAAGTCCTCCGGCGGGCCGCCGCTGGGGGAGCCGGGGAGCTGGAAATCCTCCGGGGTGCCGCCGGGGTCCCCGCCGTCCGGTTTGCCGGGGCGTCCGGGCCGCTGGCCGTCCCCGTCCGCCGGGAAGCCCTCAAAGCCCTCGAAGTCCTCCATGTCGAAGTCCCGGCCGTTGCCCCGGCCCCCGCCGAAGTCCATGCTGTCCGGCTTGTAGAGGGCCCCGGCGTCCTGGCCGTAATTGCGCCGGAGGAAGCCGTCCTCCACCCCCTCCACCGCCAGGTACAGCCCCCAGTCCTCCCCGTTGACGGTGATCCAGACGTAGCTGCACAGGGGGGCCTTTACCCCGAAGCCGGCCATGAGCTGATAGGTGAGGTAGTCCTTCATGTAGGTGTTGTCCTGGATGATGTTGTTCAGGCACAGCTTATCCAGGCCGTGGTAGCTCTTGCCCGCCTCATAGTGGTCAAATTCCAGCTTGAAGCTGTAGCGGCTGCTGCCCAGCTGGGAGACGGTGGACAGGGAGGTGTTCCCCTTGGCCCGGATGGCGATGTTTTTGTAGGCCTCGTTGTCGATGACAACAGAGCAGGGGGAGTATTCCTCGTTCTCGCAGGTGTCTATAAAGCCCTCCCAATCGTCCATCACGATGTCGAGGGTGTGGACGCGGCCCGTGTCGAACAGCCGGGCTTCGTAGCCCAGGGCTTGGGCGGCGGACGGAAGCCCCAGGGCCTCCCCGTTGAGGAACAGCAGGGCGACCGCCAGGGACAGGGCGGCGGCCAGGGCGCAGATCCGGTCGATGTATCTGTGGGCTGCCATGGCCTTACCCCAGATAGTCGCCGTTGTAGCTCACCAGCACGGCACTGCGCACGCCCTCCAGCCCGGCCAGGGCGTTGACGAACCCGGTGTCCCCGTCCCGGAGGCGGACGTCCAGGTTCAGCTCCACCAGCCCCTCCCGGACGGTCTTGCTTTTCACCGCGCAGCGGCGGGTGCTGGCCTCCAGCAGGGCCCGGGCCTGGGCCTCCGCTTCGCCGTCCCCGCATTGGAGCACCACGATATAGGGGTTTACGTGGGACTTCCTGTTGACGAACACCAGCAGGATCAGGCCGATGATCAGGCTGCCAAAGACGGCCAGCGGGATCATCCCCGCCGCCAGCACGATGCCCACGGCGATGGCCCAGAACAGGAAGGCGATGTCCAGGGGCTCCTTGATGGCGGTGCGGAAGCGGACGATGGACAGCGCGCCCACCATGCCCAGGGACAGCACCACGTTGCTGGTGACGGCCAGGATAACCATGGTGGTGATCATGGTCAGGGCCACCAGGGTCACGCCGAAGCTGGACGAGTACATCACGCCGGAAAAGGTTTTCTTGTACACCAGCAGGATAAACAGCCCGATGCCGAAGGCCAGAGCCAGGGCCAGAACCATGTCCAGCAGGCTGACGCTGGCCACGTTGTCCAGAAAGCTGGACTTGAAAATTTCTTGGAATGTCATATGGGTCCCTCCTGTTTTAACCGTAGATGCGGGCGGCGGCGTATTTGGAGAACGCCCCGGTTTGCCGCCCTGTGAGCTGTACCGCGTCCCGGATCACGCTGGGGAGAAAGGCGTCCCACTTCACCTCCAGGAGGGTGACAGGCTCTCCCGCCGGGATGGTGACGCAGTCCGGGTTGAGAAAGTCGGTGGAGCCAAGCCCGGTTCGGATGTCGTAGTCCAGGGTCACCCGCACGTTGCCGGGGGCATAGACAAAGGGCCGCCGGGTGTAGTCCACGAGGGTGCGGGGCCGCAGGCCCTGGGTGGCCATCTTGCGGTACAGCTCCCGCACCAGGGGCTGTCCGCTGTCCGCCATCCAGGCCAGCTCCCCGTCCACCACCGCCTGGGCCTGCGCCGGGGTGAGCTTTGCCGTCTCCTTGGTGCCCAGGCCGCCCCGCTTGCTCTTTTTCTCCAGGCGGATCAGGGTGAGGTCAGAATTGTAGTACCGGAGGCGGAACTTCTCCCGGCGGTCCACCCCGTTCAGCTTCTCCCGCAGGGCCTTGTCCGACGGGGTGTCGAAATAGAGGCTGCGGATGCGGTACTGCCCGCCCGGGGCGTGGGGGTCGGGCGCGCACACCGCCCCCAGCCGGGCCTGGAGGGCCAGACGGTCGGAGAGGCTGATCTCGTGCTTCCACTCGTGCCGGAATTGGGCCATTTCATCACGTCCTTTCCGGAGGGTACTGTAGCACGGAAAGCTGAACCGGAGCTGAAAATCCGGGGCGGATTGTGTAAAGGAACTGTGAACAGAACAATTTCAGCTTCCCTTCAGCTTGGGATGGTATGATGGCGGCAGGGGAAAGCGGGGGGAGGAGAAGCCTGTGAAAATCCTGATGATTGAGGACGACAAGCCGCTGGCGGATTCCGTGGGGACGCTGCTGGGCCAGCAGGGGTTTGAGGTGGAGTGCGTCTACGACGGGGTGAGCGGCGCGGAGTATGCCCGGCTGGGGATCTACGACCTGCTGATCCTGGATGTGCTGATGCCGGGGATGGACGGCTATCAGGTGGCCCGGCAGGTGCGGGCGGGACGGTGCGCCGTCCCCATCCTGATGCTCACCGCCCGGGGCGGGGTGGAGGACCGGATCGAGGGCCTCAACGCCGGGGCGGACTACTACCTGTCCAAGCCCTTCGACAGCCGGGAGCTGCTGGCCTGCGTCAACGCCCTGCTCCGGCGGCAGGGCGGGCAGGTGGACGAGCTGTCCCTGGGCAATACGGCGTTGGAGCTTGGCTCCTGCACCCTGGTGTGCGGGGAGCGGGGGGTGCGGCTGTCCGCCCGGGAGTTCGACGTGATGCGCTTCCTCCTCCAGGCCCGCGACCGGATCTCTCCCAAGGAGGCCATTCTGGAAAAGGTGTGGGGGTATGACTCCAACGCGGTGGAGAATCACGTGGAGGTCTATGTGGGCTTTTTGCGGAAGAAGCTGGCCAGCATTGGCTCCAACGTGAAAATCGAGGCGGTGCGGCGGCTGGGCTACCGCCTGGAGGTAGAAAATTTTGCAGAAATGATTTGACAATTCCCGCGCTCTTTAGTATAATAGCAGTCGTGCCATTATGCGAGGTGGATCATGAAGCTGAATTTGGAACGCTTGGCCCGGGAGCCGGGCGCGGTTCTGCCCTTTGACTGTGTGCTGGATCTGTCCCGGGAGGAGTGGAACGGCGGGCGGCCCTTCACCCATGGCGTCCACGTTATGGGAAAGGTGCGCAACATGGCGGGTGCCCTGACCCTCAGCGCGGAGTTGAGCGGGCTGCTGTCCCTGGTGTGCGACCGGTGCGCCCAGCCCTTTGAGCGGGAGAAAACGGTGGAGTACGAGACCCTGCTGGCCTTCGAGCTGGCCAACGGGGAGAGCGGCGACATCGTCCTGCTGGACAAGAGCGGGGAGCTGGATCTGGACGGGCTGATGACCGAGGTGTTCCTCCTTGAAATGGACACGAAGAACCTGTGCTCTGAGGATTGCAGGGGGCTGTGCCCCGGCTGCGGCGTGGATCTGAACCACGAGCCCTGCCGGTGTAAGAAGGAGATCGACCCCCGGCTGGCGAAGCTGGCCCAGCTCCTGGAGAAGCAGGAGGATCAAGCGTGAGTATGCTGTATGTCCGATTGGACATTGGCGATATAAGGAGGTGTCAAAATGGCCGTCCCGAAAAGTAAGGTATCCAAGCAGCGCAGGAATAAGCGACGCAGCTCCGTGTGGAAGCTGGAGACCCCCGGTATCAACACCTGCCCCAAGTGTGGTACTGTGACCCTGCCCCACCGCGTCTGCAAGAACTGCATGAGCTACAATGGCCGGGAGGTTACCGCCTCCGCCGAGAAGTGACGCCTGCCTGGAAACGGAAAAAAGCTGCCGCTGCTGCGGCGGCTTTTTTGCTGGCTCGACGAATAACCGCCCCGCCCGGTTTGATCCGGGCGGGGCGGTTGCTGTTTATTGCAGCTCGCAGCTGCCGGGGACCATGTCGAAGCCCTTGCCGTTAAATTGGAGCGTACACGTCACATGGCTGGGGAAGCATTCGGTCGATAGGCCGTCAATCAAGAGTTGAACCCCCAGATCGAGCCGGAAGCGGCTGTCGTTTGTTTCATCGAAGAAATAGTACACCTGATCACCGGTAATGGAAAGGGTGATATTGCCAGGAGCCAGCCGCTCCTCGCTCAGCATATCCGCGAGTGGTATTACCACTGTTTTGCCTTGGTAGGTGAGGGTGGCGACGTGGGTGCTGCTGTCATATTGGCAGGAGGAGCTGTTGTTGAAGTCCTCCATCAGCGGCCTCCAGTCGTGGGCATAGTCTACGGCGGCGGGGGCGGCGTCCAGGTCATACACCACCAGCCCCTGCCCGAAGCAGCTGGAACCGCTGTTCACCTCGCTGATGACGGCCAAGGGGCCGTAGGTGTTCGGGCCGCCCAGCTTTTTCAGCTGGGGCATCATGCAGTGTATGGTGTGGGCTGTGTGGTCGAAGGACTGGATGAAGTTCCCATCCCAGCGGATCAGTGTCTTTGAGCCGCAGTCCCGGGAGAACACCCAGATCATGTCATCGGGCAGCTCCGCCACCTTGTACCATTCGTCGGGGTCGTCGGGCAGCTCGGAGCTGATATTGACTACGGGAGCGTCCAGCGGGGCGGCGGTGGTGATGTCGATGGGGGTGGGCTCCTCCTTCACGCCCATGTCCAGCTGATCCGGCGCTTGCAGAACCCAGTTCGCCCCATCGTAGCTGAGGGTGAAGGCGGCGGTGCCCACAGTATGACCCATCATGCAGTGCTCATCCGCCGGTTCGTAGGGCGGAACCACCCGAACCAGATCCTTCATGGTCTCATCTGCCGGACAGAACAGCAGTTCAAAGCGGATGGAATTGTCCGGGTTAAAGCTGATCCGGCGGAAGTCGCAGGCGTAAACATAGGCGCGGCCATCCCGGATATGTTCGTAGCCGTTGAAGAAGTCCTCCGGGAGAACACAGCTTCCCGTAATGTAGCGGCGGTCGAAGTCCTCGCTGTCCGGGTCGCCCTCGTTGTGGGAATAGGTGACGGCCATCATCTGACCGTCCTTACTGTAAGCCGCCACGTTGTTTTGGTTGAAGCGCAGCAGGAGATCATCCTGGGTGTCAAAGGCATCGGCGTAGGTGAGCGCCCCGTTGTTCCACTCGTACACTTCGTACCGGGCGAAGCCGGCATTCATCCACTGGAGCGCCAGCTCGTTCTGCCCGTCGCCGTCGAAGTCCCGGACAAACAGGGCGGGGAACTGATCGGCGGTGACGGTGGAACCCAGCAGGTAGGCCGCGCCGTTCCACTCCAGCCAGGGAAGCCCGCCCCCGCCCTGCCACAGTCTGGCGGCTCCGGCCTCGGTGTCGGGGCTGGCCTCCGCCAGCAGCGCCGCCCCGGCGGGGAGATAGGGCGCGAGCCTGCCGTCCTCATAGGTGAACCAGGCCGCTTCGGGCTTCCGGTTCTGCGGGCCCCAGCCCGTGGCGGCCTCAAATTCCTCCCGGGTGGCCTTGGCGCCGTCCACGAAATAACGTTCGTCGGTTTCGCTGTGAATTTCACACCAAGTTATATTTTTGACTTCAAAGCCGTTTTCAGTAAACAGGGCAGAGCCAATGCCCCAATTAAACGCACTGCCGCTCCAATCAAAGGTGCCGTCCGACTTCAGGTTCCCAAAGGCGCGGTAGACGGGGTTGTAGCCGTAGATTTCGTCCCCCTGACGGTGGAGGATCAGGTAGCCCACCATACTGTAAAGATAATCCTCCTCGCCCTTGGGCCAGAGCACCATCTCCTTGATCCCGTCCCGGTCCAGGTCGAGAATGGCCACCCGGTCCAGCTCTACCACGGCGTCGGGGAACTGGTTGTCCCCATAGTAGAAGGTTCTCAGGTCGTGGATGCCGTAGGTCCGGCCATCGCCCTCGGCATAATGGGAGTAGGCGGAGATGAACTGCCGCTCCCCGTCCAGCACCTCCTTCATCCACGGGTCCAGCAGGGCGGACAGTCCGGCCTCCGGGCCTTGGGTGGCGGTGGGCGTGGGGTCGGGAATGGGCTCGGATTCGTTCCGGGCGGACACCGGGTCGGTGAGCAGGCACACCGCCGCCAGCACCGCCGCGATGGAGCTGACCACAATCACCCACAGGGCGGGGCGGCGGTAGCCCAGCACGTGCTTGATGCGCCCCTTGGCGTCCCCCTCGTCAAAGGCCAGGGGGGAGGGGGCGGGCAGACGCCGTCCGGTGGCCAGGGCCAGCAGGGTATAGGAGTAATCCGCCTTCACCTGGGGGCCGAGCTGCCGCACCACCGCCTCGTCGCAGGCGGCCTCGATGTCCCGGCTCATGAGGACGTAGGCGGCCCACACCAGCGGGTTGAACCAGTGGAGGGCCAGGGCGGCCCAGCACACGGGCTTGACGATGTGGTCCAGGCGGCGCAGGTGAGCACGCTCGTGGCAGAGGATGAAGCTCCTGGCCTGGCCCGCCAGCCCCGCCGGCAGGTAGATCCGGGGCCGGAGCATTCCCAGGATGAAGGGGGAGTCCACCGCCGGATGCTCCCAGGCCCCGTCCTTGGCCCGGATCGCGCCGAACAGGCGGCGGCGCAGGCGCAGGTAAGAGATCAGGCCATAGCTTCCCATGGCCGCTCCGCCCGCCAGCCACACCCCGGTGATCACGGCCCGCCAGGGGAAGGGTGCGGGGGCCTCCGGCAAGGGCGCGGCGGGGGCCTCGTCCCCGGGGAGGGTGAGGGCGGGGGGATTGGGGTTGCTGATCACAGGGTTTGCCGCCTGCCCCGGATTCTGGACGGGGGCGGTGGGGGCGACAGGGTTCGCGGGCTGCTGCCCGGCGTCCTGCTGGGGGAGGTAGAGCTGCCCTTGGGCGGGCCGGGCCTCCGGCACGATGGACAGGGGGCTTTCCAGAGACACGGGGATCAGCAGGCGGGCGAACACCACCAGCCACAGCAGGCAAAAAACCTGCCGGGGTGCCCGCTTGCGCAGGATCAGCCGCAGGACGATGAGGATGGCGGAGGCGTAGGCGGCGGTGACGCTGGCCTCCCACAAGATGTCAAGCATGGGAATCCTCCTCTCTGAAACGGTCAATGAGGGCCTTCAGCTCGTCGGCCTCGGCGTTGGAAATGGTTTTCCCACCCATGAAGTGGGCCAGGAAGGAGGGGAGGGAGCCTTCAAAGGCCCGGTCCACCACCGCGCGGCTCTCCTCCCGGAGAATGTCCTCCTGGGGGACGGCGGCGGTGACCACCGCGTTTTCGTTGCGCAGGATGCCCCGCTCCACCAGCTTTTTGAGCACCGTATAGGTGGTGGACTTCTTCCAGCCCAGTTCCTTCTGGGACAGCTCCACCAGCTTCCCGGAGGGCAGGGGCTCGTTTTCCCAGACGATGCGGGCGAAACGGTACTCGCCCTCCGCCAGCCGTAAATGCTCCATAACATGGACCTCCTTTTGGTCTATAGCTATCGACCTACTTGCAGTCTATCACGATAGACCAGCTCTGTCAACCCTCTTTTTCCAAAATCAGAAAAAACTTTCGGAAGCCCCTGGAGGGAAAAGGGCAGGGGGTTCGAGGCTGGAACCGCGGGGCAAAAAGCAAGCCCTCCCCCCGCCCGCGGCGGAGGAAGGGCTTGTCGTTAAAAGGCGCGTCCGATATCGGTGCGGAAGTGCATATCCGTAAAGGAAATGGGCTTGGCGGCGGCGTAGGCGTTGTCAATGGCCTGCTCCAGGGTATCGCCCAAAGCGGTGACGCCTAAGACACGTCCGCCGCTGGTGACAATTTGTCCGTCTTTTTCAGCGGTGCCCGCGTGGAACACCATGGCGGATTTTCCCGCCTCCTCCAGCCCGGAGATGGGGAAGCCCTTCCGGTAGTCCAGCGGGTAGCCCCCGGAGGCCAGCACCAGACAGCAGGCCGCGCTGTCCTTCCAGCGGAGGTCCAGCTGGTCCAGGGTGCCCTCCCGGCAGGCGGTGAAGATGTCCATCAGGTCGCTGTCCAGCAGGGAGAGCACCGCCTGGCACTCCGGGTCGCCGAACCGGGCGTTATACTCCACCACCTTGGGGCCGTCCGGCGTGAGCATCAGCCCGAAGTAAAGGACCCCCTGGAAGGGCCGCCCCTCCGCCTTCAGCGCGGCGATGGTGGGCAGGAAGATCTCGTCCACGCACCGCTGGGCGATCTCCGGCGTGTACTGGGGCGGGGGGGAGATGGCCCCCATGCCGCCGGTGTTGGGGCCCCGGTTGCCGTCGTAGGCCCGCTTGTGGTCCTGGCTGGCGGGCATGGGGTACACGTGCTCGCCGTCGGCAAAGGCCAGCACCGTCACCTCCGGCCCGGTCATGCACTCCTCGATCACCACCGTGGAGCCGGATTGGCCAAACTTCTTGTCCTCCATCATCTCCCGGGCGGCGGTCTTGGCCTCGTCCACGGTGGCGGCCACCACCACGCCCTTGCCCAGGGCCAGCCCGTCCGCCTTCACCACGATAGGTGCGCCCTGCTCCCCGATGTAGTCCAGGGCCTTGTCCAGCTGGGTGAACGTCTCGTATCTGGCGGTGGGGATGTGGTATTTCTTCATCAGCTCCTTGGAAAACGCCTTGCTGGCCTCGATCACGGCGGCGTTGGCCCTGGGCCCGAAGGCGGGAATGCCCGCCTCCTCCAGGGTGTCCACCATGCCCAGGGCCAGGGGATCATCGGGGGCCACCACCACGAAATCCATGGCGTTTTCCTTGGCCCACTTCACCATGCCGTCCACGTCGGTGGCCTTTACGTCCACGCATTGGGCGAGCTGGGCGATGCCGCCGTTGCCGGGGGCGCAGAACAGCCCGGTGACCTTGGGCGACTGCTTCAATTTCCAGCAGATGGCGTGCTCCCGGCCCCCGGAGCCTACCACTAAAACTTTCATAGATTGACAACCTTTCCTATAATTCTCCCCAATCAATGCAGTCGGGTGCACCCTGAGAGTGGAAAAACTCCAATGCACACTTCAGGGCATCGCTGGCTGGTATCACCTGCCAGGCGGCAATTTCATACTGGTCCCCGCAAAATAAAACCAGCCCTTCCGCATCCTCGTCGCCGAAGGAAACAAGCATCTCGCCGTCATCCTCCGTCTCAAAATAATTGACCACAGCTTGGCTGTCCTTTACCAAAACGGACAAACAGGGATACTTGTTTTCTTCTGTTTTGGAACACCAGATTTCATTTTCTTCCTGAAAACAAGTTTCCAACTTGTTTTTGTATCCCTCGAAGGAGTCGCATTGAAAAGAACCCGTGTTGCTACTGATAAACATGGTAAAGCACCCCTTAGTGGTGGAACAGCCGAATCCCGGTAAACGCCATCACCATACCGTGCTTGTCGGCGGTGGCGATGACGTGGTCGTCCCGGATGGAGCCGCCGGGCTGGGCGATATACTTCACCCCGGACTTGAAGGCCCGCTCCACGTTGTCCCCGAAGGGGAAGAAGGCATCGGAGCCTACGGTGACCCCGGACTGCCGGGCGATCCACTCCTTTTTCTCCGCCTCGGTGAGCACCTCGGGCTTCGACTGAAAGGTGTTCTGCCACACGCCATCGGCCAGCACGTCCTCGTGCTCGTCGGAGATGTAGATGTCGATGGCGTTGTCCCGGTCGGGGCGGCGGATGC
>ERZ779624.309-NODE-309-length-16718-cov-8.352818_pt1 | contig 16718 bp, 14 predicted proteins | sample MGYA00514190_ERZ779624 | MGnify/ENA primary metagenome ERZ779624 (study PRJEB29562, sample SAMEA4376706) | mouse gut metagenome | isolation source: Cecum | study: EMG produced TPA metagenomics assembly of the A DSS colitis mouse model was used to assess the... | reverse complement strand
TCCTGCTCCTCCACCAGCTTAAGCGCACCTTTTCCGTCAAACGCTTCATACAGCACATAATTTGCGTCGTTCAGATAGATTTTCAAAGCGTTCACAATGTCTCGTTCATCATCGCAGATCAAAATATTGTACATGTTTTTGTCCCCCCAGTGCTTCGCCACTGCAGCTATGATTGTATCAGATACTTTTTTAACAATAAAGATTGGAAATCTTTAAGAAGTCTTTAAGATTCCCTGCCCGGGAAACGGACTTAAAAAACAAGAAGCAGCGCCCGGGTAGATAAACGAAAGCGCTGCTTCTCACAAAATAAATTTTCCGGCTGCCGGGACGTCTGCACTTATTCGCCCGGATTTTCTGTCATATCTGCCTTCTCCAACTCCGGCTTTTTTTCCTTTTCCCTGGCTTTCTCCTTCAGCTCCTCCAGGGATTCTCTGTATACCACGGAAGTCATCCCCGGATTGGAGCGCAGCATGCTCCTCTGAAGGAAGTCCATCAGGCTGCCAAGATAACGGCGGGAATCCACCAGCAGACTATACTTGGCCTTCAGTACGGCCAATTCCTCCTTCACACTGTCCGTAAATGCCTCCCTGCGGTTCATCAGCCCTTCCCCGGTATGGGAAATCAGCGTATCCAACCGCTTCTGAATGCTCCTCAGCTCCTCCTTCACAAACTGCATTTTTGCCAGAACAATCCGCAGATCCGCAGCAGTCTTGAAGGCCAGCACAAAATCGGTAAAGATTCCCGCCGTAAGTATCAGGGTTACCGCTGTCAAAATCTGCCCGGGTATCAGCAGCATCAGCTTTTCTACATAAACATGAACAAACCTGGTCATTGCAATCGTAAAAAATCCCCAGACAAGCGTGGAACTGAGACAAATACGCCCCTGAAAATGGAATCTCTGCCCGGAATAATCCCAATACCTGACCTTAAACAGCGCTTCCATGATAACAGCCGTCACATATTCCAGCGCAGTGGCACCCACACAGCCCGCAAGGTAAGTCAGCACAATGCTGTGCCGGAAAGGACCGGATACCACCAGCATCATGGTTGCACCGCTCCCGTAAATGGGCAGAAACGGCCCGCGGATAAAGCCTCTGTTTGTCAGTTTTTTCTCCTTCAGAGAAACATAAGAAGATTCAAAACACCAGCCGCAGAAACAATAGAAGTAAAAAAAGAACAGCCATTGAATGATCGTATAATGATACATGAACAGATTCTCCTTCCAGGCTGCCGGCAAACCCTTCGCCTGACCTCCTTATCTGTATACCGCCACATCCACGGCAAGCCGCCCCTTTCTGGTCTCCCTGGCCTCGCCAGTCAGGACGAATTTGCCAAACCCTCTGGCGTTGACGGTTTCCCCGGATTTCAGTATCCTGGAATTGTTCTCACAAAGCCTTCCGTTTACATAGACCTTTCCCGTCCTGAAAAGCGCAAGGCTTTTTTCTCTTGAAAAATTGTAAACCCTGGAGATGACGGCGTCAACCCGCAGAGACTGCACCTGGATGTTCACCGTTTCCGGCTCTTCCTGCAGAATATCCTGAAAATCCTTTGTCACGGAACACCTCACCCGGGTATGCTTCACCTGAATCAGATTATCACAAATAAACGATGCCACGGAATCCAGGCAGAACAGATACGCCTGCTTCCCGCCTGCCCGGATATCTCCGACCGTGCTCCTTTCGATTCCAAGATTCATCAAAGCGCCCAGGAAGTCCCTGTGCGTTAGCTCATCCGCAAATTTCTCCGCAAGCGGCGCGATGTGGATACATACCACCGGAAAATCCGTCTCATACCCAAGCTCCCCGCTGTCTCCAAATCGCACCACCACCCGGTCTGCCTGATCACATCCGCCGTAGAGCGTATACCCCGCATACCGCAGCCCCGGCTCCTCCTGCCAGAATACCTCCTGGTCACTCAGCCCCAGAAATCCTGTAAAGGTAAAGACTCCCTGAGCATGGGAACGCTCCGCAAGATCATGAAATCTGTTTTTCAGCTGCTGCAGTTCTTTCTCATTTTCCTGTGCCATATGCTATGTGAAGCTGATCACTTCATCCTTTGGCGCCCTGGTTTTTTCGACGCGCAAGGCATGCAGAACCGGCCCCTCTCCCTTATAATCTTCCCAATACTCCTTTGCCACAACCGCCGTGACCTTCACCCATTCCTTCTGTTTCAGGGCGCCTGCACCTGCATATTCACAGGCATACCCCAGAAAGGCCATATCGTCGGCACAGCAGGTCATGGCCATGCGCCCCGGCACAAAATAACCGGCCGGAAAGTTCTCCGGCTTCAGCACCATCGCCACAAACTGCAGTTTTTTGCCCACATAGCGCTCCAGATGATCCATGGAATCCAGATACCAGATCCCATAGCCCTCGTTATCCAGAACAATGGTTTCCTGCTTCAGATCATAGGGCAGATCTTCCTCAAAAATCTCGTCAATCTCCCCGTTTGAATCCTCAAAAATCACGTCGGCCTGGGCGTTGACAGCCTTAATATTACGCTTAAAGCTGTTCAGCTGTTCCCGAACAGTGTCACAGCGGTTAAAAATAATCATCTCGGAGCCACGGATCATCTCCGCCAGCAGAGAACGCATATTTGTGTAGTACATGGAAAAGCTGGAACCGTCGATGGTCGTGATCTGCTGCTCGATCTTCCAGTACCAGGGCAATCTGGCATTTTTGTAATTCCACATACCGTTATACTCTATAATAATCCGCTCCGGCTTGTGCTTTTTTTCCAACTCGGTCAAATGCTCCGGCGTAAAATCGGCCTCCTCTTCAATCCGCTCGATTTCCGTGCGGCTTTTCTTAAGAAGCTCCTCCTCGTATTCCGTCTCACCCTCCTCGCACAGCAGCAGAAGTGTCTTTCCCTTTATCTGAAAATAGGGCTGCGCCAGAGTAAATCTGATAAATTCTGTCTTCCCGCTCTCCAGAAAACCATTGATCACATATACGGGCTTCATACCTATCCCCTTTCTATCGGAACAGTTCTTCCAACTTATCTTCCTTCAGCTCGGCCCCGATGACGCAGAGCTTCCCGGTCACCTCCGGACTTCCCTCCCGGATCTCATGCTCTTCCGGAACATAGTCAAAATAAAGCCATGTGCCTTCCTCACAGGGCACCATGCCCTTTGCCCGAAGAATCACGCCACAGGCGCCGCTGTCGAGAGCGACAAGAATGCTCTCCAGTCTCTCTCTGGTAAATGTCGTTGGCGTCTCCCTGCCCCAGCTGGTAAACACCTCATCCGCATGATGATGGTGATGATGACCACCCTCCTCACCGTGATGGTGATGGCAGCACTCCTCATCATGGTGGTGATGGCCGCTCTCCTCACCATGGTCATGATGGCAACATTCCTCGTCATGGTGGTGATGACCACCGTCCTCACCATGATGATGACCGCACTCCTCGTCATGGTGGTGCTCTCCACAGCAGGGGCACACATCCCCGTGGTCGTGTTCATCGTGAGAATGACTGTGTTCTTCCTGCACATGCTCCAGCATTTCCTTCATCATCTCACCCAGCGTATCCGCGCCCTCGATGGTCTCCAGAACAGCTTTGCCGTCCAACAGCTCCAGCGGCGTGGTGATGATTGTCGCCTGACCATTGTGCTCGCGGATCAGGCGTACACATTCCTCCAGCTTCCCGCCATTTACCTTATCGGTTCTGCTCAGAAGAATTGTCCCTGCATATTCAATCTGATTCAGGAAAAATTCCCCGAAATTCTTCATATACATCTTTGCCTTGGAAGCATCCACCACTGCCACTGCACTGTTCACCTGAATGTTCAGCTCAGACGCCACATTCTCCACGGCCTTCAGCACATCGGACAGCTTACCCACTCCCGACGGCTCAATCAGGATTCTCTCCGGTGCATAGGTCTCTATCACTTCCTTCAAAGAAGCGCCAAAATCACCCACAAGAGAACAGCAGATGCAGCCGGAATTCATCTCTTTAATCTCAATACCGGCCTCCTTCAGAAAACCGCCGTCGATGCCGATCTCTCCAAACTCGTTCTCAATCAGCACAGTCCTGCTGCCATCCAGCGCTTCCCGCAGCAGCTTCTTGATAAGCGTTGTCTTCCCCGCTCCCAGAAAACCGGAAAACACATCTATTTTTGTCATTTTGTTACCTCCTCGTCTGCTTTGGCAGACAATAATCCAATATTTTTGATGGAATGCTCCGCTGCTTTCCATCCACTGTCTCTCATTTTCTACCATACAGGAGCACTTGTCAAGCCAGCGCGCAAAAAAACAGCTCTATTCCGTCCCCATCTGAGCCAGAATGAGGCTTAACGGCACAGCCGCCACTTCTCCCTGCCCATTCTCCCCGGACAGGATTCCCAAGAGCCGCCCCTGTCTGTCAAACAGACCGCCGCCGGACATTCCCGGCTTTCCCTCCGCCCTCACCCACATCATATGACAACCATAATCCTCCATATAGATCCAGTGATCCAGCAACACGCCCTCATACGCCTCCGCGGCAACGCCGTCCCTGCTTCCCATGACAATACAGCCGTCTCCTGCCGCTGTCTTCTCAAAAATTTCTCTGTCAATCACAGCACAGAGATAGTTTTCTCTGTTTTCCTCCGGAATATCAGATGCCTTTACGCGAAGCTGCCCTGCATCACCGACCTCCATACATGTAAAGTCGTCACACACCACACTCAACCCGTCCGCAAAGGTCACTCGTATGGCTTCTTCCCCCGCCAGCACATGCGCCGCCGTCAAAATCACAAGACAGTCTTGCTCCACACCACAGATCACGCCGCTGCCCAACCGGTCTCCGGCTCCGATCTGAACCATTATGCCACTGCCGTTTCTCTGCAGCATACCGGCCAGGTTTTCACTGTCCGGATCCTCGGCCTGCAGCAGCTCCATCTCCCGGATCGACAGGACACTTTCCTCTTCAACCGTCCCGCCGCCCTCGCTGCCCCCCGAGACACAGCCTGAAAGGATAAGACAGAGCAGCACCGCAAAAATCATTCTGACTCTCAAGCCCAACCTCCATACCGCAAAACAAAGACTCACCTGTAAAACAAAAAGAACAGACCACCTGACGGTGGTCTCATTCGCAAGCAAAACGATAAGCCGGGTTATGTCGTTGGACGATCATCTATCTGGCACGGCTGTTGCCAGCCGCATCTAGCGACCCACCTGAAAGCAGGCCGGGCAAGCCTGTCGCTTTCTTTTTGGTCTTGCTTCGGATGGGGTTTACATGGCTCCGTCTGTTGCCAGACGGACGGTAGTCTCTTAAGCTGCCCTTCCACCCTTACCAGCGCCTCAGTCTCTGAGGCGCGGCGGTATATTTCTGTTGCACTGGCCTTGGAGTCACCTCCACCGGACGTTATCCGGCATCCTGCCCTGTGAAGCCCGGACTTTCCTCACCTGCGGCCCGCCGCCAAAGCGGCGGATCCTCAGCCGCGATCGCCTGTTTTACTTACCAAAGTATTATACCCTGCTTCGTCCGGAAAGGCAAGCGCAATCACACATGAAAACAGCTTCCGCCCACAAACTCCCTGCATATCGAATTGTTCGGCAGACTTTCGCTGGGCACACCGAGGAAATAATCCAAAAACTTCAGAAGTCTTTTTGCCTCATAGTATTCCGGCACTCCCTTTGGAATCTGGAACAGCAACGGCTCCGCAAAAGTTTTTAAAACAGCAAGCTCATAAATCTGAGCCGAATTGAACATGGCATCCGCCTCTTCCTGGAAAGGGAAAATATTCTCTTCCTCCCCCCGCCTCACGGAAGGCCACATCTGAATCGTCCTCTGTGCGCTTGCACCTCTCGTCCGCGCGTCCCGCACCATCCTCCGCAGCAGCCTGCCGTCGGTGGTTGGTATTCTGTTATGACCGTCTATGTTCAACGCTGTCAGCGCACTGATATAGATTTTGAACTTGCTCTCGTTGGGCAGCGCATAGGACAATCTGTCATTCAGGCCATGGATACCCTCAATTACCAGAATATCGTCCGCTCCCAGCTGTTTGAAATTTCCTCTGTATTCTCTCTTTCCAATCTTGAAGTTAAAGGCGGGCAACTCCACTCTCTTCCCTTCCAGCAGACTGACCATATCATCGTTAAACCGTTTTACGTCGATGGCTTCCAGACATTCAAAATTATAATCTCCGTTTTCGTCCCTGGGCGTCAGCTCCCGATCCACAAAATAATCATCCACCGCAATAGGATGAGGTGTCTTGCCAAGGGTTCGCAGCTGAATGGAGAGACGATGGGAAAAGCTGGTCTTCCCCGAGGAAGACGGCCCTGCGATCATAATGAACTTCACATTTCCACGGCTCACGATCTCCTTTGCGATCTCTCCGATCTTTCTCTCCTGCTCCGCCTCCTGCACCAGGATCAGCTCGCTCATGGAACCGCTGCAGATCTGATCGTTCAAATCGCCTACTGTCTCGATTCCTGCTTTTCTCCCCCAGTCCTGGGACGCCTCCATGGTTTCAAACAGCTTTCTCCGGTCGTCAAAGGGCTCCACCACACCCGGATTCTTCCTGGTAGGAAGCAGCAGCATAAAGCCATCCTCATAGGGAATCAGGTCATACAGCCTCACATAACCGGCATTGGGAAGCATATATCCATAATAATAATCATAATAACCGTCGATCTCATAGACATTGACCGTAGAACTCATCCGATAGCGAAACAGCTTTTCCTTATCGGACATCCCCTTGTTCCGGAACAACTCCATGGCATCCTCCAGGGGATAGGAACGCTTCATAAACGGCGTTCCCTGCTCCGTCAGTTCCCGCATTCTCACAAGGATCTTCTCCGCACTCCCGGCAGTGACGGGAACTTTGCCCATGACATTCACATAATATCCGTGACCGATGGCAAACTCCACACAGCTTTCCTGCGCCGCCTCCGGCCCAAACACATCGTGAACCGCCTTCAGAAGCAGCATGGTCGCCGTCCTCACATAGGTCTTATATCCGATATCGTCCCTGAGCGTAAAGAAATCAACGGTACAATCCTTCGTCACCTTCTTAAATAGCTCTCTGATCTTCCCGTTCACTGTCACAAGGGCAATGGTACCGTCATATTCCTTCTGATAATCCGCCGCAATGGTCTCAAAGGAGGTTCCCTGCGCAAACTCTCTTTTTTTCCCGTGTATCGTAACTGTAACCATATCCGTGTTCCTCCGTTTCCCGGCATTTTTCTGTTTTTCACCATTGTCACGGCTCGACCCCTGTTTCTTCACACAGCCGAACCATTCTCTTCAAACCATTTCAGCGCCTGCCTGATCTGCGCCTGCTCCCTACTGATTTCCTCCAGCCGCCCGGCAGTCCGCTTCGTGTTCCCCGTCTCCAGTCCTTCCCGAAGCCGAATCAAAATTTTTTCCTGAAACAAGAGATATTGATGGAGAACCGGATGCCTCTGCCTCAGCAGCAGTTCTCCATACTCGTCAAAAAGCTGCCGCTCCTCCATCCGTTCCTGTCCGGCTTTTTCGGCGCACGCCGGATAACCTTCCGCCTCCGGGTTCCCACCGCCCGGCACCGCTTTCATGGCAAAATAATACTTTCCCTCTTCACACACCGCATCTTCGCCCACAATCCGGAACCCCTCCCTGCGCAGAAAGCGCCGGAACGCTCCCAACTCGGATTGCGGCTGCAGGATCAGCTCCTTTAACCCTTCGGCCTTCTCCATTCCCTCCGCCAGAATCCGCTGCATCAGTCTGCCTCCCATTCCGGCACAGACCAGCGTATCCGCCTCTTTGGCAGCCAGATTCTCAAGCCCGTCCGAAAGTCTGGTCTCTATGTATGCGCCCAGCCCGCACTCTTCCACATGGCCTGCCGCGGCTGCCAGAGGCCCCTTGCGCACATCCATGGCAAGCACATGAGGACTGATCCTCCTCTGCACCAGAAAGACAGACAAAAAGCCATGGTCACAGCCCACATCCGCCACGCGGTTTCCCGGCGTCACCATGTCCGCCAGCATCTGAAGCCTGCGGGACAATGTCACCTGTCCGCCCTTCATCAGTCCAGATAATCCTTCAGTTTCCTGCTGCGGCTGGGATGGCGCAGCTTGCGGAGCGCCTTCGCCTCAATCTGCCTGATCCGCTCCCGGGTGACATTGAATTCCTTCCCTACCTCCTCCAGAGTGCGGGCGCGCCCGTCGTCCAGGCCAAATCTGAGCCGCAGCACCTTCTGCTCCCGCTCCGTGAGCGTTCCCAGAACCTCCACCAGCTGCTCCTTCAAGAGCGTAAACGCCGCCGCGTCAGCCGGCACGGGCACATTGTCGTCCTGAATAAAATCCCCCAGATGGCTGTCCTCCTCCTCACCGATGGGCGTCTCCAGCGACACAGGCTCCTGGCTGATCTTCAGTATCTCCCGCACGCGATCCACAGGCATATTCATCTCCTCCGCGATTTCCTCGGGAGAAGGCTCACGCCCCAGCTCCTGCAGCAGCTGCCTGCTGACCCGGATCAGCTTGTTGATGGTCTCTACCATATGAACCGGAATTCGGATGGTTCTGGCCTGATCCGCAATGGCGCGGGTGATGGCCTGACGAATCCACCAGGTGGCATAGGTGGAAAACTTGTAACCCTTGCGGTAATCAAACTTTTCCACCGCCTTGATCAAGCCCAGGTTTCCCTCCTGAATCAGATCCAGGAACAGCATCCCACGGCCCACATATCTCTTTGCAATGCTGACCACCAGACGCAGATTGGCCTCGGCAAGGCGCTTTTTCGCCTCCTGATCCCCAAGCTCCATCCGCTTTGCCAGCTCAATCTCTTCCTCGGCGGAAAGAAGAGGAACCTTACCGATCTCCTTCAGGTACATGCGCACAGGATCCTCGATGCTGATGCCGTCCGGCACGGAAAGGTCGATGTTCTCCACATCCACCTCGTCCTCCTCGGTGAGAATAATCTCCTCATCGTCCACATCATCGTCCTCGGTAATGCGAAGCACATCCACATTGTTCTGCTCCAGCGTCTCCAGGATCTTCTCGAACTGCTCCTCCTCCAGAGGCATGTCCGCAAAAAATTCACCGATCTCCTGATATTCCAGTACATTTTTTTTCTTCCGGGCAGTCGCTAAAAGCTCCTTGACCTTCTCGTCAAACCTTGCCTGTGTGTTTTCATCCATTGTAGTATTTCCATCCTTCCTTCGGGAAATGATTCCCTTCTATTTTTTACCCTAATCCAGTGAAATATGCAATTTTGCCAGTTCTTCCAGCGCTCTTCTGCCTTCCACCATCTTATTCATCGCATTAACATCACTGCCCAATCTGGAAGAAAAGTATTCATAGCTGTTTCTTTTCACCGACAGCAGTATATCGTGAAACGCCTTTTCCCGCTCCTGTCTGGTAGCCAGGGCAGGCAGACTGGCATGAAAAAGCTGCGCCGCCTCATGCTGCTCCTGCTCGTCCTCGAAGGTACTGATGATCCCCGCGGGATTAAAGCTTCCCGCATCCAGATCCGCAAACAGCCGCTCCGCCACCTTACGGTACAGCTCCTCGGTAAAGTCCTCCACCCCTATGTACTTTTTCACCTTCTGATAAACGGCGGGCTGATCCGTGATCCAGGTGATCAGCAGCCGCTGGTTTCTCCTGGCGTTCTCCTCCGGATCGTTCTTCTGGCGGACCCCCGACCGGGGCCGCTCCACCGGCTTTGCCAGCCCCGTCTGCGCCGCATAGCCGGTCACCAGCTTCCGCAGATTCTCAATGCCGATAAAATACTTTTCCCCGATGGCCTGAAGATAATTATCCCGCTCGGCATCTTCGGAAAAACCACACAGTCTTTTGGCAATCTCGCGGTGAAATCTGGTCTTAGCCTCCGGATCGCTCATATCATACTGCTCTGCCAGAATCCTGATTTCAAAGAAAAAACTGTTTTCCGCCTGATCGATTCTCTCCTGAAACGCCTCCCTGCCCAGCGCCTTCATAAATTCATCCGGATCCTTGTAAGGCTTCATATTGATGACCTTCCCGGTCAGTCCTGCCTCCCTGAGAATACCGATTCCCCTCAGCGCAGCCTTTACCCCGGCTCCGTCGCTGTCGTATGCCAGCAGTACGTTTTCCGTATACCGTTTCAAAAGGCTGGCCTGCTCCGGGGTAAACGCCGTCCCCAGAGAAGCCACCGCCTGGGAAAACCCCGCCTGATGCATGGCGATCACATCCATATAGCCCTCGCAGAGAATAATATTTCCGCTGCGGGCCTTCCTTGCGAAGTTCAGTCCATAGAGGTTCCTTCTCTTGTCAAACACCTGCGTCTCGGGAGAATTCAGGTACTTGGGCTCCCCGTCCCCCATGACCCTGCCGCCGAAGCCGATGACCCTGTTATTGATGTCCTGAATGGGAAACATGACCCTGTTCCAGAACTGGCTCACCAGACCGTACTTCTCGGAAAAGCTGGCCACACCGGCCTCCTTGATCAGATCGTCCTCAAAACCTTTGCTGCGCAGATACTGCACCAGCTCCGCCCCGTTTTTTCCCGCGTATCCCAGTCCAAACCGCTGCATGGTCTCGTCGGAAAGCTCTCTTTTTCGCAGATACTGAAAGCCCACCGCTCCTCTGGGCGAGCGCAGCTGGACATAAAAAAACTTTGCCGCCTCCCTGTTTATCTCCAGGAGTCTTGCCTTCTTTCCGGCTTTTCTTTTCTGTTCCTCCGAGTATTCTACCTCCGGCAGCGTAACTCCCGCCCGCTCCGCCAGAAGCTTCACCGCCTCCGGAAAGGAAAAATTCTCATACTGCATCACAAAGGTGTACACATTGCCGCTGACCCCGCAGCCGAAGCAATGGTACATCTGCCTGCTTCCGGACACAGAAAAAGAGGGTGTCTTCTCTCCGTGAAAGGGACAGCATGCCCAATAGTTTCCCCCTTTTTTCTGCAGTCTCACATATCCCGACACCACATCCACTATGTCGTTTTTTGATCTGACTTCCTCAATCAGCTCTTCCGGGTAATACATCAATACCTCTCTTTTATAAGGTCCACGACTTTGGTATGTAGATCTCCTCGTAAACCGCGATGGCAAACCTGTCCGTCATCGCCCCCACATAGTCGCAGATCACCTGTTCTCTGGGCTCTCCCTCGGAAAGCAGATTCAAAAATTCCTCCGGAAGGCCGTCGATATTTTTCATAAAATGCGTGTACAGCGTCTCCATCAGCATTTCCGCCTTTCCTTCCTCGCTCTTCGCCACAGGATTCTGGTACACGTTTTCAAACATAAATCTCCGCATCCTCTTCATCGCCTCCGCCACCGGCTCCGACATGCAGATATCATTCTTTCCCATGCTGTTTGTGACAATGTCATGGACGAAATGATCCAGGCGCTGGCTGGGCGTACAGCCGATCACATCCCTGATCTCCTTCGGAACATCCCCCTCCCGCAGTATCCCGGCGCGAACGGCGTCATCCATATCGTGATGGATATAGGAGATCTTGTCGGAAAGCCTGACCACTTTACCCTCCAGCGTATGCGGCTTACCGATGGTCTGGTGATTCAGGATACCGTCCCTGACCTCGTAGGTAAGATTCAGCCCCTGGCCGCCTCTCTCCAGCCTGTCCACCGTCCGGACGCTCTGCTGACTATGCTCAAATCCAATGGGACAGACTCTGTTCAAAGCCCTCTCGCCGGCATGTCCAAAGGGCGTATGCCCCAGATCATGCCCCAGCGCGATGGCCTCCACCAAATCCTCGTTCAGCTTCAACGCCTTGGCAATGGTTCGCGCGTTCTGAGACACCTCCAGCGTATGGGTGAGACGGGTCCGGTAATGATCCCCCTCCGGTGACAGAAACACCTGAGTCTTATCCTTCAGCCTGCGGAATGCCTTACAGTGCAGAATCTTGTCCCTGTCACGCTGAAAAGCAGGACGGATATCACACTCCACCTCCTGCTTCAGCCTTCCTCTGGACGTTCTGCTCCGGGATGCAAATTCACTCAGATAGTCCTCTTCCCTCTGTTCCAAGCTCTCTCTGATCGTCATGCCTATACTCCTGCCCGCCGGGCTCTTGTTCCCGGCCGTTCTGGATCGCCGTCTTCTGCTTATATATTCTGCACCTGTAAACGTTTTCCTTTTTTTATCTCATAGAAATTTTCGTCCTGACAAGGGAAGAATGCGAAGCATTCTTCGAAGCGTCACGAAGGGACGCTTTTTTATCTGCAAATATCGTAAATAAATTCTGCGTTTTTATCCATGGCATCCCTTGCTGCCTTTACAGGGGACATCTGAAACACATGCCACATTCCCGGATAACAGTCCATCCTCACCGACACATTGGACGCTACCAGCGCCTGATGCAGACGCACCGAGTCGCTGAGCAGTATCTCATTCTCCCCCACCTGGATATAGACCGGCGGAAATCCCTCATAGTTCCCGTACAGCGGTGAAATCTGAGGTTCCTTCAAATCCCGCTCTCCTGCATATGCCGCAATCATTCTGTCAATATATTCACTGTTCAGCACCGGATCCAGATCCGCCCTTGTGCCAAAGGACTCCCCCGAGGAAGTCAGATCCGTCCAGGGAGACATGAGCACGATCCCTCTGGGCAGAAGCCTTCCCTCCTCCTTCAGCTTCAGCGCCAGGCAAAGCGCCAGATTTCCGCCCGCGGAATCACCCGTCAGGATCACATCCCTTGCGCCGTAGCCCAGAAGCATCAGATAATTCCAAACCTTCATGGCGTCTTCCGCAGCCGCCGGATAGGGATGCTCCGGCGCAAGACGATAGTCAAAGCAGAGCACATCCATGGAAGTGGATTCCGCGAGCTTTGAGGTCAGCGTCCTGGCATACAGACTGCTCCCGGTGGAATAACCGCCGCCGTGACAGTGCAGAATCACATACTTTTTCATATGGGCCCGGTTCACGCTGACCCATTCCGCATACATACCGTCAATGCTGATCTCACGGTAATTGATTGATCTGGTATTGCTCAGAATGGCTCCGATGGCATCCTGAGACTGCCTGTGCTTTTCCAGATCAGGCTTCTCCACCAGACCATGTACCCTCCTGATCAGCTGCATCAGATTCTGATTTCTTTTGTTTGTCCTTTCCATCCTCTGCTCCCATCCCCCGCCCCGGAAAAGTAATAACCTTCTCCGCGGGAAACCCTGTTATTTCTTCTTTCCTGACTCCGGCACAGTCTTTGCCGAAATGCCACTACCTGTTTGTCCTGCTCTGTATCCTGCTGCCCCGGTCAAAAACCCGGTCTCCTCCGGTCAGAATCCCGGTCTCCTCCGGTCAGAAATGCAGCCGCCTGCGAACCGCGTTCCGAAGCCTTCTGCGGGAAAGCATGGTAATGATGGCAATATCCACAATCCCGCACACCGTCATCACCACCGCAGACCAGCTCAGGGCAATATGTCCGCCGAGATACCTGTCTATCAGAATTTCCAGACCGCCGCAGAGAAGTCCAACAGCCGTAAACAGATAAAGAGAGACCGTCAGAAAGGATCTGGGAAGCCTGCGGACGCACAGGGTAAACGCCTCCGCCACGGCAGTCACCCACAGCACAATAGGCACCCCCAGCTCCGGAAACCACTCTCCCATACCTGTCAAAAAGGTCAGCATATACAGATAAGCCACCACCACCAGTCCGTCGAACAGCAAAGATACATAGACCGGCTGTTTGGTGTAAATAATCACCGGTATCAGTATGACCCACAGGATCGCACAGACACCGATAACCGCCAGGGACCACATCACGCCCTGAAAGACAAACGCGTTCAGAATGCCGCAGGTGACGGCGGTGGCCAGTACCACCATGGAAATCAGCAATCCCAGATCCTTTCGTTTCACTGTCTCCACCGTTCCCTTTATCGTGGGGAAGGGCTGCTGGGCATGCACCATTTTTTCCAACTCTCTCGGGTTCAGCACGGGTGTATTGCAGAGCGGACACTCTTTTGCGGAGGCATCCAGCTCCACACCGCAGTTTACGCAGTATGACATATCAAAAATCTTCCTTTCCGCGATTGCTCTCTATTTTAACATGAATTCCGTCCTTTACCAGCCTACGGAAAAAATACCGCTCTACATCCGCCTCTATAATGCTGCTGGCAAAGTTAACGGTCAGGATATCCTCAAAGCTGATGATTGCACAGTTGGTTCTTCTGGAAAAGGGCTGACCCATATAAATATCAAAGCGTTCGATATAAGGCTTCATCCCTTCCGGCACCTGAAGGGCTCCCATATTCGTCAGGCCCGCGGAGGAATTCCGATCCTGAACCCTTGTATAAAAGGTTCTCACCACCAGATCCTTCAGAAACAGCGGCACCACACGGATCAGGGGATTCCGCTGGGTCGCGGCATTTGTGGTAATATCGCCCCGCAGAAGCTTTTCATTGATATAATAACGCATGTAATTGTGCACCTGCACAACAATCTCTTCAAAAGTATATTCCCCCAGCCTGGGATCCACTCCGGGATAAATCATTGTAATGAAATTACGCAGCGTAATGGTGGGGAAAAAACGCCTCAGATTCACCGGCATGGCAATCTTCACCGGCCTGAGCCGGAGATGGGGTTCCTCCTGCTGCTTTGTCAGAAGCGCATAGAGCAGCACGGCGTTCAGATATTCCGTGATCGTGGCATGATAACGCTTCGCAACGGCGGCCACCTCCGATACGGACATGATGCCGTCTACGATATTCAGGGTGTAAAAGGGCTCCGCGGTTCCTCTGACACGATAGGCCTTCTCCTGGATCCTGGGAGGACAGACCTTGGCATTTGCGTAACGCATATAGGCATCCTCCAGCTCCTCCTCGGCCGGCACACCGTTGATATCCAGCACATATCCTCCGTTTTCTATCTCCTCATGTCCCAGCAGCCTCAGATAGACGGCAGTCATGGTCTGAAGCACACACATTCCGCCGGTTCCGTCCCCCAGGCTGTGGTGCGCTTCCAGCGCAATCCGGTTCCGAAAATAATAGACGCGCACCAGATAACGGTGATTTGCCTTAAAGTGCATGGGCTGACAGGGATTTTTCACATCCTCCTGCACAAAGGGGCCGGGCCGGTCATTGGGCTCCAGATACCGCCAGAACAATCCCTTTCTGATCGCCGCCTTGTAGGTAGGGAACCTGGGCAGGGTCAGATCCAGCGCCTTCTGCAGAACATCCGGCCTGATCTCCTCCTTCAGCACCACTGACAGCCGATATACCGACGAAAAATCTCTTCTCTGCAGAGTGGGATATACGATGGCAGACAAATCCAGCTTATACCATTCCCCGCGTCCATTCTTCAATTTGCCGTCCTTTTTTTCCATCTCTCCAAGACCTCCCGGGAAGGTATTCCTGTTCCACATTATAACCGGAAATATAGAAAACAGCCCATGATTATTTTTAAATCATGGGCTGTATCTTCCTGCAGGAAAAGAGACTTGAACTCTCATGGTATTACTACCACACGGACCTGAACCGTGCGCGTCTGCCAATTCCGCCATTCCTGCGAACAAATCATATTCTACATGATTCGCTCAAAAATGTCAATACATTTTTTAAAATATTTTTAAAAATAGTTATTAAACAGATTTCCGTTGCTGAAACCGGAGCTGTAGGCGCCGTTGATGCCATAAGAACTCCCCTTGCGCACGGCATTGTCCGCCGCGTAATTGATCATGGATGCCTGGGAAGATACCTGATATCCATAAGAACCGCTTCCATTGAACAGACTTTTCACCTTGGATACGTCAGCCTTCATGAAAGTGTCCTTATCCAGAGACAGCGTCCCGTCTGTATTGACCTCAATGCCGATACGGGAGAGCGCCTTTTCATAACTGGCCGTTCCGTTCTTCATGCTGGCCACACGGCGGTCAACGGTATCATTGTCCGTCTCTCCAGTGGACTTGATCACAGAATTATAATTATTCACAAAGCTGTTAACGGCATTGTAAATGGCATTTCTGTCGTAATCCCTGGTGGTACTCTCCACACCGTTTTCGTCCGTGACAGTAATATCCTTTTTTTCAAAAAGAGACTTTCCGAGAAGCGCATCCGCGGACTCCTTCAGAGCATCCGTGTCCTTCTGAACCTCCGCATACTTCTTGGACTCCTTTGACGTCATCGCCTTGGAAACCGACTTATTGTTTTTTGCTATCGTCTTCACGGAATCATTGGCGGTTTCGCTGTAATAAGCCTTCATCAGCTTGGCATAGCTGCCGTTCTTAATACTTGCGTAATCGCTCAGAAAATTACTGCCTCCCACGCCTGCGGCGCCGCTGCCCAGACTGGAAAACAAAAAGGAAACATCTGTCCTTGCCCGAACATTAATATTCATCATTATACCTCCCTGCCTGTTTTGTCGGAGATCCGTCTCCTGCCCTGTACAATTTTATACCGGAAAGCCATCGCTCTCCGTCCTGTTTCACGGAAAAAGCAAATGAACCTTTCCTGCCTTGCATAAGGTTATTATACTACATATATCGGTAAAAATGAACCGGTAATTAACAGATTTTTCTATATTTTGGTGACATTTGCGGATTGGTTTGAGAGCAATTGCCGTACTCTCTCAGCCAGTCACTGCAGTCTGCACTCCAGCTGACAGTCAAAAGGCTCCCGCTCCACATGCTCCTGACAATAAACTTCGGCTTCCTCACAGCCCATGGCCCGATAAAAGGACTGGCTCTCCACAGCGGAATGTGCGGAAATATACAGTTTCTTCGCCCCTTTTTCCCGCGCCCACTCCTTCGCGGCAAGGAAGAGTACTTTTCCGATTCCCCTGCCCCGCATGTCCTCATAGGTGACTTCCTCGTGTACCTGGATGTCAAGG
>ERZ779624.306-NODE-306-length-16770-cov-4.475740_pt1 | contig 16770 bp, 14 predicted proteins | sample MGYA00514190_ERZ779624 | MGnify/ENA primary metagenome ERZ779624 (study PRJEB29562, sample SAMEA4376706) | mouse gut metagenome | isolation source: Cecum | study: EMG produced TPA metagenomics assembly of the A DSS colitis mouse model was used to assess the... | reverse complement strand
GTGATCCGATCCATAATTTCAGCGGCTAGGGCATTCTGCATGGAATCCACAACACGCACGAGTCCATCTCCAGTTTTGCGAAGGCATGTTTTATTTTCGAGCTGGATACGAAGCAGGATCTGTGGTTTGCGACGAAGGATACGATCTCCAAGAAATACGACCATAATTTCAAGGATATTTTCCAGGAGATCTATGATGCCGAATATAAGGAGAAGTTCGAGGCGGCCGGTATCGAATATTTCTATACCCTGATCGACGATGCGGTGGCCCGTGTGATGAAGGCAAAGGGCGGCTTTATCTGGGCCTGCAAGAACTATGACGGCGACGTGATGAGCGATATGGTCTCTTCGGCGTTTGGTTCTCTGGCGATGATGACTTCCGTACTCGTGTCACCGGACGGCGTCTATGAGTACGAGGCGGCGCACGGCACGGTGCAGCGGCATTATTATAAGCATCTGCAGGGAGAGGAGACTTCCACCAATTCGGTGGCGACGATCTTCGCCTGGACGGGAGCGCTTAGAAAACGCGGCGAACTGGACGGCATCGGAGAGCTTACAGTCTTCGCGGACAGGCTGGAGCAGGCGGTGATCAAGACGATCGAAGCGGGCAGGATGACGAAGGATCTGGCGCTGATCACTTCTTTGAAAGATGTGACGGTGTTAAGCAGCGAAGCCTTTATCAAGGCGGTGCGGCAGACTTTCGAATCTCTGGCATAAGGAGTACAGGAAAATGGGAACTGCTCTTATTCGGAGAGCAGTTCCCATTTTTCATAGAGATCGTTCAGTTTCGCTTCGTTTTCTTCTTTTTCCCGGTTGAGTTCCTGCAGTCTGACCACATCGGTACAGATCCCGGGGGAGGCCATGAGAAGGTCGATCTCGCTGTTTCTCGTCTCCAGCTGTTCGATGGCTTCTTCACATTTTCTCAGTTCATTTTCTTTTTTGCGCCGGGCGGCCTGTTGTTCTTTCCGGGCTTTCCAGTCCTGCTTCGTGTCGGAGGAAGACGTCGGCTGTGCGGCGCTGCCTGCGGCACCTGCAGCCGACAGGGAACCGGCATGCGGCCCGGCAGATGTTTTGGCCTGCGCGGCGGCATCGATCAGGGCCAGCTGTTCGTCCTTTTTCTCCAGATAGTATTCATAATTGCCCAGGTAGCTGGTGAGTACATGACGGTTTAAGTCCAGGATCCTGGAGGCCGTCTTGTTGATGAAATACCGGTCGTGGGACACGTACAAAACGGTGCCCGTGTAGGCGTTCAGGGCATCCTCGAGAATCTCCTTGGACATGATGTCCAGATGGTTGGTGGGCTCGTCAAGGATCAGGAAGTTGGCTTCCGAGAGCATCAGTTTGGCGAGGGACACCCGGCCCCGCTCGCCGCCGCTTAGGGTCCTGACCTGCTTGAATACGTCATCGCCGGTAAAAAGAAAGGCGGCCAGGGTATTGCGGATCTCGGTGTTGGTGAGGGACGGGTAATCGTCTGAAATCTCTTCAAAAAGCGTCTTCTCCATGTGCAGGACATGATGTTCCTGATCGTAGTAGCCGACGGCCACGTTGCTGCCGAGACGGATCTCACCGGTATCGGGCGCCGTCAGTTCGTTGATCAGCTTTAAGATAGTGGTCTTGCCGGTGCCGTTGTCGCCGATGATGGCCACATGTTCCCCTTTCTTGATATCGAAGCTAAGATGCTCAAAGAGCGTGAGAGAGCCGAAGGATTTCGACAGCTCTTCCACATGCAGGACATCGTTGCCGCTGGTGAAGTTCGGTTCCAGTGTAAGATGCATGTCGGCGCGCACTTCCGTCGGTTTGTCCAGTACTTCGAGTTTATTAAGCATCTTTACCCGGCTCTCAGTCCGGCGGATCGACTTCTCGCGGTTAAAAGAGCGCAGCTTCTCGATGACTGCCTCCTGGTGTCTGATCTCCTGCTGTTGTTTCATATAGGCGCTGTACTCGGCTGCCCGCAGCGCTTCCTTTTTGGCGGCGTAATCGGAGTAGTTTCCGGTAAAGACAGTGGCCCTGGTGTTATCCAGCTCGATCACTTTATTGGCGATCCGGTCCAGAAAATAACGGTCATGGGATACGATGATCACGGCGCCCCTGTAGTTGAGCAGGTAGGTCTCCAGCCAGGTGATGGAGGACATGTCCAGATGGTTGGTGGGCTCGTCCAGTATGATCAGGCCTGGCTTGAGCAAAAGCAGCTTGCCCAGGGCAACCCGTGTCTTCTGGCCGCCGGAGAGGGTGGAGACGCTGCGTCCGAATTCTTCTTCCAGGAAGCCGAGTCCTTTGAGGACGCCGGTCAGCTCGCTTCTGTACGCGTAGCCGCCGCCTGTCTCGAAATCGTGGGTTAAGTTGGTGTAAGTGTTCATCAACTGCTGCAAGGCGTCCCCGGAAGCGGTCTTCATCTGCAGTTCCACAGAGCGCATCTTCTGTTCCAGGTCGATCAGCTCCTGCTTCACGGACAGCAGTTCATCATAGATCGTATTATCCCCGGATACCGCCTCATGCTGGGACAGATAGCCTATGGTTTTGTCGCGGGAGACGGTCACGATTCCCTCATCCGCGGACAGTTCGCCCATGATGATGCGCAGCAGGGTTGTCTTGCCGGCGCCGTTAATGCCCACGATGGCGGCCTTGTCGTAATCTTCTATATGAAAAGAAACATTCCTGAGTACAGGTATTTCGTTAAAGGATTTGTGAATATTGCTGACGGAGAGTATCATGATGCACCGTACCTTTCCTGTATGATATTATGCGGCCGGGCCGGCCGCAGATTGTAACGCATTCAGCCCGTTCCAGGCCGCCTCCGGCGAGGGGCTGGATGCCTGAAACCGCAAACAGTAACACCAGTTTACAATTCCTCTCTAAAACTGTCAACGGATAGTTTGACAGTTTTTTAGCATGGTTGTATACTAAGATAACAGTGCGCACCAAAAGCAGTGCCAAGAACAGGAAAGGGACTTAGGAGGCAGCAAAGGTGGAAGCAAAAGAGATTTCACAGGCTGTGATCGGCCGTCTGCCCAGGTATTTCAGGTATCTGGGTGAATTGAAGGATGAGGGGATCGAGAGAGTTTCCTCCCAGGAACTGAGCGATATCATGCAGGTGACAGCGTCCCAGATCAGACAGGATCTGAACAATTTCGGCGGTTTCGGCCAGCAGGGATATGGCTACAATGTGGAGTATCTTTATGAGGAGATCGGCAGGATACTGGGGCTTGACAAGAAGCACAACCTGATCATCGTCGGGGCGGGGCATCTCGGGCAGGCGCTTGTCAATTACAGGGACTTTGAGCGCAGAGGGTTTATCTTCCGGGGAATCTTCGATATCAACCCGCAGATCTGCGGCACGAAGATCCACGGTATCACGGTGCGGCCTATGGAGCAGATGGAGCAGTTTGTCAAGGATATGGAGATTGACATCGCAGTCCTGACCGTACCCAAGAGCGGTGCAGAGGAAGTGGCAGAGCAGCTGGTCAGTTACGGTATCAGGGGGATATGGAATTTTGCTCATGTAGATCTGCATGTACCGGAGGGGATTCAGGTGGAGAGCGTCCATCTTTCGGACAGTCTGATGAAGCTGTCTTACAATCTGTCGTCTGTGGAGGCGGGGCAGGAGTAGACGGCAGATGCCAGTATATATAGTAAACGAAATTTCTAATGTCGTAAACTATAGAAAAAGGTGCAGAATCACGTGAAATAGGAGAGGTTTGACAGTATATGGGAAAAACAGATGAAGCATTTCGGTCTGCGCTGTCGGAGAAGAAGATTCCGATTCTGACATTGGACAATAAGTGGCATCAGCTTTTTACGCAGCAGGAATGCACAGACGAGATCAGGGATATGGAATGCGAGCTCAACGGCCTTTTGAAACGGCAGGGCAAGGTCAACGAGAAGAAGCGGGAGATCCGGAAGCTGAAGAAGAAGCTGATGGATGAGATCGTGCTGCTGGCGGATGAGATGGAGGGCGGCGCGACCCTGCGGCTGGAGAAGGAGATGGAGACGCACAAACGTCTGGTCGCCGAGTGCAACGATAAGCTCAAGGAATGCGACGAGGAGATGCTGGAGCTGCCCGGGCAGATCGTCCAGCTCAATAACAGGCTGATGCTGGAGACGATGGAGATCTGTTACCGGAAGCTGCATAAGAATACGGAAGAACTGGAAGAGATAGAGGAGTGGATCAGCAATATCCGCAGAGAGCTGAAGAAGAAGGTGGTCCGCAAGCAGGAGAAAGAGATGATGAATCATCAGCTGTATTCTTATATGCATGATATTTTCGGGGCGGATGTGATCGAGATTTTTGATATGAAGTATGATCCGGTAGAAGGGCGCGGTAAGAAGAAAGAGACCGGGCAGGAGCCGGAGGATGCGGAGGCAGAGAAGAAGAAAGAGGCGTCGGAATCATAGGATTTGGGCGCTTTTGCCTTGTCCATGGAAAGGAGGTCTATGAAAGAATATCTTGTTACCGCACAGGAGATGAAGCGGTACGATGCGAATACGATCGGGGAATTCGGTATGCCGGGGCTGGTGCTGATGGAGCGGGCGGCGCTGTGTACCGTGGAAGAACTGCAGCGGGCGTGCGGCAGCGTACCCTGCCGGGTGCTGGTGGCGGCCGGATGTGGCAATAACGGCGGCGACGGTCTGGCCGTGGGGCGTCTTCTGCTGCTGGCCGGGTATGAGGTGACGTTCGTGATGCCCGGGGATGGCGGGCGCTGTACGGAGGAGACGGGAAGGCAGATCACGGTTCTGGAAAGGTATGGCGCGCATATTTTTAGCACGATGCAGGATGGTGAATATGATATAGTAGTGGATGCTCTTTTCGGGGTCGGATTATCCAGGGACGTGGCGGGAATCTGGCGGGAGGCCGTGGCGTGGATCAACCGCAGCAGTGCATTCGTGTGCAGTGTGGATATCCCCTCCGGCATTGATGCGGACACGGGCCGGGTGCTGGGGTGTGCCGTGGAGGCGGATCTGACGGTGACTTACGGCTTTCGCAAGGTAGGGCAGCTGCTGTATCCGGGTGCGGCCTGCTGCGGGACCCTTGTCTGCCGGCAGATGGGAATCGACGAACGCAGCTTCCTGCACAGAGAGCCGTGCTGGTATACTTACGGCCGGGAGGATAAGGGTCTTTTTCCGGTCCTGCCTGCGTACGGCAACAAGGGCACCTTCGGCAAGGCGCTGCTCATTGCGGGGAGTGAGAAGATCGGGGGCGCTGCCATGATGGCGGCAAAGAGTACCTTCCGCGCCGGGGCTGGGATGGTCAAAGTGGTTACCGCCAGAGAGAACCGGACGGCGCTGCAGCAGTTTGTACCGGAGGCGATGCTTCTGACTTATCCCCGGGAAGGGGAGGCGGAAGCCGGTTTCCCGGCAGAGCTGGAAGAGGCGGAGAGATGGGCGGACTGTATCCTGATCGGGCCTGGGATCGGCACCGGAGAACGGGCACATGAACTGCTGCGGTTTGCCCTGTTAAAGAGTACCCTGCCGCTTGTCATTGATGCGGACGGGATCAATCTTCTGGCCGGTGACGGGAAGCTGCAGAGCGCCATGGCAGACAGAGAAGGACCGGAGCGGACGATCATTCTCACACCCCATCCGGGAGAGTTTGCAGGAATCTTCGGCGGTACGGTCAGGGAGGCAAAGGAAGGACTGCTGCGGCATCCGGGAGAACTTGCCGACAGGCTTCACTGTGTGGTAGTGTGTAAGGATGCGAGAACGGTGGTGGTGCAGCCGGGCGGCGGGCACCGGTATTTGAACACGACGGGCAACTGCGGTATGGCGACGGCAGGCTCCGGGGATGTGCTGGCGGGGATGATCACCGGCCTGCTGGCCCAGGGCATGGCAGGGATGGAGGCCGCAGTGACAGGGGTGTACCTTCACGGATGCGCCGGCGATCTGGCGGCGGCGCTTAAGACGGAAACTGCCATGACGGCCACTGACCTGCTTGACTGTATCGCGGAGGCGGTACGGCTGCATGGCAGGGCCGCAGCAGGAAATACGGAGGTGACAATATGTTAGCGGAATATCAACGTGTATGTGCGATGGTCGATCTGGACGCCGTTGCCTATAATATGGAGCAGATGCGGCAGAACCTGTCGCCCGGTACGAAGATGATCGGTGTGATCAAGACGGACGCCTACGGTCACGGCGCGGTGCAGATCGCCCGGGAGCTGGAACGGCTTGACTATGTGTGGGGGTATGCCGTGGCCACCGCGGAGGAGGCGTTCATCCTGCGGCGTACAGGGCTGAAAAAGCAGATACTGCTGCTGGGCTGTGCATATCCCTACCATTATGAGGAGCTGATCTGTAATGACATACAGCTGACTGTCTTCCGGGAAGACAGCATAGAGGAGCTGGCAGCCTGTGCGCGCAGGATGAAAAAGAGTGTCAGGGTGCATGTCAAGCTGGAGACGGGGATGTCAAGGATCGGCGTTATGCCGGATGAGAGCGGCCTGCGGTTCGTGGAGAAGATACTGCATACGGAAGGTCTGGTGCCCGAGGGGGTGTATACCCACTTTGCCCGGTCGGATGAAAGCGATAAGACCACGACCAGAAGGCAGCTTGCGCTGTTTACGGATTTTACAGAGAGAATACAGACGCAGCTGCACTATTCTTTTCCCATAAGACACTGTTCCAACAGTGCGGGTATCGTGGAGTTTCCGGAGGCCAATATGGACGCGGTCAGGGCGGGCATCACGCTGTACGGCCTGTGGCCTTCGGCGGAGGTGTCGCGGGATATCATACAGCTGCGGCCTGTATTGTCCTTAAAGACCCATATCGTCTATATCAAGGAGGTGCCGGCAGGCACGCAGATCAGCTACGGCGGCACGTATGTCACGCCGGAGAGAATGCGGATCGCGACGATCCCCGTAGGATACGGCGACGGGTATCCGAGAAGCCTTTCCAACAAAGGATATGTCCTGATCCGCGGGAAGAAAGCGCCGATACTAGGAAGAGTCTGCATGGACCAGTTTATGGTCGGGCTTAAGGATATTCCGGAGGCGGCGGAGGAAGACGAGGTTACACTGGTGGGAGAAGACAACGGCGCGCGGATCACGATGGAAGAGCTTGGAGAGCTGTCCGGGCGGTTTAACTATGAGTTTGTCTGCGGCCTTGGCAAAAGAATCCCCCGTGTTTACTGGAAAGGCGGCCGGATAACGGCGGCTAAGGACTATTGTGGTGATTATCGCTGATCAGATGTATACTTCTTGGATAAAGCGGCAATATTATTGTTGTCAGGTAACTGCCGGACCTGCCGCAGCAGTTTTGGCCATGGCCGGAAGCGGCGCCGCCGTGCAGATACGTCAAAATCAATCAAGGGAAGTGTATGGAAATGAGAAGAGGAGATATTTACTACGCAGATTTAAGACCTGTGATCGGCTCGGAACAGGGCGGTATCAGGCCGGTGCTGATCATACAGAACGATATCGGGAACAAACACAGCCCGACCGTGATCTGTGCAGCGATAACCTCTAAGATGAACAAGGCGAAACTGCCTACGCATATTGAATTAAACGCAAGCAAGTATGATATGGTCAAGGATTCGGTCATTCTGCTGGAGCAGCTCAGGCCGAGTGATAACAGGCGCTTAAAACACAGGATCTGTCATCTGGCCCAGGACATTATGAAAGTAGTCAATGTGGGCCTGATGGTCAGCCTGGAACTGAATACATAAGAGATGACGGTTGTATTGTCAGGGAATTTGACACCGATTCCAATCCTTGCTATATTAATATAACAGGCGGGCAGCCGTGCGCCGGTTTCACACGGCGTTTCGGCCGGGACAGTACCGGAGAGGGCTGTGCCGCGGGCTGCATGGACACAAATATAAATGAGGACAGGAGAGGATGAGATCGTATGGACGATGGTGTCGCGAGTAGTAGTAGCATAGGGTGGTTTGTTGTTTTATTGTTGTTGGAGATGTTGTTCTACAGCTTTGACTCCGCCTTCCAGTACAGGAAGGAAGAAGAGCAGGGAGAGGACGGCGAGGCAGGAGGGACGGACAGGAAACGGGAGCGGATCCGGTATCTGACGAGTCACCTGCCGCAGTATGCCAGTGCGATCCAGCTGGGGACAGTGACGGTCAATATATTGTTCGGAGCGCTGTATCTGTACCGGCTGAACAGCTATTTCGGCTATCTGGTCTATCAGATGGCGACGGGCAGTATGGAGCATCTTTACGGCTGGCATATCAGGGCGTTTGCCGTCGCAACGGCGGTACTTGTCACGTTTGTCCTGCTGTACATAATCGTGACATTCGGTGTTTCGATCCCGAGGAAGGTCACGTCACGCAATCCGGAAAGATGGTTTCGGGCATTCGTCACACCGATCTATTTCTATGTGCGTCTCACGGCGCCGCTCACGGCCCTGATCTCGGCCACTGCCGGCGGGATTCTCCGGCTGTTCGGCATCAAGGGAGCCGGCAGGAAGGCGGACGTGACGGAGGAGAAGATCCTGTCCATGGTCAGTGTCGGGCATGAGCAGGGGATTCTGGAGGCCAATGAAGCCGAAATGATCAGCAATATTTTTGAGTTCGGTGACAAGGAAGCGAAGGACATCATGGTCAACCGCAACAATATGGTCGGCATCGAATCGACTATGACACTGCAGGAGGCGGCAGCCTTTATCGTGGATGCGCACAACAGCCGTTTTCCCGTATATGACGATACGATCGACCACATTATCGGCATTCTGCATCTGAAAGACATCATGCGGATGCAGATGAACAGCAAGATGAAAAACAGACCCATCGGCAAGATACGGGGACTGCTCAGGGAGCCGAGGTTCATCACAGAGAAGCGTAAGATCGACGATCTGTTCCGGGTGATGCGGGCGGAGAAGATCCAGATGGTTATCGTCGTGGACGAATACGGCCAGACGGCCGGCCTGGTGGCACTGGAGGATATTCTGGAGGAAATCGTCGGCAATATAGAGGATGAATACGACGAAGAGGCAAGCTATATTGTCAGACATGACGTGGACAGCTACGTAATCCAGGGCAAGATGCCTCTGGAGGAGCTGGAGGATCAGCTTAAGATCAGCTTTGACGAAGAACCCTTCGATACGGTCAACGGTTTCGTGATCTCCAGACTGGAGCATATACCGGAGGAGGGCGAAGATTTTGAGTTCGAATATGAAGGCTATATGTTCAGGATCCTGGAGGTAAAAGACCGCATGATCCAGAGCGTGCTGGCGGTTCCGAAGAAAGAGACGGAGACGGAAGCGGAAGACTGAACCGCCGTCCCCCCCCGGCCGGCAGGTGTAAAAAGCAGCGCTATGGAATCCGGCAGGAATGCGGAATGCCGGGTTGAATACTCGCGGGATAAATGGAATGATAATTAGTTGTAATCCGGATCTGTGCAGCGACAGGCCGGGACAGAGACATTAGAGAAGACAAAGGAGACCAGCATATGTCAGGACATTCTAAATTTGCGAATATCAAACATAAGAAAGAGAAAAATGATGCTGCCAAGGGTAAGATCTTTACGATCATCGGCAGAGAGATCGCCGTTGCGGTGAAGGAGGGCGGACCGGATCCGGCCAATAACTTCAAGCTGGCGCAGGTGATCGCCAAGGCCAAGGCCAACAACATGCCCAACGACACGATCGACAGAGGTATCAAGAAGGCGGCCGGCGAGGGCGGCAATGTCAATTACAAATACCATACCTATGAAGGATACGGGCCAAGCCGTATCGCCATAATCGTAGACGCCATGACAGACAATGCCAACAGGACGGCGGCCAACGTGAGGAGTGCTTTCACGAAAGGACAGGGCAATGTGGGAACGCCCGGCTGTGTCTCTTTTATGTTCGACAAGAAGGGGCTGATCATCATTGACAAGGAAGACTGTGATATGGATGCGGATGATCTGATGATGACGGCGCTGGATGCGGGCGCGGAAGACTTTTCCGAGGAAGAGGACAGCTACGAGGTCTATACCGATCCGGACCAGTGGAGCGAGGTGGACGCGGCGCTTAAAGAAGCCGGCATCACACCGATCTCTTCGGAGGTGACGATGATCCCCCAGAACTGGGTGGCGCTGACCGATGAGACGGCGATCAAGAATCTGCAGAAGACGCTGGACCTGCTGGAGGACGACGATGATGTGCAGGCCGTGTACCATAACTGGGACGAGTAAGGAACAGCGGGCGGATCACAGGACGGGCTGTATGGTGGAGGTTTAGGATGATACCGGAACGGATTAAGGGGCTGCTTGAGCAGGCGGAAGTATGGATCGCCGCATTTAAGAAGGAAACCTACGAGGAATCTTTTCAAAAATATGTGGAAGAGTACAGGCCGGTGTGGGATACGACAGCGGCAGCCCTGCATGACGACAGACTGCTGCAGGAGCAGGAAGAGGAGAGGGCGCGTATCGCGGAGGCCTTCGTGCAGGGCGCGCGCGGGAGACTGGACGCTGTAAACGGCAGGACGAAGAAAGAGAAGCTGCAGTATGAGATGAACCTGTATATGGTGACCTATGTGCTGCCGGCTCTGCTTTGCTGGGAGGACTGCGGCGGCAGGCAGAAGGATGAGACGAAGCGGCTGACCGATATGATCTGCGGCAGGTGGAAGGAGGCTTTCGGTGCGCGTATCCAGGCGGCGGACTATGAAGTTATCCGGTCCGGGTTCAAACAGAAGCTGTGTTTTGTGACCACTGCGGTATGCCGCGGCTTAAACAAACCTGCAGACTGCCGGGAGATCAAGCTGATGAAGCAGTTCCGCGACGGCTATTTTTCCAGGAATGAAGAGGGCAGGCGGCTGATCGGGGAATATTATGATATCGCGCCCACGATCGTAAAGCGGATCGCGCGGGAGGCCAATCCCGGGGAAAAATATCTGTATCTGTGGAATACCTATATCAGAAAATGCGTGGATCTGATCACAAGAGATGAAAACGAGCGGTGCGGGCGGCTGTACCGTTCCATGATGGCCGAGCTGAAAGAGGAGTATATGGTGACGGACAGACGCGGCCGCGAATGAAGAAAGGCAGGACTGCAAAGATGAGCAGACAGTATAAGAAGGAAACGATATGCATCCAGTCGGGATGGAAGCCGAAGAACGGGGAGCCGCGGGTGCTGCCGATCTGTCAGAGTACGACTTTCAAATATGAGTCTTCGGAGCAGATGGGGCGTCTTTTTTATCTGGAGGAGAACGGTTATTTCTACAGCAGGCTGCAGAACCCCACCAACGACTGTGTGGCGGCCAAGATCTGTGAGCTGGAGGGCGGCGTGGCGGCGATGCTCACTTCTTCCGGCCAGGCGGCATGTTACTATGCGGTGTTCAATATCTGCGAAGCGGGAGATCATGTGGTGCTTTCTTCTACCATATACGGTGGTACTTTTAATCTGCTCACCTGTACCATGAAAAAGATGGGGATCGAATGTACCGTGGTGGATCCGGATGCTCCGGAGGAAGAGATAGCGAAGGCCTTCAGGCCGAATACGAAGTGCATGTTTGCGGAGACCATCGCCAATCCGGCGCTGGTAGTTCTGGATATCGAGAAATTTGCGCGCCTTGCGCACGGGCATCAGGTGCCGCTGATCGTGGACAATACCTTTGCGACGCCGGTCAACTGCAATCCCTTCGAATGGGGCGCGGACATTGTAGTACATTCTACGACCAAATATATGGACGGCCACGCCATGGCAGTGGGCGGCTGTATTGTGGATTCCGGCAACTTCGACTGGGCGGCCTGCGGGGAGAAGTTCCCGGGACTGTGCACGCCGGATGTCTCTTATCACGGTATTACCTATACGGAGAAGTTCGGCCGGGCGGCCTATATCACCAAAGCCACGAGCCAGCTGATGCGCGATCTTGGTTCCATACAGTCGCCGCAGAACGCTTTTCTTTTGAACGTGGGGCTGGAGACGCTGCCCCTGCGTATGGAGCGGCATTGTTACAATGCGCAGAAGACGGCGGAATATCTGGCGCAGCATGACAAGGTGGCATGGGTCAATTATCCGGGTCTTGCAGGGAACCGTTACTACGAACTGGCGCAGAAGTATATGCCGAAGGGAACCTGCGGCGTCATCTCCTTCGGACTCAAAGGCGGCAGAAACGCGGCGGCAAAGATGATGGATCATCTGCAGCTGGCGGCGATCGTTACCCATGTGGCGGATGCGAGAACGAGCGTCCTGCATCCGGCAAGCCATACCCACAGGCAGATGAATGACGAACAGCTGCGGGAGGCGGGGGTTGCACCGGATCTGATCCGGTTGTCCGTGGGCCTGGAGCATATTGATGATATCATTGCAGATCTGGAGCAGGCAATCTCGCAGGTCTCTTAAAAAGGATAGTTTGATTATGGTTTATCGGAAAACATGGTTTAGCTATGTGCTGTGGATGGTCTTTACGATGCTGTGTGTCATATTCCTCGTTTTTGCGGGGAATTATGTCTGTGTAAGCTATTTTGCGGACGGCATGGCGCAGGTGGACGAGGCTTTGCGGCCGGTATTTGGCTTTGCGGCCGTGCTGGCTGCGGCTGCGGCATACTGGCTGATCCGGCCCATCGCCGGCAGGATCCGGAGAAGGTATGCGGGGAAAGCGTTCGCCGGCCGGATCATGGAGGGAATCGTGGTTACGGGGCTGCTTGCACTGGGGCTTTTTGTGCGCGTGGAGCGTGCCGGGACGTACACAGGACTGCAGGAGGCCGCTGAGAGCAGTATGCAGAACTTCCTGAGCGGGATGGAGTACTTCGACATGGCGGTGGTGACGACGGACGGTTTTACCGGGCCGGCTGCATACGGCAGCGCCTGGCTCTATGTGGCCTGTCTTTCGGTGGTTCTTTCTTTTCTCGGGAATAAGGCGGCTTCGGCGATCGTATTCCAGGTTTTTCTGCAGATGGCCGGGCTGGGGCTTGGCTACGCCGTGGCGAGAAGAAGTGCCGGACGGCTGCCGGCCTGTGTGGTGCTCCTTTATCTGGCCTGTTCGCCGGGATATCTGGAGATGCTTAAGAATCTGGGGCCCGAATGCCTTTTCTTCGATCTGTATCTGATCGTTATGCTGGTTATTGTCGGTTTCCTTAAGGCATACTGTAAGAACCGGTGCGGGAGAGTGGCGGCGCTGGCCGGCGCGGCCGGGGCAGGAGCGCTGATTGGTATGCTGGGATATCTGGATCTGACGGCTTTTACGATTCTGGTGCTGGGGGCGGTCGTTTTCACGGGGAAGAAGAGCCGCACAAAGGAGGAGCCGGTGCGTAACGGCGGCGGTATCAGTGCGGCGGTGGCGGCGCTGATCCTGACAGGATGCGGGGCCGGATTCCTGGGCACGGCTGCGGCCGTCAGCTCCGGCAGCGGCATGGGACTTGTGGCACAGCTTACGCAGTGGGCGTCGGTGCATGTGTGGAATACGCGTACCTTCGGGTTTCGGCCGCTTTACCCTTATTCACTGGATATGCTTCTTTTTGGTGTGCTGGCGGTGCCGGCCTCGTTTCTTGTATTTGAATTTTTCCGCAGCGGCAGGGAGCAGAATTACATGCTTTGGATCCTGCTGTGCATCGCGGCGGCTCCTACACCGCTGGCGGTATTCGGGGTGCAGCCTTTTGGCCTGCTTTCCATGTATCTGTGGGGCGTGCTGGCCGGTCTGGGCCTGCAGAACTGCATATTCGGCGGGCAGGCCAGATTGATGCAGACGATGATCGAGGAGATCAACCAGGCAGCCGGGGAAATTGAAACGGTAGAAGAAGCCGGGCCGGCACAGGCGGGCAGGCTTATGCAGGAAGGCAGGGAGAAAAATAAAGTCGGACAGATACAGACGGATGGACGGTCAGAAGAAGCGGAACGGATACAGACGGATGAACATGTAGAAGAAGCCGGCCAAATGCAGGAAGACAGGGAGAAGAATAAAGACGAACTGATACAGGAAGGCGGAAAGAGAGACAAAGCCGAAGAAATTGAGGTGCTGGATCTGACGAAAGAAGAGACGCCGGAAGAGCAGCAGCAAGCAGAGGAACCGGTCAAGAAACCGCGCTATATCAAGAATCCGCTGCCGCTGCCGAAGAAACACGTGCGCAGGCAGATGGATTATCAGTATACCGTCGATGATAAGGACATGAACTACGATGTGGAAGTAGGCGACGATGACGATTTCGACTTATGACCGTTTCGGTAAAGCTGCCGTTGTACCAGATACCGGATTTTTCGGGCATGTCAATGGATCAGAAAATGTATAATTATCGAGAAGATAACGCAAACTATGAGAGAATCACGGAATGAATGTGGTTCTCTTATTTTAGTTTTCGGAGGTATGGGATGGGCAACAAAGAGAATAAACAGAACAAGAATTCCAAAAAGGAAGAGAAGCGGGAGGATCAGGAAAAGCAGCAGGACAAGGAGCAGCACCGGGACGAACGGATCGAAGCGAACGGTCAGGTCACACTGGATGAGAACGACAAGCATCACAAAATACATCTGATCACGATCATCGGGGAAATCGAAGGGCATGACAATTTGAGCAGTTCTTCCAAGACGACCAAATACGAGCATGTACTGCCTCAGCTGGCGGCAATCGAGGACAGCAGGGATATAGACGGGGTGCTGATTCTGCTCAATACGATGGGTGGTGATGTGGAGGCGGGACTGGCCATCGCGGAGATGATCGCTTCCATAAGCAAGCCTACGATCTCGCTTGTGCTTGGCGGAAGCCACTCCATCGGCGTGCCGATCGCGGTCAGCACGGATTATTCTTATATCGTGCCAACGGGAACGATGGTGATCCATCCGGTAAGGCTTACGGGTATGGTGATCGGCGTACAGCAGACTTTTGACTATTTCAGGCAGATTCAGAACCGCATCACGGGATTTGTGTGCGAACACTGTAAGATCTCCAAAGCAAGGATCGAGGAACTGATGATGGAGACCGGGGTATTGACCAAGGACGTGGGAACGATCCTCGTAGGACAGGAAGCCGTGGAAGAGGGGATTATCTGCGAGGTGGGCGGTATCAAGGATGCGATCGCCAGGCTGCATGAGATGATAGACAGGAGACTGGCGGCCGGGGACGGCGGATGCGGCAGCCGGACGACCGACACAAAAGAAGGGGTGAGAAGCGGATATGAAAAGGCGATAGTATATGGAGTCTTATTTTGATACGGAGGCATGATAATGGCATCAGGTCAGGGAGGAAATCGCTCTTCCGCTAAGAAAAAAACGGGGACTTCAGGCAGAAGTACGGCTAAAAACAGAAATACACAGACGAGAAAGAGGAATACCACCAGTAAAAATACGCACGCAGAGCCAATGGATGTAGCAATCCGCAACGAGATATTACTGATCGTGTTTCTTGCGCTTGCGATCATCCTTTTTCTTTGCAATTTCGGCGTGGTCGGCAAGGCCGGCGATATGGTCAGCGGCGTGATGTTCGGCATATTCGGTCTGCTGGCATATATTGCGCCTGCGATCATATTCCTGGCGATCGCTTTCGGCATGATCAATGCAGGGAATAACATCGCGGTCAGGAAGCTGGTCGCCGGGGTAGTGCTCTTCGTGCTGGTCAGTATGATGTGCGAGCTTTTTGCCACCGAGCAGGCGGAGAGCTGGCAGTTGAAGGAGATCTATCTGCGCTGCAGCCAGAATCATAACGGGGGCGGTGTGATAGCAGGGTCTCTGTTGTATGCTTCCCGTAAGTTTTTGGGCATGGTGGGGACCGTGCTGGCGATTCTTGTGCTGGGCGTGATCTGTATGGTGATCGTCACGGAGAAATCGTTTATCGGCGGGGTGACGAAGCAGGGCCGCAGGATGTACGAGCGTTCCATGGAGGACGCCGAGTACCGCAGAGAGCGGGCGCAGGAGAGGCGCCAGGCGCTGGAGGAGAAGCGTGCCAGGGCAGAAGAGAAACGCGCAAGGGCACAGGAAGAGCGCAGGCTGCGGGAAGAAGAGCTCGAGAACGAGAAGATTCTGCGCATGGATAAGAAGGTGACCGGCGTCATGCTCAATACGGCGCTGGATAAAGATAAGAAGAAAGAGCCTGTGGAGAAGATACGGGACGATATTCATGAGATCACGCTGCAGCTGCCGGAAGAGGAGGCGTTTGTGGCAGAAGAGGCGTCGGCGGTTAAGGACAGAAATTCCAGACATTACATAGAAAACGAGTCGGACGATCTGAGCGAGATCCGGATTCACGGGGCGGTCCCGGAAGAACAGGAGATTCCTCAGCAGCCGGAGGAGGCCGGATTCGAGGCTTTTATCCGGCAGGAGGAGGAACCGGCCATCCATCAGGGCGGCAGGACGGTCAATTCCCCGGCGCAGGATGCCGCCACAGAGCGTGCTTCCGCCGATACCGTCAGGGCAAAGGAACAGGATGCGGGACAGAAGACAGAGACGCCCAGACCTTATCAGTTCCCCTCCTACGAGCTTTTGACCAAGGCAAAGAACAACAACAGCGGAGATTCGGCCAGAGAGTTGAAGGAGACGGCCATGCATCTGCAGCAGACGCTGGCTACATTCGGCGTCAAGGTCACCATCACGGACATCAGTCAGGGGCCTTCGGTCACCCGCTACGAGATGCAGCCGGAGCAGGGGGTCAAGGTCAGCAAGATCGTCGGTCTGGCCGACGATATCAAGCTGAATCTGGCCGCTACGGATATCCGCATCGAGGCGCCGATACCGGGCAAAGCGGCTGTCGGCATAGAAGTACCGAACAAGGAGAATACGGCAGTGTCTTTCCGGGAACTGGTGGAGTCCAAAGAGTTCCGGGAGTTCCCCTCCAACCTCGCTTTTGCGGTGGGTAAAGACATCGGCGGCAAGATCGTGGTGACGGATATCGCCAAAATGCCCCATATGCTGATTGCGG
>ERZ779624.305-NODE-305-length-16937-cov-8.447044_pt1 | contig 16937 bp, 12 predicted proteins | sample MGYA00514190_ERZ779624 | MGnify/ENA primary metagenome ERZ779624 (study PRJEB29562, sample SAMEA4376706) | mouse gut metagenome | isolation source: Cecum | study: EMG produced TPA metagenomics assembly of the A DSS colitis mouse model was used to assess the... | reverse complement strand
ACGGTCAATAAGAGTAGTAAAAGTAAAATATTTGCTATATAGACTCTAAAAACCACATATCTGTTCATACATAGCTGTTTATTCCCGGGAGAAATGCTGCCGGGAGGAATTGTCTTCCCGGGAAACCCGCAGGGCCAATGCGGGAAGGCAAAGCAGAGAGGATAACAGATTTTCAAGGCAGGTGATGACGGCATCACCTGCCTTTTTGCGCGGGCAGAGAGGAAAGTGCCGTGGCTGCACAGGCATTTGACGAGCAACGCGAACGAGAAAAGCGAAGCTGGTTTGCCGCACAAGCGGCGGAAAGAGGAAACATGAGCGATAAAATTTCTCTGTATGGCTTTAACAACCTGACGAAGTCTCTGAGCTTCAATATTTATGATGTGTGCTATGCAAAGTCGCAGAGGGAGCAGAAGGACTATATTGCTTATATTGACAAGCAGTACAATTCCGAGCGTCTCACCAAAATTCTGACGAATGTGACGGATATGATAGGCGCTACCGTTTTGAATATCTCCAGCCAGGATTACGAGCCCCAGGGAAGCTCCGTGACCATTCTGATCGCGGAGAACAGCATGGTGCCCGTGGGGGATACGACGCTGGCTCATCTGGATAAAAGCCATATCACAGTGCACACCTACCCGGAGTACCATCCGGAGACCTGTCTGGCAACCTTCCGGGTGGATATCGACGTGGCCACCTGCGGGGAGATTACGCCTCTTTCCACGCTGGATTATCTGATCGGCTCCTTCGATTCGGATATTATTACAATGGACTACCGGATCAGGGGATTTACCAGGGATGTGGGGGGACATAAGCTGTTTATTGACCATAAGATCACGTCCATTCAGGATTATATTGACATGGCCACCCTGCGCCGCTATGACGCGGTTGACATAAATGTGTATGACGCCAATATTTTCCACACCAAAATGCTGATCAAGGAGATCGATCTGCAGAACTATCTTTTCAACAGCGACGTCTATGAGCTGCCGCCGAAGACCAGGCTGGAAATCATGGATAACCTGCGAAGAGAGATGATCGAGATCTTCAGCGGACGCAATGTATATTGACACGCCTGACAGACTGAAAAGACAGTCTGTCATACACCTGCCGCAGGCCGGAAAAGGAGTCATTGTTGGGAAGATTTAATCAGGAGAGAGCGCCCATTTATGAGGCGTTGGAGGAGTTTCGGAAAAACAGAATTGTGCCCTTTGACGTACCGGGCCACAAGAGAGGGAGAGGCAATCCCGAGTTGGTGGAGCTGCTGGGACAACGGTGTGTTGGTATCGACGTAAATTCCATGAAGCCCCTTGACAACCTTTGCCATCCGGTGTCGGTCATAAGGGAGGCGGAGGAGATGGCTGCGGAGGCGTTCGGGGCAGCCTGGGCCTTCTTGATGGTGGGGGGAACCACGTCCTCCGTGCAGAGTATGATCTTAAGCTCCTGCAAAAAAGGGGACAAGATCATCCTGCCGAGAAATGTACACAGGAGCGTGATAAATGCCCTGGTGCTGAACGGAGCCATTCCCATTTATGTAAATCCGGACATGGACCGGGAGCTTGGAATCGCACTGGGCATGAAGGTCTCCCAGGTGGAGAAGACAATCCGGGAAAATCCGGATGCAGTGGCCGTTCTGGTGAACAACCCCACCTATTACGGTATCTGTTCCGACTTAAAACGTATTGTAAGGCTTGCCCACGCCAACGGCATGAAGGTGCTGGCGGATGAGGCTCACGGTACGCATTTTTATTTTGGGGAAAACATGCCCATGTCGGCTATGGCGGCAGGGGCGGATATGGCTTCCGTCAGTATGCATAAGTCGGGAGGAAGCCTTACCCAGAGTTCCTTTCTGCTGGTGGGGCCGTCTGTGAATCCGGGCTATGTCAGGCAGATTATCAACCTGACCCAGACTACCAGCGCATCCTATCTGCTGCTGGCCAGCCTTGATATTTCCCGGCGCAACCTTGCGCTGAGGGGTCGGGAGGAGTTTCGCAAGGTGACAGATCTGGCGGAATATGCCCGCCGGGAGATCAACCGTATCGGAGGATATTACGCGTATACGGCGGAGCTGATCAACGGCGACAGCATTTATGATTTTGACAGGACAAAACTGACGGTAAACACGCTGGGAATCGGTCTGGCCGGAATCGAGGTATATGACATTCTGCGGGATGAGTACGATATTCAGATGGAGCTGGGCGACATTGCCAATGTGCTGGCTTACATCTCCATCGGAGACAGAGAGCGGGATATGGAACGGCTGATCGGGGCTCTTGTGGAGGTCAGAAGGAAATACGGCAGGGACAACGCCGGAATGTACACCCAGGAATACATTGAACCCAAGGTTGCCGTTTCCCCTCAGAACGCGTTTTACGCGGACAAGGAGTCTCTGCCTCTGGAGGAAACCAGAGGGCGCATCTGCAGTGAATTTGTCATGTGCTATCCACCGGGGATTCCCATTCTGGCGCCTGGAGAGGAGATCACCGCGGATATCCTGGAGTATATCGTCTACGCGAAGGAGAAGGGCTGTTCCATGACGGGGCCCGAGGATCCGCGCATCGAACGGTTAAATGTGTTAAAGGAAGAGTGGATATAAATATTATGGAGTTATGGTTTTCGGAGCCTCATACCCCGGACGTGAAGCTGTCTGTCCGGGTGGAACGGCAGCTTTACAGCGGACAGAGCGAATTTCAGAGGATCGACGTCTTTCAGTCCCCGGAGCTGGGAAGATTCCTGGTGTTGGACGGGTTTATCATGCTGACGGAGAAGGATGAGTTTATTTACCATGAGATGATTGTGCATGTGCCTATGGCGGTGCACCCCAATGTCAAAAAGGTGCTTGTCATCGGAGCGGGGGACGGCGGAGCGGTCAGAGAGCTGACGGCGTACCCGGAGATCCGGCATATCGACCTGGTGGAGATTGACGAGGAGGTGATCCGGGTGTGCCGGGAATTTCTGCCCGGAACGGCCTGCAGGCTGGACGATGAAAGGGTGCATATCCATTATGAGGACGGCCTGAAGTTTGTCCGTTCAAGAGAGGATGAGTACGATCTCATCATTGTGGACTCCACGGATCCCTTTGGGCCGGGAGAAGGCCTGTTTACAAAGGAGTTTTACGGCAATTGCTATAAGGCGCTGAAGGAGGACGGCATCATGGTGAATCAGCATGAGAGCCCCTTCTATGAGGAGGATGCCACGGCGTGTATGAGAGCCCACAAGCGGATTGTGGAGAGCTTCCCCGTCAGCCGCGTCTACCAGGCCCACATCCCCACCTATCCATCCGGTCACTGGCTGTTTGGATTTGCCTCCAGGAAATACCATCCGCTGCATGATCTGGATGCGGAACGCTGGCTGAAGCGGGGACTGAATACAAAATATTACACCCCCAGGCTTCACGAGGGAGCCTTCTGCCTGCCGGCGTATGTGGAGAAGCTGTTGGAGCGTGTGGAAGAGGGACATTGATAACAAAGAAAGTTTAAAGAGCAGCAGGGAGGAGAAAAATGGCTAAGATTTTAATTATCGGCTGCGGGGGCGTGGCCTCCGTGGCAATTCAGAAGTGTGCGAAGAAGGCGGATGTGTTTTCGGAGATCTGCATTGCCAGCCGCACGGTGAGCAAGTGCGACGCGCTGAAGGAAAAGCTGGCAGGCGTTACGGAGGCCAGAATCACAACGGCGCAGGTTGACGCGGACGATGTGGAGGATCTGGTCGCCCTGATTAAGCGGGAGCAGCCCGGGGCGGTGCTGAACCTGGCCCTGCCCTACCAGGATCTGACGATTATGGATGCCTGTCTGGCCTGCGGTGTGGATTACATTGATACCGCAAACTATGAGGCGGAGGACACCCAGGATCCGGCGTGGCGCGAGGTTTATGAAAAGCGCTGTGCAGAAAAGGGATTTACTGCGTATTTTGATTATTCCTGGCAGTGGGCATACCGGGAGCGCTTTGAGAAAGCGGGAATCACGGCTCTTCTGGGAACCGGCTTTGACCCCGGTGTCACGGGAGTTTTTTCCGCCTATGCCCTGAAGCATTATTTTGACGAAATCCATTATATTGACATTATGGACTGCAACGGCGGCGACCACGGTTATCCCTTTGCAACCAACTTCAATCCGGAGATCAATCTGCGGGAGGTTTCTGCCAACGGCTCCTACTGGGAGGACGGCCACTGGGTGGAGACAAAGCCCATGGAGATCAAGCGGGAGTATGACTTTGCCCAGGTGGGCAGGAAGGACATGTATTTACTCCATCATGAGGAGATCGAATCCCTGGCGCAGAACATTCCGGGCGTTAAGCGGATCCGCTTTTTCATGACCTTCGGGCAGAGCTATCTGACTCATATGAAGTGCCTGGAGAATGTGGGAATGCTGCGCACGGATCCCGTCCTGTTTGAGGGAAAGGAAATCGTTCCCATTCAGTTCCTGAAGACGCTGCTTCCGGATCCTGCATCCCTTGGCCCCCGCACTGTGGGCAAGACCAACATCGGCTGTATTTTCCGTGGGATAAAGGACGGCAGGGAGAGAACCATCTATATTTATAATGTGTGCGATCATCAGGAGTGCTACAGAGAGCTGGGCTCCCAGGCCATCTCTTACACCACCGGAGTGCCTGCCATGATCGGCGCAATGCTGGTGCTGAAGGGCATCTGGAAAAAGCCCGGCGTGTTCAATGTGGAGGAATTTGATCCGGATCCCTTTATGGAGGCCCTGAACGAGTACGGCCTGCCCTGGGTAGTAGAGGAGAACCCGGTGCCTGTGGATTAAGGATAAGGAAAGTGCTCTTCGAAGTGCCGCAAGGTTACAGTTTCACGAGTTTGCGAAGTGCTCTAAAACCGGGGAAGAATGCGAAGCATTCTTTGAAGTGCCGCAAGGTTACAGCTTCACGAGTTTGCGAAGTGCTTTAAAACCGGGGAAGAATGCGAAGCATTCTTTGAAGTGCCGCAACGCGGCACTTTTTTACCAGGCGATATCCTGCCCCATATGGGGTTTGGCTGCGCAATAGGTGATATCCAGAATGAAGACGGTCAGGAGGATGCCGCAGAGAATCAGCCGCCATATCCGCGGAATCCGGTGGTACAGCCGCATGTAGAATGGCAGAAGATAACAATTGAGCAGCATGCCGCCCAGCCCGAAGCAGATGGCGCTCAGCAGGCAGATGCGGCCGTTGAGATTCAAAAAATAACCGCTGTAGTCCCACCAGCGCAGTCCCCATTTCCATTCCAGGAAAGCGCTGGCGGCATACTCCAGCACGGAGCAGACCACTGCGGACAGAAAAAAGGTCAGGATGGGTTTTTGATAAAATCTGTGCAGGAGAAACCACAGCAGTATCCCACCGATCCCATAGATCGGAAGATATGGCCCGTAATATACGCCTCTGTTGACAAAGGAATGTGTTGTGGCCAGGTAGATTCCTGCCTCCCACAGCCATCCTGCAAATGCAAGCAGGAAGAACAGAAGCACATAAAAATCCGGTTTTCTTGGTATCGTCAGTTCAATATGTTTTTTCATGGGAATAGAATGCCCGCATTTGCGGGAAAGCTATTCCTTTTTTGTAAAATCAATCTCAAATCTTGTGCCGTGGGAAAACAACACCCCGTCCGTGAGCCGGATGCAGAGAATGCAGGTGTTTTCGTCCTCAAAATTGTTGTGTCCGTTGTCAATCCAGGCGGCAAAGGCCTTCTTCAGCGTTTCGGCAATCCCGGCGTTCTCCGGTTTTCCAAAATAGCCCAGATTTTCGCCTCTGCCGTGAGCGGTGAACCACTCTCCGGAAACGGCTGTGACGGGATTTTTGCTGATGTGACGCATCTTATTTGACAGGCCGTAGGTGATGATATAAAATGCTCCGTCCTCATAATAGGCGTCAACACTGCGGACATGAGGGACTCCGTCCTCCACAGTAGCCAGAGCGAGAATGGTATCGTGCCCAAATCTCTCCTCCATAAGCGCTTTCGTTTCATCAGTCAGTTTTTCCATGCTGCTCCCTTCTGCCCTTTACAGGCACTTAAATTGTTGTTGCCGAATTCCGAGCCGATGTCAGGGGGTATCGTTGTGCGGCTACAGAATTTCAGCTTTCCTGATATGGATGCCATAGATTGCCAGAAACATTTCCTGTCCTTCCGGATATTTTTGCAGCAGGGTGGGATATACGGACAAGACCAGTTCCCGGCTGACGGGCTGTGAGTCCCTTTCTGCCGTTCCGCTGATGCGGATCCATTTCCTGGAGACGGGGTGAAAGCTGGCCAATTCGACTTTCCTGTTGTTATCCAGATCCATACAGACGCTTTTTCTGGAATCTGTCGCAAGGAACAGCTTCCGGCCGTCGGTGCAGATCATGCCCAGGGGCCTGAGCCTTGGCTGCCCCTCCGCCGATGTGGCGAGAAAGAAAAAGCCGCACTCCCGGATAAATGCCACACAGGTATCCGCAGAAATTGTTACATTGTCCTGCAGGTCTTTGCTGATCACTTCGTTGAGAAGATAGTCGATGCTGCAGGAAAACAGCCTGCTGAGCCGGATTAGCTTTTCCGTCTCCGGAAAGGCCAGATCCATTTCCCAGCGGGAGACGGACTGCCGTGTCACCCCCAGCAGCTCTGCCAGATGTTCCTGTGTGATGTTGTTTCCCTTGCGGAGTATGGCGATTTTTTCACCGGTGGTCATCCCTGTGCCCTCCTGCGTCTTTTATAAGCAGTAATGTATTGTACTCCCGTTGATTCCAGGCCTGCCGTCCTTCTTTTTCCAACATTCTCCTGTTTTTTTCCAGCGCTTCCTCTATGGTATAAAACACCAGGTGAAAACCGTGTTTCTTTTCGACATCGGTATATGTGCACTGCCCCTGCTCCGGATATACATCACAAACATACAAACGGTTGATTTGATGCCAAATCATGGGTTCATGAACGGATAACCTCTTTTCCTCAATTTCCCCGAACGGTTTTATGGATTCAGGAATTACATCATATCCGGTTTCTTCTTTTACCTCCCGAAGTAAAACCTGATAATCCTCCTCCCCGAGCTCCATGCCGCCGCCCGGCAATTTTACCTCCCCAAAGGAATTTTCAACCATCATTAACTTACCGTTGACAAATATAATGCCCCTCACGGATATTCTGAGTATTTCCTCCAGATTGTCATCATAATTATGTTCATCCATCACAAGAATTTTTTCCATCATACCCTCCCGGAAAGCTGCTGTTTTTATTTGATTATAAAAGCTTTGATTGACTTTTACAACAGATATCCGGATGGCTGCCTGGAATAAGGCTATTATACAGAAAGGGAATTCTGCTGAACACCTTTTTCAGGGTGCGAAATGTAACGTTGGAATTGCGGCAATTGAAAAAAGTTCGGTTTCATGATATGTTAAAAGGAAAGGGCGTCGGTCTCATTCGGGGATTGGATGGAAGGGCGTCGAAGACAGGCATGGAGGTGTGCAAATGAAATGGCCGGATTTACCGTCGCCCTGTTATGTGGTGGACGAGGCTTTGATCGAAAAAAATCTGAAAGTGCTGCGGGGCGTCATGGAACGCACAGGGGCGAGAATTCTGTTGGCCCAGAAGGCATTTTCCATGTATGAGCTGTATCCTCTGATCGGGGAATACCTCTGCGGTGCAACGGCCAGCGGTCTGTATGAAGCCAGACTCTGCGCGGAGGAGATGGCGGCTGTGTCGGCTGCCGGAGGACGGAGCTGTGAAAATCACGTTTTCTCTCCTGCCTACCGGGAGGAGGATTTTCAGGAACTGTTACAGTATTGTGACCACATTGTCTTCAATTCCAGGGCGCAGGCGGAAAAATTTGGAAGAAGGGCGAAGGCGGCGGGGAAGAGCGTGGGATTGCGCATTAATCCCGAATGCTCCACCCAGGAGGGACATGCAATTTACGATCCCTGCGCACCCGGTTCCCGGCTGGGCGTGACTAGAGGCAATCTCGGGAAGGAAAGAGAAGACGGGCTGTGGTCCCTTCTGGACGGGCTTCACTTTCATACGCTTTGCGAGCAGGATTCCGATGCCCTGGAGAAAACCCTGGATGCGGTGGAGGAAAGGTTCGGAGAGTATCTGCCGGGCATGAAGTGGATCAACTTTGGAGGGGGGCATCATATCACCAGAGAGGGATACGACATTCCGAGGCTGGAGCGCTGTATCCGCAGGATGCAGGAAAAGTATGGGCTTACCGTGTATCTGGAGCCCGGGGAGGCGGTGGCCTTGAACGCCGGTTTTCTGGTGACGGAGGTTCTTGAGGTTCAGGAGTCTGCCGGGCCGGAATCGGAGGAGGGAAACGTGCGCAATGTCATTCTGGATACCTCTGCGGCCTGCCATATGCCGGATGTGCTGGAGATGCCCTACAGGCCGCCGCTGCAGGGGAGCGGACAGCCGGGGGAGAAAAAAATGACCTATCGTCTTGGCGGTCCCACCTGTCTGGCAGGTGATGTGATCGGCACATATTCCTTTGAGGAACCGCTGGCGGAGGGGGACAGGCTGGTGTTTGAGGACATGGCCATCTATTCCATGGTGAAAAATAACACCTTCAACGGCATGCCGCTGCCCGCGCTGGTGCTGCGGAACCGGGATGGAGAATACCGGGTGGTCAAGCGGTTTGGCTATGAGGACTTTAAGGGCAGGCTGGGAAGGCTTTGAAAAGGAGGACCATGGCAGTCTGCCTGGCCGGCCTGGGGTCTGCAGGGACAAAAAACGAAAATTCCCGGCGTGAACCGGGAACTTTCGTGTGTATGTAAAATATAAAAAAAGAGGAAATATATGAAAACCTGCAAGGCAGGATTGTTTTTTGTCGAAGCTGACAGAACCCTAACTACAATGTTAAAACTCAACAGCTCCTTTCTGTTTATGTATTCATCATACAGGTAAAATGTGTCAGAAGTTTGACTTTATCCGAAAGAAATTCTAAAAATTCTTAATATTGTATAACCTGATTTTTAATTTATAAGGAGTATGGAAATGAAGATTATAAAGGATACTACCCCGGCGGCAGACGGCTTTCGCATGCCGGCGGAGTTTGAGCCCCACGAAGGCTGTATTATGATTTTTCCGGAGCGTTCGGATTCCTGGCACTATGGAGGATATGCCGCCAGAAAGGCTTTTGCGGAGGTTGCCGCGGCCATTGCGGAGTCGGAGCAGGTGACGGTCTGCGCGGGGGATGCGCAGTACGAAAACGCCAGAGCTTTGCTGCCGGAGCATATCCGGGTGGTGGAGATGAGCAGCAACGACGCCTGGGCAAGGGATTATGCCCCTACCTTTGTGAAAAACGAAACCGGAGAGGTGCGCGGAATCGACTGGGGCTTCAACGCCTGGGGCGGGCTGCATGACGGTCTGTATTTTCCCTGGGACAAGGATAACAGGATGGCAAGAAAGCTGTGCGATCTGATGGGCAGGACAGTGTATGACAAACGGGATTTTATCCTGGAGGGCGGTTCCATCCATGTGGACGGGGAGGGAACCTGTATGGTGACGGAGCGCTGCCTGCTGAGTAAGGGGCGCAATCCCCACCTGACCAGGGAACAGATCGAGGAAACGCTCAGGGAATATTTGAATGTATCCACCGTTCTGTGGCTGCCTTGTGGAATTTACGGCGACGAAACCAATGAGCATGTGGATAACATCTGTGCTTTCACGGCGCCGGGGGAGGTGGTACTGGCCTGGACGGAGGATGAATCCGATGTACAGTACTCCATGTCAAAGGCCTGCCTGGAATATCTGGAACAGGCCCGGGATGCCAGGGGCAGACGGATTAAGGTTCATAAACTGCCGCTGCCCGGGCCGGTGACCATGACCGATTGGGAATGCGGCGGGCTGGATATCTGCTGGGATGAGCCTACGCGCAGACCGGGAGAGCGGTTGGCGGCATCCTATGTGAACTTTTATATTTCCAATAAAAGCATCGTGATGCCGGGTTTCGGTGATCCGGCAGATGAACGGGCGAAGGAGATTTTGCAGAGCCTCTTTCCCGACAGAAAAGTAGTGCAGATTTACGCCCGGGATATTTTGATCGGCGGAGGAAACATTCACTGTATCACACAGCAGATTCCTGGAGAGCCTGAGCGTGGGTGAGAAAACAGAAGGCCATTTGGCGTAAGCGCCGGGGTCAGGGACAGCACAGGGACAGGAAAACGAATATCAGACCGCGCGGGAAGCGCAGAGACAGGAGCGGAACATGACCTATAACAGAAAAAATGTGACTGCAGCGGCAGTGCAGATGTACTGCAATCGTTCCAGGGAAGAAAATATTGCGGCTGCGGAGAAGGCAGTGAGAGAGGCGGCGTCCATGGGAGCGCAGATCATTCTCTTGCCGGAGCTTTTTCAGACGCCTTACTTCTGCCAGGAAAGAAATTATGATTTTTATAAGCTGGCCATGTCATTGGAGGAGGATCTGGCGGTGAAACAGCTGCAAAAGACAGCTGCAGAGCGGAAGGTGGTGCTTCCGGTCAGCTTTTTTGAGAGGGATGGCCATGTCACCTATAATTCCGTGGCGGTGATCGACGCGGACGGCAGAATTCTGGGCACATATCGCAAGACACATATACCTGATGATCATTTTTATCAGGAAAAATTTTATTTTACCCCGGGCAATACGGGCTTTCAGGTGTGGGATACCGCCTATGGCAGAATCGGGGTCGGCATCTGTTGGGATCAGTGGTTTCCGGAAGCAGCCAGATGCATGTGCCTGAAGGGGGCGGAGCTTCTGCTGTATCCCACGGCCATTGGCTCGGAACCCATCATCGAGTGTGACAGCATGCCTCACTGGCGGCGGTGTATGCAGGGGCATGCCGCTTCCAATGTAACCCCTGTCATCGCGGCAAACCGCATTGGGGAGGAAAAGGTAGTCCCCTCAAGGGAAAATAACAATCAGTCCTCCGCGCTTTTATTCTATGGCTCCTCTTTTCTCACGGATGAGACGGGGGAGGTATTGGAGGACGCAGGCAGGACGGAGGAAAAAATAATTCTGCACACCTTTGACCTGGAGGCCATTGAGGAAATGCGGTTCAGCTGGGGACTGTTTCGGGACAGGAGACCGGAAATGTACAACAAAATTACGGAATAAAGCATGATAACTCAGGGAGGACATTGTGTCCTCCTTTTTTTGTGGGGCAGAAAACCGTCAAATTGCCTGAATTGGAAGAGGTTTTTTCGGGATGATTTCACATTGACCGACGGTGTTTGGAGGCGTACAATTAATATACTATTACCGCATATTTGAAACGTATTAATAAGATGTAAGCGGAAGTTATGATTACTGTTTCGTGCAGGATCAAAAAACGGAGGTATTCAAATGAGGAAAAAGTTCATGGCCCAAAGATTCATCAGCCTGTTTCTGTCCGCCCTGCTGCTGTTGGGGGACGGAAGCGCCCTGACTGCTGCGGCTTCGTCCCAGCCTCCATTGGCAGGCGGGGAGGCCCTATCGGAGTGTGAAACCGCAGAAGCTGCCGCCATCCGAAGGGAGGAAGAGAACGTCTTCCCACAGGAGGAAGGAGCAACAGCTGCGGATTCGCAGGAAAATATTCCGGGGAAGGCTTTTGCCCTGGGGGGAACCCTGTCCGGAAATGATCCGGGTGTCTCTGACTCCGCCGATTCGGACGGGGCCACCGAGACGCCTGGAAACGATTCTGCTGACTCTGACTCCGCCGGTCCGGACGGGGTTCCCGCAGTGTCCGGTAATGATCCGGCCCTTACGGTGTCCGGAGGAGATGCGGCAGGCCTGGTGCGTCTGCCGGAACGCCTTTATGAGGAAGAAAGACCGGAGACCTACGGAACGCTGGTTTCCTATGACGAATACAGCCGCACCTATCATGTGGAGGGAAACCGTTATGTCACCGTGGTGGGAAACGACGGAGCTACCTATGTGGACGATGACGGCTCCCTGCGGCCCGTTGACAATACGCTGGTCAGAGAAGATGCCTCTCTCTTTGGACTGAATCACATGGAGGACACAGGTTATACCAACAGGGCAAACGATTACAATGTGCTCCTGCCAAAGGACCTTGCCCTGGAAGAAGGAAAAGGAATTACCATCGCAAACCGGGAGGCGGCTGTGATCCTCTACCCCGGGGAGGGCAGCTTCCGGGATGGTCAGGTAAAGGATAATGCCATCCGCTACAGCAATGTATTTCCCGGAATCGATTATCAGTACACTGTTCTCGGAAACAGCGTGAAGGAAGATATCATCCTGCTGGAGCGGGGAGAGAAAAACAGCTTTACTTACCATATTGATCCCTGCGGATTGTCCGGGGAAATCCGGAACAATGCGCTGTACCTGTATGAGCCCGGAGCAGACCCGGAGTCAGAGGCGGCCTTTGTGCTGGAAGCCCCGGAAATGACAGACAGCGCCGGGGAGGTGAGCTTCGGCGTTGCCATGACAATGGAGGAGCGGGAGGGACTATTTTCCGTGACCGTGACAGCTGATAAAAGCTGGCTGGAGGATGCTGAGAGAGTCTACCCTGTGCGCATTGACCCCACTGCGGTGCAGGTGACCGGAAGCGCCATTCACATGGCCTGCGCGGAGGAGGGAAGCCCCAACACGGTGATCGGAGACAACGCCTATCCTTATGTGGGGTATGACGACGGCATCACTTCCGGAAATTTGTCGGGATTTGGCACACGACATAAAAATTGCCGTACTTATTTTGCGATTGACTACGATTTTCCCGGGCTTTCGGAGGAGGCGGAGATTGTCAGCGCAACCTTCCAGGTGACGCAGAAGACCAGATGGAGTAAGGGCAGGAGTGAATTCGGCCTCTACGGCGTGGAAGAACCCTGGGAGGTCAGACGGCTGACCTGGAACAACCAGCTTGGTTATACTCATTATTTTCTGGATGCACAAAAAGCCAGTACGGAACGGGGAGAACCCTTATCCTTTGATGTAACTCAGGAGGTCAGCGCCTGGATTAACGGGACTGCCCCGAACCACGGCCTGGTGATGAAGGCCCAGGTGGAGGCCCCCAATGCGGAGGCAGCTGCCGCCGGCGTAAAGATGCAGTGCGAAGTGTTCTACAATAACGCTTCCGCCAGATATGCCCCCAGGCTGGTTCTGTCCTGGACGGGAGAGGCGGTGGGGCCGGATGCTCTTGGCCTGGACGATACCACCATCGACATCTATCCTGTTGCGGCGAGAAACGGGGACAAGTCCACCACTACTCTGGGCGTGGTGGCCCACGGCCTGGCTCAGGCGGGCAGCACGGTACACTACAGCCTGATAAACGGAACCACCGGGCAGACGGAAGCAGAAACGGAGCTGATCTACCCGGATTCTGCCCTGTACCAGGGGCAGTTTCCCGGTGCGCTGGAATATCAAAGAAGACTGTCCAACTGGCAGAGTCAGGTCTTTACGGGCCTTGTGCCCGGCCAGGTCTACTATATCGAAGCTTATGCGGAGGGCATTCCCCGGGAGCCCGGGACAGACCCTTCCGAACCGGTTGGGGCAGATCCTTCAGAGGGTTTTGGTGTTCCGGTAAAGGGAGCCACCGTCAGAAGCGATACTTTCCTGATTTACCGGGAAGGAGCCTTTGACCTGATCCCCAGGATTGCTCAGCACTACGGAGTGGAGACGGATACCATCCTGGGGGACATGCGGATGCAGGATACCCTGACAAAGGAAGGAAACCTGCTCTTTATCCGAAGCCCTCAAAATACGGCGCCCTATGAGCGCGGGGAGCTTTCCGACTACTATAAAGCAGCGGTGGACGGCCTGCTTTTGGGACGTGCCCGGCACTGTGTGTTCGGCTATGAGCCGGTAAACCTGAACACAGGTAACTTTTATATGGAACAAACCGATGTTTCTATTGCAGATATCGGAGGAGATTTTGCGTTTACCCGCAGCTACAATTCGAGAGGTGCGGGTTATCGGGGGAGTCTGGGCTGCGGGTGGAGTACGCCCTTCGACGAACGGCTGGGAGAACTTGCGGACGGTACGATTCTGTGGCTCTCCGGCACGGGAGGTATGGTGGCATTTGCGAAGACGGCGGAGGGGTATCAGGCGCCGGCGGGATGCGGCCATACCCTGGCGGCGGAAGGGGACGGGTATGTGCTGACGGAACAGGAAAGCCTGATAAAGCACCTGTTCAATGCCTACGGCATGCTGGTCGCGCTGGAGGATTTGCAGGGAAACCGCACCACCCTGTCCTACGACATGGATCTGCGTCTCAGTGCGGTCACCTCACCTTCTGGAAAGACCTGCTCTGTCACCCTGGACGAGAAAAACAGAATCACTGCTCTGGGGCTGCCGGACGGCCATTCTGTCCGCTATACTTATGACGAGACAGGCGACCTGGTGAAGGTGACGGATCCCGCGGGTGATGCCTGCCGCTTTGTCTATGACCAGGGGCATCTCATGACTGCCTGGTACGATGAAAACGGTCATCAGGTGGTGGAAAACAGCTATGACGGCCTGGGCCGGGTGACGGAACAGAAGGATGCGGAAGGAGGAGTGGTCAGGCTTTCCTATCAGGACGGCCCGGAGGGCGGACATGCCGGAAATACCAGAGCTGTGGACGCCAACGGAAATGAGACTCTCTACACCTATGACACACAGGGCCGCACCACCTCCGTCAAATATCCGGACGGCACCGAAGAGATACGAGTCTACAATGAGTCGGGCTGTCTGGCTTTCGTCACGGACAGACAGGGGACGACGATTTCCTATACTTATGACGAAAAGGGAAATGTGCTGCATGAGACGAGGCAGGACGGCGCCGTGAGAAGCCATACCTACACGGAGTCCGGACAGCCTGCCGTTTTGACTGAATATGACGGCGGCAGAACCGTCTGTGCTTATGATGAAAAGAACCGCCTGACCTCCGTGACGGACGCGGAGGGCGGTGTGATGCGCTATGACTACGATGAACAGAACCGGCTGGTTCGTGTGACGGATGCCAGGGGCACATCCACCTGCTTTACCTATGAAGGGGCCTGTGCCACTGCCATGACTGACGGAGAAGGCGGTGTCTGGCGCTTTGAATACGACGCCATGAACCGGCTGATCAGCGCCACGGATCCCCTGGGCAGAGTGACCATGAAGACCTACGATGTAAAGGGCCGGTGCATCGGGGAGACGGACGGGGCGGGAAACAGTACCCTGACCGTTTTTGACGGGGCAGGCGCTGTGACGGCTATTACCGACAGGGAGGGACAGACCAGCACCTTTATCTATGATAAGAAAAATCAGATGCTCTCCGGGAAGGATCCTCTGGGTAACACCCTTGCCTATACCTATGACGGAAACGGCAATCATCTGACGGAAACGGACGCAGAGGGCGGAGTGACTGCTTATGCTTACGACGCCATGAACCGGCTGACACAGATAACCGATCCGGAAGGCGGTGTGATTTCCTATACTTATGACGGCGCAGACCGGGTGACGGCGGTGACGGATCGGCTGGGGCATACCAGGAGCTGTACCTATGATGTTGTGACAGGCGGTCTGCTTTCAGAGACGGATGCCCGGGGCAATGTGACGGCTTATGAGACGGATGTGCTGGGCAGGGTCACGGGAATCACTTATGCCGACGGCAGCAGGGTGACCTGCTCCTACGATCTGTTGGGCAGAATTACGGCGGTGACAAATCAGCTGGGCGTGATTACCCGGCTTACTTATGATGCAAACGGCAACCTGATCCGAATCCGGGAGGGTGAGGACAGAGACTATACTTATACCTATGATGCGTTAAACCGTCTGGTGCAGTCCCGGGATCCTCTGGGAGGAACGGTCCGGTATGCCTATGACAGGGCAGGAAATCTGATTTCAGTGACGGATGAGCTGGGAAATACCACCGGTTACAACTACGACGCCGCAGGCCGGCTGACGGCTCTGACGGACGCCCTGGGCGGAACCATGGCATATACTTATGACAGGGAGGGCAGAGTGCTGTCTGAAGTGACACCGGAGGGCAGAAAGACTACCTGGACTTATGACGCCATCGGTCAGCTGAAGGAAATGCAGAACGGCTTGGGGAACCGGATCTTCTATACCTATGACAGGATGAGCCGGATTATTGGCGTCGCAGATGAGGCGGGGAGCCTGTCGGCCTATGCTTATGATAAAAACGGAGTACTTCTGCAGGAGACAGATGCCCTGGGAAATACCCATGTCTACCTGGTGGACGGAGAGGGAAATCTGCTTTCGGATACTTACCCCAACGGGGAACAGGATACCTGTACCTATCTGGAGACAGGAAAGGTATCTTCTTTTACGGATCGCTACGGCGTGACCACAACTTTTGTCTATGATGCCTTGGGCCGGATAACGGAAGCCTCCGACACGGCTGGGAACCGGATGGCTAATGTCTATGACGCAGCCGGAAATCTGGTGAAACAGACCGATGTGCTGGGCCGTACTGCCGTCTATGAATATGATGCCTTCGGACGGCTGACGGCTTTCACCGATGTGGACGGCGCCAGAACAGAATATGCATACGATGCACTGGACCGGGTGACGGCGGTAACGGATCCTGCCGGAAACGTAACCTCCTATGTCTATGACGGGGTGGGAAACCTGGTGGGAAAGACTCTGCCCGGGGAAGCTGCCTCCACCTATACCTATGACGCGCTGAATCGGCTGAGCCGGAAGACCGACCCGGAGGGAGCGGTTACGACTTTTGCCTATGACAGGGATGGCAGTCTGACATCACGCACCGACGGAAACGGGGTGCAGACCGGATATGCTTACGATGCGCTGGGCCGTCTTACGGCTTACACGGACGGAAACGGCGGCGTCACTGCCTATAATTATGACAATCGCGGCAACCGGATTTCCGTCACCACGCCGGAGGGTATTACAGAACTGTATGGCTATGACGCCGTGGGAAATCTTCTGTCGCTGACAAACGGGGAAGGGGAGACCTGGCACTGTACCTACGACAACCTGTATCGTCTGGTCAGACAGATTTCTCCCCTGGGGGCGGAAGAGACCTACACTTATGACAGGCATGATCAGATTACCAGCGTC
>ERZ779624.301-NODE-301-length-17053-cov-8.728968_pt1 | contig 17053 bp, 14 predicted proteins | sample MGYA00514190_ERZ779624 | MGnify/ENA primary metagenome ERZ779624 (study PRJEB29562, sample SAMEA4376706) | mouse gut metagenome | isolation source: Cecum | study: EMG produced TPA metagenomics assembly of the A DSS colitis mouse model was used to assess the... | reverse complement strand
CCTTCTGGAGCTGATGCCGGGTGGGCAGGATAAAGTGGCAGGACAGGCAGTCCATAAATCTCTGTGAAATGATTTTCACAGCGCTGATAACTGTTTTGTCTACTTTTTTGACAGGCTGATCCAGGGTCTCGCTGAGCATGGAAAGAATCATATTTTCTCCGTAGATCAGGTAGACAAGTAATGGACGCTTGGCGTCTGCGCAGGTATAGGTCAGGCGGTAGCAGAGTGCCTTTCCGGAGGAAAAGTCCTCTCCGCTGTAGTGCTCGCTGATCACCTGTGCCTTTACCCGGAAAAGCTTATCTAAGGCCTGGGAAATTGCCTTTTCCAGGGAGGCCATTTCGTTTTCAGAACCCTGGTGCACCCATTTCTTTGTGGTTTTTCCGGTGATGGCATGGTCTTCAATCATGATATGCCCGTTGAGCCACCCTACGCAGATTCCCAGAAAATGCTGAACAGACTTTACGGAATACTCCTGTTCCTCCAGCTCCTGCTCCAGGGCGGGCAGGGTTTTGTCGCGCATATTGTCGTGCAGGCTTTTATGTATATCATAATCGGCATAGCCGATGGACTTCATGTAGGCCTCTTCTTCCGCAAAATGCTTTGTGGTGTAATTTTTAAAATATTTGATTCCTTCCCTGCAGGCGTGCTGCTGCTTTGTCTCGTCCTCATTCAGGCTGATCAGTTTACTCACAATCGAAAAAAGACGACGGTGCGCTTTGTCAATCCCCTCTACGCCGATATTGAATCGGTCATTCCATTTTACTTCATTCAACGGTATATTCCCCCTTCTGATCTATTCACAATAATTTTCCATGCAAATAACGGATTAATAAACTATTGAACATAATGCTCGCTCCTGTCAGTTTAGCACAGATTGGAAAAATAAACAACCGGACCCGGCAAAATCTTGCACATAAGAAAATATACATTTATAATGAAGCAAATGCAGCAGTGAGAAGCCTGACAGGAGATTGCTGCGGAATGGAGCCAGAAATTGAGAAACGGAAAAAGATATGAAAGAGGATCAGGGGGCGGTCTGGGAGTTTTGTTTGTCCTGGGATGCCTGGTTCTGGCCGCGGTGTTTTTTCTTCTTCAGCCGCAGACGGCAGGTGATGCAGGGATGAGGGAGACGTCAGTGCCGGAAGACATGGCAGACAGCGGTGAAAGGGAAAATACCCCGGAGGGCGATTCTGTGTCGGAAACGGAAGGGCTGGAAGCAGAAGCCTCCGGGGAGTCGTCCGCTGCAGCAGAAATGCCCGGAGGGGCTTCCAATGGGGCGGAATCGGAGGTGCCCGTGGAATCGTCCGGTGTATCGGAAGCATCTGGGGAGTCGTCCGTCTTATCAGGATCGGAAGCAATGGAAACTTCCCCCCGGGAGGTGGAGGCTTTGATTGCGGAAATGACGCTGCGGGAAAAGGTATATCAGCTTTTTATTGTGTACCCCTCATCCATTACCGGAATTCGCAAGGTGACACAGGCCGGAGAGAAGACACGGGAAGCGCTGGAGAACTATCCGGTGGGAGGACTTCTCTATGACAAAAGCAATATGGTCAGCCAGGAACAGGTGCGGACAATGTTGGAGACCGTGCAGAGCTACACCCGGATTCCCCTTATCCTGACCTGTGACGAGGAGGGAGGACGGGTGAATCGGCTGATGGATACCGTCGGTACTACACGGGTGGGGCCCATGTACGAATACAGGGAGGAAGGGCCGGAGGGAGCGGAGAGGAACGCGGGAACAATTGCGGCCGATCTGTCAGCCTGCGGATTTAACATGGATCTGGCTCCGGTGGCGGATGTTTGGTCCAACCCGGACAACACGGTGATCGGAGACCGTGCCTACAGCGATGACTTTGAACAGGCGGCGGAGCTGGTTGCTGCCGCTGTCAGGGGATTTCGGGAAAGCGGTGTGGCGTGTACCCTGAAGCACTTTCCGGGACACGGGGACACCTCCGCGGACAGCCACAATGGTTCGGTTTATGTATACAAGACTCTGGAGGAGCTTCGGGCGCAGGAACTGATTCCTTTTCAGGCGGGAATCGACGCCGGGGCGGACGCCGTGATGATGGGACATTTGATTATTGCGGACGTGGAGGAGGAGCCGGCGCTTTTTTCTTATCGGCTGGTTACGGAGCTGCTGCGGGAGGAAATGGGCTTTGCAGGCGTGGTGATGTCGGACAGCCTTCAGATGAAGGCGATGACGAAGCATTATGGCAGCGGAGAGATTGCGGTTAAAGCCGTGAAGGCAGGTGTGGATGTCCTTCTCTGCCCGGAAGATCTGGAGGAGGCTGCGGAGGCGTTGATTGCCGCGGTTGAATCCGGCGAAATCACACAGGAACGGCTGGAGGAAAGCGTCCGTAGAATCCTTACGCTGAAATACAAATACGGACTTCTCTGAACAACCTCTGGAAAAAAAGATGTCCGTATGGTAAAATAACCATATTCAAGAAGGAAGCGGCCAATGGCCATCCTATCGGGGTACTGGAATGCGACAAGGAGGAAAGTTTCATGAAGAAGGTAATTGTTTGCGGTGTATTGACGGTATTGTGCATTGTAGCCACTGTGCTTTTGCGGGGGCCAATGGGGAACGCAAATCTGGAATATACGGAGGTAGAGGCGACGGTGATCAGCTCGGAGGCCGTAGAGCGGACGGTGAGAACCCGATATTCTACGTCCAGGCAGACAGTATATGAGGTGGTGGTTCGGTATGACGGAGAAAATTATGATCTGATAAATGCACATAATGCTTATTCCTACCAGGAAGGAAAAACGGTAAAGGTATATCTGGCAGGAGGAAAGATGTATGCAAACGAAGAAGGTGTCCGCAGCGGAAGCCTTTTTGGAAAGGCATACAGTGCTGCGCTGATAGGTTCTCTGGTCATGTTCTTTGTCACCATAATTCTCTGGTCAAAGGCGGCACAGGAAAAGAGACAGGCAGGATAAAAAAGAATGGAGAAAGGGTGTCCCTGGTGGGGCACTCTTTTTTTGATTTTTCTATTGACATTCAACTGATTATGCTGTATATATAACATATAAACAGTTGAAAGAGGTGGCCACTTTGAAACTATTGCAAAATTCGGGTATACCGATTTATCAGCAGATCACAGATCAGCTGAGAGCCGATATTCTGGCGGGCAGACTGAAGGAAGGGGAATATCTTCCCTCGATCCGCAGTCTGGCAAAGGATTTGAAGATCAGCGTTATCACCACGATGAAGGCATATGAACAGCTGGAAGCGGAAGGTCTTGTGACGGCTGCCCAGGGGAAAGGGTTTTATGTCAATGCACAGGACAGTGAGATGCTGCGGGAACAACACCTGCGCAGGGTGGAGGAGGCTTTGCTGGAAGCCATCCATGCGGCACAGGTCGCGGGGATGACAAATGCAGAGCTGCAGGAAACGCTGACAGCACTGTTGGAATGCGAGGTCTGAAGAACAGTGTTTCCGACATTGTCTGCGCCGCGGACGGCATGTCTGGCAAGGTAAGAAGAAAAGAAAGGGAAATGGATTATGGAATCAAAAAGTGTGATGAAAGCAGTAAATCTGAAAAAGAAGTTTAAAGGCTTTGAACTCTCCGTGCCGGAGCTTCACATTCCAAAGGGGTATGCAACGGCGCTGATCGGAGAGAACGGCGCGGGAAAAACAACGCTGCTGAATCTTCTCACGGGTATTCGCCTGGATTATGAGGGAGAGATCCTTTACTTTGACGGGCAGGAGAAGCTGAGCGGCAGTGTGCAGGAACGGATCGGATATACCGGCCCGGGCAGTTATTTTCTGCCTCACTGGACGGTAGGACAGGTGGAGGAGATCAGCGAAGTATTGTTTGACGGATTTCACAGGGACAGATTCCAGGCGATCTGCGAAGAACTGAATATCCCCACCAGTGTGACAAAGGATGTGAAAAAGCTTTCCGATGGAAACCGCATGAAGCTGATGCTGGCAGCAGTGCTGGCAAGGGATACCGATCTGCTGATTTTGGATGAGCCCGCTTCCCCGTTGGATCCGCTGATGCGTGACAAGCTCTGTGATATCATCAGGGAATATCTGGAGCAGGGGAACGGAGAACGATCCGTGTTTTTCTCCACGCACAATATTGCAGATATGGAAAACGTGACGGACTACGCCGTTATCATGGAGAATGGAACCATAGTGGAACAGGGCTTTGTGGAAGACCTGAAGGAAAAGTATGTCTCGGTGAAGGGAGAGGCCGCAGACGCGGAGAGGGCAGAAAAGATCCTGTACACCATGAACAGAAGCGCCTATGGTTTTGAGGGCATCTGTCTGTCCGAGAACATGGATAAGCTTGCGGGGATGGATATCTGTGTGGAGACACCTACCCTGTTCCAGATCAGTGTCGCCGTGATGAAGGCAAACACGAGCCTGAAGTTTTAGTGGAGGTCAGTATGAAACGAAGCATAAAAAGTTATCTGGTGTTTACCTCCTGGGGCTATCGTCTGTTTTTGTATCTGGGAGTACCGATGTTTTGTATCGGGATGGAATTGATTATGGTGATACTGATGAAAATGGGGACCAGTGGTATCATGTCAATTCTGTGTACGTTGATTTTTGTCGAGGTTGTGTCAGACACATGGTTCCTGGGAGGGATACAGGAGAAACACGCGGAGAAGATGGATTATCTGAAGACTTCTTCGAGAGGGATGTCCGTTGTAAAAAGTGCTCTGGTTCTGGATCTGGTGCGGCGCTTAGTGATGACCACAGGAACATTTGGAGTGTGCTGTCTGCTGGAAGCGGGGGTGGTAAGGAGGCAGATCAGTATCCAGGCAGACCTGGTCATGCCCCTGCTGGCAGTCTTCAGCCTGTCTACAGCGGCTGTTCTGATCACAAGATTCTTCAGCTACTTATATATCAATGTGCTGGCGGGATACCTGGTGTCAGTTGCGGCAGCAGTTTGTTGTGTGCTGCTGTCCATGGGCGTGATGTCTGTGAATACGCTTATTGCGATATACGCAGGGCTGGGCACGGCGGCCAGTATTCTGGCGGTATGGGTGGCAATGAAAAAGGTGGAGGGTGGATATTATGATAAGTGATTTAAAAATGGGTTTTAAAATTCTGAAATTCGGTCATGGACGTATTGCCAACCTGGCAGGCAGTATGATTGCCATTCTTCTGGGAGTGTTTATGTACGGGATCAGCGGAGTGTTATCCGGCAGCTTTCCCAGCACCCTTCCGGGCGGGTATTTCTTTATGATGGCGGAGGTATTTGTGATTCAGTTGTATTATTCCGTAAATATTTCAAACATGGTGCAGGCATCTCCCGCAAAAAAGCGGCTGATGACATCTGTTCCCACAGCGCTGAGCACCTTCTGTATCCTGATGGGTTATGGGGTTACGCTGTTGTGTACTGGGGTTGTCTCCTGTTTCAGGCCGGAAATGCTGAAAGCCGCCTGTATACAGATTGTGTTTACAGCCGGGGTCATGGGAGTGGTTCTGATCTATTCCGGAGTGGTATACAAATATTTTGTGGTGGGTACTGTCTTATTTTTTGCGGCTTTCTTGAGCTTCTATGCCAGCTACTCTCATAGTGAGACCTGGATCAGCGGCATATTCGGCAGCGGTTGGAAGGCCTTTGGACTGACGGCTGTGTCAGGGCTGGCGTTTATTTTGATCTGCAGCTTCCTGGAGTATTTGCTGTTTTTGGCATTTTATAAGGCGCCCATGGCTAAAATGGCCCAAAATGTATCTCTCAGGCGCCAGCTGTAACGCTGATTTTCCGCCGGAATCGTGCATGAAAGAAACGGTATCCGGCGGTTGTCCGTTGATTCTGAAAAAACGGTATTCGGCAGTCCTGCGTTGCAGTTATTGATTGACCGATGTGGAAGGAAATGATAATATGAGTGGGAAAGGATATTATCATGAAGCTTCGGAACAAATTATCTGCCGTCTTGCAGGCGATGCTGATTGCCTGTGCCTTACAGATGAGGTTCAGCCCGGTGCTGAACAGAGAAGACTACAAATCCGTGATACACTATCTTTATGCGCAGGTGACAGGTTTGCTGGGGGAATACAGCTTCAGCGGTCTGTTAATTTTTGTGATGGCCCTGATATTTGTTCTCCGCATGAGACAGATGGACTGTCAGAAGCAGTATTTGGGCAGGCTGCTTCCGTTCTTTTTTTCTTTTTGTCTGCTGGTGGGACAAAGCTATGCCCTGGCGGGAAACTGGAGTCTCTGCTTTGGCGGAGGATTCCGTGTGATCGGTTTCCTGCTGGCTTTTGCCGGGTATGGGATTCTGTTCCGTTTTCTGATTGCCTTGTTTCTGGGCGTATATCAAAGAGCTGTCAATTCAGACTGGAGGCCGGAAAGACTGGAAAGGTTTTTGGGCAAAAACTGTTTCCGAAACGTATTTCTGCTTTTGATGCTGCTCTGGATGCCTGTTCTGCTTCTGAGCTATCCGGGTAATCTGTGTTATGATTGTCTCGGGCAGATTGAACAGGGGCTGGGACTGGCACCCTATTCCGCCCATCACCCGCTGCTGCACACCCTGATTGTCAGCGCTTTCATCAAAGTGGGCAGGCTAGTGACCGGGGGAAACGATGCGGGTCTTTTTGTATATGTGCTGCTGCAGGCATCTGCCCTGGCGGCTGCCCTGGCGGCCACGATGGCAAGACTTGCAAAAAGGCAGGTGTCCCTGGCGGTGAGGCTTGCCGTGGCATGTGTGTATGTGTTTGCACCCATGTACTCCAACATGGCGTCCACCGCAGTGAAGGATGTGCCTTTTCTTGCGGCGGTGATCTGGTACATGCTGTTGCTGGAGGAGCTGGTGACAGAGGGGATGGAAGACAGAAGGCCCCTGTTTTGGCTGAGGCTGATACTGGTTCAGGTGCTGGTGGGGCTTTTGCGGAACAACGGAATTTATATGGTGGTGCTGACAGGCATTGCTGTGGCGTGCAAGAGCATTTTTTCCAGGGGGAAAGCCGTGGAGAAGATCGGGGTGGATAAGGTTCGGATCGGGAAACGGCTGGCCCTGCTGCTGTGTTTGGCTGTGCTTCCGTTTTTGGCATACAGAGCCGGAAATGAACTGTTGGTTCGCGGACTGTCTGCGGAGAGGGGCAGTGTGGCGGAAATGCTTTCCATTCCCTTTCAGCAGACAGCCAGATACCTGCAGTTTTACCGACAGGAACTGTCGCAGGAGGAAAAGGCGGCCATTGAAGGTGTCCTGGCAAATGTGGATGTGGTGGCGGCAAGCTATGATCCCGATATTTCGGATCCGGTGAAGGCGCTGTATCAAAGGGACAGCGGCCCGGGCCGGCTGGCGCAGTATTTTAAAGTGTGGTTTACCTGTTTTCTGAAGCATCCATCCGTTTATGCAGAGGCGTTTCTGGCACATGTCTACGGCTGGTTTGACCCTGGGGTGACGAATGCCGTGCGCTATGAGGCGGCCAGCGATCTGTTCCGGCAGGGTGGGCTGTTTCCCGGTGCGGACAAGATTCTGATTTTCCTGTATCGTTTTGCGGAGTTTATTCCGCTGCTGGCGCTGCTGGAAAATGTAGGTATGTACACCTGGCTGTTGTTTATCCTTGCCGGAGTTGCCCTCAGGGGCAGAAAAAGGGCGGGGATTCTGCTTGTACCGCTGTTTGTCAGCCTGTTGATCTGCATGGCATCGCCCTGTTTTTACCTGCATCCAAGATATGCATACCCCATTTTATTTACGCTCCCCTTTCTGTATGGGATCATCGGAGGGCATGAAAAGAGGGAGGCAGGGCAGTGAAGGAAATGCAGATTAAGGAAAAATTTGACAAAAATGACACACTTGTGGTGAAGGGTATTGCCATTCTGCTGATGCTCTTCTATCATTTATTTGAATCGCGGGAGCTGTTGGAAACCTTGCAGGTGAACCATGCTCCGTTTTCCCAGGAGACGTTTCTGACACTCAGCGGTTACGGGAATATCTGCGTGGCGGTGTTTGTGTTTTTGAGTGCCTACGGTATCACCAGAGGGCTGATGCAGGAACGGGAGCTGACGCCAGCCCGGATGATGGAGGGAGCGGCAAAGCGGTGCGCCAGGCTGATGGGCAACTTTGCGGTGATGTATCTGAGCATCAACCTGCTGTGGTTCCGTTATTTCAACTATGCCGGACTCTATGGAAAGGGCTGGCAGGGGGGAATGCTGGGCATTGTGGATATGCTTGGGCTGGCGCAGTTTTTCGGCACTCCTACCATGAATATGACCTGGTGGTATATGGCGGTGGCCATACTGATCATTTTCGGAACCCCCTTTCTTTATCTGCTGACGAAAAAGATCGGGAACTATGTGCTGATTCTGGCGGTGCTGTTACCTTTGGCGGTTTCGCTGGACGAGGGAGTGGAGCGGTATCTGGTGACGGCGGCGCTGGGTGCAGCGGCAGCGCAGGAGGGCTGGTTTGAGCGGCTTTTTTCCTGGAAGCGGAACAGGCTGTGGAAGGGACTTCTGGGTCTGGGGCTGATTGCGGTGAGCGTGCTGATCCGGCAGAATTATATGGTTCACACCTACTTCCTGTGGATTGTGGACGCCCCTGTGGCGCTGCTTCTGTGTTGGTTTGGCGGGGAGATCGCGGGCCGGATTCCGGTGATCCGGCAGGTGCTTGCGTTCTTTGGCAGGCACTCCATGAATATTTTTCTGGTACACACCTTTTTCTATCTGGCCATCTACCGGGATTTTATCTATTCCTTCCGGCAGGCAGGACTGATCTTTTTTGTGCTTGCGGCGGTGACGCTGGTATACTCGGTGGTGCTGGAGCTTCTGAAAACCGGGGGGAAGGCGCTGGGAAGGAAAGCGCTGCATTTTCGTAAGGGAGAAGACCCGGACAGACAGATTCCAGGAAAAGGGAAAGAATAGGGTTTTTCATTTCTGTTTGACGTCAGGGACGGCATGAAGGAATGATATGGAAGAGCTGGAAAGAAACAGCAGGAAGATGTGGAAAGACAGAAAAGACAGGGAGGATCTTATGGAACAGAATTATATTACTCTGACGATTGGAAAGCAGAAAAACATTGCCCTGATTGCGCATGACGGCAAAAAAGCAGAGCTGATTCAGTGGTGCAGAGACAATGAAGAGATTCTGCGGGGACATTTTCTCTGCGGCACAGGAACCACGGCCCGAATGATAACGGAGGAGACGGGGCTGCCCGTAAAGGGCTATAACAGCGGCCCTCTGGGCGGAGACCAGCAGATCGGTGCAAAGATTGTGGAGGGAAAGATCGACTTCGTGGTGTTCTTTTCGGATCCTCTCACGGCTGCGCCCCATGATCCCGATGTGAAAGCGCTGCTGCGCATCGCGCAGGTGTACGATATACCGATTGCCAACAATAAGGCTACTGCGGATTTTTTAATTCATTCCACGTTGATGAATGAAAACTATGACCACAATGTGATCAATTTCAACAAGTCCATAGCGGAGAGGGCGCAGAGGCTGAAGTAGAAAAACAGCAGGCAATTGCGAAACCGGTACTGTTGTAAATGCCATTGTGCAGTTTATATATTCTAACACAGACACGCTTTCGCTCCGAGATTACCGCAGCGGAACATAAGCTGCCAAAGCACGGCAGCTAAGTACCGGCGGTAATCAAGGGTCTGCTTATAGAATATATAAAATGCGCAATTTGCTTTGCAGAAACGGGTGTTTCGCAAATGCCTGAATAGAAACAGGAAGGAAAGGGTGGTTGACAACATGGGGAAAAAGAAGTATTCCACAGAACAGTATGCGGCGACAGCCAGAAAGGCGGTGGCGGAGGGCGTTGTAATGCTGAGGAACGAGGGAGGGCTTCTTCCTCTTTCCGCGGGCAGCAGAATCGCGCTGTTCGGCAGAAGTCAGTTCTGCTACTATAAGAGCGGAACCGGTTCAGGCGGTCTGGTAAATACCGCTTATGTGACGGGAATCCGGGAGGCGCTGGAGCAGGATGGCCGCTTTGTGCTGAACCAGGAGCTGAGAAAGGTGTACGAGGAGTGGCTGGAAAGCCATCCCTTTGACACGGGAAAGGGATGGGCACAGGAGCCCTGGTTCCAGGAGGAGATGCCGGTCTCCGCGCAGCTGGCCGAGAGTGCGCGCAGAGAATCCGATACGGCAGTGATTATCATCGGGCGGACTGCCGGAGAGGATAAGGATAACAAGGCGGAGGAAGGCAGCTATCTGCTGACGAAAACAGAGGAAGAGCTGCTGAAGACAGTGTGCGCTGTATTTGAGCGTACCGTGGTGCTGCTGAATACGGGAAATATCATTGATATGAAATGGGTGGAAAGCTATTGTCCCGGGGCGGTTCTGTATGTGTGGCAGGGAGGACAGGAGGGCGGCAGCGGCGTGCTGGATGTGCTGACCGGTGATGTCTGCCCCTCGGGAAGGCTTGCGGATACCATCGCATATGATATTGCAGACTATCCCTCCACGAAGTACTACGGCGATACCAAGAGGAATTTTTATGCGGAGGACATTTATGTAGGTTATCGTTATTTTTCCACCTTCGCGCCGGAGAAGGTACTGTATCCGTTCGGCTTCGGCCTGTCTTATACGGAATTTGAAGTGAGTGCAGAGGTTCTGGGAAGCCTGGAGTGTAAAGAGGCCGGAAAGGCAGAGGAAAACTCCGGTACAGCCGTGCCGGAAGGAGTTACAGTCCGGGCCCGGGTGAAAAACGTGGGAGCCTGTGCCGGAAAAGAGGTAGTACAGGTATACTGTCAGGCGCCTCAGGGTGCGCTGGGGAAGGCTGCCAGGGTGCTCTGCGGCTTTGGCAAGACAAAGGAGCTTGCACCGGGTGAGACAGAGGAGCTGGAAATCAAGGTTCCCGTGTCCCGTATTGCTTCCTATGACGACAGCGGTGTCACCGGACATAAGTCCTGCTATGTGCTGGAGGCGGGCGAATATTTGTTTTATGCAGGCGCTAACGTAAGAGATGCCGAAGAGGCGGGAGCCGTAACCTGCGAGGAGCTGGTGGTTACGGAGCAGCTGGAGGAGGCCTATGCGCCGGTGACGGCTTTCGAGTGCATGAGACCGGGAGCCAGAAGGGCGAACGGGGTATATGAGACTGCATGGCAGCAGGCGGCGCTTCGGACGAAGGATCCCATGCTGAGAAGAAGGGAGAGGCTGCCGGAGGAGTATGCCTGTACCGGGGACAAGGGCTATCGTCTCTGGGATGTGGAGTCGGGAAAGGTGACCATGGGCGAGTTCCTGGCGCAGCTGACGGACGAGGAGCTCTGCTGTATCATCAGAGGCGAGGGCATGTGTTCGCCCAAGGTGACGCCCGGAACGGCGGGAGCCTTCGGCGGCGTCACGGAGGCGCTGCAGAATTACGGCATCCCTGCCGGCTGCTGTGCGGATGGCCCCAGCGGTATCCGTATGGACTGCGGCACCATTGCCTTTGCCATGCCCAACGGAACAAGCCTGGCCTGCACCTTCAATGAGGAGCTGGTGGGAGAGCTGTATGAGTGGGAGGGACTGGAGCTTCGGAAGAACCAGGTAGACACTCTGCTTGGGCCGGGCATGAATATCCACAGGAATCCTCTGAACGGAAGAAACTTTGAGTATTTTTCCGAGGATCCGCTGCTCACGGGAAGAATGGCTGCGGTTCAGCTTCTGGGTATGCAGAAATATGACGTGACAGGTACGATTAAGCATTTTGCCTGCAATAATCAGGAACACAGCAGAAATTTTGCGGAGGCTGTGGTTTCGGAGAGGGCGCTGCGGGAGATTTACCTGAAGGGCTACGAGATTGCAGTGAGAGAGGGGCAGGCACGTTCCATAATGTCTACCTATGGACCGGTGAACGGCCTGTGGACTGCGGGAAGCTATGACCTTCTGACCACGATCCTCCGGGGCGAGTGGGGCTATCAGGGCATTGTCATGACCGACTGGTGGGCAAAGGCAAACGACGAGGGCGAGCCCGCTTCCATCCAAAACACGGCGGCCATGGTGCGCAGCCAGAACGATATTTACATGGTGACCGGCGACTCTCTGAGCAATTCCAGCGAGGATAATTCCATGGAGGGACTGAGCAACGGAAAGCTCACCAGAGGCGAGCTTCAGAGGAGTGCCGCAAATATCTGCCGTTTCCTGCTGGCCTCCCCGGCCTATCTGAGAAAGATCGGAAGAGAGACCGAGCTTGACAAGGAGCTGCAGAGGTATTCCGAGGAGGAAAACCTGTCTACGGGCCGCATTCTGAAGGTGGAGGTGCAGGATGAGGCACAGGTGGATTCCTCTCTGATTGATACGGCAAAGGGAAAGAATACCACCATTCAGGTGGCGGTGAAGGAGAGAGGATTCTTCCGTCTGGAGTTCACCTGCAGGGCGTCTGCAGGAGCGACGGATCTGGCGCAGCTTCCCGTTTCCGTGTTCCAGGATAAGCAGCTGGTGGAGACGGTGACGCTGGCAGGCTCCGAGAAGGAGTGGCAGACGAAGACGGTGCGCTTCCCGGTTCCCTTGTTCCACTATACCTTCTTCATCAGGCTGTTCTTCGGAATGAGCGGAATGGAGATTAAGGATGTGAAGGTGGTCATGGAAGAGTCGCTGGAAGAGCAGATCCGGCAGAGAATGAAGGAACACAGAGAAAATCAGGATGCTTCTGATTCATAAAAAATCTGCCGTACCGGAAAGGTAAACCGGTGCGGCAGATTCTTTTTTTGTGTCAGATCAGGCCTTTTTCTTTTTGCCCCCTACCATAAAGAAGCTGATGAGCAGGGAGATAATATAAAGAGTGATGGTGAGATACAGCACGGACTGATAACCGATGGGGTTGATCATATTGCCGTGTCCGTCGTCCGTAAAGGAACCTACATGGTTCACGATAAAGGTTGCAACCTGGTTTCCGGTGAGGCCGGCGATGGCCCACGCGGAGAGGGTGATACCGTGGATTGCACTGATATTCTGCATTCCGTAATGGTCGGACAGCAGCGTGGGAACGTTGCTGAAGCCGCCGCCGTAGCCTGCGTTTACCACGAACAGCAGGATCAGTACCAGTACCATGAAGAATGTATTCTGGCCTCTGTCGGTGATGCCCTGTGTGAGGATGACAAGACCGGTAGCTGCGATGGATAAAATGAAGATAATCTTGTATACCGTATTTCTGTCCTTCATGGTGTCTGCCCAGGCGGAGAAGCCCAGACGTCCGCCGGCGTTAAACACGGCGGTGACGGAGGAGAGCACGCCTGCCATACCTGCCAGGCCGATACACTTGATAATCATTTTTTCCTGAGAAATCAGAGCCAGACCGCAGGTGATATTCAGGTAGAACATCAGCCAGATGCCCACGAAAACCACAGGCTTTGACTTGATGACATCCAGCGCCTTTGCGCCTTTCTCCTGGGATGCGGGCTCATGCCAGTCTGCGGGCTTGGCCAGCAGCAGATGGCCCAGGAACATCATCAGGAAGTATACGCAGGCCAGGATCAGGAACATCTTGTAGATGCCGCCGTTTCCCAGAGAGGTGAGCATTGCCTGCATGATGGGGCTTGCGATGGCCTTAGCGGCGCCGAAGCCTGCGACGGCAAGACCGGTTGCCAGACCCTTGCGGTCCTGGAACCAGAGCATCAGGGTTTTTACGGGAGACAGATAACCGGTTCCCAGGCCCACGCCCATGATGAAACCATAGCATACATAGATGCCTAGCAAGGAGACGATGCTTCCCTTATGTGCGCCGCCGTACCAGATAAAGAAGCCTGTGCCTGCCATACCTGCCGCAAAGCAGATGGCCGCGATCAGGGAAGAGCGGTGAATATCCTTTTCCACCACATTGCCCAGAAAGGCGGCAGACATGCCCAGGAAAAAGATGGCAAAGCTGAAGGCCCACTCGGTGGCACTTTTGGAAAAACCGATGTAATCTGCGATCTCCTGGCTGAAAATCGACCAGCAGTACACGGTTCCGATACTGCAGTGCAGAAGCAGTGCAGGAATCGCTGCACGGATCCATTTGTTCTGTACTTTCATGATAAATCCTTCTTTCCTCTTTTTTAGATATTTGAGTCCAAAACACTATTTATCATACGACTTTTTTTGATAAAATGCAAGGTTTCGGCGCAGTTTGTTTTCAACCGAACACAAACTCACGGACATTGTAAATTGCGTTTTATATCAGGGTCTGCTAAAATAGAATGAGACATTCTTATAAGAGAGGCTGACAGCCATGAAAAAAGAAAACATTATGAAATATCTTGTCAATTTTTCTATTGCGGCACTTGCCGCTGCGGCGTTTCTCTTTGACAGCCCCATGGGGATCCTGAAGGGGATGAAGGAGATTGTGCTGTCCCAAAACAGACTGGTCACGGACTTTTTTGTGGTGGGAGGCATGGGCGCGGCATTTATGAATGCGGCCCTGGTGCTGGCGCTGTGCGAGCTGTTGATTTTGGCGGAGAAGGTTCCCTTTACAGGGCCCACCATGGCCACACTTTTTATCAATGCGGGCTACGGACTGTGGGGGAAAAACCCGTTCAACATTCTGCCGATCCTGTTTGGGGTATGGATATATGCCAGGGTTCATCATGTGAAGTTCGGAAGGCATATCTACACGGCCTTGTTCGGAACCAGCCTGGCCCCCTTTGTGACGGAGCTGTGCTATCTGCTGCCCCTTTCTGTGTGGCTGCGCGTTGCTGCGGCCATACTGGTGGGGATTGTCATCGGCTTTCTGCTTCCGCCGCTCTCCATGCATACGCCGTCCATGCACATGGGCTACAATCTCTTCAATGTAGGCTTTTCGGCGGGGATCCTGGCATTTGTCTTTTTTTGCTTTCTGAAGTCCTTCGGCATTGACGGAGGCACGGTACTGCTGTGGCAGAGCGGGCGTCCGGCGGGGATTATCGTCGCCCTGTATCTGCTTTTTGCCGCCACCTTTCTGTGTGGCTGGGGACTCAACGGCCGGAAGCTTGGCGGATTGAAGAAGCTGTTTGGAAGACCCGGACGTGCCGTGACGGATTTTATCGTCATGGACGGAACAGGCCCCACTATGATGAACATGGGGCTGATGGGCGCGCTCTGCATCACCTATATCCTCCTGATCGGGGGAGACCTGTCGGGGCCGGTGGTGGGTTCTATTTTCATGGCCTATGGTTTTGCAGCCTTCGGCGCGCACATCAAAAATTATTTTCCGGTACTTTTGGGGGTATACTTGTTTACATATCTGAGCCGGCATGAGCCCACTGCGCCCGGTATACAGCTTGCCGCCATATTCGGCGTGGGGCTGTCGCCCATTGCGGGGCAGTTCGGGTTTATTCCGGGGCTTTTGACAGGAATGGTTCACTCGGCCATCGTCATGTGCACGGCCGATCTGTACGGGGGGCTGAATCTCTACAACAACGGTTTCAGCGCCGGGTGGGTGGCCATCTTCATGGTGCCGGCTCTGGAAAGCTTTATCAAACGTTTTGAAGGAAAAAGGAAAAAGAGGGAAACAAGAAAGGAAGGAAATGCCGGACATGATGCATAACGAAAAAAAGCTGGCCAATATTGTGGAAGAGCTGACAATGTACTTTTTTGCCATGGGGGCTACGGATGTCCGTTCCTCCGTTCGAATCGAAGGAGGCTGCGGCAGGATAGAATTTGACGCGGATTACAGCCCGGAATATGAGGACAGGCTGAACTCGCTGGAAAAATATCTCAATGAGCCGAAGAACGAGGCCATGGAGGGCTTTTACTGGGAGCTTGCGGGAGCCGGGGATCCCGGGGAGGGCAGCCAGCTGCTTCTGGTGGGCATGATGACCGACGAAGCCCAGGTTTCCATCGACAAAAACAGGGTGAAAATAAAGCTGCTTAAAAATCTTGACAGATAACTTTGATATCCATGAAATCCGGAAAGGGGAGTCATTATGAGCGAAATGGGCAGAAATGCGATTTGTATTATCTTGGGGTTTATTGTTTTATGGTATGCGGGCGCAATGTTTAACTTTATTCCTTTTGTGGGCGATGCTGCAGAAGTGGGATATACCGGGCTTCTGGTTGTCATCGCAATGGTGGCATGTACCTGCTGGATCATTGAAACAATTAATAAGAAGGAAAAGTAGTCTGGAAATAAAAAAGTTCAAAATGCATTAAAATAATACATCAATAAAGGATATCGAAAAATCCAGTTTATTTCAATAAGTTATGAATTTTTAGATGTAAAAAAAGGAAGATGCATCAATGATATAAATAAAAAATATCATTGATGCTTTTTTTGATATGTGTTACTATGATAGAATCACGGAATGACACAGGGAGGAACGACATGAACAGCAGGGAAATAAAAGAGAAATATGCAAAGACCTATCACATGCCGCCGGAGGTGACATATGACTGGGTAAAAAAGGACTGTATTGAAAAAGCGCCTGTATGGTGCAGCGTGGATCTGCGGGACGGTAATCAGGCGCTGATTGATCCCATGAGCCTGGAAGATAAGCTGGAGTTTTTTCGGCTTCTGGTGGAGATTGGGTTTAAGGAAATCGAGGTCGGTTTCCCGGCGTCTTCCGACACGGAATATAACTTTATCCGCGCGCTGATCGAGAAGAATATGATACCGGAGGACGTGACGATCCAGGTGCTGACCCAGGCCAGGGAACACATTATCAAAAAGACCTTCGAGGCGGTGAAGGGCGCCCCTCACGCGGTGGTGCACCTTTATAATTCCACTTCCGTGGAACAGAGGGAGCAGGTCTTTAAAAAGGATAAAGAGGCCATAAAGAAGCTGGCGGTGGACGGCGCGGAGCTTTTGAAAAAGCTGGCGGAGGAGACGGAGGGGAATTTTACCTTTGAATACAGTCCTGAAAGCTTCTCCCAGACCGAGGTGGACTATGCGCTGGAGGTCTGCAACGCCGTGTTGGACGTGTGGAAGCCGGAGGCGGGACGCAAAGCCATCATCAATCTGCCCACCACGGTACAGGTGGCCATGCCCCATGTGTTTGCGTCGCAGGTGGAGTATATGCACAAGCATCTGAAGTACCGGGAGAACGTGGTGCTCAGCGTGCATCCTCACAATGACAGAGGCTGCGGCGTCAGTGATGCGGAATTTGGCATATTGGCGGGAGCCGACCGGGTGGAGGGAACCCTCTTCGGCAACGGGGAACGCACGGGAAATGTAGATATCGTAACGGTTGCCGTGAATATGATGTGCCAT
>ERZ779624.299-NODE-299-length-17197-cov-11.563587_pt1 | contig 17197 bp, 16 predicted proteins | sample MGYA00514190_ERZ779624 | MGnify/ENA primary metagenome ERZ779624 (study PRJEB29562, sample SAMEA4376706) | mouse gut metagenome | isolation source: Cecum | study: EMG produced TPA metagenomics assembly of the A DSS colitis mouse model was used to assess the... | reverse complement strand
CTCCGGGAGGTCAACCCGCAGATTTTGATTATCGGGGAAATCTGGCACTTTAACGGAAGCTATTTGGCAGGAGATCAGTGGGACGGCGTAATGAATTACCATTTTACCGACGCGGTAAAGGGGCTTCTTCTGGAGAGGCGGCTGTCGCCCCGGGAATTTGCCCGGCGGCTGGACTTTGTGCGGGGACGGCTGAAAAAGGAAGCGGTTCCATACCTGTGGAATCTGATTGACAGCCATGACACGGACCGCTTTCTAACTCAGGCGAAAAATCAAAGAGAGATCCTGAAGCTGGCGGCTGCGCTGCAGCTTCTTCTGCCGGGTATGCCCATGATCTATTACGGGGACGAGGTGGGAATGACCGGGGAAAGGGGTTCCGGATGCCGCAGGGGAATGCTCTGGGAGAAGGAAAGACAGGATGAAGAGATGCTTTGGTTTTACCGGAAGCTGTTGGGCATCCGGAAGAGCTGTCCGGTGATCGGCACCGGAGAGGCGGTGTGGATGCAGGACCAGGAAGAAGGGCAGCTGTGCTGGCAGTTTCAGGATAAAGGGCAGGAGCAGATAACGGTTCTGATGAACACGGCCGACAGGACGGCATCGTACAGGGAATATTCGGGAAGGTGGAATCTGTTGGCGGACAGGGAATTTGACGGGGTTCTGGAGCCTTTTTCCTGTTGTGTGCTGACGGGATGAAACAGGAAGGAAACATTTATAAAAAAAATTTAAAAAAAGGGTTGCATTTCCATAAACAATGTACTATAATAATTCTTGCGTTGTGAAAGACACAACAGATGCACCGCTAGCTCAGTTGGTAGAGCACCTGACTCTTAATCAGGGTGTCCAGGGTTCGAGCCCCTGGCGGTGCAGTTTGAAGGACTGATTTTGAGGACTTGAGAGCCTTGGGGTCGGTTCTTTTTTTGCGTGTTCCTGAAAATTCTGCAAACTTTGCGGGGTGGTATTGGAAAGATTCTTTGGGCGGTGCTATAATGGCGGAGGAGGAAAAGAGAAGATGAATATGTTGAAGGTGGCGTTATTGCAGATTGCACCCGGCAAAACGTTGGATGAAAATCTGGAAAAAGGGATTCGGTATTGTGAGATGGCGAAAGCGGGAGGAGCCGATCTTGCGCTGTTTCCGGAAATGTGGAGCAACGGTTACAATATTTACGGGCGGCCGGTGGAGGAATGGCAGGCGGAAGCCGTTGAAGGGAACGGCGATTTCGTGAATGCGTTTGGCAGTCTTGCCAAAGAGTTGAATATGGCCATTGGCATAACACTGCTTGAAAAATGTGAGAACGCGCCCCGTAATTCCCTTGTCCTTTTTGACAGGTTTGGAGAACGGAAGCTTGTCTATGCGAAAGTGCATACCTGTGATTTTGATGTGGAACGAAATTTAACGCCGGGAGAGAACTTTTTTGTGACGGAGCTTGATACGGCAAGAGGCGCAGTAAAGGTGGGGGTAATGATCTGTTACGACAGGGAATTTCCGGAAAGCGCCCGGATTTTGATGCTGAAGGGCGCGGAGCTGGTTCTTGTTCCAAACGCCTGTCCCATGGAAATAAACCGTCTGTCCCAGCTTCGGGCCAGAGCCTTTGAAAATATGCTGGCCATTGCCACCTGCAATTATCCCGAAACGGTTCCGGGCTGCAACGGCGGTTCCAGTGTCTTTGACGGAGTGGCATATCTTCCTGGGCTGAAAGGATCCCGGGACACCTGCATTTTGCAGGCAGACGGAAAGGAAGGAATTTATGTGGCGGAGCTTGACCTGGAGCAGCTTCGCAGATACCGGGAAAAAGAGGTACATGGCAACGCCTACCGGCATCCGAAAAAATACGGCGCTTTGACGGATACAAAAATGGAAGCGCCCTTTATCAGGGAGAATTATCGGGAGTAGGAAGGGGAGTCATTTCTGTGAAGAACCAATATAATAAAACCATTACAGCCTGCTTTGTGGGCTATATCGTGCAGGCAATTGTCAATAATTTTGTGCCGCTGCTTTTTCTGACTTTTCAGCGCACCTATGGCATTCCTCTGTCCCGGATCACGATTCTGGTCACTGTGAATTTCGGGGTGCAGCTGGTGGTGGATCTGGTATCGGTAAGCTTTGTGGACCGGATTGGCTATCGTGCCTCCATGGTCATGGCACATGTTTTCTCTGCTGCGGGACTCATTGCGTTAACGGTGCTTCCGGAGATTCTGCCCGGTTCCTTTGCGGGAATTCTCTGTTCCGTCGTCATTTATGCGGTGGGAGGCGGGCTTTTGGAGGTGATGGTCAGCCCGGTGGTGGAGGCCTGTCCTTCGGACAACAAGGAAAAGACAATGAGTATGCTTCATTCCTTCTACTGCTGGGGGCATGTGGGAGTGGTGGCTGTGTCCACGGCGTTTTTTGCCTTGTTCGGAATTTCTTCCTGGAGGATACTTGCGTTGATCTGGGCGCTGGTTCCGTTATGCAACATGGTTGTCTTTACAAAGGTTCCCATTGCCGGTTTGATGGAAGAGGGGGAAAAGGGGCTTGGCATAAAAGAACTGTTTGCCATGAAGGTTTTCTGGGTACTGCTGATCATGATGGTCTGTGCGGGAGCCAGCGAACAGGCGGTAAGCCAGTGGGCGTCAACCTTCGCGGAAAAGGGGCTGGGAATTTCCAAAGCCGCAGGAGACCTGGCAGGGCCGATGGCCTTTGCGGTACTGATGGGGATTGCTCGGGGATTTTACGGGAAGTATGGGGAAAAGATCAATCTGGATCGGTTTATGGTGTACAGCAGTATTCTGTGTATTGTGTCATATCTATGGATTTCGCTGATTCCATCGCCGCAGATCAGTCTGATGGGCTGTGCGGTGTGCGGGCTTTCGGTGGGAATCATGTGGCCGGGAACCTTCAGCAAGGCTGCAGCAGCGCTTCCCAGGGGCGGCACTGCCATGTTCGCCCTTCTGGCGCTGGGCGGGGATGTGGGGTGCTCCGGCGGGCCTACTCTGGTGGGGATGGTTTCCAGTGCCCTGGGGGAGAATCTGAAGCTTGGGATTTTGGCGGGCGTCAGTTTCCCGGTATTGTTGCTTGCGGGGATTTTCCTGCAGAAAAAGAGGACGGATTCAGCCCGCCGATAAACAGGAATGGTAGAGGGAAATAAATGTACTATGAATTACAGCCACTGCGAATTCAGGCAGGATGGAAAATAGAATATAACAACTTCACAGAATATGATGTTGACATACATGGATTAAATGATGTATTTGAACTAAATGAAGATTTATTACAGCTTTACAATGAAAAAGCAAATCTGATTATTGATTTAGGCTGGTATCCCAGTCATGATATTAACGGAAAATATTTGTTGTTACTTGTCAAAGATTATAAGTGGGATTGTCCTTTAGAGCAAATTACATCTAAATCCAAAAAGAAGATTATTGCTTGTATAGAGAAATGGGTATGTCATGATTTTTTTGCAAAATACAGTGATCGCTAATTGATTTTTAAGTTCAGGGTATCAAATGCCCTGTCGGCACATGTTATTTGTCAATTCTTGTATTGTTCCATGGAAATGAGACTCAAAAATCGTGGAATTTCTGGAGGAAACAAAATGGAAAATCAAATTACCGTTCGTGAGGCAGTCACGGAAAACGATGCCGCGCTCTTTTGGGAGCAGCTTCACTTCTATTACAAACGGGATATCTTTCCCGACCCGGAAGATGAGGAAAGAGAATACTTCCTCAGTGATGAATACCGCACCACCATGCAGAAAATCCACCACAGACCGCAGGACAGATGTCATTATCTGTTCTTTCATCGGAACGGCCAGGACATTGGTTTTTGTCCTGCCGGTGATTTACACCTCCGAGGATGGTAAATGCTTTGTCATGGAATACTGTGTATATCCGGAATACCGTGGGAACGGTACAGGTAAAGAATGTGCCAGGGTTTTGTTGGATTGGGCAAAGGGAAACGGCGCGCTTTATGCGGAGCTGAACTATGGCAGTGATGATCGCCGTCTCCGCTTTTGGAAAAGCGCAGGTTTCATCGAGAATGGAGTGGACGAATGGGGCGAGCCCCTGATGATTTTGCCTCCCAGGGATGAGATACCCTTCAACGTGGAAATTCTCAGTGATCCAACCGATTGGCAGCTTTTGAAATTGGAGAACGGCTTCAAAAAAGACATCGGAGAAGAAGCGCTGTCGGAAGAAAAGCAAAAGCAGCTTCAGAAAGCTGTCAAAGAAGGCAGAATTACTTTCTTTGTTGCCAGGCGTGGCTATCGTGCTGTGGGTATGTGCAGTGTTGCCAGATGCTATTCTACCTTTTCCTGCTCGGATACGGGGGTGTATGAAGATTTTTACATTGAGCCTGCTTTCCGTGGCAGGGGCATTGCCCGTAAATTAGCGCAGGCGGCACAAACATGGTGCAGGGATAAGGGCATATCCAGTTTAACGGTATGCTGTGCACCGTGTGATGAAAAAATGTACCAGGCCCTTGGATTTGACATTTGCCTGGGAACAACCTTCGCACATATCGAATAACGGGCAGCTCCACCACAATTTAAAAACCGGCGGAAAACCGGACAAAGTCTATCAGCCAGTGCATACCGATTGCTGCCTGCAGGTTCTTCTTTTTCATAAACAGTGCCATGGGCAGGCTGAAAAGCACACTGTTCAAAAAGCACATCAGAATTGCCATACCAGGTGATTTGAAAAACAGGTCAGGCACATGAAGCAGCGCATGAGGAAGGACCAGCAAGGCGTAAAGCAGGAGATTGACGGAACGTTTCTCCGGTTTTCCCTGCAGCAGATGGCAGACAAATGCCAACAGGAAGAAACGGAAGATTACTTCCTCCGCTATTGCGGGCTTCAGCGCAAATGCTGCGGAGCGGAACAGGTTTCCAATGTTGACGGGTCTGCTGAGAGAAAGGTATAGTACGTTTAAAAGGGCAAGCGGTATCGAAATTGCCGCCCCCAATCCGAAAGACCGAATGCTTCCGGCAACCCCGGCCTGAAGGGTGACATTTTCCACCCCCGCCAGCTCAAATAACCTGCAGGCAGCATAAAAGGCAGCCGCCACACACACGCTCGTCACAATGATGTCCGCCGTTCTGGGATCCCGAAACAATGACACCAGGCATACTGCCCCGAGAAGCAGGGAGAGGACGGCCTGTCTCCACCGAAAAACTTTCGTTTTGATAATGTAGTAAACCGCTGTCAATAAAATGAGAATCTCCGTCCAGTTCCAAACCCGGGACATGCGGTTATAATAATGGGGTGTGGATTCCAGGGGAAGAACTGTTCCGATGATGTACAATAATATAAAAATACCGAAGATAAGAAAAAGTTTCCGGCCTGCTGTAAGTTTTATGACAGGATCTGTTTTTTGTTTTTTCATATAAAGATACCTCGATTTGGTGTTCTTCTGATTTGTCATTATATCACATATATAGTTATAATTCTATTAAGTTTTCCACACTTCTGCTTTTTTTCATTTGCTTGTGAAAAGATAGAAAGTATGATATTATGATAGCATGCGCCGCATTGGCTGATGAGAGTTTTCGAGGATGTATGTGAAAAAGAGATTGGGAGATTTGGAGATAAAACAGGAGGAAGGAATTTGAATCCAAAATTAAGAGAGAAGACGCTGGAATCGCTGTCGGCAGTGCTGCCGATCACCGGAATCGTAATAATTATCAGCATTTTTATCGTCCCGATGGAGCTGGGGAGTCTTGTCATGTTTGTGGTGGGCGCAATCATGCTGATTCTGGGAATGGGCTTCTTTCAGCTGGGTGCGGAGATGGCTATGACGCCGATTGGAGACGGTATCGGCGTGCAGATCTCGAAGACGCGGAAAATCGGGCTGGTGGTTCTGATCGGCTTTATCATGGGAGTGATCATTACGATATCCGAGCCGGATCTTCAGGTGCTGGCGGAGCAGGTGCCCTCTGTGCCCAACCAGGTGTTGATTCTGACGGTTGCGGTGGGTGTGGGAATTTTTCTGGCGCTGGCTATTGTGAGGATTCGTTTTCAGATCGACCTTTCCCGGATGTTGATTTTATTATATGTGCTTTTGATAGGCGTTTCCTTTCTGGTGCCCAGGGAATTTCTTGCGGTGGCCTTTGACTCCGGCGGTGTGACCACAGGCCCTATGACAGTGCCTTTTATCATGGCCATGGGTGTGGGTCTTGCATCGCTACGGACGGATAAAAACTCTGCCAGCGACAGCTTTGGCCTGGTGGCGTTATCCAGTGTGGGGCCCGTGCTCGCGGTGCTGATACTGGGGTGTTTTTTCAGGCCTACCGAGGCGGTGTATTCTCCCGCGGGCGTTGCGGACGTAGCTACCACCCGGGATGTGGCGAGAGTGTTCGGCGGAGGGCTGCCGGGATACGCGAAGGAGGTTATGATTTCGCTGCTTCCCATTGTGGCGGTGTTTTTTGTCTTTCAGCTTCTGACGCACCGCTATCACAAAAGGCAGATCAAGCGTATTGCGGTAGGACTGGTTTATACATATGCAGGGCTGATCCTGTTTTTGTGCGGGGTGAATGTGGGCTTTGCTCCGGTGGGTTCTTTTTTGGGCAATGAGCTTGCCTCTCTTCCCTTTAACTGGATTGTGGTGCCCATCGGTATGCTTATCGGCTACTATATTGTGAAGGCGGAGCCTGCGATCCAGGTATTGAATCACCAGGTGGAAAACGTCACCGGAGGCGCCGTGTCGGTGAAGGCCATGAACCGCTGTATGTCCGTGGGTGTGGCGGTCAGTGTGGGCCTTGCCATGCTGCGGGTTCTGACGGGGACTCCCATTCAGTGGATCATTATTCCGGGTTATATCATTGCGTTGATTTTGTCTCTGTTTGTTCCGAGGATGTTTGTGGGTATTGCCTTTGACTCGGGCGGTGTTGCCAGCGGACCGATGACGTCTACCTTTCTGCTGCCCCTCAGCATCGGCACCTGTCAGGCGCTGGGGGGAAATCTGATGACGGACGCCTTCGGCGTGGTGGCGCTGGTGGCGCTGACGCCGCTGATCGCCATACAGATCATGGGACTGGTCTATCAGGTGAAGATGAACGGAATGCGCAGAAAGGCACTGCAGAACGCTGCTCTTGCGGAGGACAGCGATGTGATCGTAGACCTGGAGGAGGGTACATTCCATGGAAAATAATCTGAAAACATTACCGTCGCTTCAATTGCTTGTGTTAATCACCACGCCGAAGCTTGCGGACAGGGCGGCGAAGCTGTTTAGAAAGGCGCAGCTGCCCATCCAGTACCGATTCAATGCGGAAGGGACGGCTTCCAGCGAGATCATGGATATGCTGGGGCTTGGAAGCATTGATAAATGTGTGCTTGTGAGCACGGTGCCGAAACAGACGGGAGATATCCTGCTGGGCAGGCTGCGGGCGGAGCTGCGGCTGGGGACAGTCAACAGCGGCATTGCCTTTACGATTGCGCTGACGGGTGTGAACAATCTGATTCTGCGCATGCTGACGCAGGTTGCGGAGGAAAATGTGCTCAAGGAGACGGGAAAGGACAGGTACAACATGATTGAGGGAAGGCATGCACTGATAGCGGCTGTGGTAAATATAGGGTTCAGCGGAGATGTTATGGACGCGGCAAAGGCGGCCGGGGCAGGAGGCGGCACTGTGATTCACAGCCGCTGGATCGGCAACGAGGAGATTACCAGCCTGTGGGGATTGAGCGTGCAGGACGAAAAGGAGATTGTGCTGATTTTGTCCGAGATAGAAAAAAAGGTAGAAATAATGAGCGCCATCAGTGAAAAGTGTGGTATGTGCAGCGAGGCGAAGGGCATGGTTCTGTCGCTGCCCATCGACGCGGTGACAGGGCTGTAAGGGGACGGTGAGAGAGCGATGGCAAATGATCTGACCCAAGGCAGTATGTTTAAAAACCTTATGAGATTTTCGCTGCCCTATCTGCTGTCCTGTTTTCTGCAGACCTTTTACGGGCTGGCGGATTTGTTTGTCACGGGGCAGTTCTACGGTGCGGATGCCATCACTGCGGTGTCCGTGGGAAGCCAGATCACGCACATGCTGACAGTGGTTATCGTGGGTCTGGCCATGGGAGCCACGGTGGCGGTGGGACATGGAACGGGAGCGGGAAAGAGGGAGCGGGTGGCAAAAGCGGTGGGCAATACGGTGACGCTTTTTGCCGCCTTTTCCGCAGTGCTTACAGTGGTTCTGATTCTGTGTCTGGACAAAATTGTGGCGGCGGTGTCTACGCCTGCGGAGGCGGTGGGGCAGGCAGGGGAATATCTGCTTGTCTGCTTTGCGGGGATTCCCTTTATTACAGCTTATAATGTCATCAGCAGTATTTTCAGGGGAATGGGAGATTCCCGGACGCCCATGTACTTTGTGGCGGCAGCCGGAGTGCTGAATATCATTCTGGATTTTATCCTGATCGGTCCCTGTGGAATGGGAGCCATGGGAGCGGCGCTGGCTACGGTTATTGCCCAGGGCTGCAGCGTTGTGCTGGGATTAACAGTCATGCTGCGGCGGAAGGCGGTTCCGACTGGCCTTACCATTGGGGATTTTCGGCCGGAGGGAGAGACCATGAAGGGAATCCTGCGGGTAGGAATCCCCATTGCGGCCCAAGACGGATTTATACAGATATCCTTTCTGGTGATTACGGCCATTGCCAACAGCCGGGGCGTTGATGTGGCGGCGGCAGTGGGAATCGTGGAGAAGCTGATCGGCTTTTTCTTTCTGGTTCCCTCGGCCATGCTGTCCTCGGTGTCTGCCATTGCAGCTCAGAATGCGGGGGCGGGAAAGCACGGGCAGAGCAGAAGTGTGCTTCGGTACGGTATCTGTGTCAGTGTCTGTTTCGGGCTTGTGGTGGCAATGTTTTGCCAGCCGGGCGCCGAGCTGCTGCTTCGGCCCTTTGCCAGGGAGGAGCCGGAGGTAATACGGCTGGGGGCACAGTATCTGAGGGCGTACAGCTTTGACTGCGCCGTTGCGGGAATCCACTTTTGCTTCAGCGGATATTTCTGCGCCTACGGTAAAGCGGCGCTGTCCTTTCTGCATAATCTGCTGTCTGTTTTGCTGGTGCGGATTCCGGGGGCTTATCTGGCGTCCGTGTTTTTTCCGGAGAGTCTGTATCCCATGGGCTGGTCGGCGCCTGCGGGTTCGCTGCTTTCCGCGGGGATATGCGTGGTGTTTTACTTTTTGATGAAATTCCGCAATTTTTATCAGGTGAAAGCGGATATGGATAGTGTATAATGTACCTGGTCAAGGCAGCTGCGGCAAAGCAGCTTGGCTGAGGACAAGATCCATATTGGATTGCCAGTGTTCTGTCAGGAATGCCGGCGGGTTATTTCGACAGGAGGGAAGGCAGGCCGGATGAAATCATTTAGAAGGGAAGGCGGGGCTGTATCATGGACTTGAGAAAGGATGCCTGGTTCATCATAAATACCGCGCTGGGGAAGGTGATGCCGGATCAGGCGGTGGAGCGGGCTCTGCGGGGGAAAAGCTTTGGCACGGGAAAGGTATACCTGACGGCAGTGGGGAAAGCGGCCTGGCAGATGGCAAGGACGGCGGCTGCCATTTTGGGAGACAGGCTGGAGGCCGGGATATGTGTGACGAAATACGGGCATGTGAAGGGGGAAATCCCCGGGATTTTGTGTCTGGAGGCAGGTCATCCCATACCGGATGAAAACTCTTTTGCCGGTACTCAGGCGGTTCTTGATATGGTTGGTTCTCTGACAAAGGAGGACACGGTTGTCTTTTTGCTGTCCGGCGGGGGATCGGCTCTTTTTGAAAAACCGCTGCTTCCCGGGGAGGAGCTGGCGGACATCACCGCACAGCTTTTGGCCGGCGGGGCGGACATTGCGGAGATCAATACCATACGCAAGCGTCTCTCTGCGGTGAAGGGAGGACGTTTTGCAAAAATCTGTGCTCCCGCCAGGGTGTACAGTATTGTGCTGAGCGATGTGCTGGGGGATCCGTTGGATCTGATTGCATCCGGCCCGGCATATCCGGACAGCAGCACCTGTGAGCAGGCGCTGGCGGTTGCGGAAAAATATGAGCTGAGGCTCAGCAGGCAGGCGACGGATTTGTTAAAGAGGAATACGCCAGAGAAGCTTTACAATGTGGATACCGTGGTTACAGGGAGCGTCAGAAATCTGTGTCTTGCAGCGGCGGAGGCGTGTGAAAAGCTGGGATATCGCCCGGTGATTCTGACGGATCAGCTGTGCTGTGAGGCCAGAGAGGCGGGAAGCTTTCTGGCTTCCATTGCCAAAACCCATCAGGATACAAAAGAGAGCCTGGCGTTTCTGGCAGGAGGTGAGACTGTGGTACATCTCACCGGAAAGGGTCTGGGAGGCCGGAACCAGGAACTGGCGCTGGCGGCTGCGGCAGGCATCTCGGGGCTGAAGGACACTGCCGTGTTCAGCATCGGCAGCGACGGGACGGACGGCCCCACGGATGCCGCAGGGGGATTCTGTGACGGCGGCACGGAGGGGCGTCTGCGCTCCGGCGGGATTGAGATCGCCCGGGTACTGCGGGACAACAATGCCTATATGGCGCTGGAGGCAGCAGACGGGCTGATCAAGACGGGTCCCACCGGCACCAATGTCAACGATGTGGCTGTGCTGTTGATCAAAAGAGACAGTGAGCCGGAAAACGGAAAGGACTCCTATGAACCAATCTTCTGAGATGACAAAGAAAATATTGAAGCTGACGCTGCCCATTGTCATTCAAAACCTGCTCAGCGCTGCGGTGAGTTCCGCGGATGTAATCATGCTGAACTATGTGGGGCAGTCCTCCATCTCCGCCGTTTCCCTTGCGGCGCAGTATACCAATATCCTGTTTATGGTGTACTACGGTCTGGGGACGGGGGCTACCATGCTCTGCGCCCAGTATTACGGAAAGAAGGATCTGCAGGCCATCCGGGTCATAGAGGGGATTGCCCTGCGCTTTTCCATGGGGATTTCCGCCCTGTTTTCGTTGCTGGTACTGATTTGCCCGGAAGCGCTCATGAAGCTGTTTACCAATGATGCGGAGCTGATTGCCCTGGGGACCGTATATCTGCGGGTCATGAGTGTCACCTATCTGTGCTGGGGCGTGACGGAGGTCTATCTGTCGATTCTGCGGAGCATCGGCAGGGTGCAGGTCAGCATGATGCTGAATATACTGGCTTTTTCGCTGAATATACTGCTGAACGCGGTGTTTATCTTCGGGCTTTTCGGTGCGCCGAAGCTGGGTGTGCTGGGTGTGGCCATCGCCACGGCGGCTTCCCGGGTAGTGGAGCTGGCGGCCTGTATCATTGTGTCTTTGTGCAGCAAGGAGATCAGGCTGAATCCCATGTATATGTTTATCTCAAACAAGGTGCTTCTGGGAGATTTTATCCGGCTTTCTCTTCCTGCCCTGGCAAACGATGTTGTCTGGGGAACCGCGTTTTCCATGTATTCCGTGATCATGGGGCATCTGGGCAACGACGCGGTGGCGGCCAACTCTCTGGTGTCTGTGGTAAGGAATTTCGGTACCACCTTTTGCTTTGCCATAGCCAGCGGCAGCAGTATTCTGCTGGGGAATATCATTGGGGAAAACCGGATGGAGGACGCCAGGGTGTGTGCCGGAAAGGCCATGAAGCTGACGGTGCTGAGCGGTGCGCTGGGGGGTGTCATTATTCTGTGTGCAACGCCCTTTGTACTGCGGTTTGCCGACCTGACGGACACGGCCATGCACTATCTGAAATACATGCTGTTAATCAATTCCTATTATGTCATGGGAGCCGCGGTGAACACGACGCTGATTGCCGGAGTGTTCCGGGCAGGCGGGGACAGCCGGTTCGGATTTATCTGCGACACCATTGATATGTGGTGCTATGCGGTGCCTCTTGGCTTTTTGGCTGCCTTTGTATTCCGGCTTCCGGTGCTGTGGGTTTATTTCCTGCTGTGCACGGATGAGTTTGTGAAGTGGCCCTGGGTCATTCGGAGATACAAGAGTGAGAAGTGGCTGAACAACATTACGAGAGAAAATGTGACGGATGCTTCACAGGCGCAGGACACTTAGGTCTGTGATATGGCGCTGAAGAGAAAGGATGCTTTTGGGCTGTTAGGAGGTATATGAGTTGAAAAAAATGACGGAGGGCGGCATCACCGGTCATTTGATCGGTTATGCCCTGCCCATGATTTTCGGAAATATTTTTCAGCTTACCTATAACGCCGTGGATTCCATCATCATCGGGAAGGCGGCAGGTGAGGCGGCGGTGGCTGCAGTGGCGGCGGCAAATCCTGTCATGACAATCCTGGTTCTGGGTGTGTCCGGGCTGTGTATCGGGGCCTCGGTGCTGATGAGCGAATTTTACGGTTCGGGGGACGGGGAACGTCTGAAAAAGGAAATTGCCACCACCCTTGTGGCGGGAGGCGTTTTCTCGGCTGTGGTGCTGGCGCTGGGATTTCTTTTATCGGGGTTGCTTCTCCTCTGGATGAATGTTCCGGCGGATGCGCTGGATATGGCAATGCTGTATCTCAGAATTATCTTTGTGGGATTTCCGTTTACGTTTCTGTACAATGCGTTGTCCTCGGCGCTGCGGAGCGTGGGGGATGCGGGGACGCCGGTGAAATTCCTGATGCTGGCCTCGGTGTGCAACGGGCTTCTGGATGTGGTGTTTGTCTGCCTGCTTGAGCTGGGGGTGGCCGGGGCGGCCCTTGCCACCGTGATTGCGGAGGGGCTTTCGGCGGTGCTTTGTCTGGTATATGTTTATCGGCATATTCCCATGCTGCGGATCCTGCCGGGGGAGTTGAAAGCGGACAGGGAGCTTCTGAAGCGAACCCTCAGGCATGGCTGTGTCACGGCGCTGCAGCAGTCCTGTCAGCCGGTGGGGAAGGCCCTGATCCAGGGCTGTATCAATCAGCAGGGAACAAGCGTGATCGCAGCCTTCAATGCGGTAAACCGGGTGGACGACTTTGCGTTTATTCCGGAGCAGAGTATTTCCCATGGGATGATGACTTGTGTGGCCCAGAACAGAGGGGCAGGCAATTCCCGGAGGGTTCAGGAGACGCTGAAGAAGGGGCTTATGCTGGAGGTGCTGTATTGGGTGTGCATATGCGCCGTCACGTTGCTGCTGAGGACACCCGTAATGAAGCTCTTTGCACCGCCGGGCAGCACGGAGATGATCAGAGCCGGGGTGGAATATCTGACGATCATGGCGTTTTTGTATGTGATGCCGGCGTTTACAAACGGAATGCAGGGTTTTTTCCGGGGGATGGGAAATATGAAGGCCACGCTTGCGGGAACGGCCATACAGATCTTCGTGAGGGCTGCTTTTGTGTATATTCTGGTGCCGCGGATGGGGATGACGGGCGCAGCCTATGCGTGTATGGCTGGCTGGACGCTTATGCTTCTGTATGAGGTGCCTTATTATTTTTACTGTAAGAAGTATAAATGGGTCAATTGACTTGTCTTGTATGGGTAATCCATGCAGGATATGGGATTGTGAGATTCCGCAAAAGGGAATCAGGAACAGGGAAAGGTATGGTGGACGGTATGAAATTTCAGGCGACAGAGGATAAAGTGAAGTTGAGCGGCAGGACGCTGTTGGTGGAGGGGACACGATATCTGGGATTTTCCGGCAGCAGCATCGAGTTTACCTTTGTGGGAAAGAAAGCGGCGGCCTGCATCTGCAGTGATGCACAGAATTGGGGGGAGGAGCTGCGGGGGCGGATTGCGGTCTATGTGAACGACGGGCAGGAACCGGTGAGAAGGATCTGTCTGGAAGAGAAGGAAGGACTTTATACACTTTATGAGGGGGAGGAAGAGAGGGAGGTTACCGTCAGGATCATGAAATATTCCGAGGCGGCGTTCGGAAAGTGCGGCATCCGTTACATTGAGATCGACGGGAACAGGCTTTGCACACCGCCCGGTGGGAAAAAGAGAAAACTGGAGATTATCGGGGATTCCATTACCTGCGGGTACGGTGTGGAAGCGGAAAATGAACTGCAGCCTTTTCACACTGCCACGGAAAATCCGGAGAAATCCTATTCGCTTCTCACGGCAAGGGCTTTGGACGCGGAGGTGAATCTGGTGTCCTGGAGCGGAAACGGGATTATTTCCGGCTATGTGGACGAGACGGCCACGGCACCTTCCGACAGGTGGCTGATGCCGGAGGTGTATCAATATACGGATATTTCCTGTTCCGAAATGCTTTTTGGGAATGAGGAGAGCAGATGGGAGAGGTGGGATTTTTCCCGCTTTGTGCCGGATATCATTCTGATCAACCTGGGCACCAACGACTGCAGCTGGTGTAAGGACATTCAGGAGAGGAAGGATGTCTATCGGGACAGGTATGGGGAGTTCCTGCAGTATATCAGAAAAAACAATCCGGGGGCAGAGATTCTCTGTATGCTGGGCACAATGGATCAGCGTCTTCTGAAGGAGGCGGAGGAGGCGGTACGGATTTTTGTGCAGAACCAGGGGGACGGGAAGACTCACTTTCTGGCACTGCCGGCGCAGGATCCCGGGGACGGCTATGGCGCGGACTGGCACCCCTCTTTGCTGACGCAGAGAAAGACGGCGGAGATCGTTGCGGAGGAAGTAAAGCGGATTATGGGCTGGTAGGTGCGGAAAGAAATCATTGGTCTGTGCTTTGAAATACAGGTCTGCCGGGACGGGCAGAGGGGAGTTGACATGAACATATACTTGATGAGACATGGAGAGACGGATTGGAACAGGGCAAGACGTCTTCAGGGGCAGAGTGATATCCCGCTGAACGAGTACGGAATAAAGCTGGCGGAAAAGACGGCGGAGGGGCTGGAAGAGGTAGAATTCGACGCGGCCTTCAGTTCTCCGCTCTGCCGTGCCCGGAGGACGGCTGAGATTGTGATCGGAACCAGGAATATTGCGATGGAGACGGATGACCGCCTGAAGGAGATTAATTTCGGCGCGGGGGAGGGTACTTATTTCGACCCGGCCAAGCAGGACCCGGCACATCCCATGCACAACTTTTTCTGCAGGCCGGAATGTTTTGTGCCCATGGAAGGCGGGGAATCCTTTGACCAGGTCAGAAAACGGGTGGGCGAGTTTCTGCGGGAGAGAATTTTTCCGCTGGAAGGAGATTACAGCAATATCCTGATTGCGGCTCACGGGGCATTGATCAGAAGTGTTGTCAACGGGCTGGCGGGAATTCCCGACCGGGAGTTCTGGCAGCTTGGGCTGCCGAACTGTGCGGTTTCGATTCTCTCTCTGAAGGGCGGGGAACTGACGATTCTGGAAAAGAGCAGGATCTATTATGATGCGCCTGTGAACGCAAGGCCCTGACCGGGCTGGTTTGTCGTGGGTGATCTGCTGTAAGGATGCAATGGGGCTTTGTGACGGTTTCTGACAGGTCATGGTGCCGTATGGATTTTTTCGGACAAATCGGTGCAAGCGCGAACAGGATTTTTTTCATGTCATCCGCTATAATGGATACTGCAGGGAGGACAAAACAAGGTGTCGGTACAGCTTATACAGCAGGCCATATGTTATATGGAAGAACATATTTGTGAAGCCATTAATTATGTTGAGGTGGCAGGGCAGGTGCACATGTCAGGCTATCATTTTCATCGGACGTTCAGTTTTATCACAGGAATGACGGCCAATGAATACATCAGGAAACGGCGTCTTACATTGGCTGCCATAGAACTGCAGACAACGGACAGTTCGGTGACTGATGTGGCGTATAAGTATGGCTATGAGTCGCCGGAGAGCTTTTCCAAGGCTTTTTCCCGGTTCCATGGCTCGACCCCGAAGCAGGCAAAACGGAAGGGCGCAAAGCTTCACTTGTTTAATCCGCTTGCAATCAAAATAACGGTGGAGGGCGGCAGTATTATGGATTACAGAATCGAACACAAAGAGGGTCAGAAATTTATCGCGATGGTGAGAGCTTTTTCCAATGAGATCATCAACGACGACAACGACCACAGCATCCCTGACTTCTGGGGGGAATGCTACGCAAAAAATCTGATCGAACCAATGAAATTGCTTCGTGCGGAAGGAAAAAGAGATTTGTACGGCCTGTGTAGTCCTGCTACGGCCAGTGAAACGCACTTCAACTATGGAATCGGCGTTGCGGTTGACCGGGATACGGATATGGAAAAGCTGGAGGAGCTGGCTGAAAACGGTTATTCCATCTGGGAGACGGAACCCGCTGACTACGCGGTATTCAAGTGTTTCGGAGACGACGGCGATTGTCTGAGCCGGACCTGGGATCAGTTTTTCAAGGAATTTGTTCCCCAGACAGGCTATACGCAGACAGATGATACCGACTATGAAGTATACTTTGAAAGAGGAGAAAAGGGTCTCTTCTGCGAGCTGTGGGTTCCTGTGAAGAAAAGCTGAAAGTTGAGAAAAAAGGGGCGAAGGATCCGCCCCTTTTTTGCGTTATGCTTTTGGCAGCTGACAGTCATGTTTCTTAAAGAAGTCTACCCGTGGCTCCAAAAACTTCAGTTTATGGCTGTTTGTATCGGCAATATAAAAGGAAACAGGCTCCAGAATATGATTCCAGTTCCATAATTCTTCCCCAAGATTCAGATATTCTCGGAACATTTCACAGCCCGTTGGCACAATCGGATGAAGCAGAACCGCTGTTATTTTGCAGGCGTAAAAACAATCCGTTACAAGCTGTTTTCTGAGCGCAGTGTCGCCGGAGGCATCGGCAATTTTTATATTGTTTACCCAGTGCTTGTTGACAGACCGGATAAAGTCGTCCAGAACATAGGAAATGCGATGAAATTCGTGGTTATACATATGGCGCTCATAGTCGAGAACCGCTTTTTCGGCCATAAGCTTTATCTGCTCAATTGCTTCGCCCTCAGGAACTTTTCCCTCAAAGTTATTCTGGATTGCGTAAAAGCAGCTGCGGATCAGACGGTTGAATACATTGGTGATTAAATTGCCGTCCTTGAGGACCATGTCCGGGCCGGTGCGGTCTTCCTCCTTCTGAAAGACCTGGGGTTTAAAACCCACACTTTTTGAGGACAGGCCCAGACTCATGAAATGCATGCGCAGCTGATCCCGGGTGTAATAGTCAAGTAATTCGTCTGCCAGTGGCGGTTTTAATTCGGAGCTGCTGCTGGCCTTTGTATCCATATACAGTAAATGGCGGTTGGCAATGATATGAGATAAATGCAGGCTCCCTGTCTTTGGCACTTTCCCTTTGGCAATTTGCAGTCCGGCAAACAGTCCTGTCTGGGCAATGGCATGATGCCGGGGTCAAAACATAGTGTTTTCTATGTTTGATACTCTGCAAG
>ERZ779624.298-NODE-298-length-17220-cov-6.472182_pt1 | contig 17220 bp, 13 predicted proteins | sample MGYA00514190_ERZ779624 | MGnify/ENA primary metagenome ERZ779624 (study PRJEB29562, sample SAMEA4376706) | mouse gut metagenome | isolation source: Cecum | study: EMG produced TPA metagenomics assembly of the A DSS colitis mouse model was used to assess the... | reverse complement strand
AATATCTTCCGCCTGCTGGTTGGTAAACTTCTCAGGGTCGCAGGAGCAGTTGTAGACATATCTCTGCCGTCCCTCCAGATCCTTCAGATAGAGCTTCAAGGTCAAATCCGCCATGTTGCGGGAGATGAAGCCCCGGATATTCTTCCGGTCCAAACTGTGAATCAGCGTCTTCTCCTCGTTGGTATGGGTGAACGCCGTGATGACATAAGGGAATGCCGCCTGGTCGTGGGTAATCCGCACGGCCGCATAGCCGAATTTGCAGTCCTTGAGATATTTGATGGCACCGTTCAGACAAATCAGTTTCAGCTCGTGCAGCTGGTCGCCCGCGCCCTGCCGGCGGGAGGATTCAATAATTTTTCCAGGAATAAACTCCTTCAGAGCTTCCCGGAAAATGTCAATCCGGCAGGACTGTCCGGTAAGCCGGAGGATGGAATAATCCTGAAGCTCGTCTGTCTCATAGGGGCCCTCGATAAACTGCCGGACAATGCCGTAGATATCCGCCCGCAGCAGCAGGTTCAGTTCATAGCTGTTGACGTAGGCTGTGGGAATATCCTTTAATGTCTGAATCTGTCCATCCTGCCGGTAGGAGAGCTTCCAGCGATCCACCAAAAGGCACTCCGTCACCGTCTCCTTGAGCGGAAGGCTGGAGACTGCCATGCGCAGGATATGGGTGTGGCTGTAAAACGCCTTCTTGATCCGCTCCGCGATTTCAAACAGGAAATAGAAGTTGTTCTTGACGGCGTAGTAGTCGGCGCGGCTGCTGTGCTCATAGTCCCGGAAGCGGGTAGGCAATATCTGCTCGGCCTGCTCGTAGGCGCTGTCCAGGGCGGCATAAACGGCGTCCACGCCGTCCCGGTCCACATTTCGGAATACATCCACATCGAAGGCGCGAATCAGCCCAGCCGGGTCAGGCAGATCGTCTCCGCCCAGCTGGCGGGCCAGGGTGAGCTTGAGCAGCTGCATCACCCGGTAGGTCAGATTGTTTCCTCCAAAATCGGTATTGCCGTTTTCATAGGCCGTAGTAATATCGATTTTGTAGGCCACCCGATCATTGTGGATACGGAACCGGCAGGAGGACAGGTCGGTGGTGCCGCCGCCACAGTCGATGATCAGCGCCTGATAGAGCTCTCCATCCTTATAGCGTTTATCCTCGATCATCTCGGAGATGGTGTTGTAGAGGACCGCCACGCCCTCGTCCAGCATATGTTCGCTCTCCAGCTGGTAATCCGGCAGTATCTCCTGGAACAGCTGGATGAAGAGGGGCTTCTGCTTTACTGGTGCGGAGATATGGAGGGTGCTGAAATTGCATTTGAACCGCTGCCGGGCGCAGCCGATCACATACTCCAGGAACGCCTTGATGATATCCCTGCGGGGGGTGAACACCCGATGCCCCTGGCGGTCCACCAGTTCCTCCACCCGGTCAGCGTCCCCAATCCAGCGTTTGAGGTCATAGAACACGCAGAAGCCCTCGTCGATGTAACTCAAATGGAACAGCCGGTTGGCTTCATGCCCGAAGGCGTAACGAATCTCGCCCCGGTCGATGCCGATGACCGCCGCCACAGTGGGAAGGATCAAGGTCTCCGCGTCGTTGTGCTCCACGTCCAGGTAGGGCACATAATTGATCTGGTCCCGCTTCAGAATCTGAGTGATGGGGTCCCCGTTCAGGCCCTCAAAGTAGGTGTTGTCCAGGTAGATGCCCGCAGTAGTGTTGGAGGAGCCAAAATCAATGGCCAGGGGCATCCGGCTCTCCAGCAAGGGCCGCACCTCAAAGTTGAGGACGGGAACCGCATGGAAACGAAGATGCTCCGGCACAATGGCGGAATCCTCCATATAGAGCCGGTAGAGGAGATCAGACTGCGTCCGGTCCATACAGTAGAGAGTATAGTTTCGGACCTTGGACTCCTTGCAGTCCAAGCCCGCCGCCTTAGTGATGAAGAGACAGTCGGGATTGCTGCCATAGGCCCGGAGATTGAAAATAGCGCATAGCTCCCCGCCGCTGACCAGCAAGGCGTTGGTGTCCGCCAGCTCCGGGAGATAGCCGATGGTGAAGTGGTCGAAGTATTCAATGGAAATCCCGTTATAGGCGGTGATCTTGGCACAGCCCCGGAGAGAGTTGGCATTGTGCAGATTCAGCCGAGCAGAGGAAAGCAGCTCCTCCAGCCGCTCCCAGCCGCCCTCCACCGGCTTGGTGATGAACAGCCGGTCCTCCCGGCCCCGGAACCGCATGATCTGACAGATCAGCACATCCTTGTCCAGTGGGGCGTGGATGCCGTTGATCAGCCGCTCCTGGCGGCAGATTTCCCGGAGCTGGTAAGTGGTCATCAGCTCCAGTTCCTCACGGCTGTAATAGTGCAGGGTCTCCTTGGGGATTGCGCCGCGGTTGAGCGTATAGCTGTACCGGCTCAAATGGATCGCCGCCTTTCCTGCTAGTAGATTTCGATGTTGTCAGTGTACATGGTGGCGTCAACTCCGATGACGCCGAAATGATGCTCCCAGAATACCCGTAGCCGGTGGCTGATGGGGAGGAACAGCTCCTCAATGAGTTGGGTGTGATGTTCCAGTCGTTCGTCCTTTTGATCTGCGATAAAGAGCAGCAGCTGCTTCGGCTCATAACGCTCCTGATAGAGCAGAGCTTCCGGGAACAGCAGTACCGCCGCCTTGCGGAACAGCAGCAGGGAGGAGCCGGTCTGTAATTGCGTCAGGGCCAGAGAAGACAGCCGTTCCCGCTTGTCCGGGGCAACCGCCTGGAGGTGCGCGGCAATGGACGGGCCCAAGCCTCCGCTCTCCATCTCACGCAAAAGGCAGCGCACATAGAAGACCCGCTTGGTCAGTCCATGGTGAAGGTCCACTTGGACAAGGAAGTGGGATACTGCGTCAAACAAATATTCCTGAAATGTTGGAGACTCGGTAAAATCTTCCCGCAACAGGCTGTGGAACATGGCGTCAAAGCGGTACAGGGGATTGTATTCAATCTCCGGTCCCTCTGCCCGGGTTTCGTTCAAAATGGGGAAGGACTGCTCATACCACGGACTGCATTCCTTTGCGGGGCGGAAAAATAGGTCCTGCTCTTCCGTGCCGTGCCGTTTGGCGTTCAGCACAATGTCCCAGGTGAAATTCATTGTCAGCCCTCCCTATACCAGCTTCCCCTGGCAGATGTATTCCGGGAAAAGGCTCTGCACCTGAGAGACAAGAAAGCTCATAATGTCCAGCGTAAGGAAATGATCCGGCTGCCTGGAGGAGAAGGTGAGGGTCATGACCATGCCGGCCTTCTCCGTCCGCAGTTCGTCCAAAATAAAGCCATCCATGGGATAGGTCTGGCACCGCACGCCGGTGGATGTCTCCAAGGCCACATTCTGAAACACGACATAGTCCTCATAGCTGTAGGAGGCTAGAATGCGGGAAATTTCCGCCTTGGTTTTGACGCCTCTCCGGTAACGGTCAGACAGGTTCCCCGCGAAGCTCTCCCGGCTGAGGTTGGACAGGACCGGATAAGAGGTGTGGGACTGTTTGCTGGGACGGTCTACACGGTAAAGCATCCACTGATGCGGGTTTTCTTCTGGGCAGGTGATAAACAGATCGCCCTCCAGCCGCCGGACATTGGTGATTTCCACATCGGTATTGGCTACCAAGTACTGGCGGTCCTCCATCAGGCGGTGGGCAAAGATGCGGTGATCATAGTTCGTTCTGTCTATGCAGGGCTCCGGGTAGGTGCTGGTTTTTTCTGAAACCGGAGCCAGGTTCCAAAGCGGGAAACAGTCATACCGAACGTGGGAAGCATAGCCCTCAAAATCTACGCGGATCTCCCGAATGGTTTCTTTGGGGTCGATATCCTCCACGGCAATTAAATCCACCTGGAAGAATTTGTGGAGGTAGGCGGCGCACACCGTGGACCAGGGCAGGTAATTGGAAGTGAATATCTGGTACAAATGCTCAATCTGCTTTATATAGGCGGTGTCCAACTGCACCGTACACTTCGCCCTGTACTGGCCATGCTCCGTAAAGACTGTGCCATGATAGATATGACCAGGAACCGCAAATTCCTGAATTGTCTGATAATCCGTCTCAAGGAATACGGAGTAGAGGGGATAGGATTGGTTGGAGCGCAGGCTTTCCTGCAGCTCCTCAACCGAGTGGACACGCTTTTCCGTATCCGAAGGAATGATAGGGTGAAGGAAGGGATCGGTAACGTCATAGTGCGCCCGGTCTGTCAGGCCAACGTAGATGGCAAAATCGCTCCGCACAGACTGCAGTTCGCCAAACACTCTCCCCTCCAAGGCTTTGTATTCCTCCTGGGTATAGTGGTACAGCTCCATCAGCATCTTCTCCACTACATCCTTGAACAGTTTCCGTTCTCTCAGATCGGGGATCTCCAAGGCCCGCTTTGCCAGATACTCCTCCATATCCAGGCCGGGTTCAAATACGCTTTCCGCCATAACTCCTCCAAGAAGTCTCACACTTTGAATGGACACATCTTATTGAGGCCCACATCTATACTGAGACGGCCGCTTTTCCGGCAAACGGCAGCCGAATTTTAGAGCCTGACAGCCAGCAAAAAGAACCGCGTTGCCCACCTGCCTTCAGCCAACAGCCTTCGGCGGTGCTGACTCGGCAGGCTCTTGGTCGCCCTGACCGTCGTTCTCCGCGTTCTTCGCGGCTTCTTCCTGTTCCCGCTGTTCTTGCTCCAGCCGCTTTTGTTCCTCCTCCGCAGCCTTCCGGGCAGCCTCCTCCTCGGCGCTGATGCCCATTTCCACCAGCTCCATCTTACGGGAGACCTCGGCCACCTTATCATCGTTCTGCATACTGGAGTAAACGTCCTTTGCCAGCAGATAGTATTTCTTGGCCTGGACGTAGTTCTTTTCCCCATAGGCGGCTTCCGCCAGGGACATGTACTCCTCCGCCTCCGCAGCCAGCTCCTGCTGGGCGGCCAGCTTTTCCTCCGTTGCGGCAATTTTGATCAAAAGAGCCGCCACTTGCACTTCGTCCTCCAGCTCAGAGTATTTTTGAAGGGAGGTGGTGTAGTAGGTGAGGGCGGAGGTGTAATCCCCCTTGGCAAAGGCGGCGTCCCCCTCGGACAGCACGCCGGCTGCCGCGGACTGGGCCTCAGATGCCTGCTGCTGGGCTGCCGCATTATCCGCCTGATCCTGCTTCATGGATTCGTACAGCTTCTCCAAGGCGGCGATGGCACTGTCCCGGCCCTCAGTGAAATAGATGCTCCCTGCCAGGAGCTGGGCAGCGGAATACTGCTCCTCCGCCTTGTCATACTGGAGATTGCTCACCAGCGTGTCGCCGAGGGCGATCAGGTCATAAACGGTGATATACTGGCCTGTTTGCTCCAGGCGGTCCTGAATGTAGTCCAAACCCAGATTATCGGCATAGCGGGAGCGGTTCTGTGCGTTGAGATAGTTGCGCTGCGCGTCCCGGTATTCCCCATCATTGAGGTCGGTGTCACCGGCAATGACGCTTTCGATCAGCTTCATATAGTTGGAGGCGTCGGTTTGAATTTCTTCATCCTTCAGCTTGTTGGCCAGGTCCAGAGCGTTCTGACACTCCGTCTTGGCCCGGGGATAGTTGTCCGCTTGGATGTACTCTATTGCGTCATAGAAGCTCTGTTCCATAGCGGCGATGTCCTTTTTCCGGTTGTTGTACCGGACCAGCAGTATAATTGCTAAAATCGCCAGCACCAGCAAAATGGGAATGGCAATCATCAGAATTTTCTTGATTTTCCGCTTGCGGTTTGGGTCAATAAAAGTCTTATTGAAGAAGATAGTTGCGAAGGTATATTTCTCCAGCCCTTCCGGCTGGCGGGAAAGGAGCATTTCCTCCACTGAGTCCACAATGGGCTGCGGTTCGTCGGAAGCCTCTGCGAATACGTCCTTCAGCTCACCCTCGTCCACGTTCTCCCAGATACCCCGGCTATAGAGGGCAGCGGCATCGGCGTTGGCCAGCTTGAACTTTTTGGATATGTAGGGCGAGAAGCCCTTTTCCTGCCCCAAATAGCAGAACAGGTTGTGACGCTCCTCGTGCTGGGCCAGCTTGTCCTGCTCCAGTTTTTCTGCCTGGACCAAATCCATGCTCAAGGAGCTGTCCCGGCTCTGCATCCGCAGGAAGCCGTCCCGGTAGAGCCGGAACCGGGTATTACCCGCCTGACCATAGCGCAGCTTCACATAGTTTGTTACCAGCACCGTCACGGACGCCTTCAGCTTCATTTTGCTCCGGGCTGTGAGCAGAGCCCGGTTGGCGGCCCGCAAATACCGACGTACGGCCCGTTTGCTCATGGAGGGGGACTCCATAAATGACGAGACGACAGTATCTACTGCGAGCTTGGCGCTGATCGCGTCCACATCGTCATCAATACCGTCGGCAATGACATAGCAGGCGAATTTGTCCAGCTCCACAAAGCCAAAAAAGTCGGTATTCTTAATTTTCCGGCTGGCCTCTGAGATAAAGGCGGTCAGAAATTCTGAGTTTTGCTTTCTCATTTCCCGCCTCCGTTCCAGCGTACCAGAATCACGCTGGCATTATCCTTGTGTTCGGCGGCCGTGGTATTGACCCGCTCTGTGATCTCAAAGGCCATGCGCTGGCAGTCCTGCCCGTGGGACAGGATGTCCTCAATATCCCGCCAGGGGAGGAGATCGTACACGCCATCACTCATGAGGGCGACAATATCTCCCCGGCGCAGGGCCACCGGCCGGTCTATGTACTCCACATCCTTAAACCCATCCTGTCCCACGTAGTTGTACAGGCGGTGGGTCTCCAGCAGGACCAGGGCATCCTCCCGGGAGAGACGGCCAATACGGAATTTTTCCTCCGCCAGAACGTCCAGCGTGTGCCCGGCGGACATGGGTACCAGGTCCCCATTGCGGTAGACGCAGACCTTCACGTTTCCAACCACTGCGTAATACAACCAGCCGTCCCGGATCATGGCCACCCCCACGCTGGCGGAGCCTCGGCGTTCATTGTCCAGAATCCGCAGGATGGCCCGGTTGGCGGCGGTAAACGCCTTTCGGAAATAGTACTGCGGGTTGTCGAAGGCGTTATAATCCTTGAACAGGTCCAGGAAGGTTTCCACCGCCGCACGGCTGGCGATCCGGCCGCCGTATTCCTTCCCCATACCGTCGGCCAGGACAGTCAGCAGGCCGGAGGGGGTATAGAGTGTCCCTACCTGGTCCTCCTGTACCTCCCGGCTCCCAATCGTCATGGAGGAGCCCACATCCGGACCGCCAGATATCCGGGGCGTCCTCAAAACTATGAACCGGATCAACAGCAGTATGGCCGCCAATCCGCCCAAGCCCCATAAAATGATTTCAGGAGTCATGCGGTTCGCTCCCTTCTATTCGGTGTCACTCAGTCTTTTGTCCCCACATGAAATGGTCGCCACAGAAGGGAACAAACAGGAATTTGGACTTACCCAGCTCAATTTCGTCATAGGGATTGAGGGGCGTAGGCGCATAGAGCGCATTGCCGTTGAGATAGACGATGCCGTTGGCGTCCCCCGGCAGAAGGACAGTCTCCCGCTTTTTGGGGTCAAAGACAATTACAGCGTGGTTCCGGCGGGAGATCTCGTTGTCCCCCAGGATCTGAATATCCATGTCGTCGGCCCGGCCCACGAAGTTCTTGCCTTGGACCACTTGGTAGTCCTTGCCCTGGCGGGGGCCGTCGATGCAGACGATCCAGCCGCATACCGGCTTCACATCCTCCCGGAACAGATCCTCCTCGATCTCAACCTCTGTTCGTCCGGTTTCCTGTTTTTCTTTGGTTGCAGTTTCGATGTTGCAGTAGGGACATACCGTCCCATGCCGCCGCTTGCTGAACATGTGCCCATTCTGGCAACGAATCAAATTGGACTCCGCCATAACTCTATCTCCCTTATCATTTATTTTTCTCAGGCTTTATCGAATCAGCAGCCGCGCCAATCCAATGTAGATGATATCTCCGGCATCCAATTTACATGGCTGATCAGACGCCAGTTTATATTTCCGACCGTCCTTGCTGGACTGGACGCTTACACCGTTTTTAGACCCCAGATCCTCCACGTACCACGAACCGCCGGTATAGTTCAATACTGCGTGCTCCACCTCCACTGTACTGGCGTAGGTGGAGGGCATCAGGTTAATGTCTACCTGGTTTTCCCCAACATCCCGGCCAATCACCATACTGACCTTCCCATACAGAGGCCAGGTGGCAAGCGTTTGATCCTCTTCATTCAGTAGAAGCACCTCGGTGACCTTGGCTGTAGGTGGCATATCGAAGATTGGAGCGCCAGCCTGCAAAGGAATTGCGGACCTCTCTCTGATGGCCAGAATCAGAAATATGAGAATCATCCCACAGCCCAGTACAACGAGCCACCAGCGAGTGTCACCATCCAAATAGAAGTAACTGATTAGGGCGATGGCACCGCCAATCAAAATCAAAAGCAGATCAACGAATCTTTTTTTCTCCATTGTGCAGCCTCTTTTCCTGGTTTAGTTCATCCTTTACCTTGAGGAAGGTGTCCAGAATAATAAATAGCAGCATAGCTTCCTTGAATGGTATGATAAAGAAATCTAGGGCAAACTTTGTATCTATGCCAAACAGTGTACAGTCTGCGATATTCCAATCTACACTCCACTCCCAGACTACAAAGAAACCATATGCGACTGCGTAAGCCCAATATTGGGTCTGTTTTGGATTCCTAAATGCACAAAAGAAAACGATATATAGAAAGAAGGCAGTAGCCTGCAAGGAAAACTCCAAGTGTTCGACTTTACTAATGTGGAAAGCCTCTACCACCTTTTGCAAAAACGCTATGGTCAGACATAAGGTTAAAAGGTAACCCGTACCATATAAGACTAGTCCAGCCATATCGTGATCGTACCAATCTTTTTTCTTTAAAATAGTCAATACAGGAGAGATACATATCACAACCAATAAGCTTGTTGCAAACGCAGCGGCCGGGGGAATTACAAGGGCGAGAACATCTGGAACAAAAGGACTGACGACCCAGAGAAACAACAGCCCAAAGGCCTCAAAAATGACAAAAACAGTTTGTTTATATGCTTTTATAAAGGACCAAAGCTTTCCGATTATGCTATTCTCCCACATAATTTATTTAAACCCCATAAATTTCTCAAACATGCCGGACATATCCAGCGGATTCTTTTTCGGACTCTGACCGGAAACCTTGGATTCATCGGTAATATCGCCAGTCTCTGGATCAAACCCGAAAAAACTGGCAAAGCCGCCAGCCATCTGGGTAACGTCTATTGGCCCGCCGGCGGGCGGGCGTGGCGCGGTTCGGGCGGCCCCAGGACGTTTCCCTGGCTGTTCCTGGCGGGTTGGCTGCTGAGCAGCGTCATAGGATTTCCGCTTATCCGGGTCACTCAGGGTTTCATAGGCCTCATTGACTTCCTTGAACCTAGTTTCCGCCTGCGTGTCACCTGGGTTTAAATCCGGGTGATACTGCTTGGCCAGCTTTCGGTACGCCTTCTTTATCTCAATATCTGTGGCAGTCGGCGCTACGCCCAGCCGCTTATATAACTCATTCACTCTCTCGTCCTCCCAATCATATGGCCCTCGCGCAAGGGCCGCTGAAATAACGACGGCCCTTGCGCGGCGGTCACAAAACAGGCGTTCTTTCAGAAAAGGGCGCGCCCAACGAAACGTCGGACGCGCCCCTCTGCTTTACGCGAATTGCCGCGCCGCGCTATGGTTTTGATCTGCTGGGTATGGATTCACTTACGCGGCGGGATAGCCGCCCTCGATGGCGATGTTGGCCAGCTTATCCTTCTTCTGCTTGATGTTCAGCTGGAAGGTGCCCACGCCCTCGGTGTTGCCGAAGTCCTCGGTGTAGTTGACCACAAAGGCGTTGGGGAAGGTGTACTTCCGCTCCACGATGCCGGCCTGGATGATCTCCACCGTCACCTTGCGGTAGCAGTTGGCGGTCTCAGCAGGAACCATGGACCACAGGCCCATCTGGCGGGTGGAGTCCTCGGGATCGCCGTCCACGGCGGTCAGAATCTTGCCGGAAATGTCCAGGGTGCAGCCCACGTCCTTGGTGCGGGCGTTGGAGTCCAGAGGAATGTCGGTCTTGTAGACGACCTTCTCGACGCACTCCTTGGCAACCTCAAAGCTGCCCTGGCCTTCAATCGTAACTCTCAAAGACATCGTTCACTCGCTCCTTTCTGTTATTCGCCGCCGAATCCGCCTTCAATGGCGGTTTCCGTCGTCTTGTCCTTCTTCTGCTTCACGTGCAGGTAGAACTCGCCTACGCCGGTCTTGTCGTCCAGGCTCTCGGAGTACTCCATGACGAAGGCGTTGGGCAGGGTGATCTGCCGGACCACTTGGGAGGCGGAGATCACGTCCACCTTCACCTTCCGATAGCTGTCCGCAGACTCGCTGGGTACCACGCTCCACTTGGCCAGGTTGAGCGTGGAATCCTGCTCCTCACCGCCCAGGGAGAAGAGCATCTTGCCCCAGATCTTCAGCGAAGCGCCGTTGTCGGTGGCACGGGCGTTGGAGTCTTCGGGAATTTCGCTGCGGAACTCCACGTTCTTAATGCACCGTTCGCTCAGCTTGACGGGGCCGGATCCATCAATTTCCAGTCTGAATCCCATGGTTACATTACCTCCTGATCACTTATGATTTTTTAGAAGAAAGACGGCTGATCATGACTTCCAGATTGCGTGCGTTGCCATCGAAATAGATGGTCAGGTCGCACATACCAGTGGATTCGTCAATCGAATAGCCAAGGTCGTCGCCTTCATCTAACACAGCATTGATGCACTCCTGCTTGGCCACCCACAGACTCTTCTGGCTGGCGGGATTGTTCGAGAAGAACATCTTGATCCGGTCCTCCTTGAAGTCCCCGGTGGCGTGGCGCAGGATGCGCTCGATATAGGTCGTCACCTGCGTTTTGTAGGCGGGCTCATAAGTGGCACGCTCAGGATCATACAGCAGGTTGCGGGCCTTGTAGATGGTAATATCCGTGATATTTTTGCCCTCCAGGGCGGCGCTCTCCGATGCAAAGACCCAGCCGAAGTTCCGGCGGTTGATCTGGTCTTTGATCGTGTTGGTGAAGCCGGTGATCTCCTTGGGCATGGTGGTGCGGGTCCAAAGAGCATGATCTCCGGACTCCACATCGTAGCGCACGCCGGGCAGCTCAGAGTCATACTTCTTGCGCCGGTAGTGGTCGTGCAGGTAATCAGGGCACTGGCAGGCGGCGCGGAACCCGGCGGCGACGTAAGACGCACCGATGTAGACGCCCTCGATCCAGAGCCGCATGATGTCTTCCTTGGCGTCGGAGAGCTGGGCAATATTGTCATCGTTGATGGTCATGAGCTTGTCCAGGGTCACGCCGGACTTGTTCTTGGGAATAACTGTAAAGTTGGGAATACAGGGGATGGCGAACTCACTGTAGGGCCGTCCTACCAGCGGCTCGCAGCGGTCGATGTACTTCTGGATGCCCTCGGCGGCCACGTTGTCGAAGGTGGTGTCGTCTCGTCCCTCAAAGGAGAAGAAAGTCTCCACTTTGTAGTCCTTCAGCACGTCCAGCAGGGTGGCCAGGGTCTCGATGCTGTTCACATCCTCGTTCTGCTTGTGGATGTTCCCGGCAAACCGCTCCCGGCGCAGCTTGGCGCCTTCCTTGGGATTAATGGACACGTTGGGGAAGATAGCGTACCAGACGGTATCGGAGAAAGTGTTCTTCCCGTTGGTGCTGTTCAGATAGGCGTGCAGGGTGGGGAGGTTCGTACTCTTCGCCAGCATCTCCGGGCGGATATTGGCCACCAGCAGCGTGGGCACCATGCCCTTTACCCGGCACTTGTACTGGTCAAAGAACATTTTCACGCCCAGCATCTTCTCCACCAGGGGCTTGACCACCTTGATGAAGCCGTCCTTGGCCTCCTTGTAGAACTGGAGGTAGGAGTTGTAGTTGGCGACCTCACGCTCCACATCGACATGGGTCTGGATCGTGGAGGGCAGGGGGCAGAAGGTGCGCACCACCAGATCCTTCACATAATCGGTGGGGCACTCGTTGACCTGCTGGTAGTCTTCCTCCAGAGCGGCGATCAGGCCGGTGTTGATATGGTCGTCAATGGTGGCCAGGGCGGTAGTCTCCTGCTTGGGAGCCTCCAGAACCTTCAGTTCACCGTTGTCACCCATAGTCAGCATACCCAGCGAGATCTCATTGGGATTGATGCCCTGATCGCCGGCGCCCAGAAGCAGACGGGTCTTGATGTCCTCGATGGCCAGGGGCAGCATGGCCAGAACATTGTTGTAGTTGTCGCTGGCCGTCTCGAACAGGACGTTCAGTTTGTCGCCCACGTCCAAACGGGCGGGGTCGCCCTCTTCCAGGGCAGCGTACTTTCCGTAGTTGTAACGGATTTCCTTACGAACCTGCCGGATATCCTCCATCACCTTCTTGGGGGAGATCATGTCCAGCAGATGCTCAAACCCGAAGTCCACGTTAAGGACGCCCTGGGACTTCTTGGACTCCATCAGGGAGAACAGCATCTTCAAAAAGTCGTTCTGCTGGCTCAGCGGGATCACGGTGAGCATATTCTCCGGGATGCTCTCCGGCTTCTTGAGGGTGTAGCGGACAGTCTGGGTGTTGGCGTCGTAGAAGCTGTAGATGCAGGGGGCAAATTTCTCCTGGAACTCCTCGTAGCTCCGGCACAGCAGGGCTTCGTTGATTTCTTTGATTTTGTCGTCGCTGAGACTGTCAACGCCTCTCACATCACCGATCATGGTGAGCAAGTCCAGCTTTTCCGGATTGAACTCCTCCAGAAGAAGGGTGCGGTTGGTCTGGCTGATGATCTTCAAGTAATCACATCCCTTTGTTTTAGTTTAATTTATAGACCATAGCGGGCAGAACATTATTGAGGTTCTCCCACCAGAAGTCTCATGTCGCTGGGCTTCACATCTCGGTACTGGAGTGCGATTTCACTGCGTTCATCCTCGAACGTAATGTCTACTTTGGAATTGAGACTGATCTGATAGCTGCGTCCCTTCATCAGGATCTCCCGGTTCTGCATCAGTGTGCAATCCGAGTTGTTGGTCAGTAGCAGGCAGCGGCCCGCCGCAGGCTGGAAGAAAATTTTGTCCGCTCCCTCGAAAGGCTCGTCTACCTCGCAGCTGTCCAGAATCTCCTGGAGAGAGAGCTTTTTGCCGCCGGGAATACGGAACAGGTTATAAGTGAGGGGCGGGAAGTCGTGGCCGGAGACTGTGTTGGTTATGTAGATATTCAGCCGTCCCACGTATCCATACCGGCTGGTTTCTTCCACCTGAGCTGCCGGTGCGGGAGCAGTGGCCCGGGGGGTACCCGTAGACGTAGACGCCGGTGGAACCACCGCCTTTGCCTTTTTCCTACGGGATGCGAGCCAGATGATCAGGAGGGAGAGCAGAGCCAGTAAGATCAGCGAGCCGACAATGATCTGTGGACGATAGTCCTCCAGTGGCGGCTTGGACAGGGCGGGCGGCCCCTCCAGGGCCAGAAGAACCGGCTGTTCCAGGATCAGGTTGGTATCCAACTTGGTGAAATCAAACTTAACGGAAATCTTTTCAGCTGCTGTAACAGCGCGTTGGAAACTGACAGCCCCTTTTTTCAAATAGAGGGGTATGGTATCGCCATCAACGGATACTGGAACCAGCAGCCCCTGGAAAACCGGGTCCGTCAGCATTTGTCGGTCAGAGTCTCCCGCGTCATAGAAGACGGCGGATATATCTGCTGTCCTCTCATGATACTCCGCCTCCGGCAGCTCCGGTTCAGAATCAGTATAGGAAGCGGTAAGCTGCGCTGTCAGTACATACTCCGAAATGACGTCAACTTTTACTCGGCCTCCGGCCCGGCCCTGGAATGAGATATGTACTGCAGTATCTGTCGGGTGGTCCAGCTCCAGCAGCGTATAGCGGGAACCGCTGTACTGCCAGCCATTCACTGCGCTGAAATCCGCCTTCAAGTTTTGGATAGGGCTTCCACTGGTAAGCAAAATGCGTGTCCGGCTGGTATTGGTTGATGGGATAGTTACAGTAATATCCTCTGTATCACCGTCTGTATCAACGATGGCGGCGCGGGTTTTCTTGACCCCCAGCTGCTCCAGCAGGATAGAATCGATCACACTTTGGATATCCGTGGATTGCGGTGCGTGATAGTTGACGCCCTTTGTCTGGACAGCCGCGGAGAAGATCGTATTGTCATCGTCCGCCATATCCTTCCCCAGCCCAATGACATGGACTCGGACGCCTTCGGCGTGAGCAGCCTCGACGGCAGCCTGGAACTGGTTGGAGGACTCCGCTGTAGCATCGTCGCTGCTCATAATGATCTCGCCGTCCGACAAGATCACAATCGTTTTTTCAGCGGCGTCCACCGTATCCAGAAGCTCCATGCCGGTTGCCAAGCCTGCCCCGGCGTTAGTATAGCCGGTATAGGAAACGGCCTCCACCGCCTCCATGACCGGCTCACGGGCATTGCTGTCCTGCATTCCGATGCTGGAGACAACGCTGGTATTATACGCGGCAAAACCAACGTAGTAATTAGAAGGCAGACTATAAATGAGTTGGGCGATGCTGTCCTTAGCCAGCCGCTCCCGGTCGTTGCTGTTCATGCTGTTGCTGGCATCCAACAGGAATACGACAGCTTTGGATGTGCCGGGCGGCAGATTCGCTGCGGCGGCCTGCGTTTGTATGCATGTCACCAGCATAAAGCAGGCCAAAACGAAAGAATATAGACGTGAGCATTTCATCTTCACTGCGATATCCTCCCCATAGCTGATCAAATTGTTTTTGGGGGGCATGGGCCATTGGCAAAATCCCGGTTCTGCCAGCAACCGAAACTCTCCCTCACTTATCCCTCATAATTTATAACGTTGGAACTGGTCGATTTTGGACACCTGATTGCGAAAAAATTTTAAAAATTTTTTCTATGAACCGATCTCACGGCGTTTTACATGCTACTGCATCAAAAGAATAATGCTATGGCATATAAAACAAACGTCATTCCATAGTATCTATGTGTCCATTTTTTGTATAGATACGTCCATTTGGACCGGTCGGACTCTCAAACCCGATCAGGGGTGTGTCCAGTGGGATGCCGTTCTTCTTCAAATTGTTGATCTGCTTATATCCGCCCCATATCATGAACACGATCATCGCAATCAGCATCCAATGGTCTGTCAGTTCAATTTTGAACAGAGCAAAGAACAGGTCAATGGGATCAAACAGATAGCCGATATCACCGGTAGCCGCGAAGAAAATGCGGTTGATCCATTCTGAGATTACAGGGGCAATCTGACTGGCGCCAACGAAGGTGCAGCCCAGCACAAACGCACTGACACGCATCTGTGTCCAGGCCATCAGTGCTATACCGACTATGGTTCCAACCACTAACGGGATCATGATGGTCTCTTCCAGGCCGATAGTTCCCGCTTTAGCCAGGACAGTAGTAAGCATAAAGAGCAGTTTGCTGCTGACCAGAAAACCCAGAACAAACCGGTTTACTGTTGGGGATATGTAGGTGAGGATGGGGAGACCAATCAGTCCAAGCAGGACACAGATAATTGCGCCAACTTCACCCAACTCCTCACCAACGAACATGGCTGCGATAAAGCCCAGGAACAGGCCCCAGGCTATGGCGGTCGTTGTCAGCAGGCCTCGCCGCCATTTCAGGGCGCCAAAGCAGAGCCCTGCGCCGACAGTCACGCTGATCAGGTCGATGACAATTTGAAATACCAGTAAGCGGGCAAGAATTTCTTCCATAGTGAGTTCCCCTCCTAAGCAAATAATCCGATAGGGTTATATCTCTGTTTCCCTATCTATTACTTATATGTCGAAAACAGGCCGCTTGGGGACATGAAATTTAAAAAATTTTTTAATGGAGAATTAGTACTGCTCCATAAATAGAGCCAATATTGCTTTAGGTGTGATGAAGTCAATATATTTCTATGGCGATAGTTCCCAAATGTCGAAAAAATTATTTTTTCTGCGTCTGGATATGAAATGCGAATTTTAGAATAATAAATGACTTTTTCTTAATTTCTATTGAATATGCCGCAGGAAGCGGGTATAATAGAGGTACTGGTTGGACGGAAGGAGGAATCTGCTATGAGGGTTCGAATTCAATCGGCAATAATCCGCCATTTCAGAAACGTCTCTTTTGGTGAGATCCGTTTTCCTTGCAATATGGCGTCGGACATTTTCTCAATGAAGTCAGACGTCTTGGGGATTTATGGGCAAAATGGTTCCGGTAAGACGACATTTATTGACGCTTTGGAGGTTTTGAAGTGCCTGCTGTCAGGTGTGCCTATTAAGGAACACCTGGACAACTGCATTTCCAAGGGACACGATGGAGCAGAACTGAGCTTCGAGTTCAGTGTAGTGGATGACCAGGATCATAAATTCCGGGTCATATACTCGGCACAGATGGGTTTAGACTATCTGAATGAAGCTGTAAAGGCATCTGTATTCCAGAGCAACGAGTGGACCAGGATGAACCCTATCATGGAGAACTGTTCTACAGATCCCAAAACGCTGATTACTCCGGACACGAAGAAAAGAGAACTATTTGGAAAAGACCCGCAGGTTCTGGATGAACTGCGGGTCACAAAGAGAATGTGCGCCAAGGAGCATCGGTCATTTCTCTTTTCAAGTGAGCTTTTTGTTTTGCTTCAGGAAGGTTCCGGCCACACCTTATGGTATCATATGTTGGCTGCACTTCGTCACTTTGCGGGTGCGGGATTGTTCGTGATCAACAATCGAGGAGCGAGTTTAAGTTCTACGGGGGCTGGGCTTCCCGTCGTCTATCGGATGGACTCTTCCCTTGGACAATTGGATCTGCCATTAGATCAGCCAGCGATTATTCCCGCCATAGATTTTTCTCTCGCCAGCGAGGTCATTAAAACTATTAATGTAGTACTGCGTGAAGTCATACCAGGCATGGAAATCGCGCTTGCGCCTTTAGGGAATGAATTCACAGAATCAGGAGATTTGGGAGTCCGGGTGCAGCTGGTAAGGCTCATGGTCAAGCCGGGCACCAATGAGACAATTCAGCTGCCTTTGAAATATGAATCGGAGGGCATCAAGAAGATCATATCAATTTTGCACCTTTTCATCTGCGCCTATAATAGTCCTGGAATCACGCTGGCCATTGATGAATTGGACTCCGGCATTTATGAGTACCTGCTGGGAGAGCTGCTGCAGATCATGCAGAAATCCGGGCTGGGCCAATTGATCTTCACCTCCCACAATCTC
>ERZ779624.297-NODE-297-length-17290-cov-11.718190_pt1 | contig 17290 bp, 10 predicted proteins | sample MGYA00514190_ERZ779624 | MGnify/ENA primary metagenome ERZ779624 (study PRJEB29562, sample SAMEA4376706) | mouse gut metagenome | isolation source: Cecum | study: EMG produced TPA metagenomics assembly of the A DSS colitis mouse model was used to assess the... | reverse complement strand
GTTAGAGAGCATTTGCCTCCTTCGGGAACAAAAATAGGGGAGTATGTTTTTTTAGATTCTGATGATTTATGGATTGGAACAGTAGGATCATTGCGTCCCTTTGTGACTGTTGCGGAGGATCGCTGGCCTATGGGCGATGGGTTTCTTCTTATTGTGATGACAGATGGCCCAGTTTATATTGCTGAATTGGATTCCAACGATACGGCGGCAAAGCTGGATGATTACAACACCTTGGATTTGCGGCAGGATAATTTGGTAGCTTACTGTGCTGCTGATTTTCCAAAATTTATGGAAATCATGAGACTATATACAATAGCTTTAGAAACCAACCCTAATCCCGATGATGTATTTGACGAGAAAGGCTATGAAAGATTAAAGAAAGCGGAAACGATGCTTCGGCAGCAGATTGAGAAGATTGACTCCAAGGCAGTTGAAGATATGAATGGCTTTTGGAGTACCATAATTGAGGAGTTTGGATCTGGTATGTGGTGAGTCTGTCAAAAAACATATACATGTAAAGGTTGCTTACAGATTGTTCACGAAATAATTTGGGAAATTAATGATATAGGGGAAAACGAATTTGGCTTCAGCAATTATTCACTATACTGTTTCTTGTTTGTTATTAAAAAATATAGAGATTACAGACCAAAATAGATTTTTACTTGGTGCTGCACTAGGACCTGATGCATCTTCCCATATCGATGGAACTTATGATATTGCCCATTTTGGGTGTAAAACAGCAGATGGAAGCAAAAAAGGAATTCACTGGAAACACTTTGCCGAAAAATATGAGAAGAATCTTTTGGAGGATGATTTCTTCCTGGGATATTTTTGTCATTTGATACAGGATGCAATATGGTTACATGATGTGGCGGATAAATATGTTCGCTGTTATCAGAAGGAAGAAAAGAAAACGGCTATTTAAAGAGGATATCGAGATTATGAACGGCTGAACTATCTTCTTATAAGGGAGTTTCAGCTGCAAAGAATAGAGTTTGATAAATCCGCCCCCCCATTAAGTGAAATATCAACAGAAACTCTTTTTACCGCAGTTAATAGTTTTGAACAGTGGTTTGATTCAAGTTATTGCAGCAAGGACGATTTGGATATATACAAATGGAATAGGATTCTTGAATATATAGGTAACTGTATTTCGTTCTGTGCTTCAGAGATTTCAGCATTGAGAAATAAGAAAAGAGGAGTTGAACCAGAGGAATTATTTGTAAGAGTATAAAAGATAAATTGAGATTAATGGAGGAGATGGAGGAATGATATTATATAGACCTGTTGGTACAAGAGAATTAAAACTCATAGAAGAAAGCAATTATAGCAAATTTCCACCTAGATTACCTGAACAGCCCATTTTTTATCCCGTTCTCACTGAGAAATATGCAGTAGAAATTGCATCAAGATGGAATGTAAAATATAACGATGACCATAAAGGGTATGTGACAAAGTTTGAGATTGATGATACTTATTGTGGGCAATTTGAAATTCATCAGGTTGGAGACGAGTATCATAAAGAGTTTTGGATTCCGGCAGAAAGATTAGAAGAATTTAATTTACATATTGTTGGGAAAATAGATATTATCAATGAGTTTTCAAGCCATTAACAGATTACTATTTGTGGGGTAGTGAATGGGAACAGTTTTCCGAAAAGGGAGAATAGAAAAGCAGTAGCGTATATCTCTATATCCTGGCCCATGCAGACTATATGTTTTGTGTGGGCTTTTTTCATACACTTCTTTTCGTATTTCTAAAATACAGTTTAATGATTTGATGATGACTGCTATTAAATGCATCGTTATATTTGAAATAAAATGTGTGTTATTTTAAAATGATATACTTTTTGGATTATTGAAGTATAAGAAAGTATTGACAAATTTTTTAGGGGGGGGGTAAAATGAGCCTAAAATAATGACAGCTGTGAGATGGAGATCCCCTGACTGGCTGTCGGATTTATAGGAAGGATATCTGGAACAATGAAGAGGAAAAGTAAGATACTTGCGTTGGCGGTTATTTCTATTCTGGCCATTGTGGCTGCAGGATGTGGATCAATGCCGGGAGCGTCGGAAGGCCCGAACACAGCGATGAAAGTGCAGGAGAAACAGGAGCAGCCGGAGGCAACGTCTGAACCTGCGGCAACCTCAGAGCCGACTACAAAACCAACTCCGGAGTCAACTGCAGCGCCAGGCTCAGAGCCGACTGCAACACCAATCCCGGAGTCAACTGCAGAGCCAAGTTCAGAGCTGACTTCGGAACTGACTGCAACACCGAGTTCAAAACCGACTGCAACGCCAACTCCGAAGCCGACCACAACACCAAGTTCGAAGCCGACTGCAACATCAACTCCGAAGCCGACTGCAACACCGAGTTCGAAGCCGACCACAACATCAACTCCGGAGCCGACTGCAACACCGAGCTCGAAGCCAACTACAGAGTCAACCCCGGCACCAACGCCGACCCCGCCGCCGGCATCAACCCCGGCACCAACGCCGACCCCGACTCCGGTGCCAACTCCGGAGCCTACGCCGACCCCAACTCCTGAGCCGGAAGAGCCTGAGAAGAAACCTGTAACTATTAGACATTATGTTTGCAGTGCTTGTGGTCTCGATTCGACAGATAAGGAATCATTCATGGACCATGTGGCAGATCATGCTATCAAAGGTGAAGACAACGGCTATGGCACATATCTCGAAGAGGTTTGGCCGTAAACATGATGGTATCACAATACACAAAACCGATATGCGTGACCAAACATAAGAAAATGCAAACAGCGAAGGGACAGAAACGTCCCTCCGCTGTTTGTTTTTCTCTCTTTTCGGAAAAGTGTTTAACAGTTCTATAAGCTGGAATTTACTCATTTATAAGGCTTCGTTACCTCCGTATTCAGCCTTCAGATGTCCTTTTGCGACTCCAAATTTCTTCCCATCTAATAAGTATTTTTTCATTTTACGTTGAAGTGTTGTTCTTTCTGGCAGTGATTCATCAATATTTTCAATACCAGGGAAGATCCATTTCATATACCATGTTGCATCATAATCGACAGTATCAATCTCAAACAAGTTCTGAAATGCAATTATATTCGATTCTTTCCCCAGCATTTCTTTTAATTCGGGCATGAGCATCCAAGTGTTACATGTTAATTTAACAGTCTTCCATCCGGGATAATGCTTTGCCCTGAATGTATTGAAATCTTTGATAGATTGGGCAACCGATCTTTTTCGCAAATCAGCATCAGACGGAATATGAACTTCAATTTCTCTGTTTTCAGCATCGACAAATTCATACTCCAAAGCTCCTATGCGGTATTCATTTAAAGAAATCTGACGAGGAAACCACTGTTCCCAGACAAATTTGTAAGTTTGAAAAGTTTGGTGGTACTCATGCAGAAATCTGGTACAAAATTTCATGGTAGCAACAAATATATCATTTGAGATATTGCGTTTTCTATATTCTTCATAAGAATAGTTGCTGATTATGTTTAATAATTCCCAAAGAATTTTTATTCCATCAGAATCATCTTCTAGTAATTCCTGTAATTCTTGTATACCCGCATTCCATTCATCACGCTTTAATATTTTATTTATTATAACATTGGGAATAGATACATTTCTGCTTTTGCCGTAATTAATAAGTTGCTTTTCAACTTCATCAGGAATTTCTAACATTCTATACAATTCAGTATTTTTCATCAAAACAACCTCCGATTGTTAATGAAATTATAATCTTATTTCAACGGGTACACAATCCTGAAAAGAGGATTATTTTTTGATAAACAGAAACACGGGAACAGGAAGTAAGGCAATAATTTTACGGGATATGAGAGGTGTGGGAAAATCCGGCTTAATGCCTGATATGTTACCACCATCTTAGCTCCACTCTGGCTGCTGATCAAGATGAAATCTGAATGACTGTATTTGGCAATGCGTGCAAGCACGCATAAAAAAGGCGCATGGTTTACAATTGCTGTTCCATGCGCCTTTACGCTGTTGATTATGCTAATTGCATGACTTCGGCTTCCATTTTTCTTAGTTCATCAATTGATAATAGAGGAACACACTCCGCAATTTCTTCAAGTGTCATCTTTCCTTTTTTTATCAATCTTTCTGCGGTTTCCCTTGCGTTGTTTAATGCCGCTTCATTCCTCATATCTTCCATAATTTTACACATAGCCGCAATTCCTTTCTCGTCTTGCTTAAAATATCGTGCTTTTTTAGCAAGGGTTTCATAGTTCATATCATCGGGATTAGTGCACGAAAAATCGTGCATCAGCTTTCCAATCTCGTCGTTGCCCCTATATTTCCCATTAACATATATGATATGCGAACCGTCGCCGAACAATACCTTATTTTCCCCAATAGTGACATATCTTTCTACCGGATATATTGATTGGTTTCCTTTCATTACATCATTTTCTGTTATAAAATATCACCTTCTTCCGCTGTTTTTATTATACATCAGACAATATCTTTTGAAAACTGAATTTCTCGAAAATTTTTTCTCAAGTTTCTAAATGCTTTTGACGTTGTGTAACTATTTTGTTGTGATTGTGGTACGATTGAGAGGTGTGGGAAAATCCGGCATGGAAGCATTGAAAAAAGGGCTTGTAAGGTGTTGATAAAAATAAGAAAAGAAGATATGCTGTATGTGATGTAATGTTATGAATTTTGGGACGGATGTTTTGGAGCGGACAGGCGGGAGTTATGGTAAGAAAATATTTCAGGTTTACGGGCAGAGTGCAGGGCGTGGGCTTTCGTTACCGGGCCAGATATGCGGCAGGCGGCATGTGCATTACCGGCTGGGTCAGAAATAACAGGGATGGTTCCGTGGAGATGGAGGTTCAGGGGACGGAGGAAGCCATTGATCAGATGCTGATCATGATCAACCGCAGCGATTACATTGTCATTGACACCATAGAATCAAGGAAGCTGCCGCTGGAGGAGTGTGAAAGCGGATTTCATGTATTGTAAGACCGGAAAGGGAATTCAGGTGTCTGCCGGTTGGATTGGGTTGGGCGGCAGGGCGGGCAAAGAAAGGACAGGCAAGTGAGAGAGAGGACAGGCGGTTGGCCGGAAACGGTGGAGAAGCAGAAAAAGAGGCTGGGCAGGGATTTCTTTTCCAGGGACGGAATCACTGTGGCGCGGGAGCTTTTGGGAAAGATATTGGTGCATGAGACGTCTCTGGGCACTGTCCGGGGGATCATCACCGAAGTGGAGAGTTATATGGGCGAGGAGGACAAGGGTTCCCACACCTATGGCGGGAAACGGACGGATCGGACGGAGCCCATGTATCATGCGGGCGGCACTTCCTATGTCTACCTGATCTACGGCATGTACAGCTGTATGAACATTGCGGCCATGACGGAGGGAATTCCCCAGGCGGTACTGCTGCGCAGTGTGATTCCTGCGGATCGGGAGTCGGAGGAGAGAATGTGTGCTCTGAGGCTTGCGGAGACGGAGCGGAAGCGGTGCAGGAGGGCAGAGCGTGCCGGGCAGAGGGATGAGGAGGCCGGAAGCGTGGCAGACAGCCTGGTGGAGAGGGAAGAGGCTGGAGTCGCGGTAAGCAGCCCGGCGGAAGAGGGAGAAGCCGGAAGCGTGGCGGACGGCCCGGCGGAAGAGGGAGAAGCCGGAATCGTGGCAGGCAGTCCGGCGGAAGGAGAAGCAGCCGGCAGCGGGAAAGCAGGTGCGGCGGAATGCCGGATCCCTGTGGGGAAGCAGCTGCCGCCCTCCCTCAGAAAGCATTTGGCGGACGGCCCGGGCAAGCTGTGCATTGCCATGCAGATTACCCGTTCGGATAACGATGTGGATATGACAAAAAGCGAAACCTTTTATGTGACGGAGGGAATTGAGGTGCAGCCGGAACAGATTCAGACGGGAAAACGTATCGGCATCGACTACGCGGAGGAAGCGGCGGACTATCTGTGGCGTTTTTATCTGGAGAAAGGAGCGGGCAGATGAGCCTGAAATTTATATTCGGCCCTTCCGGGGCCGGGAAGAGCCGTCTTCTCTATGAGGATATCATCCGCCGGGCGGAGGCGGATAAAAAGAAGAATTTCCTGATCATTGTACCGGATCAGTTTACCATGCAGACCCAGAAGGATCTTGTGCTGATGAACGGGGCAGGAGGAATTCTGAACATTGATGTGCTGAGCTTTGGCCGTCTGAATCACCGGATTATGGAGGAGGTAGGACGGGAGGAGCTGCCGATTCTGGATGACACGGGAAAGAGCCTTGTGCTGCAGAAGGTAGCCGCCGGACTGAAGGACAAGCTGCCTGTGCTGGGAAGTTTCCTGCACAGGCAGGGTTATATACATGAGGTGAAGAGCGCCATTTCTGAGTTTATGCAGTACGGCATCGGCACGGAGGATGTGTCAAAGCTGATTGCCTACGCCGAAAAACGAGGCGCTCTGGTACAGAAGCTGAAGGACCTGGAAGTGCTGTATAAAGGGTTTCAGGAATACATACGGGGGAATTTCATCACCACGGAGGAGACGCTGGATGTGCTGTGCCGCTCTCTGAAAAAATCCCGGCTGCTTCCGGGCAGCGTGGTGGTTTTCGACGGTTTTACCGGTTTTACTCCGATTCAGAACAGGGTCATTCAGGAGCTGATGCTGGTCTGTGGAGAAGTGATTGTAACGCTGGTCTGCGGAGAGGGAGAAGACCCCTATCAGTTGGACGGAGAGCAGAGGCTGTTCCATTTGAGCAAAAAGACGACGGCGGACTTGAGCAGGCTGGCGGAGGAGGCCGGGGTGCCGAGAACCCGGGATTGTTTCGTGCTGGCGGGAGAGCCGGACAGTTCCAGAGCCTTGAAGGAACAGGCAGGGAGTACCGTAGCTTTGGAGAGAGCCGGGGAGGAACAAAGGGAGGGCACTGTGGCTTCGGGAGAGCCGGAAGAAGACAGAGAGGCGCTGGAACGGTGGCGCAGGCAGCTTTCCGGGCGATGCGACATTGTGAGAAGCCGCGGCAGCCGCTTTGAGAACGCGCCGGCCCTGCGTCACCTGGAACGTTATCTGTTCCGCTACCTGGTGAAACCCTGTCAGGAGGAGCAGTCGGAAATCCGTATCTTTGAGACCACCACTCCCCGGGATGAGGTGCATCAGACCGGGCTGAAGATCCGCAGCCTGATCCGGGAGGAGGGGCTTGCCTACCGGGATTTTGCCGTGATCACAGGAGATCTGGAGAGCTATGCCCCCTATGTGGAGACGGAGTTTGCACAGATGGAGATTCCCTGTTTTATTGACAGAACAAGAGGAATTATCCTGAATCCCATGGTGGAATTTATCAAGAGCGCCCTGGAGCTTTATCGGAAGGACTTTTCCTATGAGGCGGTGTTCCATTACCTGCGCAGCGGGCTGGCGGATATGGAACGGGGGGATATTGACCTTCTGGAAAACTATATTCTGCAGACCGGTATCAAGGGGCTGCGCAGCTACAGCCGTCTTTTTACCCGGAAGGTGCCCCGCGGAGGGAACAAGAAGGAGGCGGATGAGCGAGAGGAGGAGACGCTTGCACGGTTGAACAGCCTGCGGGAGCGGCTGCTGGAACAGACAGGGATGCTTCGGCTGGAGGAGCGGGAACCGGCGAAAAATTATGTGAACAAGCTCTATGATTTTCTGGTACAAAATAACGTGCAGGAAAAACTGGCGGCCTATGAGGCGGAGTTTCAGGGGGAGGGCCAGCTTTCCAGGGCCAGAGAGTATGCGCAGATTTTCCGCCTGATTATGGAGCTGCTGGAGCAGATTCATGAGCTGCTGGGGGAGGAGGTTATTTCCCTTGGAGAGTTTGCGGACATTCTGGAGGCAGGGTTTGGCGAGATTGAGGTGGGCACCATCCCGCAGAACGTGGATCGTGTGGTGGTGGGAGACATGGAGCGGACCCGTCTGAAACAGGTAAAAGTGCTGTTCTTTCTGGGGGTAAACGACGGAAATATCCCCAAGAGCGCGTCCAAGGGCGGCATCATCTCGGATATGGACAGAGAATTTCTGCGGGAATCGGAGCTGGAGCTGGCGCCGAGTCCCAGGCAGCAGATGTTTATTCAAAGGCTGTATCTGTATATGAACATGACAAAGCCTTCCCGGAGACTGTACCTGGCATATTCCAAGATGAACAGTGCGGGAAAGTCTCTGCGCCCGGCTTATCTGATCGATACGGTGAAAAAACTGTTTCCGCAGATTCGGACGGAATACCCGCAGCTGCGAAGCGCCCTGGAGCAAATCGTGACGGTGAAGGAGGGGGCGGGCTACCTGGCGGAGGGCCTGCGGGAATATGCGGCGGGCGTCCTTTCTTCCGAAAAGGAGCGGGAGGTTTTCACCATCTACAGTGCGTTTGGTCAGGGGGAGCTTTCGGAGGAGCGGGATTTCCTCACGGAGGCTGCCTTCCGGCGTTATCGGGACGGTGGCCTTTCCGCGGCGGTGGCCTCAGCTCTCTACGGGAAGTACCTGGAGAACAGTGTCTCCCGGCTGGAGACCTACGCGGCCTGTGCCTACAGGCATTTTCTGCAATATGGCCTGAGCCTGCAGGAGCGGCAGGAATTTTCCTTTGAGAGTGTGGATATGGGCAATGTGTATCATGCCGTGCTGGAGGAATTTGCGGGGAAGCTTGCGGAGAACGGGTACACCTGGTTTGATTTTCCGGAGGAGTTTGCGGGGAGGGCGGTATGTGCGGCTCTTGAGTCCTATGCGGCCTCCTACGGGGATACGGTGCTCTACAGCAGCGCCCGGAACGAGTACGCCATCACGAGAATGGGACGGATTTTGACGAGAACGGTGCTGACTCTTCAGAAGCAGCTTTCCAGGGGGAGCTTCCGGCCGGATGCCTACGAGCTGTCCTTCCGGTTTACGGAGGATTTAAACAGCGTGAATATCGCGCTTTCCGGGCAGGAGCGGATGCGGCTTCAGGGACGGATTGACCGTATCGATGTGGCGGAGGATGAGGAGCATGTCTATGTGAAAGTGATAGATTACAAGTCGGGAGACCATCACTTTGACCTTGCGGCGCTTTATTACGGGCTGCAGCTGCAGCTGGTGGTCTACATGAACGCGGCCATGGAGGTGGAAGCCAGAAAACATCCCGGCAAGGAGGTGGTTCCCGCCGCGCTTCTGTACTATCATATCGACGATCCCACAGTGGAGACGCCGGTGGAGCTGACGGAGGAGGAGATCAACGAGCAGATCATCCGCAAGCTTCGGATGAACGGCGTGGTGAACAGCGAGCCGGGGATTGTGGAGCGGCTGGACGGGGAGATGGAGGAAAAATCGGATATCATCCCGGTGGAAAAAAAGAAGGACGGTTCCTTAAGCGCCCGTTCCTCGGTACTAAGCCGCGAGGAGCTTCAGACGGTGTCCGACTATGTGAGCCGGAAGGTGGCGGGAATCGGCAGGGAGATTCTGGATGGTTCCATTTCCTTAAATCCGTATGAAATGGGCAGCCAGGAGGCCTGTACCTGGTGTGCCTTTAAGAGGGTGTGCGGTTTTGAGCCGTCCATGCCCGGCTGTGAAAAGAGAAAACTGGGAGAGCTGTCCAAGGCGGAGGCGCTGGAGCAGATGCGGGAAGAGGGGTAACCATGGCGGTAAAATTTACAGCAGAACAACAGAAAGTGATAGATCTGCAGGGCTGCAATATCCTGGTTTCCGCAGCGGCAGGCAGCGGAAAGACGGCGGTGCTGACGGAGCGGATTGTGAAAAAGGTCTGCGATGAGCGACATCCTGTGGATATCGACAGGCTTTTGATTGTGACCTTTACCAATGCGGCAGCGGCGGAGATGAGGGAGCGTATCGGGGCGGGAATTGCGGCAAGGCTTGCGGAGAATCCGGGCTCCGGGCATATCCAGCGTCAGGCCACGCTGCTTCACAACGCCCAGATCACCACAATCGACAGCTTTTGTCTCTTTCTTTTGAGAAACCATTTTAACGAGATCGGGCTGGATCCCGCTTTCCGCATTGCGGATGAGGGAGAGATCCGGCTGATGCAGCAGGATGTGCTGAAGGAGCTTCTGGAGGACGCCTACGCGGCGGGGGAGGAGTCCTTTCACCGCTGCGTGGAATATTTCTGTCCCGGCGGGCGGGAGAGCGCGCTGGAACAACATATCCTGAAGCTTTCCAGGTACGCGGACAGCTTTCCCTGGCCGGAGGAATGGCTGGAGGAAAGAAAGCGGGATTATGAGGACGCGGATGTGGAGGCAGTAAACGACAGCCGTTACGGAAGGTATCTGATCGCCCATCTGCAGGCCATGGTCAGAGGATGGGTTCAAAAGCTGGAGCGGGTGCAAAGGCTTTGTCTGGAGCCGGACGGGCCCTATATGTTCGGAGAGCTGGTGGAGAAGGAAATTCTGACGTTGGAGGAGCTGGAAGGGTGTCAAAGCCTGGAAGCGTTTGCAGCAAGGCTTCCGGCGGTAAATTTTGGCCGCCTGTCCTCCAAAAAGGACGGAAGTGTGTCCCCGGTCAAGAGAGAGCTTGCCGGGGAACTGCGGGCGGAAGTGAAAAAAAGCGTTCAGGGGATGGCGGAAAAATTTTTCAAGACGCCTCTGGAGCTGGCGGTGAAGCAGGGGCTGGAGTGCCGGGAGCCGGTGAGCGCCCTCATCGGCCTGGTTCTGGACTTTTACAGGAGAATGGCGGAGAAAAAGAGAGAAAAGAAGGTGATAGACTTTTCCGATATGGAACATTTTGCCCTGAACATTCTGCTGACCAGACAGGAGGGGAAGGTGGTTCCCAGCCGTGTGGCACTGGAGTACCGGCAGCATTTTGCGGAAATTCTCATCGACGAGTATCAGGACAGCAATCTGGTACAGGAATATCTGCTGAAGGCGGTGTCCGGGGAAGAGGAAGGGCAGTTTAACCGGTTCATGGTGGGGGATGTAAAGCAGAGTATTTACAAATTCCGCCTGGCAAGGCCGGAGCTGTTTCTGGAAAAATATCACGGCTATACCCCCTGTCTGCCGGAGGAGGAATCGGACTCCGTGGAGGGGGGCAGCTGTCAGAGGATTGATCTGGCCAGGAATTTCCGCAGCCGCAGGCAGGTGGTGGATGCGGTGAACGATGTCTTTTCCCGTCTGATGAGCACGGAGGCGGGAGGGATTGCCTACGACGAAAGGGCTGCGCTTTATCCCGGGGCGGTCTATCCGGAAAATACGGGAAACGAGAGCGAGTTTCTTCTGATTGAAAAACCGTCCAAGGATTCGGAGCTGAATGAGAAGCAGGCGGAGGCCAGGGCCATAGCGGCGAAAATCAAAGAGCTGAGAACGGGCTTTACCGTGACGGACAGGGCGGGGGGAGAGCTGCGTCCGGTGAGGTATTCCGATATGGTGATTCTGCTTCGGACCAACAGCGGATGGGACGAGGAGTTCAAGGCTGTGCTGGAGGAGGAAGGGATTCCCGTGTACATCACCTCCAGGACGGGATATTTCGGCGCGTCCGAGGTGCAGGAGCTCCTGCAGGTACTGCGGGTGCTGGATAATCCCAGACAGGACATTCCGTTGTTCGGCATGATGAAGTCCGTCTTCGGGGGATTTACGGAGGAGGAGATCGCGCTGATCCGCAGCAGAAGAAGGGATTGTACGCTCTATGAGGCTGCGGCGGAGTACGGGACAGTGCAGCCGGTTAGGGAGCTTGTTTTTCCGGAAGAAGCAGGCCGGGGAGAGCCGGAGCTTCTGGCGGCGGAGTACCCGGGCAGGCAGTCCGGGGAACCGGGAGAAGAGGCTGCATGGTCAGAGCACAGTGCAGGTGGGGCAAAGCACAGTGCAGATGGGTCGGAGCACAGTGCAGCCGCAGCAGAGGAAATGCGACCGCCAAAAGACTCCCTGTGTGAGAAGACGGCCCGCTTCCTGACCATGCTGGAGGAGTACCGCAGATGCACGGTCTACATGCCTGTGCGGGAACTTCTGACAAAGCTGGTGACGGATTTCGACTACCTGAATTATGTGACGGCGCTGCCTGCGGGAGGAAAGCGCAGAGCCAATGTGGAGATGCTTTTTACCAGAGCCTCCGAATTTGAGAAAACCAGTTATTTCGGGCTGTTTCATTTTATTCGTTATATGGAGCAGCTGGAAAAGTATGACGTGGATTACGGCGAGGCAGAGCTTCTGGACGAAAACGCGGATGTGGTGCGCATTATGAGCATTCACAGGAGTAAGGGCCTGGAGTTTCCCGTGACCTTCGTCTGTGGGCTGAGCAAACGCTTCAACATGCAGGACGCCAACCAGTCCCTGATTCTGGATATGGACTTCGGCCTGGCCACGGACTATGTAGATCCGGGAAAGCGGGTGCGCAACAAGACGCTGCGCCGGAACGTACTTTCCAGAAAGCTGCGGGAAGACAGTCTGGCGGAGGAGCTGCGGGTTCTGTATGTGGCGCTGACCAGGGCCAGAGAAAAGCTGATTCTCACGGCAACCCTGGAAAATGCCGCGGAGAGGTGGGAAATAATGCGGGAAAACGCAGGTCAGCGGCTTTTGTATCCGGATTTTATGGAAAGCGGAGGATATCTGGAGTTTTTGCTGCCCATTCTGGGACAGACCTCCTTTCAGGTCACGGTGCTGGGTGAGGAGGAGCTTATCCGGGAAGAGTGGAAGGAACAGTTCGAGCTGCACGACAGAAGACAGCTTCTGGAGGAGGCGGAGCGTTTTGGGGACAGCGAGGCGCTGAAGGCGCTGCAGGAGCGTCTGGGGGCCAGGTATGCCTATGAAAATCTGGCCGGTCTTTACACCAAGACTACCGTGTCGGAGTTGAAGATCGCAGCCATGGCAGATAAGGACGAGGCAGCCTTCCACACCTTTGAGGCGAAGGAGATACAGCCCTATATACCGTCATTTCGGCGGGAGGAAGAAAAGGTCAGCGGCACGGTTCGGGGAAATGCCTATCACAGGGTTATGGAGCTTCTGAATCTGTCCGATCTGCTGAAAAAGCCGGAGGGTATGCGGGAAGAGTATCTGAAGGAGTTTCTGCAAAAGGAGACGGAGAGCAGACGGCTGAAACAGGAATATGCACAGGCCGTGAATGGGAAAAAGCTGCTTCGCTTTCTGGAATCCGATCTGGCTGGGCGGATGGGGCGTGCCCAGGAGGCGGGCAGGCTTTACAGGGAGCAGCCCTTTGTCATGGGAGTTGAAGCATCCAGGCTGGGAGCGGAGTTTCCGGGCGGGGAGCATGTGCTGATTCAGGGAATCATAGACGTGTTTTTTGAGGAGGAGGACGGGCTTGTCCTGTTGGACTACAAGACGGACTCCGTCTCATCCATGAAAGAACTCTGGAACCGTTATGAGACCCAGCTGGACTACTACGGCGAGGCGCTGGAGCGGCTTATGGGCAGACCCGTGAAGGAAAAAATTCTGTATTCCTTTCATCTGGAACGGTATTAGGCCATTGGAAACAGGCTTCCAGGGCTGCCTTGGCGGCAGGACGGCGGATTACTCCGCCGCCAGCCGTTTTACCCGTTCAAAGGCCTTTTTGACGGCGGGAATGGCCAGGATGGCCACCGTTACCATGGCTTCCGGCAGAATATAAGACCCGTTGTAGCCCAGGGAGTAGATCACGATGCCCAGGGGAGTCTGAGTCGGGGCGTAGGAGGCGAAGAAGATCACGCCGGAAAGAAAGACGAAAAAGTACCTTCCGAAAACGCCTGCCAGGTATCCGAACAGGAGCCCATGCCGTTTTTTGCTGAAAAATCCGGAAAGTCCCAGGGAGCCGAAGGCCAGCGGATAATCCACCAGAAGCTGCCAGGGAGAGTAAAATACGGGATCCAGGATAAACTGGAGCAGGCCGTATGCAAAGCCGGTGAGAAGCCCTGCTTTTGCGCCGTACCAGTAGCCGATGAGCACAATGAACAGCATGCTGAACAGGGTGACGGAGCCGCCGAAGGGAAGTCTTGCGAATTTGATCTCCGAGGCAACGATGGCAAGAGCCATGGCCACGCCGGAGAAGACAAGCTGCTTCGTGGCGGTTCGGACTGTCCTCTCTTTTTTGGGGCGGAGCAGAACGGCTGCGGCAATCAGGGCCAGAAGCAGCGCCGCCACGGTGACGATTCCCGCGGCAGTCAGACGGAAGACGTCCTCTTCATAGCTGTTGACGGTTGGAAAGGCAAAAAAATCTGACATAAAAAAATCCTCCTTATACTGGCTAAGGAGGGGACATCACGCAAAACCGACACAAAGGGTATGTGTGGTTTTGACTGCTTCCTTACGCCGGTATTATCCGGTTCAAGTAGTGAGGGTTAGAAGCGATAGACGCTTCAGTCTCAGCGATGTGCTCCCCTAGCGGTTGTTATGTACTGCATATTGCAGCTTTTCAGGAACTACTATAACGATATTTTCAGATACTGTCAAGAAAATTTTCAAAGGAGACGTTTTGGTGGGAAAACAGGAGCCGGAAAAAATAAAAAAACAGATATGTGTTGGCGTGTTGGCCCATGTGGACGCCGGCAAGACCACTCTGTCCGAGGCGCTGCTGTACACTGCGGGCGCAGTGAGAAAGCTTGGACGGGTGGATCACGGGAATGCCTTTCTGGATAATTTTACCCTGGAAAGAGAGCGTGGGATCACGATTTTTTCCAAGCAGGCAGGGCTTTCCTGGGGGGAGCTGGAGCTGACGCTTTTGGATACCCCGGGGCATGTGGACTTTTCTGCGGAGATGGAAAGGACGCTTCAGGTGCTGGATTACGCGCTGCTTGTGATCAGCGGCTCCGACGGGGTGCAGGGGCATACCGCAACGCTCTGGAAGCTTTTGAAGCAGTATGGTATCCCTGTCTTTGTGTTTGTGAATAAGATGGATCAGCCGGACAACGACAGCGGGGTGCTGCTCTCCGAGCTGCAGAGTAAGCTGGACGAAGGATGTATTGCCTTTGACGGAAACAAGGAGGAAGCTTTTTTTGAGGAGTTGTCGCTTTGCGGCGAGGCGCTTTTGGAGGAGTATCTGGAGACGGGAGGGCTGTCCGATCCATCCGTGGCGGAGGCGGTGGCGGCCAGGCAGGTTTTTCCCTGTTACTTCGGATCGGCTCTGCGCCTGGAAGGGGTGGAGGCGCTGCTGGAAGGCGTTCGGCGTTACACACGGGAGAGGGAATATCCAGAGGAATTCGGCGCGCGGGTCTACAAGATTTCCAGAGATTCTGCCGGAAACCGGCTGACTCATCTGAAGGTGACGGGAGGCGTGCTCCGGGTCAAGATGCCGGTGGGTAATGAAAACAGCGCTGCGGCGGGGGAGGAGCCCTGGGTGGAAAAGGTGGATGTCCTGCGGGTGTACGGCGGGGCCGGCTTCCGGGCTGCGGATCAGGTGCCGGCGGGAGGCATCTGTGCCGTGACGGGCCTGAGCCGGACCTTTGCGGGTCAGGGTCTGGGATTTGAAAAAGAGAATCTCACCGCGGTTCTGGCGCCTGTCCTGACCTATCGGCTGGTGCTGCCGGAGGGTGCGGATGCGGTGAAGGTGCTGGGGCAGATGCGGAAGCTGGAGGAGGAAGAGCCGCAGCTGCATGTGGTGTGGAGCGAGAGCAGCCAGGAGATTCATGTGCAGGTCATGGGGGAGGTACAGACGGAAATCCTGAAGAGCCTGATCGGAGAGCGTTTCGGGCTGGAGGTGGATTTTGCGGACGGGAAGCTTCTGTACAAGGAGACCATTGCGGGGCCTGTGGTGGGGATCGGGCATTTTGAGCCCCTGCGCCACTATGCGGAGGTGCATCTGCTGCTGGAGCCGGGAGAGCCCGGGAGCGGGCTGAAGGTGGGAACCGCCTGCAGCACGGATGAGCTGGATCTGAACTGGCAGCGTCTGATTCTGACCCATCTGGAGGAAAAGACCCATTTGGGTGTGCTGACAGGCTCTCCCATAACGGATCTGAAGATCACGCTGCTGACCGGGCGGGCGCACTTAAAACATACCGAGGGAGGGGATTTCAGGCAGGCCACCTACCGGGCGCTGCGGCAGGGGCTGATGCAGGCGGAAAGCGTGCTGCTGGAGCCGGTGTTTGCCTTCTCCCTGGAGGTGCCTGTGGAGCAGCTGGGGAGAGCCATGTCGGACATTCACAGGATGCATGGCAGCCTGGAGCCTCCGGTGACGGAGGCGGAGACCGTGACGCTGACGGGCAGTGCGCCCGCCTCCGCCATGGGGGGCTATCAGAGGGAGGTCAACGCATACACCCGGGGAAGAGGAAGACTGGCGCTTACCCTGAAGGGGTATGAACCCTGCCACAATGCGGAGGAGGTTATTCTGGAGCGGGGCTATGACCCGGAGCGGGATCTGGAAAATCCGGCCTCTTCCGTATTCTGCGCCCATGGGGCAGGTTTTGTGGTGGAGTGGGACAGGGTGCCGGAGTACGCCCATGGGGACAGCGGCTGGGGACAGGAGGCGAAGGGGCCGGGATTCTGTGGCGGGGAGGAACCGGATGCCGGAAACAAAACGGCCCGGGAATCTTATAGCGGAAACGGAACGGCCCGGGAACCCTACGGCGGAAACGGAACGGTTCAGGAATCCGTCAAGAGGAGAGGAAATTCCGGCGGGAACGGCGAAAGCCAGACCGGACAGGGGCGTTCCGACTATATCACCCAGGAGGAGATCGAGCGGATTTTTCAGCAGACTTATAAAAAGAGCGTGCAGGAATATGCCCCATACCGCTGGCACAGACAGAACACGGGAGGGGCGGACGCAGGCGGTCAGAAGCGGTCAGAAGCCGGAACCGGCGGGGATTTTGGGACCCAGGGAGAGGACAGGCCAGGCACGGGGAAGGCCCTCCGGAGGGGATTGGCCGGAACAGGGACGGGAAAGGGAAGCGGTGCAGAGTCCCCGGAGGCATATTTTCTGGTGGACGGATACAATATTATTTTTGCCTGGGAGGATCTGCGGAGTCTGGCGGAGGTGAATATCGACAGCGCCCGGGACAGGCTGATGGATGTGTGCTGTAATTTTCAGGGCTATGACGGAGCCACGCTGATTTTGGTTTTCGATGCCTACAAGGTGAAGGGCAACCCCGGTTCTGTACAGAAGTATCACAATATTTATGTGGTATACACAAAGGAGGCGGAAACCGCCGATCAGTATATCGAAAAGACGGTGCACAAAATCGGAAGGAAGCATCAGGTGACGGTGGCCACCTCGGACGCGCTGGAGCAGATGATTATCTGGGGAGAGGGTGCGGTGAGGCTGTCGGCGGCAGGTTTCCGGGAGGCAGTGGCCCAGGCCGGCCGCCGGATGATGGAGGATTATGTGGGAGACGGTAAGCTGTCTAACAGGATTCAGGTGGAATGGTGAACGGGCCCTGTTGCCTGACCATGACAAACGCATGAGTAAATAAAATGTGAACAAACTGCTCCATTATCCGTT
>ERZ779624.296-NODE-296-length-17291-cov-5.761430_pt1 | contig 17291 bp, 17 predicted proteins | sample MGYA00514190_ERZ779624 | MGnify/ENA primary metagenome ERZ779624 (study PRJEB29562, sample SAMEA4376706) | mouse gut metagenome | isolation source: Cecum | study: EMG produced TPA metagenomics assembly of the A DSS colitis mouse model was used to assess the... | reverse complement strand
TCTGTGTCGGATGTTAACTAACCGGAGCGCGGGGGAGGCTTTAAAGAAGATGGTCAGGCTTTATGAGGCGGGGACGCCTATGAACGGGCAGATCGTTCTGTGCAGGGGAGTGAATGACGGGGAGGAGCTGGAGCGGACCATCAGAGACCTTTCTAAGTTTCTTCCCTGGATGGAGAGCGTGTCCGTGGTGCCGGTGGGGCTGTCAAAGTTCCGAGACGGGCTGTATCCTCTGGAAGCCATCACAAAAGAGGACGCCGCCCGGACCATTGATCAGGTGGAGCGGTGGCAGAGACGGCTTTTTAAAGACCATGGAAACCATTTTGTCCATGCCAGCGACGAGTTGTATATACTGGCGGGAAGAGAGCTGCCGGAGGCTTCCCGGTACGACGGGTACCCACAGCTGGAAAATGGAGTGGGCATGATACGGCTTATGACAGAGGAGGTGGGAAAGGCTCTGGAGGATCTTCCGGGGGACGATCGAAAGAGAGAGGTTTCCATTGCCACAGGGCTTTTGGCCTATGAGTATCTGAAAGGGTATGTGGAGGAGATCCGGGGGAAGTTTCCAGGGGTTAAGGTCCATCTCTACCCTGTTGTCAATGAATTTTTTGGGGAGAGGATCACAGTCAGCGGGCTGATTACAGGGCGGGATCTGATGGCACAGCTTAAGGGCAGGGAGCTTGGGAGCAGGCTTTTACTTCCCGCGTGTATGTTTCGCAGCGGGGAGGAGGTGTTCCTGGATGATATTACCAGGCAGGAGGTAAAAACTGCTTTACAAGTGCCGGTGGATATTGTAAAATCAAGCGGATATGACTTTGTGAAGGCGGTTTTGGGACTTTCCGTGGAGGAAGGGGAAGCTTCCCTCCACGGAGAGTATGAACTGGATGAAGAGGAGATGAACTATGAGTAAACCGATCGTTGCCATCGTGGGCAGGCCCAATGTGGGCAAATCCGCGCTGTTTAATGCCATTGCCGGGGAGACGATTTCCATTGTGAAGGACACGCCTGGGGTGACCAGAGACAGGATCTACGCGGACTGCACGTGGCTGGATATGAATTTTACACTGATCGACACAGGGGGCATTGAGCCTGACACGGACGATGTGATTTTGTCCCAGATGAGGGAGCAGGCCGAGATCGCCATGGCCACGGCGGATGTCATCGTGTTTATGGTAGATGTGCGCCAGGGGCTGGTGGACGCGGATTTCAGGGTGGCGGATATGCTGCGGAAGTCAAAAAAGCCGGTGGTGCTGGTGGTGAACAAGGTGGACAGTTTCCAGAAGTTTGGCAATGATGTGTACGAGTTTTACAATCTGGGGATCGGGGAGCCTATTGCGGTGTCAGCGTCCTCAAGGCTTGGGCTTGGGGACATGCTGGACGAGGTGAGCCGCCATTTTAGTTCTGATCATCTGGCGGAGGAGGAGGACGAGAGGCCCAGGATCGCCATTGTGGGCAAGCCCAATGTGGGGAAGTCCTCCATTATCAACAAGCTGACGGGGGAGAACCGGGTTATCGTGTCCAATATCGCGGGCACGACCAGGGACGCGGTGGACACGGAAGTGGCTCATGACGGGACGGAGTACGTGTTTATTGACACAGCCGGGCTGCGGAGAAAGAACAAGATCAAGGAGGAGCTGGAGCGCTACAGCATCATCCGGGCTGTGACCGCGGTGGAGAGGGCCGATGTGGTGGTGCTGGTCATTGACGCGGTGGAGGGCGTCACGGAGCAGGACGCTAAGATCGCGGGCATTGCCCATGAGCGGGGCAAGGGCGTGATTATTGCCGTCAACAAGTGGGACGCCATTGAGAAGAATGACAAGACCATGAATGAGTTTACCAGGAAGATCCGGAACACCTTGTCCTTTATGGCTTACGCGGAGATCATTTTTATCTCTGCTCTGACAGGACAGAGGCTGGGGAGGCTGTTTGATACCATTGACATGGTGCGGCAGAACCAGAATATGAGGGTTTCCACAGGGGTTCTCAATGAGATCATGACAGAGGCAGTGGCATTGCAGCAGCCTCCGTCGGACAAGGGCAAAAGGCTTAGGCTGTACTATATGACTCAGGTGGCGGTGAAACCTCCTACGTTTGTGATTTTTGTCAATGATAAGAAGCTGATGCATTTTTCTTATACCAGATATCTGGAGAACAAGATAAGGGAAGCGTTTGGATTTAGGGGGACAGCTCTTAAGTTTATTATCAGGGAGCGGTCCGGAAAGGATACATGAGGTGTGTGAGTATGGAGAGACTGATCTGTCTGGTGATCGGATATTGTTTTGGGCTGTTTCAGACCGGGTATCTTTACAGCAAGGCCCACAATGTTGATATTAAGAAAGAGGGAAGCGGCAATTCTGGAAGCACGAATGTACTGCGGGTCATGGGGGTAAAGGCCGGGGCCATCGTGTTTTTGGGGGATTGCTTTAAGACCGTGTTTGCCTGCCTGGCAGCCAGGCTTTTATTTGCCAGCCAGCCGGATATGGTGGGGCTTTTGGTGCTGTATGCCGCCCTCGGCGCGATCCTTGGTCACAACTATCCGTTTTATATGCATTTTAACGGGGGAAAGGGGATTGCCTGCACGGCAGGACTTCTGGTTTCCATTGACTGGAGGCTGACTCTGATCTGCCTGATCGTGTTCGCCCTGATCGTGGGGGCGACCAGGTATGTGTCTTTGGGGTCTCTGGTGGTGGTGACTATTTTCCTGGCTTGGATGGTGGTGTTCGGGATGATGGGAGAGTACGGCGTGAGGGCCGGTCTGCTGCCAGAGTTTTACGGAGTGGCGGCAGTGATCGCGGCGCTGGCGTTTTTGCGGCACAGGGCTAATTTAAAGAGGCTGTTTTCGGGGACGGAGAATAAGATCGGGGTGAAGAAGAAATAGGATGAAAGATTTTTTGATGGAGGAATTATGGCAAATATAGGCATAATCGGCGCAGGAACCTGGGGGACGGCCCTGGGTCTTGTGCTTTATGGGAACGGGCATTCGGTGACTTTGTGGTCCGCCTTTGAGGAGGATGCCAGATATCTTGACAAAAAGCGGGAGCACAAAAATCTGCCAGGGGTAAAACTGCCTGGAGATATGGTGTTTACGGCTTCCATGGAACAGGCTGCAGAGAGGAAGGATGTTTTGGTTCTGGCGGTTCCCTCCATCTATGTCCGGTCTACGGCGAGAAAGATGGCGGCCTTTTGCGGAAAGGGACAGGTGATCGTGAATGTGGCCAAGGGGATTGAGGAGGATTCGCTTTTGACTCTGTCCCAGGTGATCGAGGAGGAGCTTTCCGGGGCCAGGGTGGCGGTTCTGTCAGGGCCCAGCCACGCGGAGGAGGTGAGCCGCAGGGTTCCCACTACCTGCGTGGCGGGAGCGGCGGACAAAAGGCTGGCCGCGATGGTCCAGAATCTGTTTATGAGTCCGGAGTTTCGAGTGTATATAAGCCCTGACGTGCTGGGGATTGAGCTTGGGGGAGCCCTAAAGAATGTGATCGCCCTGGCGGCCGGCATTGCCGACGGACTGGGGTATGGGGATAACACAAAGGCGGCTCTGATCACCAGAGGAATCCACGAGATCGGACGCCTGGGTATGAGGATGGGCGGGCTGTCGGAAACCTTTGGCGGCTTGTCGGGGATCGGGGACCTGATCGTGACCTGCGCCAGCATGCACAGCCGCAACCGGCGGGCCGGTATTCTCATAGGCCAGGGCTGCTCCATGGAGGAGGCCATGAGCCAGGTGGGAATGGCGGTTGAGGGCGTGTATTCGGCCAGGGCCGCCTGGAAGCTGGCAGAGAAATATCAGGCGCCTATGCCCATCGTGGAACAGGTGTATAAGGTCCTGTTTTTTGGCCACGACCCGGGGGGGGCGGTGAAAGAGCGGATCGCCCGCGACAGGACCCGCGAGCCGGGGGCGGGGGTATGGGAAGAGGCCAGGGATGAAAAAATTTAATACCGCCGGTCCGTGTATTCCTAAAAAGCATTATATGGTGGATCTGGAGGACCGGCTGAACCGCATCCACAGAATGGTGGATGACGGAGAATATTTTACGATAAACAGGGCCAGACAGTATGGGAAGACTACAACTCTTGCCGCTCTTGCGGGAAAGCTGACAGAGGATTATCTGGTTGTCAGTCTGGATTTTCAGAAATTCAGTCAGTCATGTTTTGAACATGAAGATAGCTTTTGTCACGCTTTTCCGGTATTTTTGTCAGGGAGGTAAGACGTCTGGGAGTGCCATCAAAAAAGAGGAAAAGTCCTTCAAAGGAGGAGAATCTGAAGGCGGGCGGGGAGATCGTAATTGGAAACAAGCGTTTGATCGAAGCGGTTGTCTGATGGAGCGGAGATGTTTTTGTGAAAGCGCAAAATGGGAGGAGAATTTTATGGGGATCTACGTGAATCCAAGAAACGTGGCATTTCGGAAGGCTTTAAACGGGGATATCTATATTGGAGAGACACGGGGTGGATTATGGGGAGATGGAAAAATGGTACGACGGGTATCTTCTTGGAGGACTCTCGATCTATAATCCGAAGTCTGTGGTTGACGCGCTGATGTGGAAGAAATTTAAGAGTTACTGGACGGGAACAGAGACCTATGAGGCGTTAAAGGCGTATATTGATATGAATTTTGACGGGCTGAAGGAGGCGGTCACCGTGATGCTGGGGGGCGGGCGGTGTAAGATTGATCCCACCACGTTTCAGAATGACATGACCACCTTTAAGACCAGGGATGATGTGCTTACCCTTTTGGTCCATTTGGGATATCTGACTTATGATGAGAAGAACAGCGAAGTTTTTATTCCCAATCAGGAGATCAGCCAGGAGTTTGTGCGCTCCATAAAGGTGGGTGGCTGGGGAGGGCTGATGGATGCCTTAAACCGCTCGGAGGAGCTTCTTTTTGCCACCTGGGCAATGGACGGCGGGGCCGTGGCAGAGGGGATGGCAAAGATCCACGGGGAGACAGCGTCGGTTTTGCAGAACAACAGTGAGAATTCTCTCACCTGCGCCATTCTGATCGCCTACTACAGCGCCAAGGCCTACTATCTGAATCCGGTTATGGAGATGCCCAAGGGAAAAGGGTTTGCGGACGTGGTGTATCTACCCAAGCGGGGTGTGGATAAGCCGGCTCTGGTGGTGGAGTTAAAGTGGGACAAAAGCGCTAAAGGCGCCATGGCCCAGATCAAGGACAAAGAGTATGGAGAGTGGATTTTGGGGTACACAGGGGAAGTTCTCCTGGTAGGGATCGGGTATGACAAGGGGAAAAAGACCCATCAGTGCGTGATCGAAACCTACGAGAAAAAATGAAAGGTTCTCCTGCCAGGTTATAGCAAATATAACTTTTCTGTATAGCTTTACCATTGCAAAAAGCCAATGCACAAAAGCAAAAGTGTTGACAAGTGAAAATGTTGAAGCTATAATGGATAAAGTTTTACATCAAATGTTTGCATAATTATGAGGAGGAGAACATTATGAAAAAACTGATCACATTAGGATTAACGGCAGCTATGGTTGCTTCCTTAACTGCCTGCGGCGGTAACGGCGGGGACGCCACCACAGCGGCAGCAGGAGGGGACGCCACCACAGCGGCGGCAGGAGGGGATACCACCACAGCCGCAGGCGGCGCTTCGGCCGACAACTCAGGGGCTGGGGCGGAGGGAGCTTTTAAGATCGGCGTCATCGGACCTCTCACAGGACCGGCGGCGGCATACGGCATCGCGGTGCAGAACGGCGCGGACCTGGCTGTGAAGGAGATCAACGCGGCAGGCGGCGCAAACGGCGTTATGCTGGAGATGAATGCCCAGGATGATGAGCATGACCCGCAGAAATCCGTCAACGCTTACAATACGTTAAAAGACTGGGGCGCTCAGGCCATTGTAGGCTCCACCACTTCCGACCCATGTATCGCGGTGGCGGCGGAGACATCCAATGACAATATGTTCCAGATCACCCCGTCAGGCTCCGCGGTGGAGTGCGTGGCTCCGGAGAATGTATTCCGCGTATGTTTCGCTGACCCGGACCAGGGAACTGCTTCCGCCGTGTACATTGGCGAGAACAAGCTGGCCACCAAGATCGCGGTTATCTATGACAGCTCCACCACCTATTCTTCCGGCATCCGGGAGGCGTTTGTGAAGGAGGCTGCCAACCAGGGACTTGAGGTTGTGGCTGACGAGGCGTTTACCGCCGACAATGCCACGGACTTTTCCGTACAGCTGGACAAGGCTAAAGAGGCTGGCGCTGAGTTAGTGTTTTTGCCCATCTACTATCAGGAGGCTTCCGTGATCTTAAAGCAGGCAAGCGACAAGGACTTTGCTCCTATCTTCTTTGGGTGTGACGGCATGGACGGTATTTTGACGGTTAAGAATTTTGACACGGCTCTGGCAGAAGGGCTGATGCTTCTGACTCCGTTCTCCACAACCGAGGAGAGCAGCAAGGCGTTTACCGAGGCTTATGTGGCGGCTTACGGCATTGAGCCAAACCAGTTCGCGGCAGATTCCTATGACGCGGTTTACGCCATCAAGGCAGCTCTGGAGAAATCCGGCGTTGCCGCGGACGCGGACTTCTCCACAGTGTGCGACGCGTTCAAGACCGCTATGACAGAGATCACCATCGACGGACTGACCGGAGAGGGCATGACCTGGAACGCTGCAGGCGAGCCGGACAAGGCGCCCAAGGCAGTTAAGATCGTAAACGGTGTGTATGAGATGCAGTAAAGAAGTGGATCTGAGGGGTTGTCGTATGACGGCCCCTTTTCCCTTATAGCCGGGCAGAGGGAATCTTTGCCTTGCGCATCGTTTTCACCTGTGATATAATTCGACATAATATTGTTTTTATTTTAATGGAATGAAGGGGTGGATTCATGAGTTTTCTTTCGTACTTAATCAGCGGGATCAGCCTGGGCAGCATTTACGCCATCATTGCCCTTGGGTATACCATGGTGTACGGCATTGCCAGGATGCTGAATTTTGCCCATGGGGATATTATCATGGTAGGCGGCTTTGCCATTTTTACCATGGTCAGCACCCTGGGTATGGCGCCTATGGTGGGGATTTTGACAGCAATCGTGGTGTGTACGGTTCTGGGCGTGACCATTGAGTTTGTGGCCTACCGGCCTCTTCGGGGGGCTTCCTCCCTGGCGGTGCTTATTACAGCCATTGGCGTCAGCTACCTTTTGCAGAACTTGGCTCTGCTGATCTTCGGGTCCAATGCCAGGCAGTTTACGTCTGTGGTGACGGTTCCGGGACTGAAGCTGGCAGGAGGGCGGTTGTCCATATCCGGCGAGACTATTGTGACCATTGTAGTGTGTATTGTGATCATGGCAGGGCTGACCGGGTTTATCAACAAGACCAAGGTGGGGCAGGCCATGCTTGCGGTGTCTGAGGACCGGGGGGCAGCCACCCTTATGGGGATCAATGTAAACAGGACCATTGCCATTACCTTTGCCATCGGCTCGGCTCTGGCGGCTATTGCGGGGGCTCTTTTGTGTTCCACCTACCCGTCCCTGACCCCATACACCGGCTCTATGCCGGGGATCAAGGCCTTTGTGGCGGCAGTGTTCGGCGGCATCGGCTCCATACCGGGGGCGCTGATCGGCGGGATCATCCTGGGAGTGGTGGAGAATCTGTCAAAGGCCTACATCTCTTCCCAGCTGTCGGATGCCATCGTGTTTTCCCTGCTCATTATTATCCTGCTGGTTCGTCCTACGGGGATTCTGGGCAAGAAGATCAATGAGAAAGTGTAGGTGCATGATGGTGAAAGGAAAGAAGAATAAATTACTGATTCAAAACAGCATTACCTACGCCATGGTTATCCTTTTTTGGGCGGTGATCCAGGGGCTGTCTGCGGGAGGCCATGTTTCCAGCCTGATGAAAGGGCTTTTGGTGCCTCTGTGCATCTACGCCATTCTGGCAGTGTCTTTAAACCTTACGGTGGGGATTCTGGGAGAGTTAAGCCTTGGACACGCGGGATTTATGTGCGTGGGAGCTTTTTCCGGCGCCTTTTTTACCAAGTGTGCGGAGTCCATGATCCCAAGCGTCGGGCTTAGGTTTTTCTTTGCCCTGGTTTTAGGGGCGGCAGTGACCGGGGTGTTCGGCATCCTTATCGGGATACCGGTTCTTCGGCTAAAGGGGGATTATCTGGCTATTGTGACTCTGGCCTTTGGGGAGATCATCAAGAACCTGATCAATGTAATGTTTATCGGAAGGGACTCCAGGGGATTCCATTTTTCCATCAAGGACAGTTTGTCTCTGGGGCTGGAGGACGGGGGAGAAGTCATCGTCAAGGGGGCCCAGGGGATCACGGGGACGCCCAGGGCAGCTACTTTTACTATCGGGATTCTGCTCCTTTTGCTGACCCTGGTGATTGTATTGAACCTGATCAATTCCCGGACCGGTCGGGCCATCATGTCCATCCGGGACAACCGGATCGCGGCGGAGTCCATTGGGATCAACATCACCAAATATAAACTGATGGCATTTTCCATCTCCGCGGCTCTGGCAGGTATGGCAGGGGTTCTGTATGCCCACAGCCTGGCCACTCTGGCTGCCACGTCGGCCAACTTTGGATATAATAAGTCCATCATGATCCTGGTGTTTGTGGTGCTGGGAGGTCTGGGCAATATCCGGGGGTCTGTGATTGCCGCCATTGTGCTGACGGCCCTTCCGGAGCTTTTGAGAGGGCTCAATGATTACCGCATGTTGATTTACGCCATTGTCCTGATCGTGATGATGCTGTTTAATTCCAGCCCCAAGGCCATTGAGATGAGAAGCGTTATGATGGAGCGGCTTAAGGGTAAAAAGGCGGGATCTGAATCTGCCGCAAAGGAGGCTTGATAAGTATGGCAATGTTGGATGTAAAGAACCTTGGCATTTCTTTTGGAGGCCTGAAGGCGGTGGATAATTTCAGCGTGACCATTGAGAAGGGGGAGCTGTACGGGCTTATCGGTCCCAACGGCGCGGGAAAGACCACGGTGTTTAACCTGCTGACCGGGGTTTATAAGCCGGATATGGGTTCTATCCATCTGGACGGAAAGAATATCACAGGGAGAAAGACCATTGAGATCAACCAGGACGGAATCGCCAGGACTTTCCAGAATATCCGCCTGTTTAAGGAGTTAAGCGTTCTGGACAATGTAAAGGCGGGACTCCACAATCATCACCCTTATTCTACCATAGAGGGTATTTTCCGGCTTCCCAGGTACTACAAGGTGGAGCGGGAGATGAATGACCAGGCCATGGAGCTTTTGAAGGTGTTTGACCTGGACGGGGAGCGGGATTACAAGGCGTCAAATCTGCCTTACGGCAAGCAGAGGAAACTGGAGATCGCCAGAGCCCTGGCTACAGACCCTAAGCTTTTGCTTCTGGACGAACCCGCGGCAGGCATGAACCCCAATGAGACGGCGGAGCTGATGGAGACCATCCGCTTTGTGCGGGAAGAGTTTGACATGACCATCCTGCTGATCGAGCATGACATGAAGCTGGTGTCCGGCATCTGTGAGAAGCTGACCGTGTTGAATTTTGGTCAGGTGCTGACCCAGGGGGAGACCTCCGCGGTGCTCAATGACAAGCGGGTCATCACAGCATATCTTGGAGAGTAGGAGGAGAGGACATTATGGCAATACTGGAGGTTAAGGATCTGGAAGTCTATTATGGCGTTATCCAGGCCATTAAGGGAATCTCTTTTGAAGTGAACCAGGGGGAGATCATTGCCCTTATCGGGGCCAACGGCGCGGGGAAGACCACCACTCTGCAGACCATTACCGGGCTGATCCCGGCCAAGGCGGGGAACATCATCTATGAGGGTGAGGATATTACCAGGATCCCAAGCCATAAGCTGGTGGGCATGGGCATGGCCCATGTGCCTGAGGGGCGGCGGGTGTTTGCTCAGCTGACGGTGCTGCAGAACCTGAAGCTGGGAGCTTACACCAGAAAGGATAAGGGGGAAGTGGAGGAGACTCTGGGCTCTATTTACGCCCGTTTCCCCAGGCTGGAGGAGAGGAAGAACCAGCTGGCGGGGACTCTCAGCGGCGGGGAGCAGCAGATGCTTGCCATGGGGCGGGCGCTGATGTCTCATCCAAAGCTGATCGTTATGGATGAGCCGTCCATGGGTCTTTCCCCTATTTATGTCGATGAGATTTTTGATATCATTAAGGAGATCAATGAGGGCGGCACCACCGTGCTTTTGGTGGAGCAGAACGCCAAGAAGGCATTGTCCATTGCCCACAAGGCTTATGTGCTGGAGACGGGGAAGATCGTGTTAAGCGGGGACGCGAAAGAGCTGATGAATGATGATTCGGTGAAGAAGGCTTATTTGAGCGAGTAGGCGGGATTTCTTCCGGGAGAAAACGGGGATCAGGCAGTGTATTCTGAGAGTACATTTCCAGGAAAAGGAGGTTCGGGGAACATGAGAGAAGACTTAAGAGGAAACAGGGGGGCAGGGATGCTGGCCCGGTGCCTGGCAGCGGTTTTGGCTTTGGGACTTTTGGGGGCCAGGATTGCTTTCGGGGCCACAATCCAGGTGGGGCCGGGGATGCCGAAACCGGCAGAGGCGTTTCAGGTGGAGAAGTTTGTGCTTCCCCAGGAGGCCAGGGTGCTGGTTGTTGTGGAAGGAACGGGAGGAAGCGACTGCAGGGTGTACGCCTATGAGTGGTCGGATAAAGGCTGGGAGCTTCGGGTGGAGACGCCTGGGATCCTGGGGAAGAACGGCATGAGCAATCACCGGACCACAGGGGATAAGACCACCCCCATCGGCGTGTTCTGTATGAACACTCCTTTTGGGCAGAGCGAAGCTGTGGAGGGATTTCCTTCGGATTATATTAAGGTGAGGGAGAGCCATGTGTGGTCTGACGACTTAAACCGTCTGGTGGACGACAAAAGCCAGGCAGGGGAGCACGTGGGCACTTCGGCGTACCAGGGGTACTATGACTATGTTCTGGATGCCGGGTTTAATGGGAAGGCGATCCCCGGTCAGGGAAGCGCTCTGTTTTTGCACTGCCGGGTGCCGGAGGCTGTCAGCACCGGAGGGTGCGTGGCGATCCCCAAGGAGGAGATGGAAAAGGTCATGAAACTGTACGGGACTTACGGGAGCGGGGCCTGCTTTATCGCCCAGGCACCGGAGGGGACGTTTTCCCAGATCTATGAGTCCTATGGGGTCAATGACGGGCTGTCGCCGGATGGGGATTTTGGGGTTTAGTTGCGGGAGTAAACCTTACGGATATTGACAGGATAAAAGAGTGACTTATGAATAAGTTCCCACCCCCTTGCATATATTTTAGAAGCATAGCAAGGGGGTATTTTTATGGAGCAGTTTTCAGTATACAAGGATATTCAGGCGAGGACCGGAGGCGAGATCTATCTGGGGGTGGTGGGACCCGTGCGGACGGGAAAATCCACGTTCATCAAACGTTTTATGGAACTTATGGTGCTTCCGGAGATGGAGGATGAACACACCAGGACCCAGGCGAGGGATGAACTGCCCCAGAGCGCGGCGGGAAAGACCATCATGACCACAGAACCCAAGTTTATCCCCAAGGAGGCGGCTCAGGTGGCGCTGGGGGACGATATCGACGTGTTGGTGAGGCTCATTGACTGTGTGGGTTTTATGATCGACGGGGCTGCGGGACACATTGAAAATGACAGCGAGCGGCTGGTGAAGACGCCGTGGTATGATTACCAGATCCCCTTTACCAAGGCAGCGGAGATCGGAACCAGGAAGGTTATCACCGACCACTCCACTATTGGGATCGTGGTGACTACGGACGGGACCATCGGGGATATCAAGCGGCCCGCCTATGTTCCGGCGGAGGCTCGAACGGTCAGCGAGCTAAAGGAGCTGGGAAAGCCGTTTATCATCCTGCTTAACTCCGTGAAGCCGTTTTCCGACGATACCAGGCAGCTGGCGGCGGAGATGAACAGCAAATACGGTGTGTCAGTTCTGCCGGTAAACTGCGAGCAGCTGAAAAAGGACGATATCTTACATATTTTGGAAGTGGTTCTCAAAGAATTTCCGGTAACCCAACTGAATTTTAAGATTCCTAAATGGCTGGAGATCCTGCCATCGGATCATTGGCTGAAAGCCGGGGTGATCCAGGCGGTGCGGGATCTGATGGGCAAGGTGAACCAGATGAAAGATGTGACGGCGGCCCTGGCCGGGGTGGTTACGGACGTGGTCCGGGGCATGAAGACGGACCGGATGGATCTGTCCGACGGCACGGTGTCCGTGGATGTCAATGTGGATGACCACTATTACTATGATATCTTAAGCGATTACGTCGGCATCCCCATTAATGGGGAGTATCAGCTGATGCAGCAGCTGCGCAGCCTTGCCAGGATGAAGCAGGAGTACGAGAAAGTCCAGAGCGCCATCAGCCAGGTGCGGCTGCGGGGTTACGGCGTGGTAACACCTGAGAAGTCGGAGATCATCCTGGATGAGCCTCAGGTAATCCGCCACGGCAACAAGTACGGGGTGAAGATGCGGGCGGAGGCGCCGTCCATAAACATGATAAAGGCCCACATAGAGACCGAGATCGCGCCGATCGTAGGCAGTCAGCAGCAGGCAGAAGACCTGATCGCCTATATCAAGCAGAACGCCAGAAACAGCGACGAGGGGATATGGAATACGAATATTTTTGGAAAGTCCATAGAGCAGATCGTGGAAGACGGTATCCAGGCCAAAGTATCGCAACTCACCGAAGACTGCCAGATGAAATTGCAGGATACCCTGCAAAAGATCATCAATGACAGCAAAGGGGGAATGATTTGCATCATCATCTAGCCGTGCAGAAAAAGAGGTGTGAAGGGCCCGTGGGAGCATGCTTTTGCTCACAAAGGGCACTTCGCAGCTCTTTTTCTATAGGGCCGGAGGCCCGACATGAATAATTTGGCGGCCAAAAAATGGGAAGAGAGGAAAGAAAGCCGCTTCGCCAAATTATGAATGAAGCACGCGGGTGGGGAGAAGTGTTTGTTGTCGGATTATAAAAGATATGCTATGATGTGTGTAGAAGACAACCATGTTACAAGGTGGTAAGCCTCCCAAACTTGCAAAAGAGGGGAGGTGGTGCATATGACTATATACGAAGTATTAAGCCTGTTGTTTTTAGTTGGTACTTATCTAGTCGTGCTGCTTGCCTATATTGATAGGAATCACAAGCGAAAATAAATAAGCCTACCTTGTCACTTGGCCGGTGAAGGTAGGCTTATAACCTACACTAATTAACAGCACCTTTCACTTGTCTAAATTTCTATCTGCTGCGTTGTCGTCAATCGACGTAGCCACCGGCTACGCCTCATTCCTCCGCCTTGCAGGCTGAAAATTTATCCTGCGTGAAAGGTATCGGTAATTAGTGTGGGTTATACTAGTTGGAGGTCAACCACTTTGTGGGTGGTTGTTTTCCTGTATCCGATATAGCATATTCAGAAGAGCAGCGCAAGCCTCTTTTTGCTATATATGGAGTTAGATCTTTTTGGGAATAAGAACTATCTTCTACAGTTATACTGAAACTTGTTTAGGTCGATATCTGAAAGACGGCGGAGAGGAGATTTATATAGAAAATAAAGTAGAAAGTTTTTTTCAATGGAAAACCAATCCAAAAGAAAAAACATTGAAGAAAAATATGAGAAACATAAAATAATTGCGCAATGGGAAAAGAAAGATGTGTTATATTCATTTATAGGTATTTACGAAATATGGATCTGTGTTTTCCGCCCTAATAGTGGAAGAATTAGATTTATTAAGGATAATGACAAAAGTAGTTTATCCGGAAAATGAAGATTATTTTGTAGAGCAAATAGGACGGCGTTTCCAATGTGAAAAGATTTTGCGTTTCAAAATGATCTGAAATTTTGACACATGGAGGAACGATAAAAATGGTGTACAATTTAACCGATTTAAGAAAAGAGTACCAGGAAGGCAAGATATACAAGTTTGTATTTTTCTGGGGACACAGGCCCTCCTCTGGCGGGCAAGTCACAAAAGCCTGCTTCAGCCAGTGGTGGAAGAGCAGGTTTGAGGTGGAGGGAAGAGTGTACTGCTGCGCGGAGCAGTTTATGATGGCGGAGAAAGCCAGGATGTTCGGGGATGAGGAGATGCTTTCTAAGATCATGGAGTCCACAGATCCAAAGGAGATGAAGGCATACGGGCGAGCCGTAAGGAATTTTGATAAGGATCTGTGGGAATCTGCCTGCTTTGAGGTGGTAAAGAAGGGGAACAGGGCGAAATTTTCTCAGAATCCGCAGCTTCTGGAATTTTTAAAAGGGACCAAAAAGAGGATCCTGGTGGAGGCAAGTCCCCGGGACCGGATATGGGGGATCGGCATGGGGGAATCCAATCCGGATGCGGAAAATCCCCTGAAATGGAGAGGTACGAATCTTCTGGGATTCGCGCTGACCCAGGTGAGGGATCAGTGGGTGGAGGCAGCCCAGGGGGAGGATTCAGAGCTGGCAAAGGATAAGAGGATGTGCCAGGCGAGGGTTTAGAAAGAAAAGGAGTGACATAGAGACTATGGACAGGAAAGCAGTTGCCAGAGAGACTCTGGATATTTTGAGGCAGGGATACTATGACGCGGCGGTGGGGCCTTATGACAGAGAGGGATCCCGGGAGCCGGAGAAAAGGCGGGTCGTCATTGGGGATGATCTGAAATGGTCTGTGAGCCACAGCGTTCTTTATACGCCCAGGCAGGGAAGCGAGCTGCTGGAATGGTATGAGGCGCAGATGGCTGCGGAGGGCAGAAGGCAGCCCGGGGGAGAGGCGGAAAAACAGAAGGATCTTTTGGACAGCCAGGTGGAGAACATTTCCACAGTAGATGCCATCCGTATGCTCTCGGCGGAGGGAAAAGGGAACATAGGCGTATTGAATTTTGCCAGCGCCAAGAATCCGGGAGGCGGGTTTATCAACGGGGCCATGGCACAGGAGGAGAGCTTGGCGGCGTCCAGCACTCTCTATAAGACGCTGACAGCCAATGAGGAGTACTACAGGGTGAACAGGGCCAACGGGTCCATGATGTACACGGACTACGGCATTTATTCGCCGGATGTGACGTTTTTTAGGGACGGCAGGTTTCGGCTGGCGGCGGATCCGGTGAAGGCTTCGGTGCTGACTATGCCTGCGGTGAATATGGGTCAGGTTCAGCAAAAAGGGGAGGACATGGAGGAGGCAAAAAGGGTGATGCGGCAAAGGATGAAGCTGACTCTGGCGATTTTTGCCCGGCAGGGGGCCAAAAACCTGGTGCTTGGCGCTTATGGGTGCGGCGTGTTTCGAAATGACCCCGTTCAGGTGGCCATGTGGTGGAAGGAAATCTTTCAGGAGGGATTTGACAGGTATTTTGACTCTGTGGTTTACGCGGTGTTGGATGGTTCCAGAGGGCAGACGTGTATTGGGGCTTTTAGAAAGGTATTTATGGGGGAAGCGTGATCCGGAACGCAAAAAGGAGACAGGCCCCAGGGCGGGGCCGGGGGTTAGGGACGATGTCCCAGTTGCCAGAAGGCCACGGCGCTTGCGGCGGCGACATTGAGGGAATCCACCCCGTGGAACATGGGGATACGGACCGTGTAGTCGCAGGCGCGGATGGTCTCATCGGTCAGCCCGTCCCCCTCAGAACCCAGAAACAGGGCCAGCTTGTTCTGGGCCATAAGCTCCGGGGCGTCGATGGATATGGACTGGTCTCTTAAGGCCATGGCGGCGGTCTTAAAGCCCATGTCATGAAGGGAGCAGCCGTCCAGATATTTCCAGGGCATCTGGAACACGCATCCCATGCTGACTCTTATGGCGCGGCGGTATAAAGGGTCGCTGCACCCGCCGGTCAGCAGGACGGCGTCCATGCCAAGGGCTGCGGCTGAGCGGATGATGGCGCCTACATTGGTGGGATTCATGACATTTTCCAGAACCGCTACGCGGCGGGCGGGCGTACACAGCTGCCGGGGGGAGGGCAGGGGGCGGCGGTGCATGGCGCAGAGCATTCCCCTGGTTAAGTGGAAGCCTGTAAGCTTTGACAGGACTTTGGAGTCAGCGGTAAATACGGGGATGCGGCCGCACCGGGCCAGAACTTTGCTACCCTCACCCGAAAGCTGCTGCGGCTCCGCCAGAAGAGAGACGGGGCGGTATCCGGCGTCCAGGGCCCGCAGGATGACCTTGGGACTTTCGGCGATGAAAATTCCCTGGTCAGGCTCATAGAGATGAAAGAGCTGGGGCTCGGTTAGTCTGGCGTAGACGTCTAATTCCGGTGCGGAAAAGTCGGTAATGGAAATAAGGTTCGGCATATGGGACTCCTTTAGGTGATGGTTACTTTAATGGTTATGGTATCACATGGCGGTATATTTGGCAAGCAGGCTGACTGAGCGAAGAGGATAAAAATGGAGAGGGGAGCGGGGATGAATCACCAGCTTATTCAAAAGGTAGTGATCAACTGGGAGAAGATCCACAGGGGCAGTTATTTGCGGGACATTGAGGCTATAAAGGGGCTGGAGGAGATTGAGTTTACCAGCCCCATTACATTTTTTGTTGGGGAAAATGGGAGCGGGAAATCTACGGTGCTGGAAGCAATGGCTATTGCCTGCGGATTTAATCCGGAAGGGGGAAGCAGGAATTACCGCTTTTCCACCTATGATTCCCACTCGGAGCTTTGCGGGGCTATGAGGGTTGTGAGAGGGTTTCGCAGACCGGGGTGGGGATATTTTCTAAGGGCGGAGAGTTTTTACAATGTGGCCACCAAGGAGGAGGACTATGCGGACGCCCTTCACCCTTCCCAGAGATTTCACGAGAAATCCCACGGGGAGAGCTTTCTCTCCATTGCCCAGACCCAGCTAAAGCCCAACGGGCTGTATTTTCTTGATGAGCCGGAGGCGGCTCTCTCCCCTCAGCGGCAGTTGACTTTGCTGGCGGAGATCGATGAATGCGCCAGGGAGGAATCCCAGTTTATCATTGTCACCCACTCCCCGATCCTTTTGGGGATTCCGGGGGCGCGGATCTTGACATTTGACAGCGGGCAGGTGCATGACTGCGAGTATGAGGAGACGGACAGCTACCGGGTGACGGAGATGTTTATCAATAATCGAAGGCAGATCCTGACAAGGCTGATCGGCAGGGCGTAGAGGCCTGGTTAGCGCAACTAGTAGTCCGTACTCTAAATTCGTGTGCAAAGAGTGCATGATATCCGCGTCAGATGTGCGTCTGCGAAGCAACGGCGTAGTGGGCGCTACGACTAGCTTCGCAGGCGTGCATCTGGCGTGGATAGCAGGTGCTATATGCACATGAATTTAGAGGACGGACTACTAGTACATCATTGCATTAATTCCTAAGCAATAGTACTCGCTCTCTACGCCAG
>ERZ779624.295-NODE-295-length-17293-cov-11.423831_pt1 | contig 17293 bp, 15 predicted proteins | sample MGYA00514190_ERZ779624 | MGnify/ENA primary metagenome ERZ779624 (study PRJEB29562, sample SAMEA4376706) | mouse gut metagenome | isolation source: Cecum | study: EMG produced TPA metagenomics assembly of the A DSS colitis mouse model was used to assess the... | reverse complement strand
CCTCATATACATGAAAAAGTCTGCCCCTCGGCAGACTTTTTCGACAGGCTGGGGGGCCGCCGTCTGTGACAGACAGCGGCCCCTACCCCTTATTGTGCTTAGACACTTATCGCCGTTGACAAAGGTCCGAAAACAGACTATACTAAAAAATAGTCCGTATTCAGACCAAAGGAGGGCATATGATGGACGGCAGCATACAAAGCCAGATTGTTCAGTTCAATCTTCTGTTCAAGCGATACGATGATATCTATCGCCGTGCCGCGAAGCAATTTGATATGCCGGAGCTGACACTGTGGATTCTATACGCGCTCCGGGAAAAGCCCGATTGCACACAGAAGGATCTGACCGATCTTCTTCTCCAGCCCAAGCAATCCATCCACGCCGCCCTCAAAACGCTGATTGCGGATGGGTACGTTGTGCTGGAACACCCGGAACATAATCGGCGGAGCAAATTCATCCGCCTTACCGACGCGGGAGCGGCCCTTGCGGGCGATACTGCGGATCGGATTGTCCAGGCGGAACAAAGCGCGTTCCTTACCCTGACCGAAGGAGAACGGGAAACGATCCTGTCTCTATTTGATCGGCTCTGTACCGCAATGCAGGAGGCACTGCGGCGCATTGAGCACGAAGTACACACCCCAGGGGAAACGGCATGAACGAAAACAAGGAACTATTTGAAGAACAGCCCGTATCCAAGGCGGTGATCTCCCTGGCTGTCCCCACGGTGATCAGCCAGCTGATCACCGTGGCCTACAATATGGCGGACACCTTTTTCATCGGCCGGATCGGCGACCCGGATCAGGTGGCGGCGGTGTCCCTGTGCATGCCGCTGTTCATTCTGCTGACCGGTATGGCGAACCTGTTCGGCATCGGCGGCTCCAGCCTGATCTCCCGCTCCTTGGGCGAGGGGAATCTGGATCGGGCGCGAAAGGTTTCCGCCTTCTGTGTCTGGACAGCGGCCGCCGCCGCGCTGGCCTACGGGCTGTCGGTGTTCCGCTTGAGGGAAGCCATCCTTCCCGCTGTGGGCGCGGATGCGGACACCTACCGCTTTTGCGCCCAATATGTCCTTTGGGCCATTGGTGTGGGCGCAGTCCCTACGGTGCTGAACGCGGTTCTGGCTCATCTTGTGCGTGCTGAAGGGGATTCCAAACGGGCCAGCTTCGGTATGGCCATGGGCGGGGTACTCAACATGATCCTCGATCCGATTTTTATTTCGCTGCTCGGATTCGAAGTGGCGGGCGCCGCCATCGCCACCATGCTGTCCAATCTCACCGCCACAGTTTATTTCATCGTTCTGATTGTCAGAAAGCGGGAGGCCACTGTGCTGACACTGGACCCCCGGCACTATACCTGGGGGATGCGCATCCCATTTGAGGTGCTGCTGGTGGGGCTGCCAAGCTGTATGATGAATCTGATGGGCGTATGCTCCAACATCGCCATGAACCGGCTCATGGCCTCCTACTGCAACGAGGCCGTGGCGGGTATCGGGATCGCAAAGAAGGTAGATATGCTGGCCTTCGCCATTGCCACAGGTATGTCCAAAGGCGTGCTCCCGCTGATCGCTTACAATTATTCGGCGCGGAATTTCAAGCGGATGATGTCTGCCGTAAAAACAACCTTTCTTTACAGCCTGCTTGCCGCTTTGCTTGGGATGGCCATGCTGCTCACCTGTGCCGGGCCAATCGTCAGAGCCTTTATCGACGATCCTGCCACCGTAGAATACGGGGGCAGGTTCCAGCGCATTATCTGCGTCACCTGCCCCTGCGTTTCTGTCACCATGATCATCATCACGTTGTTTCAATCGGCGGGTAAAAAGGTGCGGCCACTGGTGTTATCCCTTTTGAGAAAAGGCGGCCTGGACATTCCGGCCATGCTGCTGCTGAACAGGCAGATCGGAATTGACGGCACAGCCTGGGCCACGCCCGCCGCAGATTTTGGGGCTATGCTGATTGCTGTCTGCCTGTTTATCCCATTTTGGAAGGGGCTTTGTAGGATAGTAAATACAGAATAACAATTATAATTTTGCCGCTTCAGGAATAAAGGTAACCAGGCCAAGAGCTTATTTTTGCCATTGCTCACAAGAACTGCTCAGCTGCCTCAAAATTCATGCGCTGTATGTCCACATTTGGTCCGCAGATCAGCCGCAACGCTTCCTCCTGAAACTTGAAGCAGTACAGTATTCCCCTTAATCTGTTCGCCCGCAAACCAATGTTGAACCGTCTGATGCGGGGCATATCACAGGTGTAGGCAAACATCACCGGGTACTCTCCATCTATGGCGTCATGCTCCACGCGTCCGTACTGCTGGGCTTCGGATAGTCCCTCCATCAAAACGTTATCCAGCACAGCCTTCTTATCCGGCTCACAAAGCAGCCGCAAAATGACCTCCCCGTAGTGGTCGTTTGTCAAATAATAAAAGCGGCGGTAGTCTTCCTCCACCACAAAATACTTATGGCGTTGGTCGCCGCCCACTCCCATCAGCACGGGCATCAGCTTCATATCGTTTCCGAAGATGATCGCGCTCTGTCTGGCACTCCCATACTGCTCTGAAAGCCGTTGCAGGCACAAATCGTATTGAAGAAACGCCCGCAGCCGCAGCTCGGCCTCACGTGCCCATTTTATCTCAGACCTACCAGCATTATAAACGACAAACACATTGTTTTCCGTCAGCAGCACCCCCGTAGCCCGGGAGCCCCGGATCTTATCGCGCTGGGGGCCGATCTCCTTCACCTCGCGGGAGCTGTAATACATGGGCCATTCAATGCGGATGTCGTCCGGCGGTGTTGGATCAAATACGGCGTGCTTTTGCCAGGAGAACACCCCTACACCGGCATTGTACATAGCCACCAGCACCTCGGCCATTCGGTGCAGACGCAGGCGGCGGAGTTGTTCACTTTTAAGCATATTTGTCTCGGCGCGTCCGGTGAGGTATGGGCCGAACAGTTCGGGCCAGCTGTCCAGCAGCAATTTTTTCGCGGCGTTTGTCAGCCGAAACTCACGCAGCCCGTCCGCATAATAGGTGTGTAAAAGCTTGTCCTTCTTGAGCCGCTTGACCACCTTCACCTTGTAAGCCTTCCCACCCGGCAGACGGCTGACCAGGGCGGTGGGGAACTCGCCGGACAGGGCGGTAAGCGTCAGGAGCAGGCCCGCCGCTGTGTCCAGCGGCGGGGCCTGCTTTTTGTTCTGGGGCATGGCACCAACTCCTTTCTGTTCTATGTTTTTACCGTGACCAATACGACTTCGGTAAATCCAGCGGCTTTCAAAAGCGCTCAAAAGCCGCTGTTTTCAATACTCTCGGAGCTTACCACAGAGTCCCAAAATAAAATCGCAAAATCGGCAAAACTGGGACCCCGTTTTTGCCCGCTCCGTGCCCTAATTTTGTGCGGCGCGGAGCCTTTCCTGGCGTTCGGCGTACCATTGCGGATAACACCGGCTGTCCACGATGAACATCCGGGTACAGTCCGTCTCCCCCAACTCTGTGGAATGGTAGGCATCACACAGAAGCCCGCTGTCGCTCTCCATCAGGAAGCAGGCCGCGGCGTCCAATACCGCTTTCAGCTCCAGGTTATCGTAGTCCCGGATGCGCCGCTCGGGCAGGGTTCGGTCATAGACCATGACAAAGCAGACTGTGTAGTGGGGGAAGCGCACAACGCCATGCTCCCTCACGAACCGCTCCAGCGCCGCCATAAGCGGGTCGATGAGGAACTCTGTCCCCCGGGTTGATCTACGCTTGGGCATCAGGCCGGGCAGGGTAAGCTCATACATCCCCTCCCGCTGTTCGATTTTAATCCCCATGGTGTCGGCGGCTTGGGGCAGATAATCCTGTTTCGATGTAAACGGAAGCATATAGACCAAATGCCGCAGGCGGATGGCTACCCATTCCGCCCGTTGCGCCCCCTCGGCCGAAAAATCTCTATAGTTCTCCAAAACAAGAGGAATGTTTGTCACATCCATGTTCTCCACAGCTTTGCTTAGGATGCGGATATCTCTTGCAATGGACTGTACGCGCTTGATTAAAATCTCCCTGTTCAAAAGTGTCCTTCTTCTACGTATTATCGCTGTATTAGCGCGGGCTTAGCACCGCATTAGCGAACGACAAACGGGTTCGGACAGTTCTCCCCCTGCTCGACAATGGCGTCTCTGTTGAACAGACAGATCATAGCTACATTATTTTGAAGGCACCCGCCTATGGCGGTGAATTACAGTGTGATTTCTGCTCTATCCTTTCTATTCTTTATCATCTCAACGCATCTGACTGTGATGTAGAAATGCACAAACTCCGCATTTTGGCTGAGATTTCATCCACCATAGGAATAGACTTTCTAAACAACCTGGTGTCTTACGCCGAGTTTTTGGATACCAAATGGCAAGAAGTAACTGGTAATTCCTATTCCCATCCTTGCCAGCTTGGAGTACAAGCCAAAATATTGGGAACGCCTTAAAGGAAGGGGTCTGCTATGGCATCTACACGAAAACGGACAACGAAAGATGGGCAAATTTTCTATGAGATCCGAGTCAGCCGGGGCCGGGGCAAGTCCTATCTGACCACCCGCTGGTATCCGCCGGAGGGCTGGAGCCAGAAGGCGATTGACCGCGCCTTGGTGAAGGAAGCCTCCGAATTTGAGCACCGCTGCCATGAGGGCGAGGTAGTCAGCCGCGCCGAGCAAAAAGAAAACAGCCTCCAGCAGATTCGGAAGGCCGCGAAAATTCAAACCCTGAAAAAATTTGGCGAGGAAGTATTCATGCCAGCCAAAGCTGTGACCATGAGTGAAAACGGGCGGTACGCCTATCAAGGCAATCTGGATCACTGGATCTACCCCGCTTTGGGTAAGCTAAAAATGCCCGATATCACCCCAGCCAACATCTCCGCTCTGCTCCTGTCCATGCAGTCCCGGGGCAAGGCCCACGCCACCTGTATCAAAGTCTATACCATCCTGCACAGCCTGTTCAAAATGGCGTACATGGCCGACGTGGTCCCTATCGACCCGATGGATAAGGTCGAGCGGCCTAAGCCCCGCAAAAATGAGCTCAAAGATGCAGATGTGGAAGCCTACACCGTCGAAGAAGTCCAGCGGATCTTTACCGCTCTGGAGCGCGAACCACTCAAATGGCGTGTCCTGCTTAGACTGCTCATCGACACCGGCATCCGGCGGGGCGAGTGCTGCGGCCTGCGGTGGCAAAACATTGACTTCAAGGCAAACACGATTACGATAGCTGGAAATCTGTGCTATACCCCGCAAAAGGGTATCTATTTGGACACTCCCAAGAGTGGCAAGGTACGGACGATAGATGTCGATCCGGAAATCATTTCCCTGCTCCGTCAACTTAGACAGGAGCAGGCCAGCCATGCAATCAGCACCTATGTCTTTACCCAGCCCAACAGCCCGGAACCCATGCATCCCCAGTCCCCCGCCAGGTATATGCAGAAATTCTCCAAGAAGTATGGTGTGCCTAACCTTCATCCGCACAAATTGCGCCACACGTTTGCCAGCATCGCCATCACCAATGGGGCCGATGTGGCCAGTGTGTCGGAGAAGTTAGGGCACAGTGACAAGGCTGTCACCCTCCGAATGTATACCCACGCAGACCAGGAGAGCATGAAACGGGCCAGTCAGATCTTCCGCAACGCTTTGAAAAAAGCTGGTCAGGAATGACCTCCCGCCAGCCCTCGTCTCTTATCGGTATGGGTTTCTGTATGGGTTTTGTGTTGCCTTACCTCTACGCATGAGCAAAGCAAAAACCCGCTATCCCTTGCGGGACAACGGGTTTCTTGGAGCTGCTATCCAGATTTGAACTGGAGACCTCATCCTTACCAACTGATACCCCACCCTCGGAACGCCTCCATTCGGCGCTTTGGGGGCGTTTTTGTTCCAAAAAAGCGGAGGCAATCGTGCTTTCCGCTCCATTGCCTCCGCCCGCTCGTTTCCTGTTGTGGGTCAGGTTGTGGGTCAGGACGCAAACGCCGGACGCACGTCAGTAAGCGGTAGCCCCAGCCGAACCGCACGCTCCCGCTCGTAGGTGACCCGGGTGACCTCCTCAATGAATCCCCGCTCTCTCGTCTCTCTCATCCGTGTTGGCCCACTTCACGCCGTACTTGCAGGCGGGGCATCGTTGGTATACCTTACCAATAAAAGCAAACAATCCCGCCGCCCATAATAAAATTCCAAATTGCGTCTGCCGGATCCCAATCGGGATCCGGCAGACACTGAATGCGGATATAGAATCACCAGTGTAGCCTGGCGTTCTTTTTTGAGCTTCGGAACCTGCGTGTCACTTGCCGGCAGCGGTGTCCTTCTTGGCTCGCTTTTTGGCGAAGAACACCAGCAGGCCGCCCCAAATCACGATGCCCGCGCTGATCACGGCTGTCCCCGTCCACAGCAATGCCCGCCATGTGGGCACCAGCTGCACTACCCGGGTGTCCACACTGGTTCCATTCATACCCGCACTGTTGATGGCGGAGTACAGCACACGATGGGTCGCGTCACGCATCAGGTTGACGATGGTGGGGTTCTTTGCCGCGTCGGCCAGGGAAAAGAAGCCCTCGTTGGTGTTCAGCAGCTGGTCGTTTCCCGCGTAAAGCCCGCCGTAGATGGACACATAGCTCTTGCACACATCACTGCCGATGTAGTCGGACAGCACCCGGCCCACAAAGCCCCACTCATTGCGGAGAACCTCGGTCAGCAGCTCCTTGGATGCGCCGGTCCAGGTTCCGCCAATGCGGTTATAGGAGGACATAATGGCAGTGCAGGCACCCTCGTTACAGTTCTGGAGGGTGATCTCAAAGGGGCGCAGGTAGATCTCCCGCAGAGACTGCTCGTGCCCAAAGACACACAGGCCGTTGCGGTTGGACTCCTGGTCGTTAAACGCAAAGTGCTTCAGGAAGCAAACGATGCCCTTGTCGTACACCTTGTTGATGACCCGGGCCGCCATCAGCCCGCTCATGACGGAATCCTCTGCGTAATACTCATAATTCCGCCCGGAGAAGGGCGTGCGATGAATGTTGACGGCGGGGGCATACCAACCCGCAATCTGCCGGTTGGTGCTGGTGGCGTGGAGGCCGTCCTCGCCCACCAGGGTGCCGAACTTCTCGCACAGCTTTTTATTGAACGTCGCGCCAAGGGTAGCCTCGGAAGGGTAGGACATACAGGTGGTGCCGCCGCCGATCAGCGTGGCGGAAATGCCTGCGGGGCCGTCCTGGTCGCCGATGGCGTTAAAGGCAATGCTGGGGATGGCGGAGGTGCGGTAGCCGCCCACCCGCAGGAAGTACTGCATCTCGTCAAAGCTGATCCGATCCAATAGTTCCTCCCACATGGGGTCATCATAGGGCTTACCCATCAGCTGCACGGCGGTGATGGTGGAATCGCCGCCCATAGTGGGCATTTTGGCGTTGGCATCCACCGGGACATCCGCCGCCTCCCAATACTTCTCCTGATCCACAATGGTTTGATTCACAGCCAGCTCCTGAGTGGTGGGGAAGGTGCCTGTCCAGTCGCTGCGGGTCAGGTAGGTGATCTCATAACCGATATTGTTCAAATCGGCAAATCCGAACTGGTTCTTCACGGAATAGCCGGACTGGGTGGACACCTTGTAAGTTTCGGCATCCTCCGCCACGGCGTCCTTCTGGGCCAGGGGGCTGGCAGACAGCTCCGTCCGGCTCTCCTTGGCAGACAGAATATCGTTGACGGCATCGTGGGCATTGAACGCCGCGGTGAAGTAGTAATCGCCGCCCTGCACCACATAGCCGCCCTCGCCGGCCGCGTTGTAAGCCTTCAGGTACTCCTTGGGGACGGTAACGGTGAGGGTCTCGTCCGCCCCCGGCTCCAGAATAGCGGTCTTGTCAAACTCCACCAGCTCCACCGCCGCCCGCTCGATGCCGCTGCCAGGGACATAGGGAGCACTCATGTAAAACTGGACCGAGCTCTTGCCTGCCGTGCCGCCCACATTGGACACCTTGACAGAGAGGGTGTAGTCCCCGTTATCCGCCTTGGCCATCTGGAAATCGCTGAGGGCAAAGTCCGTGTAAGACCTGCCGTAGCCAAAAGGATACTGCACCGTGGTGTCGTAATCAAAACTGCCTGCGTTCCCCTGACCCATCACTTCCCAAAATGATTTGCAATCACCCGACTGCATATGGTGATAGTAGCACAAACTTTCCGTGTGGCTCCAAAATTGCGATAAACTGCTTGATTTCTGCGAAATTCTGCGTCAGGAAAAGCGGGCCCGGCTTCGCCAAACCCGCTTTCTTCCACATTTGTTTTTACTTTCCAGGCCCTCGCTCCGCCGCCGGAATGAGGATCTTGAGTGTGAACAACTCCCCGTCGCAGGAGATGCGAAACTCAGCATGATACTTTTTGCAGATGCCGGCGATGCTCTTTGTCCCAAATCCATGGTTATAGGTATCCGCCTGTTTCGTCTGAGGCAGTCCGTTTTCAAACCGCAACTCGTCGTGGCAGACGTTCTCGCACAGGATGCTCACCATGCTGCCCACCTTCGCCACCCGCAGCCTGAGCTGCCGCTCCTCCAGGGGAAGCTCGGAAAGGCAGTTGATGGCGTTGTCCAGGGCGTTGCCGAACAGCGCGTAAATATCCACCGGCAGCATAAAATCCAGCAGCGTACCGTCCGCCATCATGGTAAAATTGATTCCATTGTTTTTGCAGACGATGCTTTTCTCCGTCAACACCGTGTTCAGCGCGGAATTGCCGCAGTTCACGATGCAGTCGAACAGGGCCAAACGCTTGCCGTCCTCCTCCAAAAACTCCTGGGCCAGACCGGACTCCTTCATGTGCTTCATGTCGTGGTATTTCACGCTCACCAGTTCGGTGAGTTCCCGGGCCAGGGCGTATTGCTGCTCCTCCTTTTTCAGCAGGATCTCCGCCATGCTTTTCTGATACCGTATGCGCCCCACCGCCATCAGGGAGAATATCAGGAAGAACACAAACACGCTCATCAAAAACCGGTAGCCGGAAATGATGATATACTTGGTAAACCGGTCGGTGATCTCCGGGCTGAAGCCGTTGAGTACAAAAATGCACAGCACCACGCAGCAACTCAGCGTGAGGATGACCTGGTACACGTCCGCGTCGTAAAAATACAGCCTGTCATACAGGCTGGAGAGCGGGACGCAGGCAGCACCCATAATCAAAACGGAGATCAGATCGCATATATAAAACTGCCCACTGGTCAGCTCCAGCAGATAATAGACCACATATCCGATGGAGCTGGCGCAAAGCTGGGCCGTTGACGGCAGCAGAAGCGTCAGCAGGATTACACCCGCCGGGGCGTCGAAGCACACCCCCAGGGCAGCACCGCACAGGGCCAGGATCAGGAGATACGGGTAGCTGAATACGATCCAATTGCTGGCGTCCAGCAGCGATTGAAGATAGGTAATCAGGAGCACGCTCCCAAGCAGCACCAGGATACAGCCCAGCACCCTCCACACAAAATTCGGCTTCTTCTTCAGCCTGCGTACCCAGAACGCCGCCAGGAGCAAAAGCTGCGCAAGGTACGAGAGATGATATCCAAGCTCCGCCATTTTCTCACCCCGGATCCAATCAATTCCCCATGTAGTCAAAGAATTTTTCATAAAAAGCCTTTTTCCTGCCCCGGGAGAGGATCAGCCGCTCCCCGTTCACCAACTCCACCACATTGCCGCTGATGTTGTCGATACAGGCCATATTGACCAGGCAGCCGCTGTTCACCACCGCGAACGACGCATCCCCCCGGAGGGATTCCTCCACCTTGAACAGCGGTATGCGTTCACTGAATACCCCCTGCCGGGTATGGTACAGGGCGTTGTCCCGATCCTTTACCACATAGATCAGCTCCCCAGTGTCCAGCTTGATAAACCTGCCTCTGTCATCCTTCAACACAAGCTCCTTCCTGCATTGCTTTATCGCGTTCGCCTTTTCTACCACGCGCCCGAATTTGTATTTGAAGCCCGACTCGTAGGACAGCGGTTTCAAAATGTAGTCCACCGCCGACACCTCATAGCCGCGGATGGCAAAATCCGCCGTGCCCGTGATGAACAACACCAGGACATTTTGATCCTGCTCCCGTATTTTGTGCGCGACTTCCATCCCGTTCATCAGGGGCATCATAATGTCAATGATGACAATATCAAAACCGCCTTGATATTCTGATAAAAAAGTCACTCCGTCGCCATAGCACCGCACACAGAATTGATCCGTTTCGTGCCGGAAGAATCTTGAAACGAATTCCTCAAGCTGTTTTCGGAACCTGGCGTCATCATCAACTATGGCGATCCGCAGCATATCCAATCCTCCCATCGCAAAAGGTGAAACAGGACGGCTAAAAATCATAGGGAACAGCAAAAGAGCTTCTTCATCTATCAGTTTATAATTAAGAAATTATAGCAATTCTTCTCCCGGAGTATCAATGCGTCTGCTATAAATTGCCGTTTTTGCGCGATAAATTGCTATACATTTCCCCTGCTTATTCTTGTGTTAAACTCAAGTTCATTCTTTCAAACAATTTATTCTTCTTTGTACCCGTAATTTGCACCAGTGTCTACAAAGAAAAGACTGTCACTGTCAGCGGACTTTACAGCCGGTTCAGAGCCTCCCGCAGTGCCTCAATATACTGCGCCCGCTCCTCCTCCGACTTCGCCGCCTTCAGCAGCTCAATGGTGAAGTCCCGCTGGGCGGCGGCGTGTTCCGCCCAAGCGTTGAACTCCTCCCGGCTCATGTTCCCTTTCATGAACCGGGCGTAATATTTTTTGTAGGCCCGTTTATAGAGCTTCCATGTCTCCTCCGCCCGGATCTTGTTCTCAAAGACAGCCCGCGCCCCCACCTCCCGGCACGTCTTTTCCGTCTCGCCGGGAGCGACGCGTCCACAGTACACCGACTTGTCCCCCTGCTCGTGGAGGAACCACTGGCCGCACAACCGGCACTGCCGTGGGGCGTTGCCGTGCTCGATGGCCTTGCCCAGCTCCAAGTAGAGGAAGTCCCGCAGACAGGACACAGTCCAACGCTCCACCATTACGCCCTTGTCCCCATCAATATGCCGGAGCGCAAAGCGGGCGGAACTCTCCACAGCCATTTCCTCCAGCCAGGAGAACGGCCCCCGAGATACCAACTGCTCCTGCGCATATGGATGGAGATGCCCGCCAAATACCTGGAGCAGCTCCTCCAGTCTCCGCATCAGCAGCAGGCCATCGCCTATGTCGTCCGCCAAATTATTCCCGCAAAAAAACTCCGTCACAGCGGAGCCATATTGGAAGGGCCCATCATCGTTGATCCAATATCCATCGATGCCAAAATCGGCGGTCAACGGAAATGTCAGTCTGAGAAAGCTCATGGATCCATCTCCTCTCGCAGTAGACTATTATTTTTTTAGAATAGTTGACAACTCTTTTTGTGTGTGTTATCATAAAGCTACCCACGAGTAGACTATAGCACAATTCTAAAAATAGTCAAGATTCCATGGGCCATTTCCGGGAAATGTTTTGTACCTCGACAACTGAATACCCACCGCCGAAGATCATACTCCCTGGGAAAAGTATCGCCAAGACCTTCAACTCTGGAGCGAGCGTACCAACAGGGTGAAAACGTCGCAGTGAGATTCTGGGGCTGGAACGGGTACGGTGTGTGGTCAGCAAGAGCAAATGGAATCCACTCCCCCTTCCATCTGCGCCCAAAATTCATCGAAAGGATAAACAAGTGAAAATTTCTGAGTACAAAAGTTATGACGATCTCCCTCTGTTTCTCAACGCCGCGATGGTGGCGAAAGTGCTGGGCGTCGCCCCATCCAGCAGCTACGAATTGATGCACGAAGCAGACTTCCCGGTTCTTAAAATTGGCAACCGGCTGGTCGTCCCAAAAGAAAAGTTCATCCAATGGGTGGAGCAGCACACGCAGGGAGGTGCTGGTCAATGAGGAAACGCCGTACCCCGTTCGGCTGGACCCAGCGCGATCCGCTCCACTACCGCTTCCCGATTCCCAACGCTGTGTGGGAGCATCGGCTCAAGCCTATCGCGTTCGAGATCTTGACCTACCTCTACTGCCAGCACTCCCATGGCGGTGCAAACCTATCTCCAGAGATGATTGCGAAGGGCATTCACAAATCAGAAGGTACCGTGAGAAAGCACCTGTCTGTCTTGCGGGACGCAGGGTTGGTCACAGAAGAATGCTCCCTCACTACTGATTTTTTGTCCGCTGAAAGCGGGAAGTTTTTCTCCCTCCCCAATGAAATCTTCCTGCTGAACCTTCCGCCTTCTGCGTTCATGGTGTACGCCTATCTGCTCCTGATCGAGGATCGCAGAACGCACACCTGCCATCCCAGCTACAGCACCATCGCCGCCGCCACGGGAATGTCCAAAAACACTGTGATAAAATTCATCGGTGTCCTCCTGGAGAAGCATCTCGTCACGATGGAGCACAGCCAATACCTCGACCAGCGCGGGATGAAGTGGAACGGCAACAATCTCTACACCGTTCTTCCAACGCAGAGAGCTGTGGAAGCGTTCCACCAGCGGCAGCTCTGCCATCTGGATCTGGACGCCCAGCGCAGGAAGCTCCACAGGCTACGGGAATATCGAACCTGTCAAGGAGCTTCCGCAGCTTCTGCCAATGGAGCTCCTATCTCATGAACCGTCAGGACGGGTTCCATCCCCCACAGCCCCGTCAAAAACGGCTCGCCCCGTGTTTCGCGTTTTGAGGCCCTTTGTGGCCCTCCTGTGGGCCGAGGGGAAATGGTACACCCTCCCAGCCCTTGAAACGCGGCGTTGATCCTCGTGTGGCCCGTTGTGCGCGAGTGTGTGCAGCCCAGCCCCGCCACCATACCGTGGAAGTGCCGGGCGAGGGCAACGCAGAAAAGCCCCGTTGGGGCGGATGCCTACCTCGCCGGAGCCCCCGCAAAGCCGTCTTTTGGCTTTGTGGGGAAAGCCGGAAGGAATGGAGCGGGCGAAGTCCCCGCCGCAGGCGGGGCCGTAGCGGAGCGGAATTTCTTCCGGCGAGGGCAAGCATCGCGTCCGGCTATACGCCGCCCGCACTCGCCGGGGCGCTGCCCCGGCACCCCCTGCCCCCCTAAAGGGGGAGAAAGGACATAAATGCAGAAGAAGAAAACCGAAATTATCACCGCCAGGATGACTGCGGCGGATAAAAAAACCATCCGCCAGCGGGCCAAGGCCGCAGGCATGACCGTCACGAATTACCTCACCACCTGCGCTCTTGGCAAAGAAATCGTTCGGATCGATGGCCTGGACAACCTGCTCTCTGAGTTGAAGGCCCAGGGCCGCAACCTCAACCAGCTCACCACGCTGGCAAACATGGGACGGATCACCGTTTTACGCGGTGATGACCTCGTCCAAGAGTACACCCGGCTGTGCGATACGTTGAGTGCGCTCATTCAGGAGGTGCGCTGATGGCGACCTTCACCGCGATCCAATGCAAAAAGCAGCCCGCCAGTTCGATGCGCGGCGTGATCGACCACGTGGAGCAAGAGAAGAAAACCCGCTGGGGCGACGCGTGGCTGGTCACTGGCAGCGACTGCGTTCCCCAGTCCGCTTTCCTCGAGATGCAGATGACCAAGGAGCGCTTCTGCAAAACAGGAGGGACGCAGTTTTACCACTTCGTCCAGTCCTTCTCTGCGGAGGACGACATCACGCCCCAGGAGGTCAACGCCATCGGCCTGGAGTTCGCCCAGCGGCAGTTTCCAGGCTTCGAGGCGGTGATCGCCACCCACGTCGACACCGGCCACCTGCACAACCACATGGTGGTGAACAGCGTCAGCTACAAGGATGGTCACAAGCTCCACCAGAGCTACAGCGATCTGCTGACGCACCGAAAAGTGAACGATGAAATTTGTCTCGCTCATGGTCTGAGTGTGCTGGAGCAGCCTGAGCAGAAAAAGAAAAAGAAGCGCATGAAGCCCGGCGAGTACCAAGCCGGACTGCGCGGCGACAGCTGGAAACTGGATCTCATCCAAGCCATCAACGAGGTACTGGAATACGCCACCAGCCGGGAGAGCTTCATCGAAAACATGGAGATGGAGGGCTACGAGGTAAGCTGGTCTCCAAATCGGAAGCACATCACCTTCACCTGCCCTAACGGTCGTAAATGCCGGGACAGCAGCCTCCATGATGAAACCTTCCTCAAAGAAAATCTGGAGATGCTGTTCCTCTATCGGCAGGCCACTGGCTTCCGTCTCACTACCCCAGAGCCAGATGAGGGTTGGCTGGGCGAGCTGGCCGCCGGGTGGTTCCAGGTGGCGGCCGACCTGGAGCGGGATAACGAGTGGCATCTCCCCGTGCCGCCCACCTGGACGGACAGCAAGCAGCACCGCCGGGAGGTGCTAAAGAAAATGGCCATGGGGCAGAAGTTCAGCGGCGATCAACACTGCGGGCAAACCATGTAACCCCACTTAAAATCTGCGCCACAGTGTCTCGGCCCCTGTGTGCGCCGTTGTGCAGGAATGCGAATTGCACCACTGTCTACAAAGAAAAGCCATATAGCACGCCGCAAAAATATATGTCTGTTCTGATAACTCTCGCCGTTGGCCATGGCTATTTCCGCTGGCCTGTGGTATGGTGTGTCGCTACAGGAGGCGAGTGCAATGCGAAAAACTTTAGAAGATTTCTACTACGGCAACATCACACCCAATATGCAGGACATGGCACCCAATTCAGAGCTGAAGCGGGCAGCAGACCGTGTGGCCCGCTTTGAGAACCAGCTCACGGAGCAGCTCGACGAGACTGGACAAGCGATTTTGGAGAAGCTCATTGAGGCACAGCAAGAGATCGACAGCATTACCGCACTGGAAAATTTCATCTTGGGCTTCCGGCTGGGTGTCAGGCTGATGGCCGAGTCCATGGATGAAAACGATGGTGACATCAGAAATGGAGGTGGATAAAATATGTCAAAACGCCGCGCCAACGGCGAGGGAAACCTGCGCAAGCGTTCTGACGGCCGTTGGGAGGGCCGATATACCGCAGGCTACAATCCCGATACCGGTAAGCGCATCATCAAAAATGTCCTGGGCCGCACTCAGGTAGAAGCCAAGGAAAAACTAAAGGCGGCGGTGGAGCAGGCCCAGCAGGTGGACGTCACCCGCACCGACGAGTACACCGTGGCCACCTGGCTGCGCGCCTGGTGCGATCTCTACGCCCAGCCCAACATCCGGCAAGCCACCGCTGACCGCTACAAGCTGATGATTGAGACCTACACCATCCCCCGGATTGGAAAAATTAAGCTGAAAAAGCTGACCTCCCGCGATCTCCAGAAGATGTACAAAAATCTGATGGAGCATGGCCGGGTGAACCAGCGCAGCGGCCATGGCAATCCCGGTCTCAGCAGCACCACCGTCCGAAGTGTCCACCTCATGCTCCACAGCGCATTCGAGAGAGCGGTGAAAGAACGCCTCATCCCCAGGAATCCCACCGACGACTGCATTGCCCCGAAAGTACAGAAGGTGGAGATGAGAACCCTCCGGCCCGAGCATCTGAAATCCTACCTTGACGCCGCCAATGCCCGAGGGGTACTCCCCATGTTCTATCTGGAACTGGTGAGCGGCCTTCGGAAAGGCGAACTGGTGGCCCTCCTCTGGGATGACCTGGACATCCAAAATCGAACGATCTCGGTGAGCAAGCAGTACATCAAGAACCCCAGCGGCAAACTGGCCCTCTCCCGCCCCAAGACCGAAACCTCAGTACGCCGGGTGTCCATCCCCCAGGAGGCGGTGGATCTGCTGATCCAGGAGCATGAAAAACACCCGGAAAACCCGTATATGTTCCCCTCGTCCGCCACGGGCGAAATGTACTACCCCGACTCCGTGGTAAAGCTCCACGAGAAGCTCCTCAAGGACGCCGGACTGGAGCACATCCGCTTCCACGATTTGCGCCACACCTTCGCAACCTTGGCACCCCAGAACGGCGTGGACATCAAGACAGTCTCCAGTATGCTGGGCCACTACGATGCAGGCTTCACCCTGCGCACCTACACCCACGCTACCCGGCAGATGCAGGATCAGGCGGCGGAAACCATGGGAAATTTCATGAGCCAGATGATGTAAAAATCAACCCAGCAACGCCAAAAGCACCGGGCAGGAAAGCCAAACTTCCTGCCCGGTGCTCTCTAAACCTTTCCGCATATTTCGCCGTGTGGGTCAAGTTGTGGGTCACCCCAACCGACCCACTTTTTGACCCACATTTTATAAGGGAAAAACAGAACAAAAACTCCCAAAATCAAGCGATTCCAGGAGTTTTTTGGAGCTGCTATCCAGATTTGAACTGGAGACCTCATCCTTACCAACAGCGGTAAGGAATTTTTTATAATCTTTTTTCGTGGTTTTTAGTCGTTTCTGCTCCAACGCAGTTCCTTTCCAGCACTTTCTAAAAGCAGGGTGTCCGTTGTTTCCAACCTATCTGTGGCTGGTTATGTGGTCAAACCCTACGGCAGCAGGTTCCCACACACAGCGGAAACCTGCTACCGTGATTTTCACGGATAGATTGCACCAGTGTCTACAAAGAAGAAGTTCCCAATGCTACTGTGATACAGAAGTCAGCACACACTCAATTCCAGTCTCAGCGTTGATGACCTCCATGGTATATACACCGTCGGTCAGAGTGACGGTGAAGTCCCGGGTGCCAGTGAGGGCCAGGGAACCGTCCTCGTTCTCCGTCCAGGTGCCGCTGTCCGTCTCAATCCCGGCGTTCTCCGCGTTGTAATCCACGGTGATCGTAAAGGTGCCGTCATTGCGCAGAATGGCGTGGCATTTCAGCCAGTCGTTACCGTCAATCCCCGCGCCGTCCAGCTGGGCAAACACGCCGTCAGGCTGGGCCGGACCCGCATTGGCCGTCCCGGTGACAGCGCAGGGGATGCTGGTCTCGGCGTTGACAAACTCCATGGTATATACGCCATCCGCCAGGGTAACGGTGAAATCCCGAGTGCCGGTGAGGGCCAAAGAGCCGTCCTCGCTTTCCGTCCAGGTGCCGCTGTCCGTCTCAATCCCGGCGTTCTCCGCGTTGTAATCCACCGTCACGGTAAAGGTGCCGTCGTTGCGCAGGGTCACATGGGCGGCCAACCAGGCGTTTTCCTCTCCCACACCCGTACCGTCCAGCTGAGCAAACACGTCGCCGTCGGGCTGGGCCCCGCCGCCGGGAGTCCCGGTGAGCAGGCAGGTAATGCTGGTTTCGTCGTTCAGCACCTCCATGGTATACACGCCGCCAGCCAGGGTAGCAGTGAAGTCCCGAGTGCCGGTGAGGGCCAAAGAACCGTCCTCGTTCTCCGTCCAGGTGCCGCTGTCCGTTTCAATGCCGGCGTTCTCCGCGTTGTAATCCA
>ERZ779624.294-NODE-294-length-17320-cov-7.324993_pt1 | contig 17320 bp, 11 predicted proteins | sample MGYA00514190_ERZ779624 | MGnify/ENA primary metagenome ERZ779624 (study PRJEB29562, sample SAMEA4376706) | mouse gut metagenome | isolation source: Cecum | study: EMG produced TPA metagenomics assembly of the A DSS colitis mouse model was used to assess the... | reverse complement strand
TAGCAGCAATACCAACGAAGGACTGCATGATGGCCTATATCCGTTTTTTGTTCGTTCACAAGAATCGCATCGTGCTTTCCACTAACGAAAGTACAGTCGTGACCGAATATGAACCGCAGACCAAACGCTCTGACGCTTACCAGAGCGAGACGGCTCTGGAAGCAGCGTTCATCAAGATGCTGGGTGAGCAAGGCTATGAATATGTGGAAATCCACAATTCCGCCGCGCTTATTGCCAATCTCCGCGGGCAGTTGGAGTTACTGAACAACTGCCGGTTTACGGATAAGGAATGGGATAGCTTTTTCAAAAGCAAAATTGCCAACGCTAATGAAAGCATCGTAGAAAAGACACGGAAAATCCAGGAAGACCATGTACAGAACCTGACCGTGAAGACGGCACGACCCTGAATGTTGCCCTGATTGACAAAAAGAACATCCACAACAACCGCTTGCAGGTCATCAACCAGTATATAGAAACTTCCGGGAACCATGATACCCGATATGATGTGACGATTTTGGTAAACGGTCTGCCACTCGTCCATGCGGAACTGAAGCGGCGCGGCGTTGCAATCAAAGAGGCGTTCAATCAGATCGACCGTTATCAGCGCGACAGCTTTTGGGCGGGCTGCGGACTGTATGAATATGTGCAGATTTTCGTGATTTCCAATGGCACATCCACAAAATATTACTCCAACACCACCAGGGCAAGCCATATCAAAGAAAATGAGGGTGCAGGCAGAAGGCGCGGAAAGAAAACCTCCAACAGCTTTGAGTTCACCTCCTATTGGGCAGACGGGAACAACAAGATCATTGCCGACCTTGTAGATTTTACAAAGACATTTTTTGCGAAGCATACCATTCTGAACATCCTGACAAAATACTGTGTGTTCACATCTGAGGATCTGTTGCTTGTCATGCGGCCTTATCAGATCGTGGCAACTGAGCGCATTTTGAACAGGATCGAGGTATCCACCAATTATAAAAAAGCCGGGACGATTGATGCAGGGGGATATATCTGGCATACTCCAGGAAGCGGAAAGACTCTGACTTCTTTCAAAACGGCGCAACTTGCTGCGGGTCTGCCCTATATAGACAAGGTGCTGTTTGTTGTTGACCGTAAAGATTTGGATTACCAGACTATTAAGGAATATGACCGCTTTGAAAAGGGAGCTGCTAATGGCAACAAGAGTACCGCCGTCCTGCAAAGACAACTGGAAGATAAGGACAGCAAAGGGAACCCGAAGCAATACCGAATTATTGTCACAACCATTCAGAAGCTGGATATTTTTATTGCCAGGAACCCGGATCACCCAATCCGGGACAAGCACATTGTTTTGATTTTTGACGAATGCCACCGCAGTCAATTTGGAGATATGCATATTCGTATTGTTGGCGGCGTGATAAAAAAGAATGAAAAATCGGCCAAGATTTCTCCGTATTTCCGACAATACCATATTTTCGGTTTTACCGGGACACCAATCTTTGGCGCCAACGCCGGAACCGGCGGCAATCCGAATTTACGAACCACAGAACAGGCATTTGGAGTAAAACTCCACACCTACACTATCGTAGATGCAATCAATGACGGAAATGTTTTACCGTTCCGCATCGACTACATCAATACCGTCAAGCAGAAGGACGACAGCAAGGACAAGAAGGTTCCCGCCATAGATACTGAGGAAGCGTTGGCATCTCAGGAGCGCATCTCTGAGGTAGCGAAGTATATCCTGGAACACTTTGACCAAAAGACCATGCGGAACTCCTATTACAGTCTGAAAGGCCAGCGTGCGAACGGCTTTAACTCCATATTCGCGGTCAGTTCCATTCCCGTCTGCAAGAAGTATTATCTGGAATTAAAGAAACAGATAGCAGAACAGCATCGTGACCTGACCATCGCCACTATCTTCTCTTTTGCCCCTAACGAGTCGGATGCCGCAGATGGTATTCTGGATGATGAAAGTTTTGACACCTGGAATCTTGACCAGAGCTCCCGCGATTTTCTGGAAATGGCGATTGATGAATACAGTGAAAAAGCGCGAGATTGATTTGCTGATTGTGGTCAATATGTTCCTGACTGGCTTTGATGCAACAACGTTAAATACGCTTTGGGTTGATAAAAACCTGAAAATGCACGGCCTGATACAGGCATTTTCCAGAACGAACCGAATTCTGAATTCTGTAAAGACTTTTGGCAATATCGTTTGTTTCTGAGACCTCGAAGAAGCGACTAATAATGCAATTGCCCTGTTCGGAAATAGGGAAGCGGGCGGCATCGTTCTTCTGAAATCCTATGAGGATTATTACTACGGTTGTGTAGATGATAAAGGCCGCGAGCAGAATGGCTATGAGGAACGGATTGCTCAACTGCTTGCTCAGTTCCCGTTGGGACAGCCCATCATCGGAGAACAGAGCAAAAAAGATTTTATTGTTTTGTTCGGCAACATTCTCCGCCTGAGAAATATCCTCTCCGCCTTTGACCGTTTTGCCGGAAACGAAATCCTGTCCCCGATTGATTTTCAGGACTACACAGGTACATACCATGATGTGTATAATGAAATCAAGCCTAAACCGGGCGATAAAGACAGCATCATGGACGATATTGTGTTTGAAATGGAACTCGTGAAACAGGTGAAAGTCAACATCGACTATATCCTGATGCTGGTTGCAAAGTACCACGATGGAAATTGCAAGGATAAACAAATCCTGGTTGCGATTGACAAGGCAATCAAGTCCAGTTTACAGCTCAGGTCTAAAAAGTAATTGATTGAGAATTTCATTACAACGATCAATACAAGTACCGATGTCAACGCAGACTGGCAGCGCTTTGTTCGGGAACAGCAAGAGACCGATATTCAGGTTTTGATTCAGGAGGAAAAATTGAAGCCGGAAGAAACCCGAAAGTTTGTTGAGAACGCTTTCCGGGATGGCATACTCAAAACGTCTGGCACAGATGTTGACCGCCTGCTGCCGCCGGTTTCCCGTTTCGGCGGCGGTGGCTCCCGTGATAAGAAAAAGCTGACTGTGATTGATAAGCTAAAAGCGTTTTTTGAAAAATATTTTGGACTGGCCGGCCCGACAAAACCTGTCCCTGAACACAAAGTCGTGAATTATCAAGACATGACAGGCAATACCCCGTTGGGAATGGTCGCCGAAGAATCTGTTCCATATGGAGATGAAAAGTAATAGCAGGCCAGCCCAGGGCGCTCAACCGTAAAAAGTTGGGTGCTTTTCTTCCATCAGGGCTTTCGGCCCTACCCCTATAGAATCAAAAAAGCTGACAATTCAATCCTTTCGGAGGGATCGCCAGCTTTTTCGCCGTCAAAATTATGTTGTTTTTCTCTCCACCAGATACACCGGCAGCACTGTGCGCTTGGGAACCATTTTCCCGGAGGCGGCGTCATGAAGCAGATTGATGGCTATCTCCGCCATCTCTCTGACCGGCTGATGAATGGTAGTCAGCTGGGGAGTGGTGAGAGAAGCGATCTCCACATCGTCGAATCCGATCAGCTTCAGCTGCCCCGGCACCGAAATCTGCAGCCTCTGGCAGATCTGCAGCGTCTGCGCCGCAATCACATCACTGCTTGCAAACATCCCGTCCGTCTCCGGATGCTCCTGCAGCGCACGCTCTATCATTTCATCATATTCCATCTTATTGTACTGCGCTTTTTCGGTAAGCACCTCCGCAAAGGGAACTCCCTTCCTCTCGCAGACCTCCCGGAAGCCCTCCGTGCGCATATCCGCAGGCATGGACTGCCCTACCACGTTACCGATGTGAAGAAGGTGTCTGCACCCGCAGGAAATCAATTTCTCCGCGGCCAGCGCGCCTCCCTGTCTGTTGTCGCACTCCACGGATGCCGTTCCGTTATCCAGAAAACGCTCCATGGTGATCACCGGAATATGGATTTCATCAAACACCTGCACGGCCACCGAGCCGCTGCACAGGATAATCCCTGCAACCTGATTTCCCGTACAGATGTCAATATACTCCCGTTCCTTGCTCTGTATGCTCTGGGAATTGCACAACAGGATTCTGTAGCCTTTTTTATATGCCTGGTTTTCCAGGTTGCTGATCATCTCCGCAAAGTACGGATGCCTGATGTGCGGCACAATCAATCCTATCGTGTTAGTGCTCTGCCGCTGCAGAGATCTGGCCATCTCGTTGGGGTGGTAATTCAGCTTTTTCATGGCGTCAGCCACCTTTTCCCTGGCACTGTCGCTGATATATCCGCGATTATTCAACACCCGGGACACCGTTCCCACAGTCAGTCCCGCTTCCCTCGCAACATCCTTTAAAGTTGCCATCTGACCCTTCACCATTCCTGTTTTTTATTTCCTTGTGCCCGAAACTCCCTGTCCCCCCGACCGTTCAGGCACCCTGATCTCTCCTGTCCCTCCGAATGCCGTGTTTAAGCGCAGCCCGGCACCTCGCAGAGCACATACGTTTCTGTTCCTGCGGCGGATGTGCCAAACATAAGCTTAGGCTCCTGCAGCAGAAAGGTTCCCAGCTGCACCCCTCCGTCAAAAAACACCTCCAGAATCCTGTCGTCCACAATCAGCTCAAGCTCTTTGCAGCCGGATTTTACAGGACACCTGTTTCCGTCCACAACAAACTGCCCCTCCAGGGGATCATATTCCACCCTGCTTCCATTGATCTCCCAGACCAGATTCCTCAGCCCGTCTTCACCTGCCGTCACGCGAACCACAAGCGCTTTCCTCTCCCCGGACGCCTGATAAAAAATCTGCCCCTTCTCATCCGTCACGGAACCGGGCTCCAGCCTCTCTGCACATTCCATCAGCTCCCGAACCGGCTTCTGTATCAGGATAAACCCGTCCTCCGCTCTCTTACAGGACAGCTCCACAGGAATGCCGTAGGTGCCGGTGAACAGTCTGCCGTCATTTTCCATCCGAAGCCAGGGTATGGAAATCACGCGGTCCTGTACCCCCGAATAGGTCTGGGCGGCATAGGGAAGCTTATTCCTATACGCATGACGTTTCACACCATGCACATGGAAGCGGTATCCATCAAACTCTCCCGGGTAACAGAAACCGTCCGCAGCCCAGAAAAACCAACAGCCCTCTCCCTCCTCCGAACGCAGATAAAAAAGATCAGGACACTCCCATGCACCCTCCAGCCGAAGCTCATCCGACTGCTCCCAGTGCATCCCGTCTGTGGAACGGAAAATGCCGAAAATATCCTCCTTCAGCCATAAAACCATCACATAGGCCCCGGACTCCTCATGCCAGAATACCTTGGGATCCCTGTTTTCACGGCACACCGTAGCCAGGCAGGGCTGTGAAAGCTTTGTCAGCGTTCTGCCGCCGTCGGTGCTGTAGGCGATCTTCTGCGTAAAATCAACGCCCTTACTCCATTCGTTTGTGCCGCCTGCAGCCGTATAATAATACAGCAGCGCCTCTTCCGGCAGTCCCGCCATTCCCTTTCCGCCCGCTATGGCACAGCCGGAAAACATGGTTCCGCTCCCATCGGGAAAAAGCACCGTATCCTGCTGCTCCCAGTGGAGCAGATCCCTGCTCACCGCATGTCCCCAGCTCATATTGTTCCAGGAGGTGTTGAAGGGATTGTACTGGAAATAAAAATGGTAGACACCGTCCGCAAAGATCAGGCCGTTGGGGTCGTTAGTCCAGCCCGTACCTGCGGTAAAATGAATTGCCGGCCTGGCTCCGGCCGTCTCCGCAGGCTCCTTCCCGCAGCTTTTCACCTCTTCCAGAAACGCCTTTGGCAAATCCCCGCAGAGCCGAAGCGTCCCGCCCCGGAAAGCCGCTGTGGGCAGCTCCGCAAAATAATCGTAGGCGTACTCTTCCGCACCGCTTTCATCCACCGGAATCATAAGCTCAAAAAGTTTTTCCCCGCTTCCTCCGTCCCCTTCCAGAAAAATCTCCAGCTTCTTCTCCTGGCTGCCCGCGCTCACAGGCAGATATAAATAATCTTCCACAACCTTTATTATCCGTTCCGCCATCCTGTCACCCGTCCTTTATATCAAACGTTTGTTATATGATTTCGCATTCAGTCTACCATATTTCATTCTGTTTGACCATAGCCTGTTTTAAAAATTATGTTAAGCTTCCACTCTCACAAAGTGCATCTGATATGCCCGGTACTCTCCCATCTCAACCGGAAGGGGAATACCTGCCTCCATCAGCGCCTCCGCCGCATAAATTTTTCCGGTCTCCTGCTCCTGATACATGCCGTTCTCCGTCAATCCCTTCAGGCGGATGTAATTTGTGGTCATATTGCCATGTACCTCCAGAAGCACAGCGCTGACCAGCACCTCCCCGCCGTCTTCCGAAATCACTTCCCATGCCCCCGCCTCCTGTTCAAACGGGTTTGTCAGGCGATAGTACAGGCCGTTCATCACAAGCGGCGCATACTGCCTGTAGACTCTGATCTGCTCCCGAATCTCCTGCTTTTCCTCTTCGGAAAGCTTCTTCGGATCCAGCTCATAGCCAAAGACGCCTGCCATGGCGGTGATCCCCCGTGTCCGAAGAGGGGTGATACGCCCGTTCTGATGGTTGGGAACCGCGGAGACATGAGCTCCAACCGTTGACATGGGATATCCGAAGGAGGTTCCATACTGAATCCGGATGCGGTCCACGGCGTCGCTGTTGTCGCTGCACCAGATCTGAGGCGTGTAATAGAGCATACCCGCATCAAAGCGGCCTCCGCCCCCGCTGCAGCCCTCCAGCAGCAAATCGGGATACCTTTTTGTCAGACGCTCCAGAAAATCGTATAATCCCAGCACATAGTCATGGGAAACCCTCCCCTGATCCTTTGTGCCCCGGGAATAACAGTCCGTCAGACTGCGGTTCATATCCCACTTTACATATTCTATATTCCCCTGATCCAGAATACCGCACACCTGGTCAAAGATATAATCCACTACTTCTTTTCTGGAGAAATCCAGCACAAGCTGATTTCGTGCCCGCACCGGACTGCGCCCCGGAACGGAAAATGCCCAGTCAGGATGATTCCGGTACAGGTCGCTGTCCTCGTTGACAGCCTCCGGCTCAAACCAGATGCCGAATTTCAGCCCCAACCCGTTGATTTTTCCGATCAAACTGCCCAGAGACTCCCCCAGCTTTTCCTCGTTGACCTTCCAGTCCCCCAGGCCGCTGTAATCGTCGTTCCGCCTTCCGAACCAGCCGTCGTCCATCACCAGCATTTCAACGCCCAGCTCCGCCGCCTGCTCCGCCAGCCGGTAAATGGAAGCCCCGTCAAAATGAAAGTAAGATGCCTCCCAGCTGTTCAGGAGGATGGGGCGCACCTGATCTCTGTACCTGCCCCGGCAAAGATGCTTTTGAATACAGGTGTGCAGGTTCTGGGACAGTTGGGCAAGCCCTGTACTGCTGTAGGTCATTATCACTTCCGGCACATAAAAGGTCTCGCCCGCCTCCAGGGGATAGGAAAACAGCTCTTCGGAAAGCCCCAGAAGCACTCTGGTCTGATTGTATTGATCCCTCTCCGCCTCGCCCTGAAAGCTCCCGCTGTATACAAAGGACATGGCATAGCAGCTTCCGGCATCCTCGGTCGTATCTCTCCTGGCCAGAATCATCATGGGGTTATACTGATGACTTGAGGTTCCCCGCCGGCTCCCGATCACCTGTGCACCGTGCAATATGGGAGTTCTCTGCATATTCCGCTCCATGGCATGCCGCCCGTAAAAGCTGATCAGATCAAAATCACCGCAGACCCAGTCAAGACAGGCCGCCTGAGCTTTTTCCAGATAGATTTTTCCGCTGCCTCCGTTTTTGATGCAGGCGCTTCTGGTAATGATATTGCGCTGGGGAAGCACCCCGTACAGGAGTGTGATCTGTACCCCGCTTGCTCTGTCCTCCAGATAGACTTCCAGCGTCTCCGCCTGATCTTCCTCCGCATACACGGCGGGAAGCCCGGGCAGATTATATTTTCCCTTTAAAATACGGTGGCCAGTATACCGAAAATCGCACCCGTAAGAACCGTCGGCGTTCTTCACAATCACCGCAGGACTCCGGTAATCTCCCGTCCCCTGGCAGGGAAGCTCCTGCGGCAGAGCATCCATGGAGTAGGTACGGTCAGCGCCCGCGTCGTACGGATTGCCCGAAAACCCTCTGTCCGCATAGGTGAGCAGGTAATCCATGCTGCCCTCTGTCCTGCGTCCGTAGTAGAGATGCAGCAGAAACCCGAAGGAATCCACCTTCATCTGATAAGTGGAATCCTTTGTGTGTAATGTAATTCGTTTTTCCTCTTCCTCAAACAGAATACTCATTCCACAAATCGCCTTTCTTCTTTTTCCCGCCTGTGTACTTCCGGCCTGCCTGCAACATTGTTTTTACAGATAATCGTCGCTCCATCCCATGTCTTCGCCGTCACCGGTATCGGCAGGCGGAGGGGTAGGCTGGGGAGTAGGCGCAGGCCCCGTGGGTGTGCTGGGCGGTGCTGCAGGCACACTGGGAGGCGGCGTCTCCACCGGCTCCTCCGCATCAGGAGCAGCCTCCGGCTGCTCAGGCTTTTTCGGTGGTTTGGGGGTGGGCTTGGGCGTGGGCTTCTGTCCCACCTCCGGTCCCTCCTCCTGCAGCAGGGTGTCCTGCTCCTGCGAAACCTGGGCCTGCTCCTGAACCTTTTCCTGTTTCAGCTGTTCCGTAAAGGCCAGAAAAGCTTCCTCTGCCTTGCAAAACCGGTCTTCCGCCGCAAGGTCTTCCACAGCAGCCACAGTATGCCAAAGCGTACCGTCAAACCACTGTACCTCTCCGTCGTCAATACGCACTTTGATCTCCTCCGGAACCAGCCCCGTCTCTTTCCCGTCCCCGGTGAGAACCCCCTGTTCCTGTCCGCCCTGGGGCGTCTGCACAAGAGTCTGTCCCTGTCCGTCAATCTGCCCCCCCTGGGTCAGATATTCGTCCTGCGTTCCGCCTCCCGAACTGATCACCGCGGCATGATCCCATGCCGCCCTCACCAGAAAGCCCGCTGCAAACATGGAGACCCCTACCGCCACAGTCAGAACAATCTGCTTTTTATCCATCCGATACCTCCCTGCACCCTTCGGCGCGCATGCCAATTTGTTTTTACTTTTCTACAGAATCTATAATTCCCTGAACATATTTATAGCCGTTGCTGCCGGGCTTGAATTCTCCCTTCGCCTGCACCTGCTTCGCCACCGTGTATACACTCCGGAACACAGGCGGTCCATAGACGATAATCTCCGTCCCGTCACAGCTCAACACGGCATAGGAGCGGAAACAGATATCCTTGGCGTACATACTGGGGCCCAGGTTGGTCAGCACGGAGGTAAAACGGCTGCGTCCCGCCACCGTCTCAAACACTTTGTCGTTCACTGTGCCGTTCTCCGTCCAGTAAGCCCTTCCGCCGCCCACCTTGGTTCCTCCCTTGATAAAGGGATATTTCTTTCTGTTCTCGTTGGTGATAAACAGAGTTCCGTACTCCGTCAGGCGGCAGCCCTCCACTCCCGTGGTCAGCAGCTTCTGCTTCAGTGCGGTGTCGATTCCGGATTTGAACCTGATCCCCGCAGCGCCCTGGGTGCGGATGGAAAACCCATGATAGCTCAGCAGATCCTGGAGCCCCGGCATGGGAGTTGCCCTGCAGACCTGCCCCTGCCAGGACAGCTTCCACACATACATTCCAACCGGGACATTCTTGCTGTCATAGCGGTACATCACAGCGGTTTTGCCCTTGGTGTCCGGAAGATTCAGACTGTAGCTGCCTCCGTTTTTGACCGCGGTATACTCGATGCCGTCAATGAAAATATGGCTGTCCGTAAATCCCGCCGGCGGCGTAAGCGTAATCTTCATGGGATCCTGAGGCTTTTCCGGTTCTGTGGGGGGCGTCGTACCTCCCCCTGTGGGCAGTACCTTTTTCTGTACCGTAAGATAACCCTGCCCTTCGATCTGTGTCACGGCATAAAGGGTATTGCCCTGACTGGCGGTAGTCAGATACTGAAGGCTTGTTCCCAGGTTGTCGCTGTATAGCTGAAATGCATAATCCGTACATTTGATCACCTTGGCCTTTTTTTCTGAAGAATCATAATAGGTCAGAAACACCTCGCTGCCCACTGCATCCAAAAATTCAGAATGAACTGAACCAGTGCCGGGAATCGTCTTGCTGCTCCAGCTTTTTCCGTCAAATATGGCCAACTCCGATTCTCTCTGCTGATGCCCCATATAGACATACAGCTTCTGCCCGGACTTTGTGATACGATGCCAGTTTGAAGTACCCCCGGGAATGGTATACGCCGTACTCCAGCTCTTCTTCACGGTATCATACACCTTAATCTGTCCCGGATTGGGATTCTCTCCATAGGCCACATAAAAGAGTGTTCCCTGCTTCACAACGGACGGATTGGCAAAATCATTGGCGGTCAGAGTATCCGTCACCACCGCTCCGCTCTTCACATCCTGAATCACCAGCCTGTTGCCGCTCTGATAAGCACCGTAGATCTCGTTTCCTTCCACAATAAACTGTGTATATTTTATCCCCTGACCCTGGACTGTCCGGAGGGGACTCCAGGCAGCTCCGTTCCATTTATAATAGCTTGTGCTGTCGGCTGCCGAATTCACAAAGGACAGATACACCTCCCCGCCGCAGAGCGCCAGCTGGGGATAAAGCCCCCTTCCAACGGATGCCCCCACTTCCTGCCAGGCACTTCCGTTCCAGCGTTTCACCCAAACCGCCGCGTTAGAAAAAGAGCCCTCCGCATAGGCCAGATAAACCTCTCCTGTGACAGGATCCGCATAGAGGCTGGAGTCCACTGTAACCTGGCTGCCCACCGAACCTCCCAGCTTCTCCCACAGGGAAACCTTGCCGTAGTCCGCCATGGTAACGGTAAAGGTCACCTGCTTCCTGTCTCCGGAAAACTTCACATCGCTGATGCGGATACCGCTGTTGGTTCCGTCGGAATAGTACAGCGTATCCTGGGTAAAATCCGCGGAAAGATCCGTGCTGCCGTAGACATCCCTGCCGGGCGTCCCATCCAGCGCCGCATTATTTAAGGCACTGGAATTTTCACCGGATTCCGGGTCTTTTACACCTTTTCTATACACATAGAGATAATTTTTTCCCTCCACATTGGTATAGTACGGTACCTTGTTGTCCACCCGGTAGATCAGCAGACCACTGGAAGGAAATCTATTAAATTGATCCAGCGTTTCACCCTGTTTCCGATACTCCACACAGATAAACTCCGTGTCAGACAGCGGCGTCTTGATGGCGAATACGCTGTTACCGCTGTTTTCCGACACCGCAGTCAGGGTATAGGTGCCGCTCTGGGTGATGGTGCCCATAGAGATCCAGCCCTGCCTTGCCCGCAGATAGGAAAGGGGAAACTGCATAAAATTCGTGCCGCTGGCCATGATATCCCACATGCCCACCGGATCCCCCGGTGCACTGTTGGAGCTGCCCCGGTAAAGATCGGGAAGTCCAAGGGTATGCAGAAACTCGTGGGCAATCAATCCCTGACGGGTATTGAACATAAGTGAAGGCGGGTCTGTTATCAGATCCTCGGCCTGAACCACGTTATAATTCCGTACCCGAACTCCTCCTACCGTCTCAGAACCCATATATTCTTTATGAATAGATGAGCTGATACCCTGTATCCTCCCCTGTATCATAATAGTCAGGTTATCCAGAACACCGCTGCTGAGATGATCCAGCTTAACACCCGATTGGTTCAACACAATCTTTCCACTGTTGAACGCTCCCAGCACCTCCCTCACCAGCGCGTCATAATCCGAAACATTTCCGGACAGCTGATAGGTATCTACCCCGCCGCCTCCGGAACGCTCCTGGGGGAAATAGTTCTTTACACTATATTTGCCGTTTGTCACCGCAGAAATATAGGAAGTGAAGGAATTATTCTGCCCTGTTGTCGTAGTTCCCAAATCATACAGCTTCTTCATCTCCTGCCAGTTGGAGACTCTATTCGATGCGGCATTAGATGTGGCATTAAAAGTGTCTTTGTTATCGTCGTAACTCTTCACAAACACCACAAGATTGGTCATCTCCTGGGAACCTGCCGCCTCCGCCTTCTCCGCAGGCAGCAGCGCCGGCAGAATCCCAAGAAGCACTGCCAAAGCAAATGTCAGGAGCCGAAGCGGCAGACTGCGGCGCTTTGGTGCTGCGCCCCTTCCGCATTCCTCCCCGCAGACCCTGTGAAAGAATCTGCTGCCAGCATTTTGTAACCGACCTCTCATCAGCCTACCTCCATTCCGTGTACTCCGGCAGCCCCAAATAAGCGGCGTCTATCCGGAAATCGTCCACTGTTGTGTTCTCCTTATACAGATAAGACCTGTCATTTGCATCATAGGCATAGATCACGCCTCCCTTTTCGGAGATCTCCTTCAGCTGTTCCTCCTGCACTGCGCCGGTATCGCTCAGCTTTCCCTCATATTCTGTTCCCTGATGCGAAACCAGAATCCGGTCGATACACACTCCCCCGGACAGGGTACTCTGCACGGTGCTCACGGCATTGCCCTCCCCGTCATAGCGGGCCACCGAAACCGGGCCGCTGTAGCTTCCTTCCTCCAGTGCTGCCGTTCCCAGCATCGCGCCCTCACCGTCACTGCTGAAACAGAAAAATCTTCCGTCACCGCCGCACCAGGTAATCTCCGTAGCCAGACCGTCCGCCGTTATCTGAAGCAGATTTTCTCCCTCCCTGTACTGGGTGCGCACCTCAATGCCGGACATGCCCTCCAGCAGAATATCCTGCCACTGTGGACTGCCCGTCAGACCCTGCAGCGCCGCCGCGTCCTGCTGCTCCAGAGCAGAAATGATCTGTCCGGCAAGGGAAGCCAGCTCCGTCTCCGTTTCGTCCCCTCTCACCACAATGGCGCTGAGCAGTTCGGCATACTCCGCACAGGGATAAAGCCGCAGCGCTCTGGAAAGCATCCGTCTCTGCTCCTTCCAGTTCCCTTCCTCGGCATATACCTGCGCCAGCGCAAGGTAGTCCTCCTCCGCAAACAAATCCATGGCATAAAGTTTTTCATAATATTCCCTTTTCCGGGACGTTGCTTCCGCATCCGAGCCAAGTCCGGCTATCGCTCGACGCAGCTCCTCCTCCGTGACCGGCTCCGGCGCTTCCGCAGGTTCCTGGAATCCGCTCTCCTCTGTCTGTTCCACAGAGTTCATGACGGAGTCCGGCGCACCGCAGGCAGTCAGGGATAACGCAATCAGGGGAAACAAAAGAACTGAACTGACAGGGGATTTTTTCTTCATAAATACATTCTCTCTCCTTAATAGAATCAAAACGCACACTACACATTTAAATTATCGGCCGTTTTTCACCTTTTCCTTAGCCTTCGGACAGCAAAAAACTTTCTGTTTATGCCTTGTATATTGTTTTCTGCTGTGCTAAAATTTAATGTTGTATCACATATTTTCTTATGATTCAGGAGGAAAGACCATGTTAGAAGCTCTAAAGAAAAAAAGTTTTCACGTTTCCCTAATCGTTTCTATCGTCATCGCCCTGATCGGCGTGTCCCTGGCGGTCTACAACGGGCCGGATGCCTTTTCTTCACTGGCAGGCTATAAGAATTTTGCAGACCTGAAGCCGGAAGAAATCAGCAATCAGATGGTGGAGATCGATGTGACCGCCAACTTCGGCTATTACATGGAGGAGTACAGCGAAAATACCACCACCCACTACCGGACCACCACAGATCTGTATTATATCATCTGGACCGGCGATGAAAACGCAACGGATTACCGCTATATGACCATCAAGGTTCCCGCAAGGTTCGAGGACGAGATGGACGAAATTGCGGAGAATACATACAATCAGGTGTACTCCGAGCCCCTTCACTTCGTGGGAAAGATCCAGAAGCTCGACAGTGAAGAGCTGGGATATTTTGAAGAATTTTTTATCTCCTCCGGTTTTACCCAGGAGGATATTGCCGCCGAAACCCTTCCCTACTACATTGACGTAACGGGCACCTCCGTTGCGGGAAGCACCAATTACGGACCTCTGGTATTGTTCGGCATCGGCGCTCTCCTCATCATCTGGGCAGTATACCGCATCATCAAAGGCGCAAGGGGCGGCTATATGAAGAAATTCCGCAAGGCCTATGAAGAAGCAGGCTATAACGATGCCACCATTGAAGCCGATTTGGCAAACGCATTCTCCTGCGCAAAAAAGAATGACGTTAAGGTAGGACGGTTGTGTACCTATTACAATCTGAACAGCCAGATTCCTGCTCTCATCGTCAACAGCAGAATCATGTGGGCATATCAGTGTACCACCACCCACCGTACCAACGGCGTAAAGACCGGCACCACCTACAGTGTCATGGTCTTTGTGGAGGGCCAGAAGAACGCACATTCCATCGGCGTTCCCAGCGAGGCTTCCGCACAGGAGGTTCTGTCAAAGATGAACGAAATGCTCCCCTGGGTTGTGGTAGGACATTCCGACGACCTGAAGAGACTGTTCAACAAGGATCGCGCACAGTTCCTGCAGCTGCGTTACAACACGGTAGAGCACATCGCTGTGGAGCCCGGTTTTGCGGCGTTCAATAACACCGACAGCAGCTCACAGCAATAAAAAGAGTGCCTCGTGGCACTTCGAAGAATGCGAATCATTCTTCTCTGGTTATAGCGCAGTGGGCAGCAAAGACACACATGCCCTAACTTGACAAAACCGGGGAATCCGTTATAATGAAAATAGAAAAGGGCGTTGCCGATAAGCGGTTAGCCCAACAAAATCAAATTTCTATGGATATAGAAACCGTCACTTGTGGGGCAAGTGGCGGTTTCTGCTTTTTACTCTGATCGTGACTGTCCAAAACAGAACATGAAACGTCAATGTAATTGGCATGGCCTCACCCCCTTTTGGGTGCGCGTGACCAACCACCTACCGTTATGACAACGCCCTACCCCTTACGGGGTAATACTCATTTTATCCAATATGTCAGTTTTTGTCAATCAAAAGAGCCTTGCTTGAGTTTCCGCAGTTTTATCCACACGGTCACTATCTGGCAGCATGGTTCATCCATAATTTTTTTATGAGTCTGATAAAAGATGCCATTGCCGGAAAACCTATCCTTTATATCACAGCGCGTACAGTTCGGAAAGAAGCGCCAGCACAAGCCCCTGCCCCCAACCCTGGATATACGCCCTGGGAATCTGTCTGTACCCTTCCCTGTCTTTCATGACAGCCGTGCCTCCGGAGACATTCATGACTTTGCCCTCGCTGCTGACATTATCCAAAATCCCCTTCACCGCTCTGTGAACGTATGCCGTGTGCAGCGGATTGCCTCTGACCAGCATTGCTCCGGCTATCCCGGCAGACGCCGAAACCTCCTCATAGGATTCCGGATCGTCCAGTACCGTCCTCCACAAACCGTTTTCTGTCTGAAGCAGCTTCAATGCCGCCAGCTGCTCATCCAGGGAACCCGCAACGTCGATATACTTCGGATACAGGTAACACTGCGGCAGAATCCGCCCCACCTGTGCCATGGTAAACGCCGCCCAGGCATTTGCCCTTCCCCAGTAAATACCGGACATATGATCCCCGTTCACATGGTCATAGCCGTGATACCACAGCCCGCTTCCGGGATTCTGCAGGTATTTTATATGCCAGTAATATTGATTCAGAGCGTCATTTATCAGGCTTTCGTCCCCGTTCATGACACCCACCCGAAGCATCAGGAAGGCTGCCATGAACAGGGTATCGCACCACGCCTGTTCCGGGAAATCATTTCCGGCAGACACGGTGTGCTGCAGCACATGATCGGCAAACCGCAGCGCCTCCCCGGAAAGGTATTCGATCTTGCTCATGAGAAGGTCGTAGTATTTCTGTTCTCCCCCAGCCTGACAGAGTGTAATCAGGCAATGTCCCATGGCGCAGGTATTTACCGTCCATCGATCCGGCAATCCCAGATCGATCAGCTGGTCGAGCCGATTCTTCAGCAGGGTAAAATACTCCTGCTTTTTCGTTTTTTCATATGCTTCGCTGACCCCGTAATATGCCACGCCGCAAGGCCAGTCCCACATCAAATCCATATTCATGGTCTTCCTGACGATTCTATCCATCAGTTCTTCCATCTGTTTTCTGTCAAATTCCGGATGCTGCATCTACAAAACACCTCCCTTTCACGACCGCAGAAGATAAAAGCGTCCATCCCCTGTCTCAGCCCTGCTTTCTGTACTGCACCGGGGTCATCCCGTAGCTTTTTCGGAACAGCCGGTTAAAATGCTCCACATTCTCATACCCCACCTCCGCAGCGATGGTCTCCACCGTCTGGTCCGTCTCCTTCAGCAGGGTGCGCGCCTTCTTCATTCGTTCCTTCTTCACCGCCTCCTGGAAGGTCATGCCCGCTTTCTCCTTGATGTACTTGGAGAGGTAGGGCTTGGAGAGATGGAATGTCTCGGAAAGAGTCTCCAGCGTCACGTTTTTGTAATCGTTTCTGATGTGGCTGATAATCTCCACAATACGGTCCTCCCTGCCCTCGGTGATATGCTGCTGCACTGCCAGCTTGTTTACGGCGGAGGCCAGCGCCGCGATAGACGCCTTGATAATATCTTCATCCACTCCTACGCCCCAGTAGAGTGTGCCGTCCAGCATTACCCCCACATAAGCCGCCGCCCTGGAGCTGGAACCTTTGGAAATGGCGTGCTCCTCATATACGGACAGCTGATAGGACATGCCGAAAAAGGTCTTGATGGCGTTGCTCACCGCGTCCAGGCGACCGTTTCCGACCGTTCTGATCACCCTTGTGGTTCCGTTCTGCTCAATGGTCACTTCCGCCTGAATCCCCTTCTCCTGTTTGAAATGGCACTCGGGAATCCGGAAGACATCCCGCGGATTGATATAATTTTCCTCAAAAATGGCATAGATTTCCGCAGGCGGCAGCTCCTGATGTCTCCTGTCGGAAACTCCCTTGACCAGATACCCGACTTCCTCCTTCATGGCCACCGGAAGAGAAAAGCCAAACTGCTGCTTCAGCACAAAAGCCACGCCTCCCTTGCCGGACACACTGTTGATACGGATGACATCCGACTCATACTCTCTTCCCACATCCGCGGGGTCAATGGGCAGATAAGGCACGTCCCAGCGCCTGCCGTTTTTGCCTTCCTTCATCCAGGCCATACCCTTGCTGATGGCATCCTGATGAGAGCCGGAAAACGCCGTAAACACCAGGTCTCCCGCATAGGGCGTCCGGGGATGAACCTTCATGCCGGTAAAACGTTCATATGCCTCTCTGATCCGCACAATATGGCTGAAGTCAAGTCCGCTGTCAACGCCATGGCACATCATATTCACTGCAAGCGTTACGATATCTACATTTCCCGTGCGTTCCCCGTTGCCGAAGAGGGTTCCCTC
>ERZ779624.293-NODE-293-length-17389-cov-8.277028_pt1 | contig 17389 bp, 15 predicted proteins | sample MGYA00514190_ERZ779624 | MGnify/ENA primary metagenome ERZ779624 (study PRJEB29562, sample SAMEA4376706) | mouse gut metagenome | isolation source: Cecum | study: EMG produced TPA metagenomics assembly of the A DSS colitis mouse model was used to assess the... | reverse complement strand
TTGCGGCCTGCCTGGATATTTCCCTGGCAGGCCGCTTTTCGACAGGCTGGGACGGGCCTGGTCATTCAAGACCAGGCCCGTCCTTTTTGCTCTTGTAATCTATGGGGCTTTTGCTGTATTCGTTGTGATCACGCGGGAATCGCTTCCGCTGGAATTGCTGGCGTAAACGGTAACTACCATATAATATGAGGTTCCCGAAACGCCTTTGTATGTATACGTCCCACCATGATACGTTGTGGAAGATCGTAAAAATCCGTTTGCCGTGGTTCCCACAATGGTTGTCACGTAGCTCCCGTTTGAGCGGTACACCTCCACCTTTTTGACCCCGACCGTTGTGGAGCTTCCTGTCCCGACAACTGAGTAAGCCAATACGACATCGCCGGTATTAGATCCAGGGCCAATCGCTATTGTATACTTCGCCAGATAATCGCTGGCGTGCGGCTGAATTGAATTGGCACTTGCTCCTGTGATCAAAGTTACGCTCAACACAGAAACAAGGAGCAGGGAAAGCAGTCTTTTTTTCATATGCCTGTTCCTCCAATTGAATAAATGATTTGTTCAAGAGATTCAATGGAAAGCGTCCCAATTACGCTGACCTCTGTAAGCCCGTTTACAAGTGTCACGGTATTCTCTCCATTATTCGCAAACGAATATACATAGTTTCCGTTGTGCTCAGACCTGCTTACCAATGTTTTGTCCTTTTCAAGCCTGTCTGTATGTAAAAAATCCGGGCTGGAATAGACTTGAACCACGATCTGAAAGCTACGGCCATCGGTGCAGCTAAAGGGCTGATGCATTTCTTGCCAAAACAGGTAATCTTCAATGCTCAGATCCCCTGCCTCAAACCCGTCCGGAATCCAGGTGGGAACCAAGCTGGCCTCCAAGCCATGGGCTATCAGATTCTCTGCCCACTCAGACTGATGGTTGGTTTCCGTGGCGGATCCCTCAAAATAGAACACATCATCCGTCCACCGGGCAATTACCCCACGGATATCGATCCCCGCGGCCTGGGCGGTAAGCATCCCTGCCAGCAGTGCCACGATAATGGCCGCAACAAGGGCCAGCCGTTTCCATGGCATCCACCCGATTTGGGGCTTCGGCGGCCTGGATGGTTCCCCGTCAGCTTCCTCGGCTGGAAACAGTACTTTACCGTTCCCATCCGGAGTATTCCAGTGCCGTTGGAACCGCTCCCACGCCCGGTCGACATCTACAGGGTGAACGTCCGGCTGTCCTTTTTCCCGCTCTGCTATCACCTCCAATACCATAAAAATGTAGTCCTCGTTGCCGCTGCTGGTTGAGTCAGCGTCCGCACGTATGAGTTCCTTCAGCTCATCTGTGCTCAACTGCTCCAGTCCGGCACGATCCGGGGGCTGTTTATATTCCCCCAAGCAGCTCACCTCCTTCTACTTATATATTCCGCGAAACGACCGATCCTGACATAAAATCGAAAAATTTTTGAAAAAATTTTTTCAGCCGTCCGGCGTGGCGGCGTTCACCGCCTTGGAAACAGCTCCCGCAGCTTGTCCCTGACCCGGGACAGCCGCTTCTGGCTGGCCCAGACGCTGATGTGCAGCTCCTCAGATACCTCCGTATGGCTGGCCCTGTCAAATACGATCCGCTTCAGCAGGTGGAGTTCTTTTTCGGTGAGCCGCCGCTTGATTCTCTCCATTACCCCTTCGGTGCGCTCCTCCGGCCTTTCATCCTCAACCGCAAGGACGTGTTCCGGCACGCTGTCCAACGGTCTGAACACGGATTCCTGCTGCTCACGTTGGTACTTGCACTTTCTCACTTTGTTTTTCACTGCCTGCATGAGCCAGCCCTGTGGGTTCGGGTGTGTACTGAGGACATTCGCGTTCCGCAGCGCGTCATGGAACACGTCCTGTACCACGTCCTCCGCCCATCCCTCGTCTTTCAGCACAATGCTGGCATAGCGGTGCAGATCGGGATAAAACTCTTGAAACTGCGATTCGAGCAGATCATGGCTTCGGGGAGCCATCGGAAGCACCCCCTAACGGGGCGGGTTCCTTCCGGGCTTCGGAGCCCCTGTCGTTTTGAGGAGGCGGGAACCCTTCCACGCAAGCGCGGACAACCTGCTCAATCCCGGACAAATATTCGGCGGGTTTTCCGTCCAGGAGTACGTTGATGTTCTCAATATGACCGCTCGGGCTGTTCTCCCGGAGCAGTGCGTCACAGCTCACATTCAATGCCTGAGCTATCGCCAGAAAGGTTTTCAATCTCATCAGCTTCTCGCCGCACTCCAGCCGAGAGATAAAGGGCGTGCTGACCCCGATGCACTCCGCCAGTTTTGCCTGCGTCATACCTGCGGCACTCCGGTACTTTGCAATGTTTTTCCCAATCACCTTTTCCGAGATCCCCATTGCGCCACCTCCTGGTTTTGGTAAAATTATAGTGCCCAAAATCGGAAAATACAAAGCACCCCAAGTACAAATGTTATTAACCAAATTGAGCTTATCTAAAGCGGCGGGCCTCCCAACTAATCTGTCTCAATTTAGCAGCCAGCGGTGGACAGTCCGCCGCACAATGATTCTCGCGTCCCGGCAGCCCCGCCAGTCCAGGCGTTGGCCGCAGCGGTCGCAGAAGGCCGTGAATTCCCGCTCCAGCGTGATCCCGCACCTGGGACACACGTAATAGGAAGGGGCACCGGAGCAGTCGGGAAACACCACCCGTTCGGTTACGGGCCTGGGGATGCGGAAGCTGGCCAGGGCCAGCAGGATGTGCCAGAGGATATCGCGGGAAACCGGGAGGCAGGGGGGCTTGCCAGTTTTCATCTGGTTCTCTCTCCTTCTGGGCGTTGTTCTGTTTTGGGTGGGTGCGGGGATAGAAAAAGACGGAGCCGCGGGCTGCGGATCCGTCTGCGGGGTGGCTTTGAGCGGTGCTGGGGCAAAAAAACGCACAGGCAGCTTTGCTGCCTGTGCGGCTGGGGGTGTGGGGCGTAAGACAGCCGCCGCTGACCGCAGTTCAACGATCAGCGGCGGCGGGACGGACTGGCTGCCCCAGAGGCTGCGGGCTGGCCAGGCTTGGCATTTCTTCTCCCTTCAGAAATGTGGCTACAAGTAGAGTGAGCACAGGATCGTCTGATAGCCTGAAGATAAAATGAACCCCGCTTTTCAATAAAAATATTCGAAAAGCGGGGCATATTCAAATCGAACTGACCTAACGCTCAGTATCAATATTCCTTAAAGTAATCAGTTTGCTACAAATTAACACCCCCGTTCCGTAAAAATATAAGGCAGAGATAATACCAAGGAATTCTATTTGGGGAAGATTTGGCACAACAAATATATTTACTAAAAGAATCGGAAGGAAATACAATAATAGGATCCATCCAAATGCTTGAGCAAAGAATTTTATCCAAAAACTATAGGTTCTCTTTTTCATTAGCAATTCTATGCCTGTAATGAATATAAGTATCCCAATTCCCAGGAAGGAGAATAATGCCAAATATTTTTTCATTATTACCTCAGCATCTCACAAGCTATTGATCTCTCGGCAACCAGTCAATAGCAGAATCATACTCACGCTTTTTAAAATCAACATAATATACTCGGGTACCGCCTGCATACTCATATTGAAAGCAATCGATAATTAAGCAAATCAAGAAAAGCAATTCAGGGGCACACGGGTCAAACAGATCATATTTGATATCGTAGATGCCTGCACCATTTGTGTGAAACAATGCCACTTGCCTGTCGCCTATCCAAATTGACACATAATTATTATGATGCAGGATCGTTTGATATACAACACCTCTTATGGAAAGGGTATAGCATCCTGAACGCTCTAACTTAATAGAGCGTCCGATACATTCATCACCGCAAAAAAAACTTAAAGGCGGCAAATCTTTCCATAAAAAAGCAACAAACCAAAATATATGCCGCCAAACATCTGGCTGCATCACATTATAACAAAGTTCCCCGTTCTTAAAAATCTGTAGGCGATGCAAGACAAAGCCAGAAGAACGCTTTACTAAAGCTGTCAGTTCAGGAAATTCTTGAACAAAGAACGTCCGCGGATATTTTGAATTTCGTCGAATGTGAAGTTCCACTTTGTGCAAGTAGCCCCCCTTTTTAAGGATAATATTGTTGGTTCATTCCGAAGGTTTGGATTTCTTTTTTGCTGGCCGCCATGTCACATTAGGGCAACATGGCGGCCATAGGGATTGTTCGCTAACGTTTTGAAAGTACTTATCAATATGCAAATAAAAACCTATTTGTTTTTCTTCCTGACGCTAATGTAGACATTACCGCCAATTCCGGGAGTAACACCGATTTTATATGTATCGCCAATCTTCTGCACCGCAGCTCCTACGCCCCCGACATTGAGTTCCGCACTAACGTACACTACATATCCGTTGAATTCAATTAATGGTATTTCGCCTCCGCCTCGGAGTTGGAAAAGCTGAACACCTCCTGACAACCCCGCTTTTGTTTCTGGGTTTAATCCGAACCCGGCTGAACCACTCAGCACAGAAAATGACCAATCAACCGTATCATAATTACCGCCAATTTTGACCATGCCGATCTCGCGTTCAAAAACCATAAAGATGGTATTTTTGCTGACATTACCTTCGATATCGGCAAAAATTGACCTTCCGGCCAAGCTTTTTGTTGGGTTTTCACAGTAAAGAACGTATCCATAGTTTCCCGACTTGTCAATTATTTTGTTGACTGCGATAACGCCATCATCTGTATTCGTGGAATTCTCGCAAGCTATTTGCTCCATGTACCCACCATTGGTACCTCCAGTAGATCCTGTAGATACATTGGTATTCAGAATATCACTCAACAGCACATCTGGTGTAATCCTAATTGCATCGGATGGCCTTAATGTGTAGTTTGCGGGATCATTTGGCATAAAAGGCGGTTTAGTTGTTTCCAAACCAAGATTTCCTGTTCCTGAATTGGATATCCCCGTACTGGACTTCAAATAGTGATCCGCCACCCAGCAGATTTTCCCATTGACCTGCACCTTCCGCCAAGAGTAGCCATCCTGATCGTGCGTCTGCTTCAGGTTGATGACCTTGTCCCCTTTATTTAGATAGCCAACGGTCGAGTAGCTCAGGCCCGGGCCTGAGCGCATACGCACCTGGTTTGCGGTAACGGTGAATTGATTTGAAGATTGGGTGCTGTTCGAGGGTGTCGGTGTCGGTTTCGGTGTCGAAGGCGTGTTTGTTGTTTGCTTCGGCGCAGCACTGCCGCCCATACCTGCGAAATCAACGGCCCCCGCCTTTTCACCGCCAACATCAATATAAATCAGCGGGCAGTCAATGGCATAGATATACTGCACCATAGTCAGCGGGTTGGTGATCTCGCCCTTCACCGGATCCACCGCCGCGAACCTGCGGTTCTCCGCGTCATAGAACCGGGCCTTGGCGTAGTACATCCCCAGCACCGCGTCGTAGTCATGGGTGGCGAACCGCTTCACCAGGTCAAGCTCCCGCTTGCCGCTCTTGAGCACCGCGTTGTGGGTGATCTCGCCCCACTCGTTGTAGTGCGTCCAGCTGGTCACCTTCAGGCTCACGGGGCTGGTCAGGTAGTCGGTGGTGCCCAGGTAGTCCATGTGGTAGTACAGCCGGATCTGGTTCCCGTTCTCGATCAGGTTGCCCGAGCTGGTCTCCACCCCGGTGATGTTCACGCTCAGCCGGTCGTTGCCGTACACGTAGCGGTAGTCCAGCCCGTTGACCTCGTGCTCCATCAGCGGCTCGAAGGTGGGGCTGGTGTAGTCCACCACGAACTGCTTCACCACAGTGCTGAAGCTGGTCACCAGGCTGCCGGTGGGCTTGTCGCCGCTGCCATTGCCGTTGCCCTGGCCGTTCCCGTTGCCGTTACCCTGGCCGTTGCTGCCGCCGCCTCCGCGGCCATTGTTGGGATCGGCGTCGCCCAGCCCCGCGTCCACGTCATGGTAGCCGTAGCCGTTCTTGGCGATCTTCCAGGTGTCCTCCACCAGCGCGCCCAGGCCGTTGTACAGGTACGCGCTGCTCTCGCCGCTGGAATTGACCCCCAGCACCATCTTGTTGGTCTCATCGTAGGTGTACTGCCCCACGGTGGTGCGCTGGCCGTTGCCGTTGTTGTTCCCGTTGCCGTTGAGCTTGCCGTACTGCTCCAGCACCAGGTTGCCCCGGCCGTCGTAGGTGTAGAGGGTGCCCTCCTTGTCGTTGCTGCTGTAGGTCTTTTGGGTGATCTGGTTGAGGTTGTTCAGCTTGTAGTCATAGTGGACATTGTTGCTGTTGCGCTCATAGGTCAGGTTGCCCAGGCTGTCGTACTGGTACTCCCGCCAGGCTTTCCCGTATACCTCGTCCACCCGGGTGAGGCGGTGCAGGGCGTCATAGGTATAGGTGTTCTCGGTGGTGGCCTCGCCGGTGCCGTTGCCCCGCATATACTCGTAGACCATGTTGCCGCAGTCGTCGTACTTGTAGACGTGCTTCTGCTGCTTCATGTCCTTCCGGGTGGGGTCGGTGTCGTCCACCCGCAGGAGCTGGCCGATGGAGTCGTACACATAGTCCTCCACCCAGCCATGGGGGTACTCCATCCTCACCACGCGGCCCATGCCGTCGTAGCTGTAGGCGGTGGCGCGGCCATCGTCCTCAGTCACGGTCTTGAGCTGGCCCAGCAGGTCGTAGGCATAGTCCACCCCGGTGCCGTCCGGATAGTCGATGGAGGTCTGATTGCCCACCTCATCGTAGCCGTACTCCACCACATTGCCCTTGCGGTCGGTGACCTGGGTGATGCGCCGGAGCAGATCCACCTCGAAGGAGGTTGTGCCCGTCCAGTCCTCCATCTCCACCAGCTCGCCCACCCTGTTGTAGCGGTAGGAAGCCTGCTTGCCCCCATTATAGTTGATCTGGGTCACAAAGTCCAGGGCATTATAGGTGTATTTTGTCTCATAACCGTCCGCGTCCTTCTTGGACACCAGGTTTCCGTTGCCATCGTAGGCGTAGGCGGTGACGGCACCCAGGGCGTTGGTCTCCTTGGTCACCAGGCCGCGGCCATCGTACTCGTAGAGGGTGATCTCCCATTCGTCCGCCTTGTCCTGGGCGTCCACCCGGTGCAGGGAGGTCTTGGTCAGGCGGCCCATGGGGTCGTACTCGAACAGGGTGGAGTTGCCCAAAGCGTCGATGGTTTCCACAATCCGGCCATTGGCGTCCAGCACATAGCTGGTCTTGTGGCCCGCCTTGTCTGTCTTGGAGGTCACATCGCCCTCGCCGTTGTAGGTGATGTGCTCACTCTTGCCGTCCGGGGTGGTGGTCTTGATGAGCCGGTCCAGCGGGTCGTACTCGTAGGTGGTGATGCCGTCCGGAGTGGTCAGCTTCACCAGGTTCTGGTTGCCGTCGTACTCATAGGAGGTCACATACCCCTCGGCATCGGTGACGGTGGCTACGTCGCCACGGTCGGTGTAGGTATAAGCAGTCATGCCGCCCTTGGCGTCGGTGGCGGTGAGCAGGCGGTCCATCTCGTCATAGGTGTATGTGGTGGAATTGCCCAGGGCGTCGGTCATCTTTACCACCCGCCCGCAGGCGTCATAGGCATAGCTGGTTTCGGCACCCTCCTCATCCACCGTCTTGATCAGGCGGCCGTCGGCGTCGAAGGTCTGGGTGGCCACGCCGCCCTCCTCATCGGTGCGCTGGGTGATCCGGTCCAGCCCGTCATAGGTATAGCGGGTGGTGTTGCCATTGCCGTCGGTGGAGGAGGTGATATTGCCGTTCCCATCGTAGGTAAAGGAGAAGGTGTACCCCTCGGGATCCACGTAACTGACGAGCTGGTTGCGGGCGTCGTAGGAGTAGGTGATGGACTTACCGTCAGCCTGCACCACCTTGGTGATGTTGCCGTTGGCGTCGTACTCCACCCGGGTCACGGCCCCCTCGGGGTCGGTGATGGAGGTCACACGGTTCAGCTTGTCGTAGGTATAGCGGGTGACGCCGCCGTCCGTGTTGGTCTCGGAGAGCAGGTTCCCGTTCTTGTCATAGACATAGGCGGCGACGCCGTCCATGGCGTTGGTTACCTTCACCAGGTTGCCCACCTTGTCATAGGCATAGGCGGTCTTGAAGCCCCGGGCGTTGGTGATCTGGGTCATGCGCCCGTCCTTGTCGTAGACGTAGGAGACCACATAGCCCTCCTCGTCCGTGACGGTGAGCACGTTCCCATTGGCGTCATAGGTGGTGGCCACGCTGGTGCCGTCCTGATTGGTGAGGCCCACCAGCCGCCCCTTCGCGTCATACAGGAAGGTGACGGTATGGCCCATGGGGTCGGCGGTGGAGGTCACCCTGCCCATGGAGTCATACACCTGGGAGGTTTTCAGCCCCAGGGCGGTGGTGGTGCTCAGCAGATTGCCGTTGGGGTCATAGGTATAGGTGGTCTTGTTGCCCAGCGGGTCGGTTTTGGCGGTCATATGGCCGTCCGCGTCATACTCATAGGCCCAGACATTGCCGTTGGCGTCGGTTTCGCGGATCAGCTGGCCGATGGCGTCATAGCTCTTGGAGGTGCTGAACTTCAGCGGATCCCTGGTGGACACCAGGCGGCCCTCGCCGTCATAGGCATAGGTCCAGGTATTGCCCCGGGCGTCGGTCATGCCGGTCTGCCGGTCCAACAGGTCATAGGCGTAAACGGTCACGCCGCCCTCGGCATCGGTGACGCGGGTGAGGTTGCCGTCGCCATCGTATTGATAGTTGGTGGTTCCCTTCTGGGCGTCGGTGACGGAGGCCACCCGGCCCAGGCTGTCATAAGTATAGCTGACCACGCCGCCTTCCGCATCGGTGGCGGTGGCAACCTTGTTCAGGGAATTGTAGGTATAGGCGGTGACGAAGCCCATGGGATCGGTGATGGTGAGCACGCTTCCCATGCCGTCGTAGGTGTAGGCCGTGACCCCGCCCATGGGATCGGTGGCGGTGAGCAGACGGCCCGCCGCGTCATAGGTGTACTTGGTGACGCCCTCCAGCTGATCGGTGGTGGAGAGCATCTGGCCGTTGGCGTCGTAGGTATAGCCCACGGTGGTGCCATCGGCATAGGTCACCTGGGTCACCCGGCCCAGCTTGTCATAGACATACTGGGTGGCAAAGCCCCTGGCGTCGGTGGCCTTGGTGGTCCGGCCCAGGCGGTCATATTCCGTGGAGGACACCGCCTTGCCGGGGGTGACTGTCTTGGTCATCCGGCCCAGGCTGTCGTAGGTGTAGGTGGTGGTCTGCCCCTTGGCGTCGGTGGAGCTCACCAGCCGGTTCTCGGCATCGTAGGCGTAGGTGGTGGTGGCCCCGGTGCGGTCAGTCACGGAAATTAAATTCCCGTTGGCATCGTAGGTCTGGGAGGTGGATTTGCCCAGGGCGTCGGTCACCTTGGTGGTGTTGCCCACGCCGTCATAGGTATAGCGGGTGGTGCCCCCGTTGGGCGTGGTGGCGGACGACGTCCGGTTGACATTGTCATAGGAGGTTCTGGTCACGCCGCCAGCGGGGTCGGTGATGGACACCACCTGGCCGTTCCTGTTGTAGGCATACCGCCAGGTGCTGCCAGCGGCGTCCGTCATGGATACCATGCGCCCCGCCGCGTCATAGGTATAGCGGGTGGTGTTGCCGTTGGCATCGGTGGCGGTCACCCGGTTGCCCCGGTCATCGTAGGTGTAGGTGGTCACGGCCCCCAGCGGGTCGGTAACGGATGTGATGTTGTTTTGGACGTCCCGGGTGTAGCGGGTCACATTGCCCATCCAGTCGGACTGGCTGGAGTTGAAACCATTGCCGTCCACAGTGAAGGACTGGACGCTGCCCTGGGCGTCGGTGATCTTCACCAGCTTGCCCGCCTCGGTATACTCGTAGGCGGTGACGCCGCCCTGGGCGTCGGTGACGGTGGTCAGGCGGCCCTGCTCATCGTAGGCGTACCTGGTGACATTCCCCTCGGAGTCCGTCATAGAGGTGCGGTTGCCCGCCCGGTCATAGGTATAGGTGGTTACCGCGCCGTTGGCATCGGTGGAGGAGGTCAGGCGGCCGTTCGTGTAAACAAAGGAGCTGGTATTGCCCCGGCCATCGGTGAAGCTGGTCATATGGCCATTGGCGTCATAGGTATAGCTGGCGGTGGCACCGTTGCGGTCCCGCACGGAGGTGACCATGCGGTTGCTGTCGTAGGTGAAGCTCTCCGAGGTGCCGTCCGCATAAGTTACCTGGGAGATATTCCCCGCGGCATCATGGCCGTAAGTTGTGGTATTGCCCTCCCGGTCGGTGCGGCTGGTCACCTGGTTGAGATCGTTGTAGGTGACGCGCTGGGTGCCCTGGGCATCGGTGGAGGAGAGGATGCGGCCCAGCTCGTCATAATAAATCTCCAGAAAATAGCCGTCCGTGCCGGTGCAGACGTTGTGGCGGCCATCGAAGTCATAGGTAAAATCGAAGGTGCCGAAGTCGGCGGCGTACTGATGGATTACCCGGCCCGCATCGTCATAGGTGTTTTCCACGTAGAAGTCGCCCTTGAAGTTGGCCACCGTGGCCAGATAGCCATTGCCATCGTAGGTGTAGCGCAGGCTGTCCCCATCGGGGTTCTCGGCGGCGGTGAGCAGATCGCCCTCATAGGACAGGGTGACGGTGCGGCCCACACTGTCGGTGACGGAGGCCAGGTTTCCGCTGCCGTTATAGGTGAAGGTGAAGCTGCCGGTATCGCTGGACACTCCGGTGAGCTTGTCCCCGGAATAGGTAAAGCTGGCCGCGTCACCATTGACATACGCGATGTACTGGATCTGCCCGTCCGGGGTGAAGCTATACCTGTCTCCGGCTTTGTCCTTCATGACATAGCTGCCGCCAGCCCACTCCAGGGAGTAGTCGCCGCAGTTGGTGTAGCTGCCGTCGAAGTCCAGGCCGAAGAACAGCTCCGTGCCCTGGGGCAGGGTCACTTGGGCATATAGGTCGCCAAATTCCAGGGCATAGGTAAAGTTGGACGTCCAGCCGTTGCCCAGGCCGTAGTTCTTGTCCGCCTTGACGGATTCATAGAACCGGGTGAATTTCAGATCATTCTCCCCGTACAGGGCGAAATCCGTGTAATTCCAGGTAAAGCTGCCGGTGAGCAGATCCACCGGATCGCCGGGCATGGCCAGCTCATCGCGGATCTCTTTCAGCTCATCGTAGCTGTCGATGCCGTCAAAGGAGTCCGCGTCACTGTTGCTGTCCACGGTCTGGAAGGCGAGGAAGCTGTTGTAAACGGAGTTTTTCTCAAGGGTGGGCGTCATGACAATGACGTAATACCCATCCTCGAACTGGTATTTCTCCGGGGAGCCGCCCTCATCGCGCACAATGCTGCCGTCCCAGAGCATAAAATTCTGGATATTCGTATCGGAACCGCGCTCCGTGAAGAACATGGATTCCTCACCCAGGACGTCACCAACATCACCCGGAACGAACTCAGAGGGCGTGGGCTCAGGATCGGGCACATCTGTGGGTTCGGGATCCGGCTCAGCCGAAGGTTCCGGAGCAGGCTCATCCGAGGGGACGGGCTCGGGCTCTGCCGAAGGCTCAGGATCCGGTTCAGCCGAAGGCTCCGCTTCCGGCGGGAGCTCCGGCTCGGCAGAGGGATTCGCCTCAGTGGGATCAGGCGTGTCAGGGGTATCCGGGCCGACGGCGGGATCGCCTGTCAAATCCTCCCCCTCTGTCTGAGCCATGGCGGACATCGCCTTTGCGGTCTCCTGGTCCCCGTCCCCGCCGCCAGCGGGCAGATCCTCGTTGGGCGCAGGAGTATCGCCCTGTGTACCGCTGGCCGGAGCGGCGTCAAACTGCTGGCCCTGATAGCCGAAGGCATAGATATCCTTCATCATTTCGGCGGGACGGGTATGAGTCAGAATTGCATCATTGAGGATGCTGGTCCAGGTATCCCGGTCGATATCCTCCCAGCCAACCTGCGGATCCGTATAGATATTCCCGCCAGGAATCAGAGGAACCACATTATCCGTCACACGAATTCCATACAGGTAACCGATGCGTTCACCCAGGAAATCCTCGTCCTCCTTCGGGTCGGGCGTATAGTTCAGGAGCATCGTTCCCCCAGCGGGCGGAGTGCCTTCGAGCTTGTACAGCTCCAGGCTGACCTGCTGGGATTTTTCGATCACATAGGTCAGCTGCACCCACGAGCCGGAATGGTTCAAATCCGTGGAGCGGAAAAACTGGTTTTCTTTTGTCCCATAGAGGTACTTGGAAATGGGCGCGACTGTCCGGACGCCATCCATGCGCATGACTTTGAAGGCCACAGTCTCGGGGGGTTCCCCATAGGAACCCAGTGCCAGGGCCTGGGTGGGCAGAAGGCTCAGCATGAGGGCGAAGACCAGGAGCAGGGACGTCATTCTGAAGAATCTGCTTCGGCGTTTCATGTGCAGGCATTCCTTTCATGATTTTTTTGAGTGTCCGCGCAAAAGGCTCTCAGATCACATAACACTCACCTCCGCTGCCTCGGTTTTTGGCCCCGTCTTTTGAAATGCGGCGGTGGCCGGGTGAGAAAAACCGCTCTGCCGATCAAGGAGGATTTTTCCCCTTCACCTATATATGACAAAAACCTACCGATCCTGACATAAAATTTCAAAAAAATTTCAAAAAATTTTTTGCCTGCTTTTCTCGACTCCAAAAAGAGAGAAGGGCCCGGTCATTTTAGACCAGGCCCTTCCCTCTTTTTGAATAAGCTATGGTGCTTTTACTGTGTTTGTTGTAACTGTGCGGGTATCTGACCCTGTGGTGTCGCCAGCATAAACAGTCACGATTGCATAGTAGGAAACGCCTGAAATTCCATTGTAAGTGTATGTGCCGCTGTGGTGCATTGTAGACAGAGCAAGCAAGCCGTTTGCTGTACTACCGTTGATGCTTGTGACATACGTACCGTTAGAACGATATATATCAATCCGCGAGACCCCAACTTTGGTCATAACACGGGATGCGGTGACAGAAAATGCGATATTCAACTGTCCCGGAGCATTTCCTTCTGAAAGAGTTGCAATATATCTGCTAAGATACGCACTTGCTCGAGGTTGAACGGTAGCAGCACGAACAGGGCTACAGGAGCATACGACAGCGACAACCGCCAACAGTGTTAATACAACCCGCTTTTTCATAATGGATCCTCCCCCATAGAATTAAATACTTGCATAAGTTCATCAAATGAAAGTTTGCCAATAACGCTGACTTCAATTGATTCTCCCCAATACACAGCGGCATTGTTTTCTGAGTTTGAAAATAGGTATATCTTCTCACCGTTATATATGTTTTGGACAACATCAGCATCATTTTTCTCAAACTGGTTTTGGCTAATATAGGACGTGTTTTCATACGTGAAAGCGATAATTATAAATGATTCCCCATTACCAGCATGATAAGTTTGATAAATTTCTGTGAATGTGCCAAAATCATTGACAATTTGGTCTCCCGCTTCAAAGCCTTCAGGAACCCAAGCGGGAATCAACCTGGCCCCTTGATCATACTCTCCCTGATCTTTCGATGGATCAGCCTGACCTAAATTTTCTGTAGGCGGCACCTCAAAGAAGAATACATCATCCGTCCATCGGGCAAATATTCCGCCGATATCAATCCCCGCCGCCTGTGCTGTGAACGCACCGGCAAACAGAGCCGCGATGACAGCGGCAACCGCTACAATCCATTTCCGCGCTGGCCGTCCCATGGGGAGATCCTTCTCCGGCAGAACAGAGATTTCCTCTTGGGCCTCCTCTGCTGGAAACAAGGAGTGTCCCACGCCATCTGGGGTATTGTAGTATCGCTGGAACCGCTCCCACGCGGCATCTAAATCCGGTGGCCGGTAATCAGGCTGCCGTTTCTCCCGTTCCTCAATCACCTCCAATACTGTAAATATGAAGTCCTCGTCGTTGCCGCTGGTTGATTCAGCATCCGCACGGATGATTTCTTTCAGCTCCTCCGTGCTTAATTGCTCCAGCTGGGCACGATCTGGGGGCAGGTTTTTCCCCCCCAAGCTGCTCACCTCCTCCTACTTATATATGACAGGAAAGGGCCGATCCTGACATCAAAAAACAAAAAAACATAAAAAATTTTTCTACCGGGGATATCTGTTTCTCGCTACCGCCGAAACAGCTCCCGCAGCTTGCCTCTGATGCGTGAAAGCCGCTGCTGGCTGGCCCAGACGGTGATGTGGAGTTCCTTCGCCATCTCAGTATGGCTGGCCTTATCCAATACAATGCGCTTCAGCAGGTGGAGCTCCTCTTTTGTCAGACGCCGCTTGATTTTTTCCACCGCGCCTTCGGCCTGTTCCTCCGGCACCTCATCCTCGACCGCCAGGATATGATCCGGCAGCGTATCCAGCGATTGTTCCATATCCGCCAGCTTCCTGCGTTGGCGTTTGCATTCCTTCAGCTTGTTTTTCAGCGTCTGCATGAGCCAGCCTCGGGGATTGGGGTGCTGGTTAAAAGTGTCCGCATTCTGAAGCGCGAAGTGAAACACGTCCTGCACCACATCCTCCGCCCAGTCCGGATTATCGAGCGCGATCCTGGCGTACTGGTACAGTACAGGGTAGAACTCCCGAAATTGCGTTTCGATCAGCTCATGAGCCCTGGGAGCCATCGGCGGCACCCCCAATCGGCAAGGCAGGCCCATCCTTATCCTCGGGCGCATCGTCCGTGGCTGGAGGCGGGAATCCCTCCATGCAGGCACGGACAACACGTTCAATCCCAGACAGGTACTCGGCAGACTTGCCCTTCAATAGAACTGTGATATTCTCAAAATGAGGCTCTGGTCCATCCTCGCGCAGCAATGCGTCACAGCTTACATTTAAGGCTTGCGCAATTGCCAGGAGCGTTGTCAGTTTCATCAGCTTCTGGCCCCGTTCCACCCGGGAGAGAAACGGAACGCTGACCCCAATATGCTCCGCCAGGGCAGCCTGTGACAAACCTGCCGCCTTCCGATACTTTGTGACATTTTTTCCGACCACCTTGGCTGAGAGCGTTGCCATAGGGCCACCTCCTTGTTTGGGTAAATTATATTGCCCACTGGAAGAAAACGCAAAGCACCATTAGTACAAATGATATTTACCAATTTCGTTTGCTGATAATGACAACGCCCAGGGGCAGGCCGGGCCGCACGATGTCCCTGGCCTGCTCCTGTACGCGTTTGAGCCGGAAGCGGCCAGACGGTTCCAGCCCGAAGCGTCAGCGTTGCCTGACGCTATATCGGGGTTTTCGTAAACAAAATTATTTGATTCGGTAAAGGTTGGAGGTCAGGCTCCCATTCTCCCTCCACCGGCTGGACTTCTCCAGCAGCCCTGCCCGCACCAAGTCGTCCAGCGCGCGCTTTACCGTGGAGCGGGACAGGCTCACCCCAGCGGCGATTGTCTTGATCCCCGGCCAGCAGGTCCCTTCCTTATTGGCGTGATCCTTGAGGTAGATGTACACCGCCTTGGCCCGGTGGCTCAGCTCATGATCCGTGTAGATGGATTCGTAATATGCCACAGCGTCACCCTCCTTCCGAGTCCTGGGGCAGATCGTTCTGTTTTCTGGAAAAGCCGGACGCGGTCACCAGCGGATGGCCTGTCTGAGATACTTGGCCCGGATCACCGTCCCTGCCCCGCAAGGACCGCCCCCTTTGCCAGGGGCGGTCCTTTTCCTGCTCCTCCGGTTCTGTCCAGAATTTTTGAATGATGGCGTCCTCCAGCTCCTGCCGTCCGGCGTAGTACACCCTGCGCTGGCCGCGTTCCGGCATTTGATAGGCTTCCCCGAAGGTGATCCCCCAGTCCAGGAACAGCCGCAGCCTTGTCCGCATGGGGTGGGCCCCGGTTTTCATCACCACAAACTCCCCCTTGGGGATGGACTTCAGCTCGTCCGGGGTCATAAGGGCCCGTTCCGCCATCTGGAGGGACTGGCTGTTCTCCCCCTTGCTCCGGCTGATGGAGCCGGACTGCACGGTGTAGCTACCCAGTGCCTTAGACAGCACCTCGGCCGTCTGGCTGTTGGGGGCAAAGCCGCCGAAAATGGTGTCCTGGCAGTTGTCCTGAATGATCTCCGAGCCCTCCTTTCATAGTGATAGGTAAGTCTTTGATATCATCTCCAACTTTTCCCCCACTCCACACCGTGCAAGCAAGTTTCCCCGCACACGGCGTTCCATCAAAGCTGAATTTTGCAACTTAAACTACACCTGAAACTAAACACAACATTTTGTTAGATACTGCACAAGTCGAGCATTTTTCTAAGGCGGTTGATTTTAGCTATCTGCTTTTTGTCGGGTCTGATAACATCCATGTAAGCCTTTATCGTTTCCGGCTTTGCGGCATGGAGCAACCGATGGACGTCAGTTGTTACCAGGACCAAATTGCTGTAGCTATCATCTTTCGCTTTGTGATATGGCGTTTTGTGATGGCAATGCATATTCCCAATTTCAAGCGGTTCTCCAGTATTATAACTCTCCCCATTTTGACCGCTGTATAATGCAATTTTATTGTTATAGAATTCAGCCCGTTGACCTTGGAATGTATTTTCCATCAACCACCGCATGGTTGCCATGTTTACACCAGAAAGAGCCCGATGAATTTGAGCTCTACCTTCCACTGTGTAACTGTTAATGGCTACCTTTTTATCAAGCGGCGCACGATTTTGAATATACCCAATCGGGACAACTGGCGTTTGTCCTACAAATCGGAGCTGTTTGCTTTTGCCATACTTTTCTTTGATATATCCGCCTGTGGTTCCTGCCCGTTTTAGTTTTACGCTGTGTTTTAAGGCTCTACTCACGATAAATGCGATACTTCTGAAATCAATATTGCAATGTGTGGCTATTTGATAGTAGTTGTGAAGACCAATCACTTTGCTGTTGTATAACCATATCTCATAACCAATATTTTTTGAGTTTTTCAACTTTTTCGCTTGTGCAACAAGGGTGTTGATGGCAGACCGCTTTGCTTTATCAGACATATGACTTTTAACAACCTGCTTTTTACCTTTTGGTGTCACCTTCAATTTGAACCCCAAGAATACAGTATAATTTTGCTCTAAATTCGTAATCTTGGATTTTTCAGGGCTTATATCAAGTCCTACCGCATCTTTTAGTCGTAAGAGAACCTTGTTTAATGTAGTTTTGTTTGCCTTTCTTCAGATTTGACTGGTGGCTGTTCCTCCGCTGTCATTACAACAGTTTCATCAGTCGTGCCACCGCTTTCAGTTAGATAAAAGCAGGTTATGTCATAGAATTTCCCTGCTAACACTGAGACAGCACTCATTTTTGTGTGTTCTAACCTTCCCTTGTTCCATAACCTCTATCTCTGCATATATACCCTTAGGTGTATCCTGTGAGCCTGTGCGCTTTTTCCCGCCTGTAACGGGATAAGGTATTTCATAACTACGATTTTTACTTTACCTCACACTAAAGTGTACCCTTTGTCAAGGACAAAATAAGAAATAGACACCCCAAAATTTG
>ERZ779624.292-NODE-292-length-17401-cov-8.011645_pt1 | contig 17401 bp, 19 predicted proteins | sample MGYA00514190_ERZ779624 | MGnify/ENA primary metagenome ERZ779624 (study PRJEB29562, sample SAMEA4376706) | mouse gut metagenome | isolation source: Cecum | study: EMG produced TPA metagenomics assembly of the A DSS colitis mouse model was used to assess the... | reverse complement strand
TTGTTGCAGGTGTCCATGGAGTCGTTGCCGCCGTTGTAGAAGAAGTAGCGCACATCGTACTTCTTGAAGATCTCCAGAATGCGCTTGTAGTCGGTGTCGTCCGCGTCGGGGTCCGCGATCTTGTAGCGGCAGGAGCCCAGGGCGGAGGAGGGGGTGTAGAGCAGCAGCTCCAGCTCGGCGGCGTCCTCCTGGGTCATATCGATGAGCCGGTCATTGAGCACGCCCTTGATGCCGTGCTCTGCGCCGTAGACCTTGGTGATGGCCTCGTTGTCCAGAGCGGTACGGATCACGCCGTAGGCGCTGGCGTTGATGACAGAAGTGGGGCCGCCGGACTGGCCGATGATGCATGCGCCTTTTAACATAGTTTAATGACCTCCAAAATATTAGGTATCCTCTTTTTTTCGCATGGAAAACGCGGTAAAAAGGATTTTCCCGCGAAAACATGTTTCGCTTTTGCTCTTTATTATAGCAAAATTTGCCATTGTTGTAAACTGGATTTTTGCACGGAAATTTCGCCCTTTTTCCCGCTTTTTCGTGTGGAGCGCGCCAAAAAATACCCGTCACAAGCGCCGGCAGACCTGCCAAGCGGCGTCCCCCAGGTCGGGAAAGGGGATGACGGGGGCGGGGCAGTCTGGATGGGAACCCAGGTGCTTCTCCATCCAGGCCATGCCGTACCAGCGGCCGAATTTGTAGCTGCACCGGTGGAACTCCCCCACCATGCGGTAGCCCATGCGCCGGTGAAAGCCGATGCTGTTTCGGGTCAGGTACTCGTCCTCCTCCTCGGGGCAGGCGATGCAGGCGCAGGCGTTGACAATGTGCTGCATGGACAGCAGCTCCTCCAGCGCGCCGTACAGGGCCCGGCCCAGGCCGCCCCGCCGGCAGTCCTCCCGGACATAGATGGAGACCTCCGCCGACCAGGCGTAGGCGGCCCTATGGTGGAGGGGTCCGGCGTAGGCGTAGCCGGCAAGGGCCCCGTCCCGCTCCGCAGCCAGGTAGGGGTACCGCTCCAGGGTTTTCCGGATGCGCCCGGCAAAGTCGGTCAGGGAGGGGACCTCGTACTCGTAAGTGACGGCCGTTCTGCGCACGTAGGGCGCGTAGATCGCCAGAAGCTCCGCCGCGTCGCCGGGCTCTGCGATCCGCAGCGTAAAGGGGGATGGGGCCATGGGGAGCGCCTCCTCTCGGGTGGTTTTTTCCTATTTTATCACACCCTCCCGGCCCTGTCTACGCGGAAACGCCGGCCGCCAGCCGCCAAATTTCACAAAGCCTGCCCCGGACCGGCGGCCAGTTTTTTCCTACTTGCCTGTTGCAATTCGAAGAAAATGTGGTAAAATATAGCTAACTTCACCATAAGGAGGACAATCACATGCCCCTTGTTACCACAACCGAAATGTTTAAGAAGGCCTACAGCGGCGGCTATGCCATCGGCGCGTTCAATGTCAACAATATGGAGATCGTCCAGGGCATTACCGAGGCCGCCAAGGAGGTCAGCGCACCCCTGATCCTCCAAGTGTCCAAGGGCGCCCGGGCCTACGCCAACCACACCTACCTGGTCAAGCTGGTGGAGGCCGCCATCATGGAGACCGGCCTGCCCATCTGCCTGCACCTGGACCACGGCGACAGCTTTGAGACCTGCAAGAGCTGCATCGACGGCGGCTTCACCTCCGTTATGATCGATGCCAGCTCCAAGCCCTTTGCCGAGAATATTGAGATCACCAAGAAGGTGGTGGAGTACGCCCACGACCACGGCGTGGTGGTGGAGGCCGAGCTGGGCAGCCTGGCCGGCGTGGAGGACGAGGTCCAGGTCTCCGCCGAGGACTCCTCCTACACCCGTCCCGAGGAGGTGGAGGAGTTCGTCAACAAGACCGGCTGCGACTCCCTGGCCATCGCCATCGGCACCAGCCACGGCGCCTACAAGTTCACCGCCGCCCAGTGCACCCGCAACGAGAAGGGCGAACTGGTGCCCCCGCCCCTGCGCTTCGACATTCTCGACGAGGTGGTCAAGCGCCTGCCCGGCTTCCCCATCGTGCTCCACGGCTCCTCCTCCGTGCCCCAGGAGTTCGTGAAGATGGTCAACGCCAACGGCGGCAAGATGCCCGACGCCGTTGGCATCCCCGAGGAGCAGCTCCGCCAGGCCGCCCGCAGCGCCGTGTGCAAGATCAACATCGACTCCGACCTGCGCCTGGCCATGACCGGCACCATCCGGCAGTTCTTCTGTGAGCACCCCGACAAGTTCGATCCCCGCGAGTACCTCAAGCCCGCCCGCGCCGCCATCAAGGAGCTGGTCAAGCACAAGCTGATCGACGTCCTGGGCTGCGACGGCAAGGCGTTTTAACAGGCAGCAGAGATGTTGCGGACAGAGCCGCCCTTTTGGGGGCGGCTCTGCCCATATAACCGGAAGAGACGGGAGGGGAGCGCCCCCTCCGGGGAGGTATCCCATGAACGAACTGACGGCGCAGCTGCATAAGCTGCACACCACCCCGCTGGGCGCGGAGCGGGTTCGCCGGAACCTGCAGATCGAGGCGGAGGACGTCGCCGCGTGGTGCAGGGAGCGGATTTTGGACCCGGACACCGTCGTGGAGCGGGTGGGCAAAAACTGGTACGCGACGGCCGGCCGCCACCGAATTACCGTCAACGCCCACAGCTATACCATCATCACCGCCCACAAAATCAAAGGGTGACAGCCCCCGTTGGCCCTGTCTGGCAGCGATTCCAGGAATTGCATTTGCAAAATAGTGACAGAAAAGCTACAATTTGAGGGAACCTGCCGGAACGGACCAAAGGAGGTATATCCATGAAAAAAATCGTCGCACTCGCACTGTCGGCTGTCCTGGCGATGGCCCTCACCGTATCCGCCGCCGCGGCCGACCTGAGCCACACGGTGGCGCCGGGGGACACCATGTGGAAGCTGGCGGTGAAGTACCGGGTGGGAACCGGCGAGATCATCGCCGCCAACCCCCAGGTAGCAAACCCCAACCTGATCTATCCCGGCCAGCGCCTGCGCATTCCCCAGGTGGCGGATGCCGTGCTCAGCTGCGAGGCGGAGGTGGTGCGGCTGGTGAACGCCCTCCGGGCGGAAAAGGGCCTGCAGCCCCTGACGGCCAACTGGGAGCTCTCCCGGGTGGCCCGGTACAAGTCCGAGGACATGGTCCGCAGCAGCTACTTCTCACACACAAGCCCCACCTACGGCACGCCCTTCCAGATGATGAAGTCCTTCGGCATCTCCTACCGCACGGCGGGGGAGAACATCGCCTATGGCCAGCGGACGCCCGCCGCCGTTATGGAGGCCTGGATGAACTCCAGCGGCCACCGGGCCAATATTCTCAGCGCATCCTACACCCAGATCGGCGTGGGCTACTGCGCCAGCGGGCACTACTGGACCCAGATGTTCATCGGCTGACGGTCTGCGCTCCCCAGCTCCATCGGACCGAGGGAGAACGCACATAGGGCGGGGCGCTCCTTTCAGGGGAGCGCCCCGCCCTGTGTGGTATGGAACATGGAATCCGCCCGGTTCTCCTCAGACCTGGGCCGCCAGCAGATACCGGTGGATGGAGCCCTGGATCACCCCGTCCCGCTCCAGCGCCTCCTGGGCCCGAAAGAGCCCGTCCAGGCAGCTCTCCACAGAAAATCCGGGAAATTCCCACGGGATGATCCGGGCGAACCAGACCAGCGCCCCCACGTCCCAGAACCGGATGGGCCGGAAGGCCTCCCGCTCCTCCAGGATGGAGAAGCCCAGCCGGCGGAGCTTCCCGGCGGCCAGGTCCAGGTACTGCTCGGGGAAGGGGAGGGGCGGCGTCTCCGGCAGGAGCAGCTCCACCAGCGCCCGGTCGTTTTCCGCGCCCACCTGCTCGGTGACGAACACCCCGCCGGGCTTCAGGATGCGGCGGATCTCCTCGGGGCGGTAGTCCCCGTGGCGGTTGATGACCAGATCGAAGCTGCGGTCCGGGAAGGGGAGAACGCCCCGGCTGTCCGCCTCGCGGAAGTCGATCCCCAAGGGCGTCAGCGTCTCCCGGCAGAGCTGGACGTTGGGCGGATAGAACTCTGTGGCGGCGGTCCTGCCGTGGGGATGCCCCAGGGACAGCAGAAACTCGCCCCCGCCGGTGTCGATGTCCAGCAGCAGCGACTCCGGCGCAAGAAAGCGGCGGACCGTGTCCTCGTAGGACCAGGGCAGGTCCTGCTCCTCGTCGTATCTGCCCTGGATGTGGGAGAAGTCCCACCCGTGGATGTGGGCGGCGCGCTCCTCGCCCAGCCAGCTTTCTATGTATGCCTCCCGCTCTGTTATCATAACACCTCAATACCTCCGTCTCAGATTAAGGCCGCCTGTCCGGCGGACTCGGAGGAGGGCGCAGGCCGCCCCCTCCGCTGGCCACAGTATACCACGGACAGGGGGCCGCTGCAAGCGCACGCGGGGCTCGTCCTGTAAATATTCTGCAAATATGCAAAAAATTTTGTATATTCCCTTGAATATCTCCGCTGCCCGTGCTATAATGATTCCGCTAAACGACGGCGCAGTATCCTAGTCAGATCTGCCGCTTCTGAAGAAGGGCCTAAAAATCCTTTTAAGGGCATAGCTGTGAAACCCCTGGTGCCTGCTTCTTACGCCCAGTTTGGGGTGGGTGCTGGGTGGAAAGCGCGGACTCCCCGCGCTTGCGGCCGTAGGGCGTTCCTCAATGGCATGAGGGAGCCGACCCTGCGGTTGTGGAGACCTGTTTTTGTGCATGGGCGTACTCCCTTTGTGGTACTTCGACCCATGTACGACTCAGGGTAGAAACCTGTATTGCGGTGCTACCCGGCCTTGAGCCGTGAACGCTGTGTGCAGATGTAGCCTGCCTTGCGTGGGTATGGCGGATAGGAGAACACCAGGCTTGCTCCCCGGCCAGGGGGCGGCTGCGATTGCTCCTTGAAACCCTGTCTGCAAAAGAGGCTAGGAGGCGGTTTGACTGTGGTGGAAAACACCTAGGCTGTCGTCACTGGGCAGATGGGGGATTGCAGTGCGGACTAAGTGGCAGTCGGGTAGCGCGGTGGGCAACGCCGCGCCGGGGCGCTGAAAGGGAAACCACCTGATCGGCAACGAGAGGCGCGCTCCGGGGAAATCCAACCCGTACCTAAGCCGTAAGATTTACTTCATCTGCTGCCGGCGTTTAGTTTTTTGCAAGGACAGCCGTCCTTGCAACCTTTTTGTGGGGAGATATGCGGGCCCCCTGCCCGGTTTCCCCGTCAATTTTCTGCACATACACTGAAAGTGAGGAGAGCCTGCTTGGACATAGGGGACAGCAACAGTAAGAAGAAACCGGACAAAAAGGGGAAAAAGGAGGAGCGGGGGAGGAAGCCGGGACGATTCCGCTGGGCAGTGCAGGTGTTTTTTATCTCTGTGACCCTCTCTGCGGCCATGTCCTTCGCCTCGGAGCAGGCGCTGGACGGCGCGGGGCTGGCGCTGGCCTTTGTGGTGCTGGCCAGCTTCATCCTGCTGGGCATCGTGTTCGACATCATCGGCGTGGCGGTCACCGCCGCCGACGAGCGGCCCTTCCACTCCATGGCGGCCCGGAAGGTCCCGGGGGCCCGCGAGGCCCTGGGCCTTATCCGCAGGGCCAGCAAGGTCTCCAGCTTCTGCAACGATGTGGTGGGCGACATCTGCGGCATCATCTCCGGCTCCACCGCCGCCATCATCGTCGTCCGGCTTCAGGAGGTCCTGTCCTTCCGCTCTGTTGTCGTCTCCCTGGCCATCACGGCCCTGGTCTCCGGCCTCACCATTGGCGGAAAGGCCGTGGGGAAGACCTTTGCTATTGACAAGAGCACCGCGGTCCTCCAGCTGGTGGGCCGGATTCTGCACCTGTTTTCCCGTCATAAAAAGGGGTGAGTCCTTGATCCTGGAGCGAATTGCGTCCCCAGCGGACGTGAAACAACTGAGCAGGGAGGAGCTGGAGCCGCTGTGCGGCGAGCTGCGCCGCTTCCTGGTGGAGAGCGTGTCCCGCACCGGCGGGCACCTGGCCTCCAATCTGGGGGCGGTGGAGCTGACGGTGGCCCTTCACCGGATTTACGACACCGGCCGGGACCGGCTGGTGTTCGACGTGGGACATCAGTGCTATATTCACAAGGCCCTCACCGGCCGCCGGGAGCTGTTCGGCACCCTGCGGCAGCTGGAGGGCCTCTCTGGCTTTCCAAAGCCCGGCGAGAGCGTCCACGACGCCTTCGTGGCCGGCCACGCCTCCAACTCCGTCTCCGTGGCTCTGGGCATGGCCCGCGGCCGCACCCTGCTGGGGGAGGACTACGCCGTGGCGGCCCTGATCGGGGACGGGGCCCTCACCGGCGGCCTGGCCTACGAGGGGCTCAATGACGCGGGGGCCTCCGGAGAGCCGCTGGTGGTGATTCTCAACGATAACGGCATGTCCATCGACCCCAACGTGGGGGGCGTGGCCACCCACTTAGGCCGTCTGCGCCTGCGCCCCGGCTACTACCGGTTCAAGAAGGGCTACCACGCCCTGCTGGAGCGCCTGCCCGGCGGGCGGCGGCTGTATCAGTTCAACCACCGGATCAAGGACAGCCTCAAACGGGCCATCTACCCCTGCTCCATGTTCGAGGATATGGGCTTCACCTATTTAGGGCCGGTGGACGGCCACAATGTGGAGCAGCTATGCACCACCCTGGCCTGGGCCCGGGAGCTGAACGCCCCGGTGCTGCTCCACGTGCGCACTGTAAAGGGGAAAGGCTATTCACCCGCTGAGCGCCAGCCGGAGCGGAGCCACGGTGTGGCCCCCTTCGACCCGGCGCTGGGTCCGGACTGTGCGCCGAAGACCGATTTCTCCTATGTGTTTGGCCACGAGCTGGTGGAGCTGGCGGGACACGACAAGCGCATCTGCGCCGTCACCGCCGCCATGGCGGAGGGCGCCGGCCTCCAGGAGTTCGCCGCCGCCTGGCCCAAGCGGTTTTTTGACGTGGGCATCGCCGAGGGCCACGCCGTGGCCATGGCGGCCGGCATGGCCAAGCAGGGTCTGCGCCCGGTGTTCGCGGTGTACTCCAGCTTTTTGCAGCGGGGATTTGACATGCTGCTCCACGACGTGGCTCTCCAGGGGCTCCACGTGGTACTGGTGGTGGACCGGGCGGGTCTGGTGGGGGCCGACGGCCCCACCCACCACGGCTGCCAGGATGTGGGCTATTTGACCCAGATTCCAGGGATGACCGTGCTGTGCCCCGCCTGTTTTGGGGAGCTGCGCGCCATGCTCCGCGCCGCCCTGGCCCTGGAGGGCCCTGTGGCGGTGCGCTATCCCAGAGGCGGCGAGGACCGGCAGTATGCGGACTGGGACGGCGCCCCCGCCGCCCGGCTCCGGGAAGGCGGGGACGTCACCCTGGTGTCCTACGGGACGCTGACCGGCGAGCTGCTGGACGCGGCGGAGCTCCTGGCGTCCCAGGGGGTGGAGGCGGAGGTGGTCAAGCTCCACCGCATCGCCCCTCTGGATCCGGCCCTGGTGCTGGCGTCGGTCCGGCGTACGGGGCGGCTGCTGGTGCTGGAGGACTGTGTGGAGAACGGCTCCATCGGCCAGCAGCTGGCCGCCGCCCTGGCCCAGGCGGGGATTGCGCCCCGGCTCCTGCTGCTGCGAAACCTGAAAAACGCCTTTGCCCCCCAGGGGACGGTGCCCCAGCTGCGCCGCCTGCTGGGTTTGGACGCGGAGGCCGTAACGGCGGCGGTCATGGCCCGCTGGAAGGAGGAGAACCATGAACTATCAGTGGATTGACCTGGAACACAGCCCCAGGCGGGCGCACTTCACCTATTTTAACTCCCTGGCCTACCCCTATGTGGGATTGACGGTCAACGTGGACATCACCGGCTGTCTGGCCAGAACCAAGAGGGAGGGCCTGCCCTTTTTCCTCACAGTCTGCTACTGCGTCTCCCGGGCGGCCAACGCGGTGCCCGAGCTGCGCCAGCGCATCCGGGAGGGAGGGGTGGTCCAATTCGACCGGTGCCGCACCTCCCACACCGTGGCCCTGGAGGACGGCACCTTCTGCTACTGCACCCTGGAGGACGACACACTCCCCCTGGAGGAGTACCTGATTCGCGGGCGGCAGGCCCAGGCGGAGGCCAAGGCCCGCCGGAGCATCCAGGAGGATCCGGCGGAGTCGCTGGACAAGCTGTTCATCTCCTCTCTGCCCTGGGTGAGCTACACTGCCCTGGTCCAGCCCGTACCCCAGCCAGCGGACTCCCACCCCCGTATTTCCTGGGGCAAGTACTTCCTCCAGGAGGGGCGGACCCTGCTGCCGGTGTCCATCCTGTGCCACCACGCCCTGGTGGACGGCCTCCACCTGGCGGCTTTTTACCAGGCCCTGGACCGGGAGCTGGCGGAGGCGGCCGGATGAGCGGGAAAAAGCGGCTGGATGTTCTCCTGGTGGAGCGCGGCCTCCAGGAGAGCCGCCAGCGGGCCCAGGCCATCATTATGAGCGGCCTCGTATTTGTCAACGGCCAGCGCCTGGACAAGGCCGGGGCCCCCGTGGCGGAGGACGCCGCCATTGAGATCCGGGGCAGCACCCTGCGCTACGTCAGCCGGGGCGGGCTGAAGCTGGAGAAGGCCATGGGCCTGTGGCCTATCGCCCTGGAGGGCAGGACCTGCATGGACGTGGGCGCGTCCACCGGCGGCTTTACCGACTGCATGCTGCAAAACGGCGCGGCGAAGGTCTACGCTGTGGACGTGGGACGGGGTCAGCTAGCCTGGAAGCTGCGCAGCGACAGCCGGGTGGTGTGCCTGGAGCGGACCAACGCCCGCTATCTCACTCATGAGATCGTGCCAGAGGAGCCGGATTTCGCCAGCGTGGATGTGAGCTTCATCTCCCTGGGTCTGATTCTGCCCGCCGTCGCCGGCGTTCTGCGCCAGGGCGGTCAAGTGGTCTGCCTTGTCAAGCCGCAGTTTGAGGCCGGGCGGGAGAAGGTCGGGAAGAACGGCGTAGTCCGGGACCCCGCTGTCCACCTGGAGGTGCTGGAGCATTTCCTTCGGCATGTGAAGGATAGCGGCTTTACAGCTCTTGATCTGTCATATTCCCCCATCCGCGGCCCCGAGGGGAACATCGAGTATCTGGGCTGGCTGGAGCGGCGGGCGTGGGAGGAGCGGGCCTTCGACCTGCCCGCGCTGGTGGCGGACTCCCACAGCACACTGAAGGAGGGGACGGGATGAAAAAAGTGATCCTCTGCCCCAACCCCTACCGGGACAAGGGCCTCGCCGCCGCCAGGGAAGCGGATGCGATTCTGAAAAGCGCGGGACTGACCACGGTCTACTGTCTGCCCTTCAAACCGGAAGGCGGGGAGGCCCAGTTCGGCGTGCCCTGCCGCCCCCTGCAGCAGGAGCTGCGCTCCAGCGACCTGGTAGTGGCCTTCGGGGGGGACGGGACCATCCTCCACCTGGCCCGCGCGGCCTCCATGCGGGGCGTGCCGGTGCTGGGGGTGAATCTGGGGAGCCTGGGCTTCATGTCGGATCTGGAGGCGGGGGAGCTGGGGCTTTTGAAGCACCTGTCCTCCGGCCGCTACCGGCGGGAGAAACGGATGATGCTGGACGTCTCCGTCCTCCGGGAGGGCCGGACGGTCTACACCGGCGGGGCCCTCAACGACGCGGTGGTCACCAAGGGGGCCATGGCCCGGGTGGTCCGGCTGCAGGTGAGCGCCGGGGAGGACCGGTTGGGCATCTTTTCCGGGGACGGCGTGGTAGTGGCCACGCCCACCGGGTCCACTGGGTACTCCCTGTCCGCCGGGGGCCCCATTGTGGAGCCCACCGCCCAGAATTTTGTTATCAGCCCCATCTGCGCCCACTCGGTGATCTCAAAGTCCTTTGTGCTCTCTGCCGTGGGGACGGTGACGGTGGCCCCGGCGGAGCTCAACCGCAAGCAGGTGTACCTCTCGGTGGACGGGGGCAAGGCCTTCGCCCTGCGCCAGGGGGACAAGGTCCGCATCTGCCGCTCCCGGTACGAGACGGAGCTGCTGCGGCTGACGGACCGGAGTATCTACGAAATTCTGCGCACCAAAATGACAGGAGGGATCGGCTATGAAAAATGACCGCCAGGCCAAGATATTGGAAATCATTGAGCGGGAACCCGTGGACACCCAGGAGCAGCTCCAGGCCCGGCTCCAGGAGGAGGGTATTGCCTGCACCCAGGCCACTATTTCCCGGGACATCAAACAGCTCCACCTCATTAAGGAGCCCTTCGGCCAGGGGCGCTACCGCTACACGGTTTCCAGCCAGCGCAGCCGGCTGAACGTGGCGGACAAGCTGCGCACGATCTTCCGGGAGAGCATCATCAGCGTGGACTCCGCACAGAACATCGTGGTTGTCAAAACCATGGCCGGCCTGGCCAACGCAGCGGCGGCGGCCCTGGACGGGATGAACATCCCCTACGTGGTGGGGAGCCTGGCCGGCGACGACACGGCCCTGCTCATCATGCGGGATACGGAGTCGGCCCGGAGCTTCTGCGAGGAGATCCATGAGATGCTCAAGTGACCCCGCCGTGGGCAGGTAAGGAGTGAGACCATGCTGCAGCTTCTGCACATTGAGAATATCGCCGTCATCGAGAGCGCCGAGATCGCCTTTGATGAGGGCTTCAACGCCCTGACCGGCGAGACCGGCGCGGGCAAGAGCATCGTAATTGACGCCATGGGCGCGGTTCTGGGCCAGCGCACCAGCCGGGACTTGATCCGCACCGGCGCCAGCCGGGCCTTTGTCAGCGCCCTGTTTACCGGCGTGCCGGAGCTGGAGGCGCTCTCCGCCTGCGGCGCCGCCCCGGAGGACGGGGAGCTGCTTCTGCAGCGGGAGATCTACGCCGACGGCAAAAACGTCTGCCGTTGCGGCGGCCGGCCGGTCACCGTGGCCCAGCTGCGGCGGGTGGGCGGGGCCCTTTTGAACATCCACGGCCAGCACGACGGCCAGCAGCTTTTGGACGAGGAGCAGCACGGCGCGTACCTGGACAGCTTCGGCCGCGTGGAGGGGACGCTGGGGGACTATACCGTCTGCTACCAGGCCATGGAGGCCACCCGGCGGAAGCTGAGCGCCCTGCAGATGGACGAAGCGGAGAAGGAGCGCCGCTTGGACAGCCTGCGCTTCCAGATCGGCGAGCTGGAGCGGGCCCAGCTGAAGCCGGGGGAGGAGGAGGCCCTGCTCCAGCGGCGCAATCTGCTTCGCAACAGCGAGAAGTTTATGGAGGCTGTCCAGCGGGCGGTATGGCAGCTCACCGGCAGCGACGAGGGCGGCGGCGCGGTGTCCGCCCTGGAGGAGGCGGGGAACGCCCTGGCGGGCGCGCGGGGCCTGGACGAGCAGTTCGCCCGGCTGGGCGAGCGCCTGGAGAGCCTGTACTCCGAGGCCTACGACGTGGCCGAGACCCTGCGGGACATGGAGTCCTCCTTTGACTTCAGCCCCCAGGAGCTGGACGAGCTGGAGGGCCGCGCGGACCAGCTCTACCGGCTGAAGAAGAAGTACGGCCCCACGGTGGAGGACATGCTGGCCTACCTGGACCGGTGCCGGGAGGAGCTGGAGCAGATCACCTTCTCCTCCGACACGGCGGCCCGGCTGGAAAAGGAGCTGGCCAAGCAGCGCGGGCAGGTCCTCAAGGCCGCCGGGGAGCTCTCCCGGGTCCGCCGGGCCGCCGCCGGGGAGCTGGAGGCGCGGATTCAGGAGGAGCTGCGGCAGCTGGACATGCCCAAGGTGCGCTTTTCCATCCAGTTCGGGGAGAAGGAGCCGGACGCCTCCGGTGTAGATGTGGTGCGCTTTCTCATGTCGGCCAACGTGGGGGAGGAGCTGCGCCCCATCAACAAGGTGGCCTCCGGCGGCGAGCTGGCGCGGATCATGCTGGCGCTGAAAAACGTGCTGGCGGAGAACGAGACCATCGGCACCCTGGTCTTTGACGAGGTGGACACCGGCGTCAGCGGACGCGCCGCCCAGAAGGTAGCGGCCAAGCTGGCCCAGGTCAGCCGCCGCAAGCAGGTGCTGTGCGTCACCCACCTGCCCCAGCTGGCCGCTATGGCGGACACCCACTTCTCCGTGGAGAAGGGGGAACGGGACGGCCGTACCTTCACCGAAGTTCTGCGCCTTGACCGCGGCCAGCGGAAGCTGGAACTGGCCCGCCTCACCGGAGGGGAGGCGGTAACAGAGGCCATGCTGGCCGGGGCGGAGGAGCTGATCTCCGGTGCGGAGGCGTACAAGAGAGGGATGCCGCGCGTTGTCGCCGCCGGAAGCGGCGAAGAAAGGACCTCCTAAATGGACAGCATCAAAAAATGGAAGGACTATATCCAGCTCCTCTATCCGGTGCGGAGAAACGACGTTCAGAAGGCGGCGTTCCGCAAGTGGCTGATGGGCGAGCTGAAGCACTCCGGCTGGAGGGCCAGGGAGGAGACCTATGGGAAACTCAACGGCAGCGTCAACGTGATCGCCGGGAATCCGGAGCGGGCCCAGGTCTTTCTGTGCACCCACTACGACACCGCCGCGCGGGCGCTGGTGCCGGATTTTGTCTCGCCCACCAATGTGGCGGCCCATGTTATCTACCACACGATGGCGGCGGTGCTGCTGCTGGCGGCGGCGTTTCTGCTGTCCCTGGCGGTCAGCTTTCCCCTCCGCATGCCGGAGCTGATGCTGCCGCTGTTTCTGCTGCTGGCGGTGGCGCTGCTGGGCTTCTCCGCCTTCGGCCCCGCCAACCCCAACAACGCCAACAGCAGCACCTCCGGCGTGCTGGCCCTGCTGGCCTCCGCCAAGGAGCTCGCCTTCGACAGGCGGGTCTGCCTGGTGTTTTTGGACAACAACGAGCGCAATCTCCTGGGGGCCTCCGCCTTCAAAAAGGCCCACCCGGACCGGGCGGCGGAGAATCTGTTCATCGACCTGGACTGCGTGGGCGACGGGGACTGCCTGCTGCTGCTGCCCTCCAAGTACAGCCGCTGGGACGGGGACCTGCTGGCAGCGCTGGAGGCGGCCTTCCCGGCGGGGGAGGAGATGACCCCCGTTCTGCGCGCCAAGGGCCTGCACTACTACCCCTCGGACAACCGGCGCTTCAAGTTCCACGTGGCCGTATGCGCCTGCCGCTTCCTGGCGGGGCTGGGCTACTACATCCCCCGCCTGCACACTAGGCGGGACACGGTGCTCTCCGAGGAGAACGCCGCCTACGTGGCCCGGAGCGTGGCGCGCTTTGTGCCGCTGTACCTGGACGGGGGAGACCCCTCCTGACCGGGCGCGCCGGAAAAGAACATACGCTGCGGGCGGCCGTCTACTGAGACGGCCGCCCGCAGCACATAGGACCGGGGCCCGGCAAAAATTTTTCCGTCCCCCCTTGACAAAAGCGTTCTATTGTAGTAGAATCCCATTATTCTATCGCGATAGAATAATGCAAAGGAGCGATCATCATGGAATACAAGCTGTACGACAGCGAGCTGAAGCTGCTGGAAATTCTCTGGGACAGCGGGGAGCTGCCGGCCAGGGATGTGGCCGCCCAGGCCGCCGATGCGGTGGGCTGGAGCAAGACCACCACCTACACTGTGCTGAAAAAGTGCGTGGAGAAGGGGCTGGTGGAGCGCACGGAGCCGGGCTTTCTCTGCCGGCCCGTCATTACCCGGGAGGAGGCCCAGCGGCGGGAGACCCTGGGGCTCATTGACCGCATGTACGGCGGCTCCGCCGACCGGCTGGTGGCGTCTCTGCTGGACGGTAAGACCCTCTCCGGCGACGAGATCGTCCGGCTGCGCCAGCTGGTGGAGGAGCTGAAATGAGCGCCCCGGTGCTGGCGGCGCTGGGGAAGGTGTCCCTCTCAGGCGCGGTGCTGATTCTGGCGGTGCTGGTCCTGCGGCTGCGGTTTCAGGACCGGACGCCCTGGCGGGCTTTCTGCCTGCTGTGGGACATTGTGCTGGTCCGCCTGCTGGTGCCGATGGAGATCCCCTCCCCGCTGAGCATCCGCCGCTGGCTGCCCGGCCTGGTGGCGCGGACGGCCGCCGTGCAGGAAGCGCCCATAGAGACCGCCGTGCTGGAGGCGGGCCCTGTGTCCCGCGAGGCGTGGGTCTCCGGCGAGTGGGTCACTCGCGAGTATGCGGGCTTCCTGGTGCAGGACGCCCTCCAGCCCGGTTCCGCCCCGGCTTTGCCGTTTGTGGACTGGGGCATGGTGCTGACGGCCCTGTGTCTGGCGGCGTCCCTGCTGCTGGCGGGGCACTTTCTGTGGCGCCATATCCGCAGCCGCCGGGTCTACGCCGCCTCGCTGCCCTGCCGGGACCCCTTCGTCCTGGACTGGCTGGCGGGACATCCCCTGCGCCGCCCGGTGCAGGCCCGCACCAGCGACCAGATCGCCGCGCCCCTGACCTACGGCGTTTTGTATCCTGTGATCCTGCTGCCCAGCGGGATGGACTGGCGGGACAGGGAGGTCCTGTCCTGCGTCCTGGCCCACGAACACACCCATATCCGGCGTTTTGACGCGCTGAGGAAGCTGTTTCTGGCCGCCGCCCTGTGCCTCCACTGGTTCAACCCCCTGGTTTGGGTGATGTACGCCCTGGCCAGCCGGGACATTGAGCTGGCCTGCGACGAGGCCGTGCTGCGCGCCGGCGCAGACCGGGAGCGGTACGCCCTGGCCCTGCTGGGCCTGGAGGAGCGGCGGGGCCGCTGGAGCCCCTCCGGCAGCCACTTCAGCGGCAGCGCCCTGGAGGAAAGGATCAAAGCAATCATGAAACGCAAGCATATTTCGATCACCGCTCTTGTGGCGGTGCTGGTGGTGATGTGCGTCACCACTACCGTTTTCGCCTCCGCCGCGCCGGAGGACCGGGAGGACCCGCATCAGAACGCGCCGGAGACCGGCTATGTCTATGACCATCTTGGAATTGTGGAGGACAACGGCGTGTCCATCATGTCCAAGTGCGGAGAGAACGGCGAGAAGCTGTACTCCGCAGATGACGGCAAGACCTGGATGACCGAGGAGCGCTACCATGCCGAGTACGGCAGCTGGGGCGACGACTGGCAGGTGGAGTGGTGGACCTACGAGGACTACAAGGCCTGGCTGGAGGAGGAGAAGGCGGTCCTGCAAAGCATGACCGGCGAGCAGGGCTACAACGGCACGGACGGCTGGTTCACCTGGGACCAGAAGAATGTGGACGAGACCATCGCCCTGTACGAGAGCATCCTGGAGGACGTCAAGAACGGCGCCCTGCACTCCAAGACCATCATCGACAAGAACGGCAGGGAGGTGGAGGACGTAGCCCTCGGGTCTGACGGCTTTGTGATTGCGTCCACCTTTGAAGAGGGCAAGGGTACCCTCACCGCGCCCAAGGAGCTGGATGAGGCGGCCCTGCTGGAGGAGCTGAAGGCCTTCGGCATCGGCGGCAATGCCAATCTGATGACCTACAACGGCCAGCTGATCCGTCACTTCGTGGACGGCGCGCCGGTAGGGGACGACGGGTACTCTGTCCAGTATGTCTACACCAACAACGCGGGTACGGTAGACGTCCACACCCTGCGCTCCGTCATCTACAACCCGGACGGCTCCTATGACACCATGGGGGACCTTATCGGCGTGGCGGCGAAGGGAGACCGGGGATTTGACCAGGAGCTGATTGAGGCCGCGACAGTTTCCGGGCCCCAGGCAGCCTATGCCGATGACGTTTCTCCCATGCAGGACCAGAACGGCGCGGAGCCTGCTGCGGGCGCCCAGACAGTTTATGCCGAGGGGACCGGCGGCAGGGGCGGCAAGACCTTTGAGGAGATCTTCACCCGGTACGCGGACTACGGCCTGACCTACCAGCCCCGAGAGAGCGGCATGGGGGCACTGACCCTCAACGGCCAGCCGGTGCGCTCCTTCGCGGACCTGCGGCCCGACGGCAGCGCGTTCAGCTATGCGGACCCCTATGCGGAGACAGGGCTGACCGTGACCGCACAGTATGACCAGAATGGGAAGCTGACCGGGCTGAGCGCGGAGTAAAACACAAAAAGTCTGTTTGACGCCTATGTCACAATAGCGGAGCAGTAAGACAGTCCGGGACGGAGGGATCCGTCCCGGATTTTTTACCGTCCCGCTTGACAAACCTATCGGGACATGATATATTAAACCTATCGATAGACGATATATCTATACCGGATAGGAGTGTGGGGCATGAACACAACGGCACAGAGACAATTTGCTTTGTTAGGCGGCCTGCTGAGCGCGGTATATCTGGCGCGCAACAATCTGCTGCCCGGTTTTCCGGATTTTCTGCTGGGCCTGCTGCTAGGGCTGGGCCTGGTGTTCCTATTTCTGGGGCTGCTGCCCGGGGAGGGCTGGCAGAGACTGAGAAAGTGGAAGCGCCGTGGAGAATAAGAATCAACCGCTGACCGAAGCTCTCTTTTATATCCTGCTGGCGGTCCGCAGGCCGGTCCACGGCTATGGCATCATCCTGGAGGTGGAGGAGATGACCGGCGGACGGGTCACCCTGGGGCCCGGGACCCTGTACGGGGCCATCAACTCCCTGCTGGAGCGGGGATGGATCGTCCTCTACAGCGCGGAGCTGGGCTCCCGGCGGAAGAAGGAGTACGTTATCACCGGCGAGGGCCGGGAGATCTTCGCAGCCGAGCTGGCTCGGCTGCGGGAGCTGGTGCGCAACGGGGAGAAGATGGAGGAGGATAGGGCATGATCCGCTGGAAATTCACCTATGACAAGGATGAGGAGCAGGACTGGCTCAACGAATACGCCCAGCGGGGCTGGGCCATGGCCAGCTTCTTTGCGGGGGTGGTCACCTTCGTCCCCTGCCGGCCGGGGGAGTACATCTACCAGATCGACCTCCTGCCGGGGAAGGGGCTCTGGGCCGACGACTACGAGGGCTACGTGATCTTTATGAACGAGATGGGGGTGGAGGTCCTGCAGCGGTGGGGCCGGTGGGTGTACCTCCGCAAGCGGGCGGAGGAGGGGCCCTTCGAGGCCTACACCGACGCGGCGTCTAAAATTGACCTGTACCGCCGGATCCGCGCCCTGTTTCTGTGGGCGCTGGTGGTGATTGGCGGCTGCTCGGTCAACGCCTTCAGCCTCTGGGCCCGGTTCCCGGAGGATGTGTTCGCCCGGGGGCTGGGGGGACTGTATATCGTGTTCCTCGCCGTGCTTCTGCGGGCCGTCTGGCAGTGCACCCGGAAGATGAAAAGCCTGGAGATCGACAGGGAGGGGGAGGGGCGATGAAAAAGGTACAGCTTGCCAGCTTTCTCCTGCTGGTGCTCACCCTGCTGGTGATGGCGGTCAACCGCTTTGCCGCCTTCCTGCCGGACTGGGCCGTGCGGACCGCAGGGATTGTGATGCTCCTGTCCCTGGCCGCGGCGAGCTGCTGCGCGGTAAAAGGCTGCATGAAAAAGTAAATCAAAACAGGGGAGCGCGCGGCAATAATGAGGTTCCGTAACGATGGTTTCAAAAAAATGTAGTAAAGACAGTCGATACGGTGTATTGCAGAAAATCTGAACAAACG